>OQVN01000486.1_pt1 | contig 15178 bp, 10 predicted proteins | sample 1691621 | NCBI WGS metagenome assembly OQVN01 (sample SAMN03418278, study PRJEB22391) | human gut metagenome | biome: human-gut; feature: organic feature; material: feces | host: Homo sapiens | place: Tanzania | collected 2013-01 | reverse complement strand
ACAATTCCTTTCCGACATATATCTGGTTTACATCTGTGTTATAAAGATGCGATATAAAAATAGAACTAATTAAACCTAAATATCATTTTTCTTATTGCATTCGAACAATAGCTGAAAGAATGCCTGTTGATGATGGATAGTCTTCCGGCTGGTGTTCTCTTTCGTCAGGCGTCCTGCCGGATATATGTTATCCGGCATCAAAAAGGTTCGACCTCGCAAGACGGGGATTTCAAATCCCCTAAGCACGAATAGGATGGAACATTTCTTGACGGCGGATTGCAAATCCGCCGAAACGCCTAGCGGGGCGGAAGAGCCATATCCGACGGGGCAGGCTAAAAAGCGAGGAACGGACGGACCGGCGGCAGGAGCGCGCTATTCTTGTAGTTGGCGTAGAAGAAACGGACAGACCCATTAGCCCCTGACTCGTGGGGGTCGTCGATGCCCGAATCAATGTACACGGCGTCCGTGCTACGTAGCTGCGAAGAGGTCCATGCCCAAGTATTGATATTTCCAAAAAACTCGGTATATTTTAAGTCGTCGCCCACTTTCTTCAACTTGTTATTTATATTGGTTGTGACGGTTGTCATATTACTAAAGAATCCAAATTTCTGGTGAGTAGATGTAACACCATCATAGATTCCAGTCCAATCACTCGAAAATTGTGCACCTAAAGTTGTCATTACTGCATAATACTGACCTGCAGTGGGTAAAAACCAACCTGTACACTTGGGTGAGTTAGCCGGAAGCGTATTGTATTTCTGTGCCTGATAAGCTGCGGCTGCTTTTGTGTTCCATTTTTTGATTAATGCAGCTGTCTCTGTATAGCCAGAACCATAAGGCTTATTATAAGATTCTACAAGTTTTTCCCTACTGTCTATCAATTCTCTCCCTGCATCATCATCCGAAGGAGCCCAGGCATATCCTGTGCCGATATATGCTTTATATGTCTCGCCATTTATCCCATTATTTTTATAATCTTCTTGTGCAGCTTTCGGTGAACCTTTAGAACCAATAGTTTTCAAACACATCACCAAGGCATGACCACCAATTCCTGGTTCCTTAGTATCCTTTTCTGTCCAATAATTACTACCGGTATAACCAACAATTCCAATCGGTGTTTTACCCGAAGCTAGGTCTTCGCTTTGGTGGGTCATGGCACCATCACTATAGTAGATATCACCAACTTTCATCGTATATAATATGTATGAATTAGGGTCACGTTTGGATGTTGCTGTAACTTTAGCTACACTATTTGCCACAGGCTTTACGTTCAACACATCTTCTGTCCAGGCATCTAGATCTGTTTTATCGCCGCATGAAAAGCCTGTTGTTACATTTGGCTTAACCAATGCAACATACCTGTAGTCTGCTACTTTATAGAAAGAATAACCGCTGATTCTAGCACAGGCATGGAAGGTGGTTATTTTTTTCCAGGTATAATCATAATAATTGGATAAACGGTAATTGGCGTCAAATGTCTTGGCACCTAAAGTAATCTCTGCCAGTCCCATAGCATGCTCCATTAGGAATGTTAGAGTGGAAGCATCACTAGCTACTACACCCTTAGCTACCTGAAAATCCTGAGCCAAAAGTGTATTTTGGGTACTCTGATCTGATGCTGGCGAAAGGGAACTAATCTTGCTGGCAAAGAAAGTCGATGCATTATCTTTCATTGGATCAACAGTAGGAGCAGCTGCATTATATGGATAGTATGCAAAATACTTGTAGTTCTTCAGCTTCAAGAACTTCGTATTATTATTCTCCGGCATCCATTTTCCATCTTGATCACGAGTCAGCTTCACATTCGCCTCCTCTATTGCATTATTGGAATTCACCACATAAAGACCGATGGACTCGCCTGCTGCAAAATCAGTCTTTGGATAGTTCACACCATTCCATGATTCAGGAAATTTAACCTCGGCATTCTCCAAGTGATTGACGGCACTCGCTGAAAGCTTGTAGGTGACGGAGGTTCCTGGCAACCAGGTCTGATTGCTCAAATCAAAGGTGAATGTCTGATCTCCTTTACCCTTTATATCTAATACGAAAGTTAACTGGGCATCTGTACCCTGCAAATTCTGCGGAATCATCATCAGGATATTCTTGTCTTCGTTTGAAGTGAGCGCATAACTCTCGCCTATTGTGATATTCTTATTTTCAAGATTAAAGGTATAAGTACCTGTCTTCTTAGCTCCATCTGCTTCTGTATCAAATGTCCATGTTTGAGAAGGAGTCTGTGGGGCGCCTTCCTTGGCAGTCAATTCGCAGGTACCTACATTCGGAATACCACTTAATGTGATGCTCTTGAGCTTGGAACCATCGGTGGCTCCAGTCTTGAAGATATCTGTCAAATCCTTACTGATAGCGAAGTTCACGGCAGTAAGGGCATGAGAGAACTTCAGTTCTACAGCCTTATCATCTGATGATACGCTGCGTGATTCGGCATTGGTAGCTACAATAATATCGGGCTGAGATTGGATCTCATTTTCAGTGCTTTTTGCCGTATATTTAATCTTTGTCTTTACATTATCTGCATCTGTAGTGACGCTCCACATACCATCAGTGGCATCATTAAAAGGAGCGTAGGCATGGAAAGAGACGAGGGCATCAAATGGCCATCTGCTATTTGTCTTGTCCTCGATTTCCCAAATATCTTCGTTGTTTTTAGAGGCTTTTTGGTTTGTAAATAAGGCTGTGTTTGTACCATTATCCTTAGAAATAGCAGTTACGCCAAAGCTATTATTATAATAGGTATTATCCAGGGTTGTGCCATCCTGCATAGCGCCACGGGTTGTTGCAGCAGCCTGCTGTAAGTCTGCTGTTTCCTGCACTACCGAGTGGAGATAGAGGGGTTTTCCGAAAGGAGTTGGCACGACGATGGGACCCTTCTCGGTGGCAGCAGCTATGGCAGCACGGGAAGAGGAAGCGGGAGACATGGGTTTCCAGCTGTTGTCGAGCGTTGCATGAAACGTGATTTTATCTTTTGATAGATTGGCTTGCTGCAGTGATTCGCTTTCTGAACATGACGTAAAGGATGCGAGTACACTGAGTGCCAACAAGCTGCATTTATAAGTTTTTCTCATCATATAGTTTTCTTTTTATTCTTTTTACGCCAATAAGGGTAAAGAATCGGAGGGTTCCGATCTCAGTCTCTCTCTTGAGCCGGATACCCTCCAATTCTAAAATTATAATCTGGTATATTCAGGATTTACATTTCGACATTTGTTGACTGATCAACCCATGGTTTTACATTAACTGTGAACTTGATTTCCTTACCGAAAATCGGTTCATCAGGTTTAACACCAGGATCAACACCAGGTTCAACTGGATCAACCTTACCACAACCCTTTGTCAAATCAAGAGTATAAATATACTTGTTACCTGCTTCCCATTTTGTAACACTAGGGAGAGCAACTGCAGCCCAACAGTAACCATTGCCACTTGCAGGGTAAATGTTGGTTTTACCTCTTTTTACATTAATCAACAAAGAGATGTATGCCTTACCTACAAAATTCTCAAAATCAGTACCACGATCTTGTCCATTCCATACTGTAGGAGTCTGAGGGATAATCATCGCACCACACTTATCTGTCAAATCAACAGGATCTGAATTCTCAAGAGATATCGGATTCTCAAACTCAGTTGCATATACAGCATTTGCAGTACCAGGATTAGTCCAAGTATGACTATTTGTGTTCTTACCTGCGTCATGTGCGAATGCATAGTCTGCAGAACCACTAACAGAAGCAATGCGAATACCCTTAATCGAATAATGAAGATCAGTATCTGTATTCTTAACTACAATCTTAATCTGAGAAAGAATGTGCTCAAAATTCAACTCTACACCACTCGTTTCATTAGCTTTCTGAGAACCTGTACCATAAGCAAAAACAACATCGTGCTGATCCTTGATATCCGCTTTAGGCTCAAAACCTGTAATCGTAGCACCAGTACTTGTCAAACTAGGAGCATTGTAGCCCCAATTATCTCCAAGATGAGAATAAGCAAAAAAGGTAAGATTGCCATCCTTTGGCCAAGTTGGATTGAAGGCCTTACATTCAAAAAAGTTACCTTCACCTTTTTCAAATACCTTATTTGTAAAATATGCATTAGTTCCATCAAATGCACTAACAGTCATCTTAGTCATGTTATTGTCTGTTAACTCCAGGGCACGGCTATTCAAGCCAACGGTAGTACGGAAAGTAATGTTAGAGCTCTTCGCAACATCTGTGGTCTCCTCAGAAGAGCAAGATGACAGGGCGATGGCAGCTGCGGCCATCATGTAAAACGCTTTTTTCATAATTAATACTTTTAAAAAATTAATACTATGTTTTTTATTTCATTAATGATAGAGAATATCCTTGTTATGATAGATTCCTATGACAAGGGAAATTCCAAATTTTCTACATCTTTATATCTATGTAAATCTCGTTCCATTTGCTTACGCTCGGCTGAAGACCGCCTTCGGTATCGGGATTCGGCTTCGGCAACGGGAGCTTGTCAAGCTCAATCTTGATGTGCGTCTCGTCCTTCTGCTCCGGGTCGTGAATCTGGTCGGTGACGTCGTCCTCGTAATACCAGTTGCTGCCGTCGTTGAGCTGGGCGTAGACCATCAGGATGTGCTTGTTGGGCTGGATGGGACAATGACCGAAGACATTCACGCTGCCCGTTACCTTGGAATTGGCTACATCCACAGTTACCGGGAATGGGATGGTTACCTTTTCTGAGGATAACTCGTCGGTGCCGGCAAACCAACCGCCGGATAGACCTGAGATGCTGGCGCTCATCGCCTTCACACCTCTCAGATTCTCCACGTTCTTGATTTCTACCGAACATAGCTTGACTCTCGCCTTCGGCTTCAGCGTGATGAACGATTTCTCTCCGTTGGTCTTTATCACCAGGCGCTCGGCATGGGCACTCCAGAGCATTTCGGGCTCTGACATCACCCGCTCCTTTCCGCTTTCGTTGGCTCTCGGTGCCGACTGCGCCATGCTTGCCAGGAGGCCCTGGAGTACTCGTGTTTCAGCCGAAGTAACCTCGAAAGTATTAAACTGTTCCTTGTTATTGATACGATGCGTCTCCTTGTCACTGTTTACACAGATGGCACGATAGACACCAGCATCCGCCGAGATGGTTCCACCATTCTTATTCGTAAACTCGTATCTGATTGGGGCACCTCCATTCTCAGGATAGAGATAGAGACTCATGGTGGCAGGATTGGCATCGGGAGCTTCGCTCCAGTCGAACGTCACCTCCACATTCTGTCGGTGGGGATGTTCGTAGCAGAGATCCTTGTGCTCGCAGGAGGTGAGGAATTCTATCAGGAGGATGAGGAATGCCATGCATGCCAGTAGCTTGAGGAAAAGATACCACATCTGTTTATGATAATAGCTTCTTGTCATTTCTTACCTCCTTTCTTGGTTTGGGTATTTCCTTTTCCATTGCCATTGCCTTTGGTATTGGTGTTTCCTTTGCCGAGCAGCCATACCAGGGAGATTTCTGCCTGGGTAGGGCCTAGCCACTTTCGCTTCTTGGTTTCCTGGTAGACGTAGCATCCATCCTTGGGTACGTAGGTTTTGTAATTGGAATGGAGGTAGCCTATTCCCAGGGCGAAGTCGAGGTTGAGGCGCTTGCCTATCGGGTGGGAGTAGCCGTATCTGATGCCTGCGGCATAGGTGGCCTTGCTCTGGTAGCCCTTGGCTCCGAACTCGAAATCGTAGGTGAGGAAATCGCCGTAGATGCCGAGGTGGTGGCCCTGCAGGGGCTTGGACTTGGAGAGGGTTCCGAAATACTTTCGGATTTCCAGGTCGCCGCCGTAGATGCGCCAGTAGCGATGCTTGGCATCCTTGCTCCACCAGGCGAACATGCCGCCTGCGCCTAGGGTCCAGCCGCTGCCGATGCTTGCTTCCAGGGATAGATTCGGGACCAGGAGGGCATCATAGAGCAGGTTGGTCTTCAGGGCGTAGTAGGAGTTCCTGCCGGATGCATGGGCTGCATTTTCGGCTTCGGCTGCATTCTCGCCTGAATATACCTGTAGCTGGGATGCTGTTTCCTGGGCATCCTTCTGAGGGAGCGAATCCTGTTCGCTGCCTTGCTGGTTCTGAATCAATGAGAGGCTATCTGTCGGACTGACAGACGGCACAATGTGTCGGATTTCGCATACCACGAGTGCTCCGTAGCGGAGACTGTCGAAGTGGTTGGCGAGCATGTATTTCCATGCCTTTCCGCCATTGAGGTTCTGGAGCTTGGCGGCATTATCCATATAGGAAAGTTCTAATAATGAATAGCCTGAGCGATAATAGAGCGTAGTCCGCAAGCTATCGCTAACCGTTCCGGCGTATGCGTTTGCCACCAGGGTAGTGAGCAGTAGCATTACTATTTTTTTCACCATATATCATCTTCGTTATGAGTTTATAATTCTAATCGTTCTTGTTTGAGTCTTTGTTCTAACTTGAGTTTTCATTCTCATTTGAGTCTTACCAGTCTTTTCTGCGGAAAAGGTCTTTACCATGCAGGTCTTCGTACAGTTCCTAAATCTACATTGGCAGAAGCCAATGAGAAAAGGAATTGGATGATTTACAGAGACTTTGCCAAGGTTCTTATCAAGTGGGCTAAGGAGTTATATCGTGATGACTACTTTCGCCTCGGCTTGAATGAGATGGTCTATGCTCTTGATAGTACTTCAATAAGAATATGTCTTGAGTTATCTCCTTGGGCAGAGTTTCATCATGGCGAAGGATGCGTGAAGATGCACACTCTTATCGACCTCAGAGGTAGTATACCTTCTTATATTGTCATGACCAATGGTCTTGTACATGATTCGAAGGTAATGCCTATGATACCTGTTGAAGAACAAGCCTTTTACCTTATGGATAAAGGCTATATCTTTTTCAAGCAACTTTACGAGTGCTTTCATCTTAAGCATGCATACTTTGTTACCAGAGCAAAAGACAATATGTTGTACAATATCATAGAGGAATATGAAGTTGATAAATCAACTGGGTTGATAAGTGACCAGCTTATACGTCTCACAGGTTTAAAACCTTCTGTACAATATCCAGAACCACTCCGTATGGTAGTATACGAGGATTATGCAACAAACAACGTATATAGGTTTCTTACAAACAACTTAGCCGTTGATTCTCTGACAGTTGCAGAACTTTACAGAGAAAGATGGAGTGTCGAATTATTCTTTCGCTGGATTAAACAACATCTACATATCAAGAAGTTCTATGGCACTACGGAGAATGCTGTTTATCTTCAGTTGTGGATTGCTGTTTGTGATTATCTGCTACTTATCATAGCGAAGAAACACTTCAATATTCCACAGACACTTCATACAATATCAAAGTCTATTGGTCCGCTTCTGTTTAAGCAAGATGATATCCGTTCCATATTCAAAGTAACTAAAGAATTAAGTATTAATAATCCGGAGTCTCAATATATAGAGGGTTACCTCTTCTGAGATTTTATCCGGACACTAGTGTTCTTTTTGATGAAACTTGCGAAAAATAGAAATGGAAGGGATGTTTTGTTTTTGATTACTTCCAGATTAAATATCAGGAGTAGTCTTAGGTTCGTGATATGTATTGTATGTTATGTCCTTCCTATACCTTTTGTTAAATCCGGGAATAATCTTGTTGAATTCAAGAAAAAAAGGTGGAAATGCTTGGTGTTTCCACCTTATTTTATTATATTTGCAGCAAGTTTTTGAAGAAATGCAGTATTCTCAGGGACTGCATGGAACTGACGAAACGACTAAAAGAACAGAAAAGTAATAACTAACTAAATAAACGACAAAATGATGAACTACAAGAAATTGGCTCTTACCGTTGCGGCTGGAGCGATGGCAACAACAATGATGGCGCAATCTGCACCAAAACTGAATGCCAACAACATCGACGAAGTAATCAAGGCGATGACCTTGGAAGAAAAAGCCCAGATGCTGGTGGGCGGTGGTAACGATGGATTCGTGGGCAGTGGCGCTATGCTCGGACATCAGAAGAAGTTCGTGCCGGGTGCTGCGGGTACTACTGTAGCCATCCCTCGCCTCGGTATTCCTACTACCGTACAGTGTGATGGTCCTGCCGGTGTTCATATCGATGCTCATCGCGAAGGTGACAGCCGTAGCTACTTTGCTACCGGTTTCCCTATCGGAACCTGTCTGGCTTCTACCTGGAACACCGACCTGGTGCGCAAGGTGGGTGAGGCTATCGGTAACGAAACCCTGGAGTATGGCTGTGATGTTGTGCTCGGACCTGGTATGAACCTGCATCGCAATCCGCTCTGCGGCCGTAACTTTGAGTATTATTCAGAAGATCCAATCGTAACAGGTCTTATCGGAACCGCCTTTGTACAGGGTGTGCAGAGTCAGGGCGTGGGTGTAAGTGCCAAGCACTTTGCCGTGAACTCTCAGGAAACTGACCGTACCAAGGTGGATGAGCGATTGAGCCAGCGTGCTCTCCGTGAGTTGTATCTGAAGGGTTTCGAGATGATGGTTCGCAAGAGCAATCCTTGGACTATCATGTCTGCCTATAATAAGATTAACGGTGTTTATGCCCAGGGCAACAAGGGACTCTTGACCGATATTCTCCGCAACGACTGGGGATATAAGGGAATCGTGGAGACCGACTGGATTGGTAAGCGTGCCGACCTTCCGCTGGAACAGGAAGTTGAGGCTGGCAACGACCTGATGATGCCGGGTTATCCAGCTCAGGTGCAGGATATTGTTGATGCCGTAAAGAATGGCAAGTTGGATATCAAGGATGTGGACCGCAATGTTCGCCGTATGCTCGAATATATCGTGAAGACTCCTCGATTCAAGGGATATAAATATAGTGGTGAGCCAGACTTGAAGGCTCATGCAGCCATCACCCGTCAGAGTTCTACCGAGGGTATGGTGCTTCTGAAGAATGATGCTGCTCTTCCTATCCAGGGCTTGAAGACCGTGGCACTCTTCGGTGTCAACTCTTACGACTTCATGTCGGGTGGTCTCGGTAGTGGAGCCGTTAATGTAGGCTATTCTGTAGATATGGTCACCGGTTTGAAGAACATCGGCGTGGCAACTACTCCTCAGCTTACAGAAATCTATCAGAATTATGTGAAGTATGCCAAGGCTAAGTTGAAGGCAGACAAGAATCCGATGATGTGGTTCCTGGATCAGGGTCAGCCTAAGCTCGATGAAATCGAGATTACCGAGCGTTGTGTAGCTGGCGAGGAGCCAAAGGCAGACGCAGCCATCATCACCATCGGTCGTCAGGCAGGTGAGGGTATGGATCGCCAGATTAATGGTGAGTTCAACCTCAGTCAGATAGAGCAGGATATGATTTTCCGTGTATCTGATGCTTTCCATGCCAAGGGCAAGAAGGTGATTGTGATCATCAACTCTGGTTCTGTGATGGAGACAGCCAGCTGGAGAGACCGTGTGGATGCTATTCTCGTAGCTTGGCAGCCAGGTATCGAGGGTGGTAACTCTGTAGCTGATATTCTGACCGGTAAGGTGAATCCATCGGGTAAGTTGACCATGACCTGGCCTATCGCTGCTACCGATCATCCATCTACTGCCAACTTCGCCAAGGATTACGATATGTACACCTACAAGAATCTGCAGGATTGGAGCAAGGGTAATATCAAGGGTTACGATTATAGCAACCACGAGGAGGATATCTACGTAGGTTATCGCTACTTCGACACCTTCAAGAAGAATGTGGCTTATCCGTTCGGTTATGGTTTGAGCTATACTACCTTCGAGTTTGGCAAGCCATCTGTCAAGGCTAAAGGCAACAATATCGAGGTAAGCGTAACCATCAAGAATACCGGTAAGGTTGCCGGCAAGGAAGTTGCTGAGGTTTATGTCACCGCTCCAAAGGGTGCTTACGAGAAGCCAGCCAAGGAACTCAAGACCTTCGGCAAGACCAAGTTGCTGAATCCAGGTGAGAGCCAGACTTTGAAGATGACACTTGAAAAGCGCGATCTTGCCAGCTTCGATGAGGCTAACAGCCAGTGGAAGGTAGATGCAGGTAACTATCTCTTCAAGGTAGGTAGTGACGTAGAGAACATAAAGGGTACTGCTACATTGAAGGTATCTGAATACACCGAGAAGACAAGCAATGCTTGCGCTCCTAATGTTCAGTTGAACTATCTGAAGCAGAATAAATGATTCGTGGTTTGTGCAAAATGAAATAGATTAAACAGAAACGCCTCTATCCCGGAAAAAGAGATAGAGGCGTTTTTATTGTAATTCCGTTGTAAGGAATAGACCACACAGCGCACGCAGATAGTTCGCTTTTATTCTAGCATTGTTCGGTTATCTCTTCGTATATTTCGCGGCATCTCTTTTCCTTCATTTTATTCTTTACGCCAACGGCAATCATATCCTCTACGGTCGGATGGCCACTCCCATTTACAGATGTTGCGTGTTCACCATTATATCCCTCGGTGCAATGGGTGAGGTCGTAGGCAGGGGCTAAATGCCAATGCCATTTGCCATCGCTCTCTTTCTGAACCAAGAAAGAGAAGTTCTTGCAGTGGTCGTCCTTGTTGTCCATTATATAATTAAAAACCATACGGCGGAACATCTCTTCTACATCCTCTTGGCTCTGGGTAAGATAACCGGTAAGTGCCAAAAGGTTGAGGTAATCGAGAATGGGGTTGGAAAGGGAAACGTTGAGCAAGGCTCCAGCTGTGGCTACGTGAATGCGTTCGTCTGTTGGAGAAATGTCGAAGCGACGGCAGGCAAAATACTTGTCGTTTACCAGTTTGAAGTCGGGTACTTGGATACCACATTGCTTGGCTATCTCATTATAATGATACTCTTGCTTTCCCATATCTTGTGGGTCATAGGTATGGCGAAACTTGACCAACCAATGACCATCCTCATTGGTGAAAATGGCTTTCGGGCGACAACCGCCACTATTACCACTATTATATAATAGCAATCCGGCGTCATTATCCTGTTGCTCCTTCAAGACTTCCAAGGCTTTGGCTTGTAAAAGGTCAAAGTCCTCTATCTCGTGTCCTGTCTGGATAGAAGTTATAGGTTCGTAGGTCAATGCCCCCATACCTCCATTGCCCACGATGCTCAGTCGGTCAAGAGCAGATAGCTCAAAGTCGTTGATGCCCTCTTTTAGCAAGGCTTTATGCAATAGGTATCTACCATATCCATCGGGAAGGCTGTCTTCGAAGATGCCAAAGTTCCCGTTGAAAGGGGTGGCTTTGGCAATGAAAAGACCGGGCTTCAGTGGCAATTCCAACGGAGATATACTAAAGCCAGATGCCAACCACTGATTGTCATATTCGAAGGTGCATACCTTTCCATCGGCACTCAATGACAGTGTGCCGACTTTCTCCTGGTGATATTTCACGGCTAAAGATTCTATATGTTTCATTGTCTGTAAGCCTTTTTCTTGTTAGCGTTTCTTTTTATCTGTTGCAACTCCTCCATGGTGGAGTACTTGGGTTGCGAGAAGACGTTCTTGATTTCTGAGGTGTATTCCAAAGCTATGGCGATACCTATCAGATTCTTGAGGGAGATGAGGCCCTTTTGCTCGAATCTGGTGATGTTGCTGACGGCAACGCCTGACTTGTCTGCCACTTGCTCACGTGTCAGATTCTTCTCTATTCTTCGTTTTCTGAAGTCGTTTGCCATCTCCTTTGCAATCTCATCAGGATTGTCGTGGAGGTAGTTATCTAATATTGCTAATATATTATTCGTTTCTTGCATAATCGTTGGGATAATAATAAGATATTATCAGTTGCAAAGATACAAAAAATAATGTTATGTTCCAAATAAAAATGAACTAAAAAGTCAAAATCCCTCTTAACCTTGTCTCTTTTCCCCAAAAGCAAAGAACTCCCGGCTCTTTTCTGAGAAGGGAGCTCTTGTTTAGAAGGAATACTGGGCGGAAATCATCAGTTCGCGAGGGCGAAGATAATAGCTGTCGGTCAATGTACTGATGCCGCTATAGATGGTTTCCATATAATTCTTCTTGTTGAATAGGTTTCGAAGCTCTGCAGAAAGGCGGAGCTTTTTCAATCTCCATACTGCCGATGCATCTCCCAGGAGTGTATTCACCTTGCTGCCTCCTTGCAATTCGTTATGGTAATGTACCAGTGAGAAAGTGAGGTCGATATGACTGATGGTGGCGGTGGCTGAGAAAGTCTGCTTCCAGTTGAATAGCGATGAAACCGCTTGATTTGGACTCTTTGAGTCATATTTCGTGAATTCTCCCTCATAACTCAGGGCGCACCAGGATGGTGAGTAGTCAATGCTTGGCTTCAAGGAATAGGTATTGGCAGTATAGCCGATGGCTTTCCCCGATGAGTACTGTTCGCCCTTGCTGTAGTTGTAGCTGGCGGTGAGTCGGGTCTTCAGATGCAGGTTGTAGAATCCCTTGGAGATGTAGAGCGAACCTCCGATGTTATCGCTCTCGCTGTCCTGCCTGTATAAAGAGGTATAGTAATTACCGTTCACGATGCGCAGGTCGGAAGCTGTATTCATCCAGAAACGGTTGGCGTTGATTGATGCTGAGAAGAAAACCTCCTTGATAGGACGCTTGTATTCGTAGGAGAGATTCCCGTACAGCGAACGGGTGACAGGAATGATGTCGCCCGAAACATACCAGGAACGATAACTGCGTCGATACTGGCTCAAGGCATAGTTCTTCGCATCGCCCGTACTGGTGGTATATCCGAAATAGGCTGTCATTTCCTGACGGAAATTCAACTTCTTGTTGAGATATAAGAACGGTGAAACCGCCCATAATGTCTTCTGCGGATAGGTGAAGCGCTCCCAGATAAGGTCTGGAGAAAACGATATTCTGAAGGTCTCCGTCTTGTATTGCCAGTATGGAGAGACCTTACCTGTCAGGTTGAGACTACTCTCACTGATGGCTCCCTTTGCTTCATTTTTGATGTGGATGTTGTTAGCATCTATGCTTACCTGATAACGCTGCATCCAGTGGAACCGGTTCTTTTGCCAAGAAAGGCGTGGAGATTTGCTGTATATCATCCTGGCGTGGGCTGATGCGTTGCTTATCTTTTCTGAAGGGCACGCCAAGGCCTGTATCGTGGGATAAGCAAAAGCAAGACTCCCACGTCTTTTTTTGTATCCGCCATTCTGGGGAGGCATTGGCACCAACACACACAAACTAATGATTGGCAACAACTATCAAGATGAAAAGCCAGGCTATTGCCCTCCTGAAATCAATTCAATTCTGATAGATTCAAAATTCCCTTTTGCTGCCGTTGAAGGCAGTACCGGCAACGGTCTCAATGTCGGTGTAGCCGGATGGGGAGAAGGCGATAATTTCAGCGGCGATGCCGACTGATAAAATAATGATCAACAAACACTTAAAAACCAATTAATATGAAATCACGATTTCTTGTATTGTGTCCGGCATTGGCGGTTATGCTTGCCGGATGCGCGAAAGAACCAGTCGTGGAACCAATTGTAGATGACTCCGGCCTCATACCGCTGAACATCGACGGTTCCATCAACCAGATTCAGACCAAGGTCAATGCTGCCGGCTTCGTGGACAAAGACGCGCTGGGCCTCTTCGCCGTGAACTACAGCGAGGAGAACGCCGTCGCAGGCACGCTTGCCGACAACGGAAACCAGGCCGACAACGTCAAATACGTCTTCGACGAGGCCGCCAACAAGTGGACCCCGACGAAGAAAGTCTATTACAAGGACGTCAATACCAATGTTGACCTCTACCTCTACTACCCGCACCAGTCATCCGTGACCGAGGTCAATGCCGCAAACTTCGAAGTGCAGAAGGACCAGAGCTCAGCCGCTACCGCATCATCCCTTTCCGGATATGAGGCCTCCGACTTCCTCTGGGGAAAAGCGGTCAATATCACCCCTTCCGAGAACAAGGTCGCAGTCCAGCTGTCGCACAAGATGGCCGCTGTCAATGTCATCCTCGTGGAAAAGGAAGGCTTCGCTGAAGGCGAATTCGCATCCCTCGAAAAAGGAATCATCCTGACCAATACCACACGCAAGGCCAAGATCAATTTCGCGACTGGCGAAGTTTCCGCTTTGGGCAATGCCCAGCAGGACGGTATCGTGATGTGCCCGCAGAGCAGCGGCTCATTCAGGGCAGTGGTAGTTCCGCAGACCGTGGAAGCCGGCGAGAAACTGTTTGCGATTACCATCGACGGCGTATCATACGGCTTCAGAAACAGCGCTACTTCAGTAACTTACGCTGCCGGCAAGCAGACTGACGTCACCATCAACATCAAGAAGAAAACTCCGGCAGGCGAATACGAACTCACCCTTGGAGACATCAAGATTGCAGACTGGACTGAAGACCGGAATACTCATGGCGGAGAGGCCCGTCAGTATTTCGTGGTGAACCTTACCGAATCCGGAACGCTTGGCAAGGTAATTCGCAGCTTCAAGAAGAATCCGGACAAGATCAGGAATCTGAAGGTTTCCGGTCCGATTACTACAGCGGATTTCTACTTTATGCGTGATTCAATGGCAATCTTGGAGGCGATTAACCTTAAGGAGGCTAAGGTGGTGAATGCGGATTTTTGTATGGATCTGTATGTTCACGGTAATAATAGGTCTAATATTATTCCGTACCAAGCATTTAAAGGCAAGAAAACGTTGTCACACTTTTCTTTTCCTGAAAAGATCACACATATATGTGCTTCTGCATTTGAAGACACAAACATATCAGGTGCTTTAATAATTCCTGAAGATGTTTTAGAAATTGGCTATGGGGCATTTCAAAAGACATTGATTGGTAGTGTAGCTTTATCTCCAAGACTTGAAAAAATTTACGACTATGCTTTTCATTATTGCCGTGCACTAACGGGAACACTATATTTGCCGGCAGCACCTCGCCGTCCAGTATCACCGGCGTTTGCAGCATGGTCTGATCCGGCTGCAGGGAAAAGTCCGCCGGCGTGGCCGGCCGCTGCATTTCCACCGGCAGGAACGTCACCGTGCCGTTGTGCTCCAGCAGCGCCGTCTGGATCTGGCTCAGGTCAAAATACCCCCCGATGCGGCAGTACATGAGAAACTCCCCCAGATCCATCTTTGCCTTTTTCAGGTTCTCCCGATAGATGATCCCGCCGTCCATGAGCACCAGAGGCTTGCCCGTCATGATCCGTCGCGCCGCCAGCGATTTGTTGGTCAAAAGGGAAATGCACACCGCCACCACGGCAT
>OQVN01000475.1_pt1 | contig 15342 bp, 12 predicted proteins | sample 1691621 | NCBI WGS metagenome assembly OQVN01 (sample SAMN03418278, study PRJEB22391) | human gut metagenome | biome: human-gut; feature: organic feature; material: feces | host: Homo sapiens | place: Tanzania | collected 2013-01 | reverse complement strand
CCGATTGACGCCATGGATGGCGTCTGTAGGCGGCCCCGTCATGATGAGAACCGCTGTATCACTTTTCAATAGAAAATTCACACCTGGAGACGCGACATCAAGGCGTGATGTTCCGTTCGTGCGGGCGTTCGTGGCTTTTTAACTAACGCTCAATTTACTCTGCAATTTTGTACAGTGTCACATCATCCAGTGTTCCCCAGCTGTTTTTATTGCATTTGTATCTCACACCGATGGTCAGGGATCCGTCAGTTACCTTGATCTCAGTAATGATGGGATTCTGCCAGTCCGCATAAGTAGTAAGCTTGAAGGGAGCAGTCAACTCCCTGCCGTCTACCAGCGCATACAATTCCATGGAAGCATCAGCAGACAGATCACCGCCCTGGGAGAACGCGGATAATTCATAAGTGCCGGGTTCCAGATCTGTGAAACTCTGCTCGATGGAGAAATCCATATCCGCACTTCCTGACCAGAAGTGGAAAGCGACTTCGCCACTGTGGGCATCTGCAGCCTTCACCTGATAATCGGTAGGATCCGTCTCTCCGGAATAGTTTACGGTCCACATGGAAGTATCGCTATCCTCAAAGCTTGGGTTCTGTACATAATTGATACGGTCTACCGTGACAGAAGCGGTGACTTCCGTACCGTCCTCCAATGTTCCTGACACTGTGAAAGTACCGCCGTTTTCCGTATCGATCGCAGCAACATCGTCGGCTTTCCAGGTGACCGGAATCTGTGCTTCGGACCGATCATTATAAATAACACTTACCGTATCGGGCAATTCAGGAGCCGTACCGATATTGCATGCTACCGTAACCGCGGGAATGCTGTCCACAGCCAGGGGAGCGGTAGCACCGTATTTCAGATATTTGAATACATTCAGAGAAGCAAGGGGATGCCCGGTGAAATCAAATATTGCCTGATTGTCCCAGGAACATCCGCCGTAGTACTGACCGGCATCCTTCGGATCATAACCGGATGCATAGCTGCTGGCCCAGCCGCTGCCGTATTTTTCCCAGATGGCAGAGTTGTCTGCAGTTGCGGGACCGACCGGGATCCAGGTACCTTCCCAGTAGAATACCCCCTCAGCTCCCGATTCGCTGGCTGCCGCACAGACATCCCGCACTTCATTAGCCTGTCCCTGTACGCTGGCGGAATAACCTTCTGCCAGATCATCGGTTCCTTCCACACTGTTGGCGGAGCCATCGCCGTCTTCTGCGGTATAGCAATAAGCATTTTCAGCGACATATACTTTCTTGCCATAAGTATCCCGGATATGGATAATGGCATTTTTCAGATCATCTATTGTGCCGTGCCAGTAGGGATAGAAGGAGAGGCCCACAATATCATAATCAATTTCTTTTACCTGTAATCCGGTCAGCAGTGTATCCAGTTTCTTCATATCATCAATATTCGTGTAATGTACAGCAACGAGAATTTCTTTGCCGGAATCCGCTGCCGCTTCCCGGACGGCCTTGCTGCCTGCGGCCAGAAGTTTTCTGACATTTGCCACATCGGTCTCACCGGACATACCGTTGTTGATCTCGTTACCGATCTGTACCATACCCACATCCACACCGGCATCCAGAAGCTGTGTCAGGCTTTCCAGAGTGAAGTTATAGAGAGCATCGGACTTTTCTTCAATATCCATGCCTTCCCATGCCTTGGGAACAAACTGTTTCTTGGGATCTGCCCAGAAATCGGAATAATGGAAATCAATGCAGACTTTCATGCCATATTTCGTGGCACGTTGTCCCAGAGCGATGGCGGTCGCCACGTCATTATTGCCGCCGCCGTAACCGTTGCCGTTCTCGTCATAGGGATCATTCCAGACCCGGAGACGGATATAGTTCACACCGGCCTGTGCCAATGTCATAAAAACATCCTGTTCTTCCCCATCAAAATTATAATATTTCACGCCGCTATTCTCCAGAGCCAGCACGGCGGAAGCGTCCATACCACGGTAAAAGTCATCAGAAATGCCGTCCACCGGCTCGACAAAAATGGTAGACTCCTCCGGGCCCTCAGGCAGGGGAAAAGTGGTGATATTCGTCGCCCCGGCAGAAGCGGAATCCGTAGATGTTACAAGGGTATCGGAACTTCCGGTGCCTTGTTCCTGATTGCCGCAGCCCGTAAGACTTCCCAGTACAAGTCCCACACTGAGTCCCAGAGCCAGCAGGCGCGTGCCGAATTGCTGTTTGTGAAAATGTTGCATAAGTAATCCTCCCGTAAAACATAATTGTACAACCGATTGCGCATCTATATTATATCACATATTCGTAATACGACGATAAAAATATGATTAAAAATGCGCAATAAAATCACAATATAATTGCGCAATTTTAAAATCTGCAATCTGCTGAAAAAAATTTTCAAAAAAGTGTAAAAAAGTATCCATGAAAAAATTTTCAAAAAAATTTTGAAAAAAATAAAACCAAGTGAAAAAGGAACGGTACTTATAGATAAAAGGCAGAGATATTCTGCTGATTGCAACAACAGGAAAAAGAAAATGGAGGAGAACTATGAAGAGTGTGATTACAAGCCTGTTAACCAAACAAATTACGATCGGTAGTATCGTGGTAAAAGCAAGTACGGCAGCAGCCGTCATGGCAACGGTGGCCGTTGTCGGAGGGACTGTGGGAGTGGTAGCCGTGCATTCCGCCAATACGCAGAATGCTCCCAACGCTGTCGTCAGTGAGGAAAATGGCTCCGGCCGGGCAGAGGCGGTGCCGGGAGCAGATTCACAGTATATAGAAAATCAGGGAACGACCGAAGGTGGAGCCTCTGCCACATCGCCGGATCATGTGATTCCGGAAATAGCGCATGAACACCATTATCAGACGGAGATTTTGACAGCATCTACCTGTACCGTACAGGGAGAAGCCGTGGATACCTGTACCGAGTGCGGCCATTCCGAGACCTACCGATTACCGCTTACTGCTCATGTGCAGGGAGAATGGACAGAAGTACTGGCACCCACAGCGACTACAGAAGGATTACGGGAAGCCAGATGTACGAATTGTGGAACGATCCTGGCACGGGAAGTGCTGACGATCATTCCGCATGATCACGTCTATGTGATGGATGCCGGTACGGATGCTTCCTGCGAGGACGATGGTTATCGCAAATATCACTGCACAATCTGTGGTTCTGATTACATCGAGACGGTGAATGCCACCGGGCATCATTACGACCAACAGAGCATAGAAAATGCCACCTGTACTTCGGCAGGGCATATCTATGAAAAGTGTTCCGATTGTGGCAGGACGAAAGAGACCGGCGTGATCGCTGCCAAAGGACATAATTACGGAAGCTGGTCTACAGTAAAAGCAGCCACTTGTACGGCAACAGGGGAAGAGACAAGAAAATGTGCAACCTGTGGGAATACAGAGAGCAGGACAATCGCTGCAAAGGGACATACCGAGAGCAACCTTGTCATCACCAAAGAAGCGACTTGCACCGAAGAAGGAACTTATACCTACACCTGCTCCGTCTGCAACGCTGTCGTGGAAGAAAACAAAATCGCAGCATTGGGACATCAGTTCGGCGATCCGGTTGTCATAGACAGCACCTGCTCTCAGGAAGGCAATAAAAAATACGCCTGCGAAAGAGAAAACTGTACCTATTCTTATGAAGAAGTGATTGCGAAAAAAGATCATACGGAAAGCGCGTGGATCTATGATGATCCGGATATGGATAAGACTGCAACCTGTACAGAAGCAGGAAGAAAGCATACCGAGTGTACGGAATGCCATGCTGTCATTCAGACGGCAGAGATCCCTGCAACAGGACACAGCTTCGGCGCATGGACAGAAACGATTGCTCCCAAGTGTGAAGTTCAGGGAGAGGAAAAGAGAGTATGTTCTGCCTGCGGAAAAGAAGAGACAAGAGAAGTTGCTGCCTTAGAGCATCATTATGAAACTGTGATTGATGAAGCGGCAACCTGTGAACAGAATGGTAAAAAGCATGAAGAATGCAGCATCTGCCATAAGAAACTTTCTGACACAACGATTCCTGCATTAGGACACAGCTTTGTAAATTATGTAGTAGTAACTCCTGCAACGGATCTGGCAGAGGGACTGGAAAGAGCTGCCTGCGAAAATGGCTGTGGACAGACAGATGAGAGAACAATAGCCAAACTTCCTCATACACATGATTACAATACAGAGAAGACAAGAGTAGATGCCACCTGTACAATGGATGGATATTATATCATGGAGTGCCGCTGTGGCTCTACCATGAAAGTAGATATCCTTGCGACAGGACACACTTATGAAAAGACAGGTCATGTAGATGCAACCTGCATTTCTGATGGTTCAGACACCTTTACCTGTTCTAAATGCGGTGACAGCTACAAGACAGAGATTACGGCGACAGGGCATACGGCTGGTGAATGGGAAGTTGTAAAGGCAGCTACCGATCTGGAAGCAGGTCAGAAGGTAAGAAAATGTACTTCCTGCGGTACTACGTTGGAGACACAGACCATTTCCAAGCTTCCGCATACCTGTGAATACACCAAGTTGTTAGAAACACAGCCTGCCACCTGTACTACGGATGGTTATGAACTGTATGAGTGCCGTTGTGGACTGACGGATAAGGTGATCTTACCCAGAACAAATCATAAGAATGCAGAGTGGAAAGTAACGAAAGAAGCTACCTATACGGAAATGGGATTGAAGGAAAAAATCTGTCCTGATTGTCAGGCAACGTTGGAAACAGAGGATATTCCTGTAAAACCTCATGACCATACATATCAGATTACGTCTTCTAAGGATGCAACCTGTACAAGCGATGGAATTACGGTGAAGACCTGTTCTATCTGCGGAAAGACAACGGAAGTCGTTACTCCTGCAACAGGACATACGGAGAGTGCTTTCATCATTGATGTGAAAGCAACCTGTACGACAACAGGCTCCAAGCATACAGAATGCAGTGTCTGCCATATTGAGATGAAGACAGAGACAATTCCTGCCACAGGACATACAGAAGGTGACTGGAAGGTTGTTACCAGTGCAACCTGTACAGAGGATGGAACGAAGCAGATAACCTGTACAGAATGCGGAGCAGTCCTGAAAACAGAAACACTCCCTGCAACAGGACATTCCATGGGAGAATGGAAAGAAATAACCGCAGCGCAGTGTGAAAGTGCAGGTACAGAGCAGAGAACCTGTTCCCAGTGTTCCTACAGTGAAAGCAGAAGCATTCCTGCATTAGGACATGACTATGGGGACTGGATCATTGACAAGGAAGCCACAGAAGAATCGGAAGGCGAAAAGCATAAGGAATGTAGCAGATGCGACAGCAGAATCACAGAGGACATTGAAAAGCTTCCTCCCCATGTACACAATTATGTGGAAATAGCAAGGGAAGACAGCTCATGCAGTAAGACAGGTTCTATTACCTACACCTGTGAGTGTGGAGATTCTTATACAGAAGAGATTGCCAAGAAGGCGCATACTCCTGGGGAGTGGACAGTGAAAACTCCTGCAACGGAAGATGCAACGGGACTGGAGATCAGAAGCTGTACAGAGTGTGGAACGCAGACAGATTCCAGAGTGATTGAGAAACTTCCGCATACACACAATTATGTGACAGATACAAAAGCAGCCACCTGTACTACTGATGGTTATGAGAAGAAGACCTGTGCCTGCGGAAGTGTGATCAATACAGTAATTCCTGCAACGGGACATAAGTATGGGGATGCGGTAGTAGTAAAAGCAACCTGTACGAAGAAAGGCTCCTCTACGTGTACCTGTGGAAGTTGTGGACATAAAGAGGTAACAGAAATTGCAGCAACGGGACACCATTATGTAGAATCAGCAAAGCAGTCGGCAACCTGTGGTGCGGCAGGCTCTGTCACCTATCAGTGTACCAACAGCGATAATAGCTACACAGAACCTATTGAAAAGCTGGAGCATGATTATGTAGTGACATCCACAGTAGATGCAACCTGTACAGAAGGCGGCTATACACTGGAAACCTGTAAGAACTGTGGAGATACCAAGAAAATCAATGAGACACAGGCTACAGGTCATGATGACGGTGAATGGAAGACAGTACAGGAAGCAGAACTGGGTGTGGCAGGCTCGAAAGAGCTGAGATGTACCAGGTGTCAGGCACTTCTTGATACAGAAGAAATTCCCATGCTGACCACGGATGGAACAGACAGTGTCTACTATTTTACTAAGGAAAATAATGAACAGGGAATGGTGATCGGCCATTATAACGAAGAGGAAGCACAGGAAATGCTGGAGCTGGTGAATGAATACCGTACCTCTATTGACAGACATACCCTTGCAATGACCAGCACGCAAATGAATAATTACGTTGCAATGAGAGCTGTGGAGACATCTTATTTATGGGATCATACCAGACCCAATGGAGGCAAAAGCAGCTATTCGGAAAATATCGCAATGGGCAACCCGGATGCGAGAGGGAACAATCCCAGTGTACAACAGATATTTGAGGCATGGTTAAACTCTCCCGGCCATAAAGCGAACCTGGATGCTCCTAAACCACGCAATCTTACCGGAATCAGTGTTTTCTACAAAAGATGTCCTGTGTACAAGGATGGGGTGGAAACAGGCCGATATGTCTATACCGCATACTGGGTAGAAATCTGGTAAGAGTATTGGGATCAGGCCATACAAAAAGGAATCGTCTGCACGTCAGGCGATTCCTCTTATTCGTCCTCTTTTATATATACCACAATGTCTTCCACCCGGCAGTCCAAAATGCGACAGAGCTGTTCGACAGTCAGAAGCGTTACGTTGCGGTTGTGCTTGAGATTGTCGATCAGCCCCTTGCTGAGACCATATTCATTGATCAGCTTGTATGTGGACAAATTTTTTTGCTTTAATGTGCGCCACAATGGTTCAAAAGACATCATGATGAGTTTTCCTTTTTTACTAGTAGACTTTCTTGTAGATTTAATTATATGGTCATTGACTTGGGTATAATATACCCAGTATAATGGGTATAAAAAGACAAAATAAAAAAGACAAAAATATTAAAAAAAATATAGAAAAAATAAAACCTTCCTACTGCCAACAGGTACTTATAAGTAGAAAGGAGCAGTAGTTATTCCAAAAAAATACGAAGGAGATGCAAAAAAAGAATGAAAGATAACTTACTACAAGCCATACAACAGATGAAAAATGGGGAAGAAAAAGGGTTTAACGAGGTATATTCCGAAACTTATAGGCGAGTATACAATCTGGCAAAACTGAAGACCAGAACAGAGGAGGATGCCTGTGACCTGACGCAGATCGTATTCGTGGAAGCGTACAAGAGCATCCATACGTTACAGGCACCGGAGGCATTGATTTCATGGCTGTATGGAATAACGAATCGTCAGGCAGTGAAGTTTGGGATAAAGAATAAGCGTGATAAGGAATTCTTAGTCAGTGAAGAATCAGAAGGTATTTTCGAAGCACAGGAAAGCCTGGATACTGCTACGATGCCGGAACTGACGGCGGATCAGAAAGCAACTTCCGAGATTATCAAAGGAATCATCGAGGAATTGCCGGAACTTCAGAAGGAAGCATTGATTGCTTATTATTATGATGGTTTAAAGGTGGAAGAAATTGCACAGGCTGCCGGCTGCTCGGTAAATACCATTAAGAGCCGACTGAATTATGCCAGAAAATACATCCGGGAACGTGTCGAGGAAAAGGAAGAGAAAGAGGGCTACAGACTGCATGTTCTTGGATTGCCGGTACTGTGGTATGCACTTCACTCCATGGCGGAAGACAACAAGCTTACCGTACAGGCAGCACAGCAGATCTACAATGGTGCATGTGCCGAGGTGGGATTACAGCCGACCGCGATCCTGGCATCCGCCAACGCGGCAGGAACAACGACCGCGGCAACCGCAGCCGGGGAAGCTGCTGCAGTTACAGGGGAAGCCGCAGTCGGTGCCGGAGCAGCAACAGCGGGGATTGGTGCAGGCATGGCATCGCTCAGTCTTACGGCGAAAGCATGGATCGTTGCCGGTGCTGTCGCAGTGGCAGGTCTCGGAACGGCAGGTGTTGTGAAACTGGCGAACCGACCGGCAGAAGAAGTATCGCAGGAGACAACAGAAGTAGTGGAAACGCTGGCAGAGACACAACAGACGGAAACGGTCGCAGCTGAGACGGAGGAAGCGCTGCCGGCGACAATAGAAGAATTGTCAGAAACATCTGCCCGTCAGATTTCTGCCTTTGTTGCAGCCGCTTATCAGTGCAATTACTCTTCGGTAAATCAGGGCAATGGATGGAATACCTTCTCCATGACACCGGAGGAATGCCTGCTATTTGTAAAAGACTATATCGGCATGGTGAACTATTCCTGGGGTGGCGGAGATCACAATGCAGCCGATCTGCCGTATGACTGGGCAAATAATAATGTAACAGAACAGGAAGTCGCAGATTTTTACAAGTATGGTCTGGGGATTGAGATCCCGTCAGACTACAGCTATTCGTTCCAAAACGACGCAGGAACGGTACAGCTAAGCGACGGCAGACTGGAAAGCACCATGGATGGAAGAACCTTACAGGTGGCAGGAGGAACCGCAGAGATAGTATCCCGGGATGAGCAGGGAGTTGTCGTCTCCGGTACCTGTTATTGGTACGATCCGGAAGAGACTGCCTATCAGTTTACCGTAACCGGTGTTCCCAGTGGCAATCCTGATATCTTCGGCGGACTCACCATTCAGAACATTGAGATATCGGAGAACGCGGCGGAACCGGCACAGACGTATGACTATCAAGTCATGGCACAAAAGGCAGCAGAGCTCATGAGCAGCCTGCAGGCACAAGGCGTCTTTTCGGAAGATAATGAGTATTTCCTCAATGATATCGACAAGGACGGGGTACCGGAGCTGATCCTGTGCCGTGGTACCAGCAATGCGGATTACGAGTATGTGATCTACAGCTTTGACGGGACGAACCTGACGGAAAAGGCTGCAACCCCCTGGGGGTCTGTCGTGTACGGTTACTTTGATGAACAGGCTATGGCAATCCGGTATGTCCAGATGGGATATGAATTGATTCATTATTATAACAGTGCTACCAATGATACCATGCTGATCTCCGAAAAGGAACTGACAGAAGATGCAAACGGTGATTATGTCGGCGGTTATGAATTCCCTATCAGCGCATACAGAATGACTGCATATACCCAAAGGGATGAAGACAGTCTGTATAAAAATATTATGTCTATAGTGCAATAATACCAATACTTAAGGAGGAAAAAAGATATGTTAGACTGGTTTGCGCGAAGCGTTGCTTTTCAAACGTTTGGAAGTACTTTTATGAAAGGACTTAAAAAATTCGAAAGACTGGGGATCGGAGCTTACTTTATAGCGGTGCTTCCGTTCTTGTTAATAAGTCTTGCATTTGATGCGTCTTATCAAAAGGCAATGTTGCCGGAAAAAATGATTCTTCTGTTACTTCTTTTAATAGTGATGTTTCTCTTGATTTTTGATGTTACGGCAGTGGGCTGCCTGCTGGAAAATCCGGCTAAATCAGAATATTTTCTGGCCACTGGTGTAACAAAAAAAGAAGTGCTGAAAGACAAGGGACTGCTGGGAGAATTTAATGCTTATGTGCTTAGCCGGAAATTAAAGGTTCCGCATCGGACATTATACAATGTATGTGTTCCGATGCCGAACGGAAATTATCAGGAAGTGGATGCCATTATCATTACCGATAAGTGGTTGTATGTGATCGAATGCAAAAATAAATACGGAATGTTCTCAGGAAGTTTCAAAGAGGAAACCTGGATTCAGACGATCGGTTCCAAACAGCACGAAACGCGGAATGTGTATTTGCAGAATCAGGATCATATCTTTGCAATCGAATATTTCCTGAAATCCCGGGGAATCCTGAATGAGTATGATCTCTATTCCTATAACATAATGCTTACAAACGGCGAACTGATCATGAATATGACAGATAATTCCCTGCCACAGGATTTTATGTATGGTCCGGCATCTTATCTGAAGAAATGTATCGAGAAGATGGAGAAGGAACCGGCCGAAAACCGTACAGAAAATATGATGGATACGGTCTACATGGCATTACTTCCCTATGCGCTTAACGACAAACAAAAAAGAGATGCAATGCAGTCAGGCCGAGAAAGCATCAGCAAAAGCGGAAAGTATGGAAAAGGTGATTATCAATATTATCATTTTGCAGATGGAATTCCGGGAATCACTACCCATGAAGTGATTTTAAGAAAGAACCGGCTGTATACGCAGATAACATTTCCGGATCCGCAGGATGCCTGTTTATATTGGATGACATTGACAGATACGGCTTATGAGGAGGAATAATTCAGATGGATAACAGAAATATATATGGAATACCGGAAGGCAGCATCAGAAACGTAAAACATGTCCAGCCCGACAAATATTGGGAAAGTGATTATCAAATGTCACAACCGGCTACGGAAGAACAGATAAAGGCATATCTGGATGCCAGAAATGACAAGCCTTCGACGTTTCCCAAGCTTGTGTGGCTGACGTTTGCAGCATTGATAGCTCTCTATGTGACCGTACATGGAGTATGTAACATCTTCAGAACCGTACAGGATAATATACAGGACATTCAGAACAGTCTGACTGCCAAACTGGAAGATACGACATCAGAGCAGCTAACACAGGAGAATAATAGTATTGCCGATACCATAGATACCGGGGTTCCTGCCACAGAAGCGGCAGAAGCGACGACGGAGGAGCCAAAGTATGAGCCTGACGTGACTTATTACACGGAAGACGGACAGTATGCCTTTGTTGTTGAATATACGTTTGAGGGATATGATTTTATACAGGTAATCAGACTTACCGAATATCTTGGGGATGCTACAGAGGCAACGGTACCTGAGGAAATAGATGGATATCCGGTGAGGGCGGTGGATCGATCCACTTTCAGTGAAAATGATACCATAGAAAAAGTAATCATTGAAGCAAAGCTGGATTCTGTCGGAGGCATTTTCCGGGATGATGCAGCACTGAGAGAAGTAGTGGTACCATCCAGTGTGAAACATATAGGGTATCTCGCGTTCTACAATACTCCGTCATTGTCTTCTCTAACGGTCAGCAGCGATTGTGATGTGAATCCGAATTGCGCCGGATATGATGTGAATCTGACCATCAATTATGTAGACTGATAGGAGGAAACTATTATGAAAGCATCTCAGGTAGAGGAGAATATAGATCATTATATGCCTTCACAGGATGAGATCCTGCTGGCGGAAGATGCTTTGCATCTGATCTGTCTGAAATTTCATTGCTTTGCGGAATGGCAGGATTTGAAGGAAATGTATGCAAGACTTCCGTATGGGGCAGTGGCAATGGCCATATGGGAAGAAGAGGATGGTACACATTACACACATGCCTGGGCACAGATTGATAATGCAACTGTGAAAATATCTATAGGACTTAACATATTGGAAGTGGTAGAGACACAGACCTATACTTACGACAAGCCGTTTGAACACGGAGAGCTTGTAAAAGAGAAAGTAAATTTTGAACAATTGCAGGTTGTCAAAAAGAAACCGTCGGATAAAGAAGAAATAAATGACTGGCAGCAGAATTATTATGACGATTCCGAACAACAGGAAGAGGAGGATGATTTTGATACCCGCTTCAATGCCCTGTTCTATGGAAATCCCGATGAGGAAGAGGAGGAAGAAGAGAAACAGCCGGTTCAGGAGGAAAGACCGGACAGAATTGCGGAATTTATCCGGGATATGCAATATGCCAAGAGCTTTAAGGAGCAATTTGGAACAGACAGTACTGAGATAACGGAAGAAACCGCAAGTACGAAATTAATGTTTGGAATGATTAGTGACATGCTGGGATTATAGAGAAAGACGAGGAAGAAACAAATGAAGAAAAGAATCGCAATGGTAGTGTGCATGATCTGCTGCATGAGTCTTGCAGCCTGTGGAAGTACGGAGGAACAGAAGAACAGCATCCCGGAGACCAAACCGGTGCAGACGGAAAGCGTACAGGAGAGTACTATCCAGGAGTCCACGGCAGAGGCAGAGACTGTACAGGAAACTGTCAGTGAGACAGAAGTGTTTGGAGATGTGGATATGGCAGCGGGTTCTCTGACCATGGCAGATATGGTGGAACTGGAGATTGGGACGGATATTCCTTTTCTGACACAGAATAATCAGGCAGATGCGGGGAATTTTGAAAATTTCAAAATACTGTTTCCCGGTTCTGCATATATTACAGAATATTATGATAATGGCGTCAGGGCACAATCAGAGGCTATAGATTTTATACTTGATGCAAATATGACCATAACGGAACCCAGTAATAACGTAAGACCGGATATGAGAGAGAGCCAGGAGACTATAGGACAGTATGTAGTGGACAGAAAGGCCGGAAGAGATGGTAAGTATGGATACCAGATCTCTTATCACATTATAGACCCCAACAATAACGCACTGATGATTCTGCTGACTATTAACAAGGAATCAGAATATCAAGATTACGGCGATGAACTCGTAGCGGAGTTTGCACCGAAATTTGAAGAAGTGCTGTACAGCAATCTGCAGTAGTAACGAATGACAAAAAGTCTTTGAAAAGAATATTTTCAGAGACTTTTTTATTGCATTTCCATTGACAGCAGATTCGACATTTGCTATCATCAAACTACACATTGGGAAGCAATTCTGATATTTCAAAATTTCAGGACCATTCGGTCGCTCATCCCATTTTAACACAAACAATTAAGGGAGGCGACGAACCTCTCGCATAAGAGAGGAGAATGCAAATGATAGTCAGACCCAAGTGGGATTACTGCATGAAGGAACTGTTCCGTAATTTTATTATTTTGAAATATTTTATCAGTGATATTTTAGACATTCCGATAGAGAAGATCAGGAGTCTGAAATTACGAAATACAAATTTATGGCGCAGATATAAATACCAAAAACAGGGGATCGTAGATGTTTTATTGGAGCTGAATGACGATACGAAGATCAATATAGAGCTTCAGATCCGTACAGTAAAACACTGGGATAAACGTCAGCTTTTTTACATGGGAAAGCTCCTGACGGAAGAACTTTCGGCAGGAGAAGATTATGAACAAATGAAAAAATGTATCACCATCAGCATTTTGGATTTTAATTTGACCTGGGACAATAACTATCACAGAAAATATCTGTTGAGAGAAGAAAACGGTGAACTGTTTAGTGACCTGGTGGAATTACATATTTTAGAATTGAACAAGGTGCTGACCGGGCGACGAGTCGACGAGTGGATTCGATTGTTCAATGTAGAGACGGAGGAGGAGCTGGAAATGTTGGAAACAATGACGAGGAATCCTGGAATTTTGGAAGCGGTGAAAGAGGTAAGGCATATGAGTCTTGGAAAATGGGCGAGAGCCAGATACGATGAACATATGAAGATGGTACGGGATCAAAATGCCAGAGACGCTTATGTCCGTGATGAGGGAATAAATATTGGGGTTGAACAGGAGCGTAATCGCCTTGCCAACTTGATTGCCCGCATGAATGCCGAGGGCGACGAAGATCAGGTCACCCATTTGCAGGATCCGGAATTTGTACAGGAAATGTTAAAAAAATACGATTTGTAAAAACAAACGCCATTGAGAAAAAATCTCAATGGCGTATTCTATTTCACAAACAATTCGATCACAAATACCAGCACACAACAGATCACGGATACCGGGAACAGTCCGGCACCGAGCCATGCGGCGATGATTCCGGCAATAAGTGCCACCAGTCCGGAAATAGGCGTCTGGGTAGTGTGAATAATGGCCGGGAAGGTCATGACAGCCAGTGTCACGTAAGGTACATAGTACAAAAAGGATTGAATGAACTGATTCTTGATCGGTTTCCGGATCAGTGTCAGGGGTAAGACACGGATCGTATAGGAGACGGCGGCCATAACGGCTATGTAGATATAATTATTCATTTGTCAGGTCTCCTTTCCCAGTACATTCCGCTGAATTATCCGCGACGGATTCGCGTCCCTTATCTACCGTTTTGTCAACAATTTCGTCCGCCTGTTTTACCGGGAACAGGATCGCTGCCGCACCGGAGATGATCACGGTCAATAAAATAGTCCTGGTACCTTCCGACAGAGAAGAAACGCCGGGAAGATAGTTACAGACAAAGCTCAGGGCAAAACTGATGGCCACCAGCGCTGCCACAATCTTACTTTTTCGGGCAGGTGGAATAATGATGGCTAAAAACATGCCATATAAGGCAACGCTCAGTGCGCTGACAGCACGCAGGGGCAATGCATTTCCGGCAATGATACCGCAGGCGGTTCCTCCGGCCCATGCAGGAGCGGCTAACAGGATCGCACCGTAGGTATAATACGGATTCAGGATACCGGGCCTTGCAATCGTGATACCGAACAGCTCGTCGGTGACATCATAGGCGATGATCAGTCTGTGAAAAAAGGGAGTATCGGGAGAGAACTTCTGCGCCAGGGCACAGCTCATGAGCAGGTACCTTGCATTGGCGATCAGTGTAATGATCGCTACTTCCAGGTAAGTCGCCTGTGCCGCCACCAGCGTGAAAGCTGCATATTCTCCGGCGGAAGCATTGTTTAACAGGCTGGCCAGAAATCCCTGCATGGGGGTGAAACCGGCATGCCTTGCGGCGATTCCCAGAGAAAAGGATACAGCGAAATAGCCCAGAGCAATGGGGAAGCCGTCCCGCATACCATCGCAGAATATTTTTCTGCTGAATTTATCATTCATAGTTGTAAAACCTCATCTTTCTGTAAGGCGTCTTTTGGCGCACATGTCCTATTATAACGCACATTCTGACAGGAGAAAAGGAGCAAAATTAACGTATATTACAGTATTTTCCGCATAAATATAGGATAAATAAATGTCCGTGGTGGATAATATATGAGTAATAAACGGAAACGGTGGAAAAACGGTGTGATCCTGATTCCGGTACTGTGTGTACTGTTGTTAACGGGATGCGGTCTGTTTCAGGAGGAAAAAATCAAGCTGCGGGATCTGGATTTTACAGTACTCAGCGATGAAAAAATTCCGGAGGAGTTGAAGACGGTGATTGCCGAAAAAGGTACAGAACCTTTTCATCTGACCTACAGTGATGATCAGAATCTCTATATCAGTATCGGGTATGGGCAGCAGAAGACCGGCGGGTACAGTATTGCCGTGGATGAACTGTATCTGACGGAGGATGCCATCTATGTCGGTACCACGCTTTTGGGGCCGGAGATCACCGGGCAAAAGAAAGGCGCAGAGAAACCCTCTACGCCGTACATTGTGATAAAAACAGAGTTCTTGGATAAAACAGTGATCTATGACTGACCCCTGATTTAAAATGTATTTTAAAGCT
>OQVN01000474.1_pt1 | contig 15353 bp, 14 predicted proteins | sample 1691621 | NCBI WGS metagenome assembly OQVN01 (sample SAMN03418278, study PRJEB22391) | human gut metagenome | biome: human-gut; feature: organic feature; material: feces | host: Homo sapiens | place: Tanzania | collected 2013-01 | reverse complement strand
GTCGGAACGCACTCGATGCTTCTCAGGCTCCGTCGCGGCCTTCCCGACATCGACGATCTGCTCGAAGTAGGATTCCCCGTTCCCCGGGTCGAAGGTGACGATGTAGTCTATACGGGGGTTGATGTGCTCCCCGACGACGCTGTAGGTCATCCTCGATTCGTAATAGCCTGAGGAATCGTGGGACCTTACGGTGATATATCCGTAGGATGTCCCCGCGTATGTGTGCGAGGCGGTTCCGACAGAGGGACCGATCGCATCGCTGCTGTCGTCTCCCCAGTACACGTCGAAGGACATGTCGTAGTACTGGCCCTTGAGCTGGACCGTGATGTCCAGTCCGTCGGTGACGGTAACGAAGTGCTCCGCCCACTGGGCCTGCAGTATGGTGTCCGATGCGACCCTGTCCGATGAGAAATCCCACAGATCGGACTGCGTGAGGGATCTCCATCCGAGGAAGACATGTCCCTCGCGGGTCGGGTCGGCAGGCTTTGTGACGAATCCTCCGGACTGTATGCGCTGGACGGGGTAGTTCCCCTGTCCCTGGTTGGTGCTGAAGGAGACGTCGTAGTACACAGGCTTGGGATCGGGTTCCGGGTCGGGTTCCACCGGAGTGCTGTTCTCCTCCCAGACCGCGTAGAGGGTGACGTTCGATTCGACCTGGTAGTCCTCGTATCCGGTGATGCTTCCGTCCGGTTCCGTGGACCATCCGAGGAACGTGAATCCGTCGCGGACCATGCACAGCGATGTCGGGAGCTTGACGTACATCCCCGACTCGACCTGCTGCGAATAGACCGTTCCCTGGCCGCCGTTGGCGTCGAAGGTGACGGTGAAGAGCTGGTCTCCGTCCTTGACGAAGTACGCCTCCATGTACATCGAGCCCGAGGATTCGATCGTGAGTCCGGGGGCGTATGCGATCTGATGGTCCTGGGCGGGACGCCATCCGAGGAAGGTGTATCCGTCCTTGGACACTCCGGAATCCCTCAGAGTAAGGGAGGAGCCGTCGTAGATCACGTATCCCTGCACGTTGGCCAGCGAGCCTCCGTCGAGGGAGTAGACAAGGACGTTGGGGTCGGCGACCCATTTGGCTTTTACGGATGCGTCGAAGGCGAGGGTGTACAGGCTTCCGAGCGCGTACACGGACTTGCTCCCCCTGCCGTCGGGAATCTCCCATCCGACGAGGGTGTAGCCTGTCTTCGATATCGTTTTCCCGGTGCTGTCGGTGTAGCTCGGCAGCACGACCGCCGTTCCCACAGGTCCTGTTATCGTGTTGACCCTTCCCGTTCCGCCGTCCATGTCGAAGACGAGGGCCGGCTGGGAATCCGCGGAGACAGGCACGACGACATACCATCTGAGGAACAGGTCCTCCAGGCTTCCCCAGTCGCTCCCGGTGCTCTTGGTCTTCATGGAGACCTCTATCGTGTAGATCCCGTTCTGCGTCGGGCTTCCCGAGAAGGAGAACTCCCCCTTCTTGGATATGTTCAAGGACAGCCAGTCGGCGGATATGGTGCCGTTCAGGCTCTGCGTCTCGGAGGTCTTGGCGGTTCCGAAGTGGGAGACGGACAGAGTGTACTTGTACGAGCCTCTGCTGATCGCCTCCTTCATCAGGACGTAGATGCTGTCGTCGGAGAGGGGCAGATCGGCGGAGCCTCCGATCGTCGTCTGGACGACCTCGGCCTCGTCATCGTGGGTATCGGATTGACCGCCGAACTTGACCAGCCCATCGTAGGTGAGGTCCTGCCATACGGCGTAGACCGTCTTGTTCGATGTCACGGCCATGGTCTGTCCGGGATGCCATTTCACGGACCCGGACGAGGAATCGGACCATCCGATCAGGATGTATCCGCTTCTGTCGAAGGTGTTGGACGGGAGCGTGAAATCCTGTCCGGATATGACGGAATACGTCTTGGTCGAGGAACCCGAAGAGCCGTTCCCGTTGAGTGTAACGGTATAGAGAGTCCCGTCCGCATCGGATTCTTCAGCGATAATGGCGGATATTATCGCGAACGAAGACACCAGGACCAGGATGGCGATCAGAAGTGATCTGATGGAATCGTTGCGCTCCGTAGCATTCCCGTTCCGAACAGCCTTCGACAGCGAGATCATCCCTTCACCACCGCCTCGATGCCTTCGGCCGAAGGCAGAGCGGTCACGCCGTTGGAGACGATCTCGATTTCCACGGTCTCGGTCGCCTTGACGCAGCCGGCGTTCTCGGCCGTCAGGGTGATGGTCAGCTCGCCTGTCTTCACGACAGTGAAGGTGAATGTGTAATCGTATCCGCCCGATTCGTCGGATTGAGGAGTCAGAACCGGATCTTCGATGGCATCGCCGGGAGATGGGACGCATTCGAGCTTGAACTGGTTCACATGGATGCGTATCGTCACCTCGGTTCCGACGACCGCCGATGACGGCGAATCGACGATCGTTATCGAGAGGATCTTCGACCATACGGCGTAGATCGTCTTGGTTCCGTCATGGGCCACGGAGACGCTGTCTCCTGCCTTGTAGACGGCTTCTGACGCATCGGCGGCATCGGCCCATCCCATGAACCTGTATCCTTCCTTCACGGGCGCGGAAGAGGCCACTGTGAAGGCGTGAGCGTCCGTGGATGTACCGACGAACACGTCGTCGGACGGTGCGCCCGTTCCGCCGTTGGCGTCGTACTTCAGGGTGCAGGTGTACTCGGTCGCCTGGACGGCCTCCCATCCGGCGTAGAGTGTTATGTGCTTGGTGACCTCGGATGTCCAGTCGAAGGCCTGCGTGCATGCCTCGTCCTTGAACCATCCTGTGAAAGTGTATCCCGATCTGGTCGGGTCTGCAGGCTTCGTCGGGACGTAGTGGGACGCGGTACCCTCGATGGATGCCACGTCGGAGCCTCCGTTGGAGACGAACGTGACCACGGGGTATCCGTAGATGTGGTAGAGGTACACGAGCTTGGACTCTCCGTCCTTGAGCTCCCCGGTGGCGGGGTCGGTGTACTGGTTGCGCATGGTGGCGGTGACGGTGTAGTCGCCCTTCGCGGCGTATGTGTGCTGGACCTTTCCGACGGGGTTGTCGGATGTGATCTTCACCGTCTCGGTGGCGGAGCCGTCGCCGAAGTCCCACTCGACGGTATCGACCTGATCGGGCTCGATCAGGCCCATGGTGATCTTGTACCCGTACAGGTCGATCTCCCCGTCGTAGGACGGGGTATCGGCGGATACGGAGGGCATCGCGAGTAGAGCTGAAAGGGTGGCCACGAGGACCACCCCCAGCGTCAGCACGGTGCCCATGCGGGTGCTTGCTGTCGCTGTCATTTTACCACTCACTCGGCGAAGGCGAACACTCCGGTTGCTCCCGGGTTGGAGCTGAATCCCATGGTCGAGTACACGACGACATTCACGTCGATGGTGGCGGTCTGTCCGGCGGCGGAGGTCACGGTGAGGGTGACCTTCTCGGACGCGTGGCTGTCGGGGTAGGTGATGCTCAGCTTGCCGTTGGCGAAGGTCAGAGCCTCTCCATAGGCGTTCTCGGAGATCTTCACGGTGTTGGAGGATCCTCCGGAGATGGTGTACGCCTCGGATGCGGCGACTCCCTGCTTTCCGACGAGCTTGGAGGCTCCGGAGATCTTCAGGGTGTCCTCGACGAGGTAGCTGACGGTCTTGGTCGCGGTCTGCCCGTTGGCGGACCTGGCGGTGACGGTGATCTTGCCGTCGGCGGTGACGGCTGCCTCTCCGGTGATGGTGAGCTTTCCGTCCTGGGAGATGGTGATTCCCGCGGTCTCGGGGATGGACCAGGTGATCGCGGAGGATGCGGCGGAGATGCTGAGTCCGACGGTCTTCGCGGTCTCGTTTCCGGTGTAGGTCAGGACCTTGTCGTTGCCTCCGCTGATGGCGAATGCGGGCTCGTAGTTGATGGTGACCTTCTTGGTGGCGGTCTGGGCGGGTCCGTGGGCGGAGGTTCCCGTCAGGGTGATGACGGCCTGTCCGGAGGTGGTGCCGGTGTATGTACCGGATATGACTCCGGTGTCCTCGTTCAGAGCGAGTCCGGCGGGGAGTGCCTTGTCTGCGGCCCAGGTGACTCCGAGGTCCTCTCCGGTCTGGGAGATGGCTGTCGAAGAGACGGACTTGCCTCCGATGGCGACGATCTGCTCGTCGTCTCCTCCAACGATGACGTTGTAGACGGTGAAGTTGATGGTCAGGTCCTTGGACTCTCCCTGGGAGGAGGTCGCTTTAAGAACGATGGTGTTGGCCCCCACCTGGGTGGGGGTTCCGGTGATCTTGGTCCCGTCGAGCTTGAGGCCGGGAGCCATGGTGGTGGCGGTCCAGGTGACGGTACCGATACCGCCCTCGGACTTGAGGTCGATGCTCTGGGAGGTTCCCTTGACGATCTCGCTGAGGCATCCGCTGTAGTTCACGGACATGGCGGCGTTGACGGTGATCCTTATCCACTGGTACGCGGTCTGGTCGGACTCGGCGTGGTACGCCTTCAGGACGATGTTGTACGCGTTCCCGGCCATGCTGGCGGGGATGGTGGAGATCTTCAGGGTGTGCCCGTCGATCGTTGCGGTGTCGTTCATCTCGTTGACCTGGAAGGTCAGGACGGTGCCCTCCTCCAGGTCGGCAGGGAACGTGGAGGTGTAGCTCCACGAGTATCCCGGGGCGATGCTGATCTCGTTGACGGTCCCGTATCCTGTCAGGTCCCCTCCGGTCGCAGCGTCGGAATCGGAGATCCCGACGAAGGACATGCAGAGAACCGCAAGCACGGAGAGCATCATGAGAGGCACCGCTTTCATACGCGCGGTTGAATCCATGATATTCACCATACGGGTCCGACGTCTCTGGTAGCGCTCGAAGCGGTCGGACCCATGAATATCACGGGTTCATAGTATTTCGTAAACGGTGTGGGAAAAACTGTCCATTTTTTCCCAATAGCTCATTTTTCGGGTTTATTTATAAAGCGAAACACACCCCGGTTTTTCCCAACGGGCTGACCTCGACAAATGAGTTAAATTCAAGATGAGCGATAAAGAGAACAGGTGTGAGATGACGGCCCTTGCGGGCCGGGTGTCTTACGGACACCAATCGTCACGGTTGGCTTATGACCAATCTATGACAATCGACAGAGAGCCGATCGTCACCGTGAAACGGAATCCTCCGTTCCGATATCTCTGGCAAGATATCACTAATCTCACCACCTACCGAAACATGGTTCCGCGGATTGTCGGGAAGATCAGTCCCGATAGTTCGCGGACTTACCTTTTCCGGCGACGAGGAATCGTCGCCTCGTATTTTAATTTGGATGTCAGGATAACAAACCCTCTTCTCTTGCAAGTTTGATCAGAGTCTTCCGGTCGATACCCTCAAACTGCTGCGCCAACCGGTAATTGGAGATATCCGGCTCTTCTTCGAGGATCTTCCTGATCTTCTCACGCTGATAGTCCGAAAGAGTCCGTGACGGCCTGCCTATCGTTTTCCCTTGGGCGACTGCACGACTCTGACCATCTTTAGTCCTGTCGCGTATGAGCTCGCGTTCGAACTCCGCCACTGCCGCTAGGATAGTCGTCGTGAACCTGCCAGATGCCGTAGTCGTGTCGATAGGCTGATCTAGAAACTCCACACCGACATTCCACTCTTCGAGATTCTGCATGATACTGGTGAGATTGATCACCGACCTGGCCAGACGGTCCAGCTTGACGGCCATGATCCTACTGAACTTCCCCGATTTCGCTGCCGAAAGCATACGGTCGAGCTGCGGACGTTTGGAGCAGGCTCCTGAAGCCACATCGATGTACTCGGCATAGACGGTATAGCCCCTTGCCTCCGCGACCTCGCGAAGCCGGATGATCTGATTGTCGGGATCCTGATTCTCAGTGGAGACGCGGGCGTAGAGAGCGACAATCATGTATGGCGCCTCCTGATACATCTCAAGATTCTGATCTCTACATCATCCTTTGCCGTGATACGATCTCTGTTACGTTTGCCTTTACCGCTGTTATGATGTATTTCTCTTGCCCGAACAGAAACAGCATTTGCACGTATATTGCTTCCAGCAGATGGGCGCGACGTATCGTTATTAGAATTTGGGTATTGGTGACGTATCTTGACTTCTACATCGCCATCCGCTAAACTCTCCGATCCGTGATGAGAATTGGTCAGAACAATCTTACGTGGCTTTGTGATTGTATCTGCTTCCACAACCGCATTGGACGCTTCGTAATCCGGTGAAGACTTGCGTAGTTTCACGGAAGATCCTCCTCATCGTAGCGATCATCGATTATCCTCCCCTTCAGGCGGAGCATCGCATATCCCTTTCTGGAATCGTCTTCGGATAGACCGTATGATTCCAATGAATACGGAGTGAATCCATCGACCCCATCGCGATCAGCAGCATAATTCGCTATCGATGAAATCCATTGATCGTCTATGGAGTCTACGCATTCATCATTGAATATGGGCAGTTTCCTGTCTGCGGGATAATCCACTTCGATCAATCCGCGCAGGGCCCTATCAAGTTCACGATGTGCTGTGCGTTCCCTGACGAGTTCGATGATCAGCTCCTCCTTGGACAGCTTCTCCAGCTCCTCCCATTCGCTTGCCATTCTCTTCTCACCTCCCTTCATCATTTCACCGAACAATGGAACGGGGTTGTTATGGTTTGCTCGGAATGAGCGGTATCGGAAGAAATCATGCTGTGCACCTCCCGATTCGGAATCCTGATTATCATTGGAGACGCGGGCGTAGAGAGCGACGATCATTGTGTGAACCTCCTGAAGCGCAGATTCTTGAACATCTCCACCATTCCGCTCACTGTAGTTGAATCTCTTTTGCCTCCGTGATTGATCTTTTTGATGCGCCGACCCTCGATGGTGATCTTCGAGTTCTTACCCTCGGCTTTTATGATGGTGCCAGGTTCCGGGCGACCAGCTTTGTTCTTACTACCGGGATGTTGCTTCCGAACATCGATTTCGATATCACCCTTTGCAACGATTCTGTTTGCTCCATCTGTTTTAGATTTTGGGAAATACTTGGGGTCGGAGATTGAATCAGCCTTGACGCCTACTTCAACGGCTTCATGATCGGGTTTGCGCCGGATTTTCATTAGAAATCATCCTCCAGTCTAATCCCGTTCGGAAGCTTCAGACGGCCTTCTTCCAATAGCTTCTTGCAGATCGAATATGCCTGATCATCGGTAAGGCCGTAATCCATGAGATCGCAATAAGCAAATACGCCGTCCTTCGGATGCATCGCCCCATATAGGGCTATGCGTTCAGCCCACTCGTCTGTGGTCTTCTCGCCTTCGACATAGTTCTCGCCTTTTCCGGTATGTTTGCGCTCCATGTAAGGCATCAACAGATCGTCTTTGCTGTGATCCTCGCGCAGCATGCCGTAGAGATTCCTCATATGCACCAATTCGATTATGAGATCATTCTTCGATAGGTTCTCCAGCTCCTCCCACTCGCTTGCCATTCTCTTCTCACCTCCATTCTTTGTTTCATTCGACGAGGTATTAGAAGTTGTTATGATTTGCTCAGGCAGAATGCCTTTTGAAGAGGATATCATGCCTTCCCTCTCTCTGCAGAGTTGTTTGTTGTCATTCTGACATCGATGGACATCTGCATGGCCCACTTGACATCTTCCGGTGCGATCTTGTTGTACTTGGAGAGAATCCTGTGAACCTCCTCCAGTGACACGATAATCGCGCTCTTGTTGGTCTTCTTCGCCAGATTCGTAGCCACTAGAGTCTCGTAGAGCTCCTTGATCTTCCTGTCGTATGTGGTGACCTCGTTGAACAGCATGATGTTCGAGAAGTCGGCGAAGGTGAGGACATCCTCCCCATAGCTGTCGACTTCCAGATATGCCCAGTACCATCCCTTCTCACGGATCACCGTCTTGATCACATTGTAGATGCTGATCGCTTTCATTTCCATTCCTCTTTGTGAGACCAACATCACACACCACACACACCACACACACAGGAAAACCCTGTGTGTGTCGGGGCCAGACGTTCCGCGTTGCTTCACGTCTGCCCCGACATAGCCCTAGCTAATGCCCCTCGTCGTTTGCCGGTCAAGGCGTCGGGAAGTACGCTACCACGGGCCAGGCAAACGCAGGGCGGTTGACTGTCGCGGTTCGAATGCTTCTTTATATAGCCTATTTAAACCAAGCACGATTCATCGGAAGGCACACACGGTTCTGTTGTGTGTGTGGTGTGTGTGGTGTGTGATGTTTCCACCGGCGAGGGAGTCGAACCCTCCATAGCCTGCGCTACCGGTGATATGGACACACTACCGCCTCGATTCAGTTTCTTGACATGAGGAAGTGCGAACACTTCGTAGTCATCCTATCTGTCTCGCAGTTGCTCCATGAACAGCGGTATCTGATCTCGCCGCCGTTCGGATCGAAAAGAGTCGTAGCCCGGAATGGGCTGCAACGAACACAGTCTTTGCACAAACCAAGGGAGGTCATGGTGTAACCTCCTCTGCAGAATCGAAATTAACAGGTTGCTCCTGGAGGCGAGTGTTGTTTTTGACCCATCTGTTAAATTCGAAGCGAAAATCTGCAATTTCGAGATCAATTGGGTCGGGGTGGAGGTAAATCACGCCTTGTCCACCTTCCTCATCTGGCCTACCTGTGTCGTTTACTTTCGTATTTAAAGCGAAGGTAAAATTGCCTGCTTGTTCCTCACTCATGCTTCTGCCTCCTTCTGATGCTCTCCTCGTATTCCTTCTCCATCTCTCTGGCGCGGATCATCCTCGTGGGATCGTCCGCGATGTACTGCAAAGTCGTTTGTATGTTCTCGTGGCGCATGAACTCCTTGATGTCCTCGATGGGCACCCCGGAGTTCTTCAGGAACGTCGCGTGCGATCTCCTGAACGTGTGCATGCTGAACTCGATGCCGAGATTCTTCGACAGCCGGAGCATTCTGTTTCCCAGGCTCTTATGGCTGTAAGGAGTGGCCACTCCTCCTGTTCCGAAATTGTGCAGGAGCAGATTCTCCGGCACCGGCAATTCGGGATGGCGACGAAGATGCTCGGCCACGATCTCGTTGCGGCGGATTATCCACTCGTCGATCAGACGCTGCGTGTCGTCATGGTAGTAGATCTTGGCCAGTTTCCCCTCCATATGTCCCTTTCCGTAGACGTACATCCAAGGGTTTCTGAGTCCCGACAGCTTCAGATTGGCTATCTCCTCGCATCTGAGGCCCATCATCCCGGCCAGATGTACGATCAGACGGTTCATCCCATCCGTGCTGTCCAGGATGTACAGGTACTGTTCCGGGCTGATCCACGTGACTACACGCTGGGCCTTCGGCCACAGGAGATCCATCTCATTGACCACGTTGTTCTTCGCAGCCATGCGCAGGAACTTCCCGAGGATCTGTATCGTGTGGTGCCTGTACTTGGTGCTCTTCCCTGCAAGCGGGATGGCCAGCAGATAATTTACGTCTGCAGCGGACACCTTGGAGGGGTTCACTTCATGGTCTCCATCAGACAGCATCCGGAAGACCATGCGGAGCCTGTATCTGTATTCGATCAGAGACCGCTCCTTGCGTCCTTTCAACCTGAGCTCCTCGCAATAGGAGTCGATCATGTTGTATGCGCGATACAGAGGGTCCACAGCTGTCATCTCCGGGTTCATCGGGAGGATCTCAGTCATCATCGGATCCTCGCACGATTCGATCATCGGGCCACCCCTCCGTCGACTCTCTTCACGATTCCGATCGGCATCCGAACAGCATCGATTCTGTCGCCAAAGCGACCTTCCTCATGAGCGATGCGGACTCCAGCTCCAGAGAATGGACCTGTGAATCCTGAAGAGCTGCGGGGATGTTCAGCTCCAGATACGCTATCTGTATGCTGCTCCCCTCCGTTTGGATCTCCACGGACTTCCTTATCGTCCTGACCTCCGGCATAGCTTCCGCTGATTGATTGCTTACTGTCATTTGGTACACCTATACTACCCAAGAGTAGTATAAATGTGTAATATTCTCTACCAATATTTATACTCTTTAGTGGTATTGATGTGTACATGTCTTCCGATACGAAGCCCAAGATCAATGTCACGGTCTCACAGGATCTTTTGAACTGGATAGACGAACAGGTCGAATCCAAAAGATTTGCAAGCAGATCGCATGGAGTTGATGCTGCGCTGCATTGGTACCGGAATTTTTTGGAAAAGGGTGAGTTGCCACCTAGATGAAGGTGTACCAAACCAAAATCATTGATTGATGGCAACTCATTGTGAATTCTCATGCTGGTAATCCCAGCACCATTAATCGTGATTACAGAGGTCACTGCAAAGGCCTCCTGCAGTTGAGGGGGATACGGATTTGCATACTGGTTGGTGTCGAGAAAGATCAGCTTCATTCCGACTCCTCCGACGGATCATAATAAGACACTCCGTCTGGCAGGTTCAGGCTGCCTTCGCGATGAAGTCTTTCACAGACTTCCTCTGCCTGATCTTCGGTCAGACCGTAGTCCATCAGATCGCAGCTGTAGAACGCGACATCCTTGGGATGCATCGCACCGTATTGAGCGATCCTTTCGGCCCAATCCTCTGTGGTAGGTTCGCCCTCGACAGATTCGCCGTTCACATCGGTGCGCTTGCTGCTCTCGAAAGGCAGGGGGCACGTATCGGGCATATCCTCCCTCAGAGTGCCGTAGAGGTGCCTCATCCTCACGAATTTGATAATCAACTCCTCCTTGGACAGCTTCTCCAGCTCCTCCCATTCGCTTGCCATTCTCTTCTCACCTCCCTTCATCATTTCACCGAACAATGGAACGGGGTTGTTATGGTTTGCTCGGAATGAGCGGTATCGGAAGAAATCATGCTGTGCACCTCCCGATTCGGAATCCTGATTATCATTGGAGACGCGGGCGTAGAGAGCGACGATCATTGTGTGAACCTCCTGAAGCGCAGATTCTTGAACATCTCCACCATTCCGCTCACTGTAGTTGAATCTCTTTTGCCTCCGTGATTGATCTTTTTGATGCGCCGACCCTCGATGGTGATCTTCGAGTTCTTACCCTCGGCTTTTATGATGGTGCCAGGTTCCGGGCGACCAGCTTTGTTCTTACTACCGGGATGTTGCTTCCGAACATCGATTTCGATATCACCCTTTGCAACGATTCTGTTTGCTCCATCTGTTTTAGATTTTGGGAAATACTTGGGGTCGGAGATTGAATCAGCCTTGACGCCTACTTCAACGGCTTCATGATCGGGTTTGCGCCGGATTTTCATTAGAAATCATCCTCCAGTCTAATCCCGTTCGGAAGCTTCAGACGGCCTTCTTCCAATAGCTTCTTGCAGATCGAATATGCCTGATCATCGGTAAGGCCGTAATCCATGAGATCGCAATAAGCAAATACGCCGTCCTTCGGATGCATCGCCCCATATAGGGCTATGCGTTCAGCCCACTCGTCTGTGGTCTTCTCGCCTTCGACATAGTTCTCGCCTTTTCCGGTATGTTTGCGCTCCATGTAAGGCATCAACAGATCGTCTTTGCTGTGATCCTCGCGCAGCATGCCGTAGAGATTCCTCATATGCACCAATTCGATTATGAGATCATTCTTCGATAGGTTCTCCAGCTCCTCCCACTCGCTTGCCATTCTCTTCTCACCTCCATTCTTTGTTTCATTCGACGAGGTATTAGAAGTTGTTATGATTTGCTCAGGCAGAATGCCTTTTGAAGAGGATATCATGCCTTCCCTCTCTCTGCAGAGTTGTTTGTTGTCATTCTGACATCGATGGACATCTGCATGGCCCACTTGACATCTTCCGGTGCGATCTTGTTGTACTTGGAGAGAATCCTGTGAACCTCCTCCAGTGACACGATAATCGCGCTCTTGTTGGTCTTCTTCGCCAGATTCGTAGCCACTAGAGTCTCGTAGAGCTCCTTGATCTTCCTGTCGTATGTGGTGACCTCGTTGAACAGCATGATGTTCGAGAAGTCGGCGAAGGTGAGGACATCCTCCCCATAGCTGTCGACTTCCAGATATGCCCAGTACCATCCCTTCTCACGGATCACCGTCTTGATCACATTGTAGATGCTGATCGCTTTCATTTCCATTCCTCTTTGTGAGACCAACATCACACACCACACACACCACACACACAGGAAAACCCTGTGTGTGTCGGGGCCAGACGTTCCGCGTTGCTTCACGTCTGCCCCGACATAGCCCTAGCTAATGCCCCTCGTCGTTTGCCGGTCAAGGCGTCGGGAAGTACGCTACCACGGGCCAGGCAAACGCAGGGCGGTTGACTGTCGCGGTTCGAATGCTTCTTTATATAGCCTATTTAAACCAAGCACGATTCATCGGAAGGCACACACGGTTCTGTTGTGTGTGTGGTGTGTGTGGTGTGTGATGTTTCCACCGGCGAGGGAGTCGAACCCTCCATAGCCTGCGCTACCGGTGATATGGACACACTACCGCCTCGATTCAGTTTCTTGACATGAGGAAGTGCGAACACTTCGTAGTCATCCTATCTGTCTCGCAGTTGCTCCATGAACAGCGGTATCTGATCTCGCCGCCGTTCGGATCGAAAAGAGTCGTAGCCCGGAATGGGCTGCAACGAACACAGTCTTTGCACAAACCAAGGGAGGTCATGGTGTAACCTCCTCTGCAGAATCGAAATTAACAGGTTGCTCCTGGAGGCGAGTGTTGTTTTTGACCCATCTGTTAAATTCGAAGCGAAAATCTGCAATTTCGAGATCAATTGGGTCGGGGTGGAGGTAAATCACGCCTTGTCCACCTTCCTCATCTGGCCTACCTGTGTCGTTTACTTTCGTATTTAAAGCGAAGGTAAAATTGCCTGCTTGTTCCTCACTCATGCTTCTGCCTCCTTCTGATGCTCTCCTCGTATTCCTTCTCCATCTCTCTGGCGCGGATCATCCTCGTGGGATCGTCCGCGATGTACTGCAAAGTCGTTTGTATGTTCTCGTGGCGCATGAACTCCTTGATGTCCTCGATGGGCACCCCGGAGTTCTTCAGGAACGTCGCGTGCGATCTCCTGAACGTGTGCATGCTGAACTCGATGCCGAGATTCTTCGACAGCCGGAGCATTCTGTTTCCCAGGCTCTTATGGCTGTAAGGAGTGGCCACTCCTCCTGTTCCGAAATTGTGCAGGAGCAGATTCTCCGGCACCGGCAATTCGGGATGGCGACGAAGATGCTCGGCCACGATCTCGTTGCGGCGGATTATCCACTCGTCGATCAGACGCTGCGTGTCGTCATGGTAGTAGATCTTGGCCAGTTTCCCCTCCATATGTCCCTTTCCGTAGACGTACATCCAAGGGTTTCTGAGTCCCGACAGCTTCAGATTGGCTATCTCCTCGCATCTGAGGCCCATCATCCCGGCCAGATGTACGATCAGACGGTTCATCCCATCCGTGCTGTCCAGGATGTACAGGTACTGTTCCGGGCTGATCCACGTGACTACACGCTGGGCCTTCGGCCACAGGAGATCCATCTCATTGACCACGTTGTTCTTCGCAGCCATGCGCAGGAACTTCCCGAGGATCTGTATCGTGTGGTGCCTGTACTTGGTGCTCTTCCCTGCAAGCGGGATGGCCAGCAGATAATTTACGTCTGCAGCGGACACCTTGGAGGGGTTCACTTCATGGTCTCCATCAGACAGCATCCGGAAGACCATGCGGAGCCTGTATCTGTATTCGATCAGAGACCGCTCCTTGCGTCCTTTCAACCTGAGCTCCTCGCAATAGGAGTCGATCATGTTGTATGCGCGATACAGAGGGTCCACAGCTGTCATCTCCGGGTTCATCGGGAGGATCTCAGTCATCATCGGATCCTCGCACGATTCGATCATCGGGCCACCCCTCCGTCGACTCTCTTCACGATTCCGATCGGCATCCGAACAGCATCGATTCTGTCGCCAAAGCGACCTTCCTCATGAGCGATGCGGACTCCAGCTCCAGAGAATGGACCTGTGAATCCTGAAGAGCAGCAGGGATGTTCAGCTCCAGATACGCAATCTGTATGCTGCTCCCTTCCGTTTGGATCTCCACAGACTTCCTTATCGTCCTGATCTCCGGCATAGCTTCCGCTGATTGATCTGGCTTCATAGGCTGGTACCTCTGCACATTCCGAGTGTGCGGAACAATTTAAATATGAGCGAATTCCTGCATTGTTCCGCACACTCGGAATGTGCATTATGGTGCGTAAGAAGGTATCAATCACGATCACCCTTCCGCCGGAACTTATGGAATATCTCCAGATGAAGGTGGAACGCCGCGACTTTGCGAACATCGCCCACGGGGTAGAGGTCTGTGTCCTCAGGTACAAGGAGGCAGAGGAGAGAGGGGAGAGGCCCCGAGGCGTTTCAGAGGTACCAATTCCAAAACAGTGAGCCTCGCGGGCCTCATGATGAATGCTCCATCCGTATTCCTTGACGTCGATCGATTCCGACGACCTAGGGAATCCGATGGAGCGGCTGTCCGGCATCATAGGCCGGACGTGGGAGGAGGTTTGGTGATTACATGGATAGGCTGCTGAATCCTCCTCCGAGAGTGTGATGTTTGCATTAATCAGGCCGAACGATGCTGATTCGCTCGAAATCATGGACATCAGCGCGACCTCCTGAAGATGCCGAACAAACCGACATTTCCTTCTGCCGATGCCCTATCCTTTCCCCCTTTTCTGCCGCGATGGAGGATCTGTCTGGCCTGTATCGTGGCCCTGTCGGTCCTGATGATGGTTCCCGCAGGAGGTCTTCTTTCAACTCCTCCTGCGTTGGGGTATTGGTTTTTGATCTCGATCTCGACATCCCCCTCGGCCACAGAACGAGAGCCGTGGTGGACTTCGGACATTCTGATCTTCTGAGGTTTTGAAATCGAATCTGCCGTTACCGAAGCGGATTTGGTTTCGATCTCCGTCTCCTTCGAGTCCCTGCCCCTTAGTTTACTGGCCATCGGATTCCTCCTGCCATTCCCTCTTCAGGCGGTTGCGCTCTTCAGGGTCCATATCGGCAACCTCGTCTGCATAGCGTCCAGGTATGCCGCTGAAACGGGAACTGCGCGGATCGGCGCTGTCCCAATCAAGGGCCTTCTCTTCTGCCAGTTCGTCGAAGACCTCGTCTGCCTGGTCATGGTTGATTCCGTAATCAAACATGTCCGTATAGCCGAACTCGGGATCGTCGCTATGCGCCTTCGCATAAAGGGCGATTCTACGGGCCCATGCATCGGTGGTCCTCTGACCCTCGTGAAGCATCTCGTCCTCGTCGTTCTCGACAACATACGGAGGTACACGATCGATGGGGTGCTCGTACATCAGCATCTGGAAGCTTGTTATGAAATCGCGGTGCGCAGTGCGCTCCTTGACGAGCTCTATGATCAGCTCCTCCTTGGACAGCTTCTCAAGCT
>OQVN01000473.1_pt1 | contig 15374 bp, 6 predicted proteins | sample 1691621 | NCBI WGS metagenome assembly OQVN01 (sample SAMN03418278, study PRJEB22391) | human gut metagenome | biome: human-gut; feature: organic feature; material: feces | host: Homo sapiens | place: Tanzania | collected 2013-01 | reverse complement strand
TAGAGTTTGTCAAACGAACACGGGCAACCTTACGCATTGCCGAATTAGGCTTCTTTGGAGTTGTTGTGTAAACACGAACACAAACACCACGACGCTGAGGACATGAATCCAAAGCTGGTGACTTGCTCTTGTCTACGAGAACTCGTCTGCCTTTTCTTACCAATTGTGAAATAGTAGGCATAATTTTACTTTTTAATTTATTATTTTTGTTTTGTTATTGTCAAATCCATTACGAGCCAAATATCTCTGGTCGTTTTCGGGGTGCAAAGATACGACTTTTCTCGCAAAACACCTAACTAATTAAAAAGGAAGCTTTTCAAAACTGCAACATTTAACTTTATATAACTATTTGTTGCGTTTTTTAAAAGCATTTTTAGTATTTCATGATATACTTACTTACCGTATCGAAAGAAGAAGTTGGACTAAAAAAGCTGAACTTTCAAAGGTTCAGAACATAAAGGGTATCAAAGGAGTTAAGGCAAATGTCACCTTGACTACAAAACGCAGGACTAATAGTTGCCACATTCATTTGCTTACTTCAAGAGAACACTCCATAACTCCTTTAACTATCTCTGTTTCAAATTATGCTTCACCCTTGGGAGTATTGAATGGAGCTATTGTACGCTCAGGCTCATTAGGCATCTTGATCTTACCGAATGTCTGCTCATAATTGTATATATTGCTCTGCAAAGCTTGCAACAAACGCTTGGCGTGCTCAGGAGCCATAATGACGCGACTCTTTATTTGCGGCTGCGGCATTCCGGGAAGGGCACAGGCAAAATCGAGGATAAAGTCCGAACTGGAATGGGTAATGAGCGCAAGGTTTGAGTAAATTCCTTCTGCTACCTCGGGGTTGATTCCCATCTGAAACTGATTCTGATTGTTCTTGTTATTATCTTCCATAATTCTTTAAGTTTATAAGGTTATTAATTTTATTGACGTTGCAAACTTACATAAAAAATCTGAGAACTGCAACTTTTTTTGCAGTTTTAATAAACAAAACACATCAAACATCAACAATTTCACCCCAAACAAACGACATTAAAATATCGTGGTAGCTGTATATAATATGTACGCACGCGCGCAAACATAATAAATATTGAATGAACATAAGAAAACAGATAGCAGAGCCAATATGTTCACATACTTTACTTGATGCTCGCTCTGTGCATACTCAAAAGAGAGCGAATGAATCGTTCATCCGCTCTCCTATTACATAAGTTATCTTACAACAACTTTTCTTACCGTCTTGCCTATCTTGACAATATAAATACCTGCAGGCAAATAAACCTTGCGTTCACCATCAACAACAGAACTATGAACGACGGCACCATTAGCTGTTGTTATCCTCATTAATCCGGTAGCATACTTCACGAGGATATTACCATAACCAGAAAGTATTGTTACAGCAGAAGCACCATCTGTTACAGCAGAGATTCCTGTCGACTGAGGAATATCGAAAGTACGCAAAGCGACGACTTCCGAACCGTCAATAGCCTTGGCCTGAACAACTACCGAACCAGCCTTGCTACCCATGTTGGCAGTTAAGACACCGTCTTTGTCAATGGTAGCAAATTCTGCGCCCTCTACAATGCTCCATTCCACATTAGCAATAGTAGCCAATACAGGAGTAACCCATGCTTTCAGATGCAGAGTAGTCTGAGTCTCCGAAATAGTAGCATCAGCTTCTTCTGTTTGGATTTCAATATTAGTAACCAGTTTGACAGCGTATGCTTCCTTACTGCTTATCACATTAGAGGTGACATTTTCTTGCTTAGCCTCGGCACGCATGCCCCTACTCTTCATAGCTCCAGACTTCTGCTTCATTCCTATAGCATAGTATGTAACATCGTCTGACGTACGATGATGAACATAACTACGAGAATAACCAGACAATGTCTCCACAACTTGCATATTATCAGGAGTAGCACCTGCAAATATCATGTATTGCGAAATTTCAGCTCCCTCATAAGGAGTCCAATGCAGGTTGATGTCATTGCCCATACCCTTATTCACCATCAGATGGACAGAGGCGTGAACACGGCTTGGAGCGCTTTCCACTCCATAGACAGTCGGCAACGTTATCATATAACGATTGCTCTTCACGTCAGGACGGCTGTCTGTATCTACAAATCTGCCGTTTTCCAATGCAATCTCTCCTATCTTTTCGTAGCTATCAGCAACGTTGGTCTCACGATATACATTTACCTTACCTGTAAAAATACTTGCATCAGGCAATGCCTGACCTGCATTCCACTCCAGCACATTATGTCCATCAGCTACTGTCACCTGTGCCAACTGCGGTTGCCAACCAGCACCTACCACCTCGACGTCATAGTTCTTCTTAACTGCCGGATTCCAGACATCATCGCTGTAATTGAGTTTCAAAGAACAAGAAGTTGCATTATCAGATATAGCAACAACAGCCTGATTGGTGTTCGCATCATACGACACCTCTGCATTATCGGCAGACACCGACACCTTGGCATCTTCATTGCGGAAGCATTCTGGCATATTCACCACAATAGTCTGCCCAGCCAGCACCTTATCAGGTATGTTCACCTCCAACGACGGTTGTTCGTAAATCATGATACGAGCCGTACCCTTCACCTGTGAATTAGCCGCACTCACAGCTTGAACGGTCTTCAGACCCGGTGTATTCCAAACGATAGTGCCGTCATTTTTTAGCTCACCATCATCTGTTGTCAGAGTAATTTCTCCTACATTGCTTTCTACAGAAGCCTTGACAGCCTGTCCTACTCCAGCCTTTTCGGGCATAGAGATAAGGGTTGTTTCTGTCGGCGTGAACTCAACAACCTTAGAGAACGGCGAATGAGCCATCCAAGGATCCAACGTCTGAACACAAATCTCATAAGTCTTGCCAGCCTCAAATCTGCTGATAGGCATAGGCAAGGTTGTAGCCTGACGATAATATGTCTGAATTCCTGTTCCTGCCATCTTGGCATTATCATCATTAGCATTCAGCGGAGACCAGATGTAGCTGCCATCGCCACTCTCTCCCTTTTTCCTGATACTTATATTATAGAGCAGCTGAGCATTCGTGCTCTCCTTGTCTGTTGCGCCACTCCATGAGATGACAACCTCGCCGTTCTTCTGATTGGCATATACGGTAGTTGGGGCAGTAGGCGGAGTATTGATGCACTTTTGTTTTATCAAATAGAGATCAGCATATGTTCGATCTGGCACACCGTCATTATCTACATCTGCAAATTTATCTGCATAGTCTGAGGTTTCTCCAATATATCCTTTTGGCTGCAAATTCTCGAAAGCCACAGGACTGCCATTATTACTTATCGTAAACTCCATTCTGTTACTGCTCTGATAATCAAGCTTGCCATCCAAGTCGAAGTCGATATAGACGGGGCGGTTATTGCTATGAATTTGTTGCACTTCGAAAGTACGATTACCCATGTTTTTGAGAATCTCATAAGACGAAACATAATCCATATAACCATCTCCGTCTACGTCATATGGCTTAGCGTCACTTGATAATCCGCTATTTGCAGGCATCTTTATTTCCACAACATCGAATTTGCCATTGCCATTGTTGAAAGCCACAGCAACGCAATTCTTGTTATTCTTGTTTTTCAAACTTGCCAATGCGTCTATACGACCATCCCTATCATAATCGGCAAAAGACCCGGAAATAAATCCGCCCAAAGTGTAGTCGCCAAAATCCAAAGGTTTGGAAGTAAAGGTGCCGTCACCATTATTATAATAAACTTTATATTTGGACGCATCTGAATCATACGAACAATAATCCAACAGGCCGTCATTGTTCAGGTCAACATAATAATAAGGATAACGCACATAATATTCTTTTCCGTCATAGGTATAAGCATCAGTAGACTTCTCGAAGTCGCCATCACCCAGATTAATGACAGCCTGTGTTCGGAATCTATCATCATTTGGTGTTGGTCCGCATAAGACATCAGGCAAGCCGTCCATATTCGCGTCAAAAGCAGCCAACTTATCACTTTTTACTCCGTCTGAAAGTCCGAAGACAGGCAGTTTCTCAAACTTACCTTTATTATAGTCATACTTAGCCTCTTTATTATAAACATACAGACCATCACTAGTCATATCAAGCATTCTCCCCTCTTGGAAATAATCAAAGAAAACGCCACTCATGAAAGACGGACCGATATTCTCTATTCTGAATGGCAAAACGTCTACGTCCAAGGCAAATGTCAAGCCGTCAGAGCTTATGCCTTCAATCTGCTTCTTGCCGAAGGTATCGAACATGATGCCCTGTCTGCCGTCGGCAGAAGTGACGATTGAACCATCAGGCTTTCCTCTCAGAGTAAAATCCTGTCCATTAAGACTGGACACAAACACAGTATCACAGGTGCTGACTGTCTTCTTGTCAATAGAGAATGTTGCCAACTGAGAAATATCGTTCAGCTGTGCATAATCGCTCCATTCTCCCTTCATGCCACATGCGTCTATGGCACGAACACGGGCAGACACACTATTCTTACCCCATACACCTGCTGCGGCAAGGGCAAACAAACTCTTGGTGTAAGTACGATACAAATACTCGCCACCCGAAGATATTTCAAACTCATAGCTCAAGTCGCCCATGGCATTCTCAGCATCACTACCGGCTTCCCATTCAGCACGCAACATACCAATAGACTTGTCCAAAACCAAGCCAGGTGCCTTCATCTTCTTAGGGGCGGAATTTACCTTATCTACAGCATAACGGAAGATTCCACTCTTTTGTAAATCCCAACTATTATTAGGCATATATGCCGAGAATTCCATCTTACCATCGCCGTCTATATCGCGTGGCGGCAATGTTAATGCATAAGATGTATTCTGGTTGATGGAAGATGAAGTTACCTTAAAGTTAGAATCCCAGTTCCATATCGTGACAAGTCCTTCACGTATAGTAATGACACTTGAATCGTCCTTTTTAAAAGTGAAATCGCCAAGAGTAAACAAACTTGGCAAACCATTATTATTGATAAAGTAAGGAGCACTCCATTTGTATTCTCCTGTAAACGACTTAACGGTACGCCTGAACGTACCATCGCCTTGATTCTTGAAGAATGCAATAAAGCTGTTCTCTTTGCCAGGTACCGTAACCAAGATATCAAGCAATCCGTCAGCATTGCAATCCAACACATGGATACCGTCAACGGCATTATTGTTCAACAATGATTTTTCCTTGAAGTCTGTACCCGTATTCAATTTAAGCTTCAGCTCTCCATTGGTGTAGACAATCAAGTCGGTCAATCCGTCACCATTGACATCAGCCACTTTCACCCTTCCAGAGAAAGCGGCAGAATAATACTTGCCATTACCTAAAGAAATGAGCGAGTAGCCATTTTCGTCAATAAAATCAGGATATCCGTCAAGATTCAGGTCGACAACCGTCATCGGGTCTTTGCTGTAGTAGCCGCTGTTAGGGCTTGCAAAGGCTGTCATGCCATTGGTCCTTATAGTAAAAGCTCCATTACCCGCCATAGCATACTGTGCCGATTTCAGTTCCTCAGGATCAGTAACTACGGGCACAGGCTGAGTGGTGAACGTTCCGTTTTTTTTCTGAAGTTTAAAGTACGGCCGATACGTACCGTCACTATTATCCCAATACAGCAAGTCCTCCAATCCGTCAAGATTCACATCAGCCCATGTAGCTCCCGTAGTATTCTCCATACCAAACTCATGATAAACATAACTGCCGTTTCGGGGAATGAGCATCTTGCTCTTTGTTGATGAGTAATCTACTCCATAAAAGGCAAAACCAGAATAAGGTTCTGCATTCAGCTTCTGCAACTTCAAGTCTCTACTATTTGCGATATTTGAGGGCATACCATTATCCTTAATGGCATTCAAATCCATCACAAGGCTACCATCGATAGAATACCATTGCATTTTATCTTGATAATTCCAAAGGTATTCCAACTTGCCGTCATTATTTACGTCATCATAGAAAGTAGGTACTACTTGCCCCCCCGAAGAAATACGTTCTCAAAGGTTTGTGCGCTTAGCGGTATTGCAGGCAATAATACCAAGCCAGTTAGTAACAATAGGTTGATTTTTTTCATGTCATTAAAATTTTATATGTTATTCTTGTTTTGAAAAAAGCATTATTGCACTTGGCAAATATAGAACAAAAAAATCAAGAAAACGCTTTTATGTGCTTATATATATAGTCAAACTGTCTTTTTTTTACGAATTGCCCCTTATTTTTACGCAATGAACATCTGTATCACTCTCATTCTTGTTCTTTCTTCTTACGATACTTGGTAATAGGAGAACCTGTTGAGGAAAATAGTAGCCGTTCAACAGGCAGCCCACACGCATTATACGATGTTCGCCCTCACGTAACAGCTGACGAGAGTTATCTTGCGAGACTTCTCGTAATACAAAGCTTATTTTGCAAAAATCGACGAAAGACATTCAAGTTTTTCTATGTTACAGGCTGCTAAATCAGAAAAAATATCTAACTTTGCGCTCAACAAAATACATAACCAAAAGCCATTGACACGGCTTCACGTCATCTAAAAGCACAAATATGAAAAAGGACATGAATGATCCCAGCGTTATCAAGAGCCTCATCAAATACGACATGGCTTATTGTTTCAACAGCACTTGTCCAAGAGCCGACGAGTGCTTCAGGCACCAGGCATACGCATACAAGGACCCTGCGCAAAAAGTGGGACGAACCATTTTCCCCGATGCCTTGCAAAACGGACAATGCGAGTATTTCTTGCGGCCGAGAGTCATTACTTCTGCGTGGGGATTTTCACATGTGTACAGCCAAGTAAGGAACTGCGACGTAGCCGACTTGCGAATACAGATAATGGGAGTACTTGGAGGCAAGACTGCCTATTACAGATATCACCGCGGCGAGAAATACCTCACACCCGAGCTGCAAGTAGCCATCGGCGCATTGTTCAAGGCGAAAGGATACGACCAACCGACATTCGACAAATACGAAGAGAAGATAGAACTTTCCAGCAACTAAGTTTCACACAGTTTCCAACTACGGAACTTACAGTTTCATCCTATGGAACTCCACGTTCCAAGGTATGAAACTTTTTCCATTCTCTTAGAGGCAATCTTTCCACAAAGTATCAAAAAGAGAAACGACAACAAGCTACTTTTAGGTTTTCAAGAATCAAAGGATAATACTTTGATTGGGGTCAGAGACGTTGCCTTTCCATTCAGCCCCACAGCTAATCGTAAAGAAAAGCTATACTAACAAAAAACATTATTGACAATCAATACTCATCAAAAAAAGGATATGCCATTACTGACATATCCCTTTTGTTTTATCTATATTACTAAGACTACTCACCCATGTTGGAGTCAGAGTAATCGAGCACGTTCTTGCGATTAGCCTGCATGCGCTCATATTCTTCCTTAGAGCCAACGATAATCTTCTCCCATTGGCGAAGACCAGTACCAGCAGGAATCAAGTGACCACAGATCACATTCTCCTTCATACCCTCAAGGTAGTCTACCTTACCACGGATAGCAGCCTCATTCAAGACCTTGGTAGTCTCCTGGAATGAAGCAGCACTCATGAAGCTCTTCGTACCCAAAGCAGCACGAGTGATACCCTGAAGTATCTGAGTAGATGTCGCTGCTACAGCGTCACGAACCTGAACCAGCTTCATATCACGACGCTTCAAACCTGAGTTCTCGTCACGGAGTCTGCGAGCTGTGATGATCTGACCTGGCTTAAGATTCTCGCTGTCACCAGCATCGGTAACAACCTTCTTTCCCCAAATACGATCATTCTCCTCGGCAAAGTCGAGCTTATCCACCAATTCCTGCTCCAAGAATGTGGTATCACCCGGATCATCAATGCGAACCTTACGCATCATCTGACGAACGATAATCTCAAAATGCTTGTCGTTAATAGCCACACCCTGCAGACGATAAACGTCCTGTACCTGGTTGACTATATACTCCTGTACGGCAGTAGGACCCTTGATAGCAAGAATATCGCCTGGAGTCACAACACCATCAGAAAGAGGTGTACCAGCACGGACAGCATCATGCTCCTGAACCAGAATCTGCTTAGACAGAGATACGAGATACTTTCTCTGGTCGCCAGTCTTGGATGTGACAATAATCTCACGGTTACCACGCTTTACCTTACCCATGGTAATCTCACCGTCGATTTCTGAAACGACAGCAGGGTTTGATGGGTTACGAGCCTCAAACAACTCAGTTACACGTGGAAGACCACCAGTGATATCACCAGCACCACCTACGGCACGTGGAATCTTCACCAAAGTCTCACCCGTCTTGATAGTCTGACCATCCTCAACGGCTACGTGTCCACCCACTGGGAAGTTGTATGTTCCCAATACCTGTCCGTTTGCATCAACAACATCACAAGAAGGAACCATGGTCTTATTCTTGGAGTCGGTGATAATCTTCTCGGTAAGACCGGTGGTTTCATCAGTCTCAGCACGGTAGGTAACACCCTCCTGAACGTCATTGAACTTCAATGTACCAGCATACTGGCTTACGATAACGGCATTGAATGGGTCCCACTTGGCAATAACAGTACCCTTATCAACGACCTCACCTTCCTTGTGATAGAGTGAAGAACCATAAGGAACGTTCAATGTTGAAAGAACGATATTTGTATTAGGATCGACAAATCGGATTTCTGCCAAGTGGCTTACTACCATCTCGCACTTTACGTCATTGCCTTCCTCGTCTTCTTCTACAAATGGAACCGTGCTCAACTCATCGAACTCGATTCGTGATTTGTTCTTTGCCTCTATCTTGGCATTGGCAGCCGCGTTAGAAGCAATACCACCGGCGTGGAATGTACGAAGAGTAAGCTGTGTACCAGGCTCACCAATAGCTTGAGCTGCGATGACACCTACAGCCTCACCCAACTGTACCATGCGGGCAGTAGCCAAATTACGGCCATAACACTTCATGCAGACACCCTTCTTGCTCTCGCAGGTAAGTACCGAGCGAATCTCAACACTCTCAATAGGAGAATCTTCGATAGCTTTGGCCTTAGCCTCTGTTATCTCCTCACCGGCACGTACAATCAACTCGCCAGTTGTAGGATGAATAACATCATGTACAGATACACGACCGAGGATACGCTCATACAAAGTAGAAATCACCTCGTCACCGTTCTTCAAGGCTGTACAAACCAAACCACGCAAGGTACCACAGTCCTCCTCAGAAATAATCACATCATGGGACACATCGACAAGACGACGTGTCAGGTAACCAGCATCGGCAGTCTTCATAGCGGTATCAGCAAGACCCTTACGGGCACCATGTGAAGAAATGAAGTACTCCAACACAGACATACCCTCCTTGAAGTTAGACAGAATTGGGTTCTCAATAATTTGAGCACCTTCAGCACCTGCCTTCTGAGGCTTAGCCATCAAACCACGCATACCAGACAACTGCTTAATCTGGTCCTTAGAACCACGGGCTCCAGAGTCAAGCATCATATACACAGCGTTGAATCCCTGATCAGCCTCGGTCATTTCCTTCATCAGCACATTACCGAGGTTGGTGTTTACATGAGTCCAGGTATCGATAACCTGGTTGTAACGCTCCTTATCGGTAATGAAACCCATATTATAGTTATTGGTGATTTCCTCAATCTCCTTATGACCCTTAGCCACGATTTCTTCCTTCTCTGGTGGAATAATGATATCACCAAGGTTGAACGAAAGACCGGCAACGTAAGCCATACGATAACCGAGGTTCTTGATACCATCGAGGAACTCGCAGGCCTGAGCCATACCGACAGCCTTGATTACATCAGAAATAAGTCCGCGCAAAGTCTTCTTTGAAATAACATCATTGAAGAAGCCTACTTCCTCTGGAATAATCTGGTTTACAATAACACGACCTACAGATGTCTCAACCATACGCTTCTGCAACTTGCCATCTACGAGGTCGTTGACAATAACCTTTACAGGCGCGTGCAAGTCGCAACGTCCCTCATTGCGTGCAATCAAAGCCTCTTCAGGACCATAGAAAGACAAGCCCTCACCCTTGGCTCCTGGACGAATCTTGGTGATGTAATAAAGACCGAGCACCATATCCTGTGAAGGAACGGTGATAGGAGCACCATTGGCTGGGTTCAGGATGTTATGACTCTGAAGCATCAAAATCTGTGCCTCAAGAACAGCCTCGTTGCTCAAAGGAAGGTGAACAGCCATCTGGTCACCATCGAAGTCAGCATTGAACGCTGTACATGCCAATGGGTGCAACTGGATAGCCTTACCTTCGATCATCTTAGGCTGGAAAGCCTGGATACCAAGACGGTGAAGTGTAGGAGCACGGTTGAGCATAACAGGATGACCCTTCATCACATTCTCGAGAATATCCCAGATTACTGGCTCACGACGATCAACAATCTTCTTGGCGCTCTTTACAGTCTTCACAATACCACGTTCTATGAGCTTGCGGATAATGAATGGCTTATAAAGCTCGGCAGCCATCAACTTAGGAAGACCACATTCACCCATCTTCAACTCAGGACCTACAACGATTACCGATCGAGCAGAATAGTCAACACGCTTACCCAGCAAGTTCTGACGGAAACGACCCTGCTTACCCTTCAATGAGTCAGAAAGTGATTTCAATGGGCGGTTGCTTTCGCTCTTCACAGCAGAGCTCTTGCGAGAGTTGTCGAACAAACTGTCAACAGCCTCCTGCAGCATACGCTTCTCATTACGGAGGATTACCTCTGGAGCCTTGATTTCCACCAATCGCTTCAAACGGTTGTTACGAATTATAACACGACGATAGAGGTCATTGAGATCTGAAGTAGCAAAACGACCTCCATCCAGAGGTACCAATGGACGGAGCTCAGGAGGAGTTACAGGGATGATCTTCATAACCATCCACTCAGGACGGTTGATACCCTTGCTGGCACGGAAGCCCTCTACAACTTGAAGACGCTTCAGAGCCTCAGTCTTACGCTGCTGGCTTGAATCATTGCTAGCACGGTCGCGTAACTCGTATGACAGAGAGTCGAGATCCAAGTTCTGCAGCAACTGATAAATAGCCTCAGCACCCATCTTTGCAATAAACTTGTTTGGATCCTCATCAGGAAGACGGTCGTTATCTGGGCTCAACTGATTGTCGATGATATCGATATACTCATCCTCTGTAAGAAGGTCGAGAGTATGAGAACCATTCAATTCCAAACCATCAGCATCCTTTCTGCCAGCCAGCGCACCTGGCTGTACTACAACATACTTCTCGTAGTAGATGACAGCATCAAGCTTCTTGGTAGGCATACCTAAGAGATAGCCAATTTTGTTAGGCAATGAACGGAAATACCAGATGTGAGCCACTGGCACAACCAGTTCAATATGACCAGAACGTTCACGACGGACCTTCTTCTCAGTCACCTCAACACCACATCGGTCACAGACGATACCCTTGTAACGGATACGCTTATACTTACCGCAAGCACACTCATAGTCCTTGGTAGGACCAAAGATGCGCTCGCAGAAAAGTCCGTCACGTTCGGGCTTATATGTACGATAATTAATGGTTTCGGGCTTTGTAACCTCACCATACGAATTTTCCAGGATCTCCTCAGGAGAGGCAAGACCGATGGTAATCTTCGTAAAATTATTCTTTACCTTTGTATCTTTTTTGAAAGCCATGTTTCTATATCTAAATTAGGGGTTCTCAAAATTAATCAAGTTTGATGCTCAGACCAAGACCACGAAGTTCATGGAGCAATACATTAAGAGACTCAGGAATACCAGGAGTTGGCATTGGGTCGCCCTTAACGATAGCCTCATATGCCTTGCTACGACCTACAACATCATCCGACTTGATAGTCAGAATCTCCTGCAGTACGTGGCTTGCGCCAAATGCCTCGATGGCCCAAACCTCCATCTCTCCAAATCGCTGACCACCAAACTGGGCTTTACCACCAAGTGGCTGCTGAGTAATCAGAGAGTAAGGACCAATAGAACGAGCGTGCATCTTGTCCTCTACCATATGACCCAACTTCAAGAAGTAAGTCATACCAACAGTAGCTGGCTGGTCAAACTGCTCTCCAGTCTCACCATCATAAAGGTAAGTAGAACAGAAACGTGGCAAGCCTGCCTTGTCTGTCCATTCTGAGAGATCATCCAATTTAGCACCATCAAAGATAGGAGTAGCAAACTTTACACCCAACTTTTTACCTGCAGCACCCAAGATACACTCAAAGATCTGACCAAGGTTCATACGAGAAGGCACACCCAATGGGTTCAATACCATATCAACAGGACGACCGTCAGCCATAAATGGCATATCCTCCAAACGAACGACCTTAGACACAATACCCTTATTACCGTGACGACCGGCAAGTTTATCACCAACCTGAATCTTACGCTTCTTTGCAATATATACCTTAGCCATCTGAAGAATACCTGATGGAAGTTCATCACCAATAGTGATAGCAAACTTACGACGCTTTAATTCAGCATCAAGTTGCTTATACTTGCGGATATAGTTCATAATAAGTCTCTGAATCAAGCCATTGGTATGCTCATCCTTAGTCCACTTATTAGACTGAACACCATCATACTCCAAATTCTTCAAGGCTGTAGCAGTAAAGGTACTGCCCTTGGTGATAATCTCAGCACCTGTATAATCCTTAACACCCTCAGAAGTCATACCTTCAGTAAGTGTAAGCAACTTGTCTACGAGGATATCCTTCAAGTCATCACCCTTTGCCTCATACTCCTCATCAATCTTAGCAAGAATAATCTTATCCTGCTTCTTTGACTCACGGGTCTTGATAGCACGAGAGAACAACTTCTTGTCAATAACTACACCGCTCAATGATGGATTTGCCTTCAATGAAGAATCCTTCACATCACCAGCCTTATCACCAAAGATAGCACGAAGCAACTTCTCTTCTGGTGAAGGATCACTTTCACCCTTAGGCGAAATCTTACCAATCATGATATCACCTGGTTCAATTCTTGCACCAACACGTACGATACCATTATCATCAAGATCCTTAGTAGCTTCCTCGCTGACATTAGGGATATCAGATGTGAATTCCTCTACGCCACGCTTAGTTTCACGCACATCAAGAGAGTATTCGTCAACATGTACTGATGTCAATACGTCATCACGAACCATACGTTCAGAAATAACGACAGCATCCTCATAGTTGTAACCCTTCCAAGGAATATAAGCAACAAGCAAGTTACGCCCCAAAGCCAACTCACCGTTTTCTGTTGCATAACCCTCTGTCAGGATATCACCCTTCTTTACACGCTGTCCCTTATTACAGATAGGACGCAAGTCGATGGTCATATTCTGGTTGGTACGACGGAACTTAGGAATACGATACTCCTTCAAAGCTGGTTCGAAGCTTACAAATTCATCGTCTTCTGTGCGATCGTAAAGGATACGGATAGTTGTAGCATCAACATATTCGATAACACCCTCACCTTCTGCAGTAACCATAGTACGTGAATCCTCACAAACTTGCTTCTCAAGACCAGTACCAACTATTGGTGCATCATTATGAAGCAATGGTACAGCCTGACGCATCATGTTACATCCCATCAACGCACGGTGACCATCATCATGCTCCAAGAATGGAATCAAACCTGCAGAAACAGATGCAATCTGCTGTGGAGAAACATCCACATAGTCAACCTCTGAAGGAGGAACAACTGGATAATCAGCATCCTGACGACACTTAACAACGTCTCGGATAAACGCACCGTCTTCTGTCAAAGGAGCATTACCCTGACCGATGATCTTAGCCTCCTCATCCTCAGCTGTCAAGTAAACAACATCCTCGTTGTTCATATCCACCTTGCTATCGTTCACCTTACGGTAAGGAGTTACGATGAAGCCGAGGTCATTGATTTTTGCATACATACAGAGTGAAGAAATCAAACCGATGTTTGGACCTTCAGGACTCTCAATAGGACAAAGACGACCATAGTGGGTATAGTGTACGTCTCGAACCTCGAAACCAGCACGCTCACGAGACAAACCACCAGGACCAAGAGCAGAAAGACGACGCTTGTGAGTTACCTCAGCCAATGGGTTGGTCTGGTCCATGAACTGTGACAATGGGTTGGTACCAAAGAATGAGTTGATAACGCTAGAGATGGTCTTGGCATTGATCAAATCAGTTGGAGTGAACACCTCATTGTCGCGTACATTCATACGCTCACGGATAGTGCGGCTCATACGTGCCAAACCGATAGAGAACTGGTTAGCCAGCTGCTCGCCTACGGTACGAACACGACGGTTAGACAAGTGGTCGATATCATCGACAGTAGCACTTGAGTTGATGAGCTGAATCAAATATTTGATAATCTCGATGATGTCATCCTTAGTCAAGACGCGGACATCAACATCTGTATCGAGACCTAATTTCTTATTAATACGGTAACGACCAACCTCACCCAAGTCATAACGCTTGTCAGAGAAGAACAGGTTCTGGAAAACTTCGCGTGCACTGGCATCATCGGCAGGATCAGCATTACGCAACTGACGATAGATGTAAGTAACAGCCTCCTTCTCAGAGTTACTTGGGTCTTTAGCCAAAGTATTGAAGATGATAGTGAACTTGCTTGCAGCCTCTTCGTCCTTATGCAGGAGCACAGTAGTAGCACCACTCTCAACAATCTCCTCAATATTATCGGCAGTAAGCTCAGTCTCACGCTCCATGATTACCTCGTTACGCTCGATAGATACTACTTCACCAGTATCCTCGTCAACGAAGTCCTCATTCCAGCTCTTCAAGACACGAGCAGCCAATTTACGACCGATGGCAGCCTTCATATTCTTCTTGTTCACCTTCACCTCTTCAGCAAGATCGAAGATCTGGAGAATATCCTTATCCTGCTCATAACCGATGGCACGGAGCAAGGTTGTAACAGGCAACTTCTTCTTACGGTCGATGTAAGCATACATCACATTATTGATGTCAGTAGCAAACTCAATCCAGCTACCCTTGAATGGGATGATACGTGCAGAATAGAGCACAGTACCATTCGCATGCACACCCTGACCAAAGAACACGCCAGGAGAACGGTGCAACTGAGAAACGACAACGCGCTCAGCACCATTGATTACGAATGTACCATTGGCGGTCATGTAAGGGATAGTACCCAAGAACACATCCTGGATGAAAGTACCGAAATCCTCGTGATCAGGATCCGTACAATACAGCTTCATCTTAGCCTTCAAAGGTACGCTATATGTAAGACCACGCTCCAGGCACTCATCGATGGTGTAGCGAGGAGGGTCAATATAGTAATCCAAGAACTCAAGAACGAAATTGTTACGTGTATCGGTAATAGGGAAGTTCTCAGAGAACACCTTATACAAACCGTCATTCTTGCGTTCCTCAG
>OQVN01000470.1_pt1 | contig 15430 bp, 14 predicted proteins | sample 1691621 | NCBI WGS metagenome assembly OQVN01 (sample SAMN03418278, study PRJEB22391) | human gut metagenome | biome: human-gut; feature: organic feature; material: feces | host: Homo sapiens | place: Tanzania | collected 2013-01 | reverse complement strand
AGCATACTGAAAATTGCCCCAGCGGGAATCCAGTACGCTTTGTAATGTGCGGAAATATTTCTTCATCATATACCTCCATAGAAAAGGCAGGGTGGGAAGATCCCACCCTGCACTGTCAGTTTAATAGTTCCCGCCAAAGTTCGGCACAAAGCTGCCGGGCTGTACATTTCCAAAGGTAGGCGTAAAGCCGCCCGACTGCGCAGGCACACCGAAGCCTTGTGTGGGTGCGGATGCAGAAGCGCCGTCGTCCTCCTTTTTGCTGTCGCCAAAATAGATGTTTTCGGCAAGAATTTCTGCCGTGCGGCGCTTGTTGCCGTCTTTATCCTCCCAGTTCCGGATCTGCAAGCGACCGGACACGACTGCCATACGGCCTTTCGTAAAATACTTTGCCGCAAATTCAGCTGTGTTTCGCCATGCAACGACATCAAGAAAATCCGTTTCCTTCTGTCCGTCCTGTGAGAAATCGCGGTCTACCGCCACGGAAAACGATGTGACGGAAACGCCAGAAGCTGTTTTACGAAGCTCCGGGTCGCGCGTGAGTCTGCCCATAACTACAATGTGATTCAGCATAATTATTCCTCCATATTTTTATGATGTTTGTCTTTTACTGCAAGGCTGCCAGCTGCTCCAGCGGCGTATAAGTAAAGCCAATGGCCTCATGCGCCGCCTTGCTGATGCGCTCCAGTTCGAAAAGAAGTCCGTCTGTAAGCGCCTTTTCGCTGTCAGAGCCGGCGTTTGCGGCCATCTCGGTCTGCATTTGGTAGAGGCGCACCAGTTCCCCGCGGAATTTGCGGAGCGCAGCCTGCTTTGTGCGTACATTTTCCGCTGCACTGCAGGCACCATCAAAATCGTCCTTTGCATCCTGCACCATCGCAAGGAGATCGTTGACCTTTTCCTGCATGGGGTTGACGCAAAGACGCTCCAACGTGCCGGTTACAAATTCGCGGTCACCCGGCTGCTGCCAGAAGTAATTCCGCAGCACCAGAAGATCCGTCGATGTGACCTCCGTATGGCCCTCCAGCCACGCCTTTGCCTGCGCAATAGAGAAGTAGCTGAGGAATTTACGGTCGGACACGGGAATTTGTGCACGCAGCGCACAAAGTACGTCGTCCATCAGGTCGTGGATGCTGTCCGGTACCTGAACGGCTGCGACTTCCTGCTGCATGGTGCGCAGCTCCTCCAGCGAGATCGTCGCATGGACTGCGCCGAACGAGCCGCCGAGCTTGTCTTTCAGGATCGCAAGTCGATGTGACTTCTCCGAAATATTTTCCGTGACGACCTTCAATTCCAGCCGGTCATAGAGCGCCGAGAGGATCTTTTCCTCCGGGTCATTGAAATTCGGAATTTCGTTGGATGCGGCGAAAAAGGAGGTCGTCGGGATGGGATAGGTCCGGCCTTCATTGGTGTATTTTCGCTCGTTGAGCGCCGTCAGAAGCGCGTTCAGAACGCCGTCATTGCATTTGAAGATCTCATCCAAAAACACAATGTCGGCCTCCGGAATTTTGCCTGCGGTCTGCACGACCGGTTCACACGGATGCAGCGCAGCGACAGCCTTGCGATAGGCGTCCAGCTTGCCGCCGATCTCTGCCAGCTTCTCGAATGTCGCTGCCTCATTTTTCATCTGCGGCAGACCATTCAGGAAGCTCTGCAAATCAAAGCGCAGATTCTGGTAGATACCATCGCCCTCGAACGCAGATTCCGGCACAGAGCCGGGAATCAGGCTGGAAAGATCGAGTCGTCCGAAAAGCTGTTCTTCGTCCGTCTGCTTGGAAAGGAGCCGTTCAAACTGCTTCGCGCCTGTGATGCGGCTGCGAAAAGCGTTGATCGCGTAGCTCTTTGCCTGACCGGGATCGCCCAGGATAAACAGGTTCTTCCGTGTCAGAAGAGCAATGGCAATCAGTTCGACCAGTTCTTCACGCTCCGCAACAGAGGCATTTACATCGGCCATAACAGCCAGCATTTTATCTCGTAAACTCATGCGGCATCCCTCATACGGCAGGCGTCCAGCGAGATCACATTCCCGCAAGATTCCGCGGGCATTCCGGTCATGCCGTGCAGCCGGTAAGGACGCTTGCAGTTGAGAAGCTCAAAATGGAGCTGCGCGAAGATATGCTGCTCCAGATCGCCTTTTTCCGGGTCATACGACATGACCGCCTGGATGAGCCGCAGCGCAAGCTGCTGGTACACGTCATCCGTGTCCAGCTTTGCCGCGCGGATGAGCGCACGGTTCTGCTTCATGACAGCCTTGATGCACCACAGATGGTTTTCCACGATGGCGTTTCTCTGAGAAATGGTGAAATTGTTTTTCATGGTCTTTCTCCTTCGTATTTGGGGAGGCAGACGCCTCCATTTGTGTTTTGTCAGGCGGTAGCCTTTTTCTGCTCTCTGCGGTTCTGTCTGGCGCGCTCGGCGTCAAACGACGGGGCGGGGATGTAACCATCCAGCGTTTTATAGAGGATGACGGACTGTACGCCGTCAAAGACCTCCACGACCTGATGCAGCCCCAGATGCACATTCAAAAGTTCCTCTACGGGTGTGGTACGAACCTGCTTCTGGAACGCATATGCGTCCAGATCAAGCTGCCGCACCTCGGAGAGTGTATATCTGGATGCCGTGGGGCTGATCTCCCGTCCGAGAGATTTGCAGAGATTTTCGTGCATCAGCCAGCTTTCCGTGCTGGCAAAATCATAGATACGCACCAAGCTCGGCCGGATGCGTTTTTTGCACCAGTCCGGGACGCGGAGCATCTTGTGCCAGCGTTTTAGTAAGCGCGGCTTTTTCTTCTTCGTGCAGTAGGCTTCTCCAAACTGCACCACCACGCCGCCGAGCTGACCGGGGTTTCGGCCTCTGTACTCGAAAACGTGGTCGCAGTCTGTGCATACGGGAACCTTTGGCCGAATCTTCATACGACATTCTCCTTACTTTTTATCCATTTTCGCGCGGCAGAGGTCGATCACGCGCTGGCAGGTATCAATTTCAAACACGCCGATGTGCGTTTCTTCCTCTGAGAGCTTTAATTCTCGTGCCAGCCATTGATAGGCTTTCGTCCGGCTGATGTGCTGCTTCTGCCAGTAAGCGTCGAACACCTGATGGGCTTCGATGCGCTTGAGCCGCAGAATCTCATTCGCCACATCGCCGAGCGGCCGCGTGGTACCCTTGTGGCAGCCGACGCGGGCATTGCAGTTCTGGCACTGATACAGATATTCGTTCTGCATTCCGAGCCGTTCCGTGGAGCTGCCATAGACATCAGCAGCCGGAACGAGCCGGATGATCCCGCCGCAGTAGCGGCAGATGGTTGGTTTCTTCAAATAGGCGTGTCCTCCTTTTTATGCCGCCTCCTTGCGCGGCTTTTTCGCCTTTTGCGGTTTCCGTTCAATGGCTTTCGGTTCGCGCGTCGCCGTCTGGAAGCAGACAAGCTCGTCTGTTTTGAGAAGCAGCGCACTGTGCTGCACGACCTCCAGCATAAGCGTTCCGTTCAGCACCTTCAGGCACTCCATGAGCTGCGCCGGATTGTACCAGTACACGCCCACGGGGTCGCCGCTCAGCGCGACTACATCCATCGCCGTCTCCGAAATGCCATATTCGCTCTCGCAGCGAACAGTCAGCCGGTTTCCTGCAAAGGACAGGGAAAATCGGTTCTGCGTGCCGGTGACGCTCAGGGCTTGCAAAATGGTATCACGGAGCAGGGCGGCGTCGGTCAGGACGGTAAACTGCTGCTTCAGATTGGACAGCACCTGCGACACGGCAAGATATGGTCCTTCCATAATTCGCGCGGTGAACGAGAAGTTCTCTTTCGTGAACACAATGGTTTTTCCGGTCGCGCCGACATTTTCGGAGACGGCTGTGGATGTGGCCGCGCTGAGCGGTGAGCCTGCGGGCGTGTACTGGTACAATCCGGCGCAGCTCATGGAGTGCCTGAAAGCGCTGAACGGAACGCTTTCGTACCGACCTGCAGCTTCTCGCGGTCGCTTACCAGACCTGCCAGCTTTTCCAGCGAAGCTGCCGGAACAAGGAAACTGATGTTCCCGCGGCTCTCGCGGTCGCCTTTGGCGGACGCAATGCGGAAGCTGTCTGTGCTGACCGCTTGCAGGCCGTCTGCGCCGAAGATCAGGTTCACACATTTGAGCATGGGGCGGCTTGTATCCTCGGAAACGGCAAACGCCGTTCGTTTGGTTAGAGCTGGAATACCGCTCACAGGCACGGTCGCTGCCGGGCAGGGAATTTCCATGCGCGGGTACTGTACCGCGTCCATGACGGGAATGGCGTATTCCGCGTTCCCGGAGGAAACAACGAGCTTTCCGGTTTTCATCTGGAAAGTCACGCGCTCGCCATCCAGCAGGCGCAGCATTCCAGAGAGAAGCGGGGCTTTTACGACAACGCTTCCTTCGCTTTCAATCTGCGCGGGGAGCTGCTGCTCCAACGCGATCTCCAGATTTCCGGACGCGACGGTGAGCGTGTCCTGTTCTGCCTGCAAATACGCGCATTGCAGAATTTCGATCGTGGAAACCCTCGGCGCAATGCGCTCGGCATTCTGCGCCGCGGCAAGCAGCTCTGTTCGGTTGACGGTAAATTTCATAGCATCCTCCTTTTTACGCAACGGAATCGAATAGACTCAGCTGGTTTTCCACCTGCTGCGTTTTCTTCGTCCGTTTGGCTTTCTGCTGTTCCAGCTGCACCATGGCAGCTTGCAGCTTTTCTTCCTGCTCCACTGTAAACACGCGCTTCGGCTGTTCGATCATCGCGGGCACGGATTCCGGCGGCAAAGAGGTTTCTTCGGCGGGTACTTCTGGTACTTCTCTGTCCGGATTCTCGAACGCCATCTTCTTGAACGCTGCCGCAATATCCTCCACATTGTCGCGGATACCGAGCATCAGCTCCTTCGCCATCTGAGAGGTCATGTCCTGTACGTCGCTCATTGCGGCAAGTCCTTCCTCGGAGAAGTTTCCTTCAATGAGTCCGGCGACCGCCAGCTTCGAGGCCATGAGCTTCAGGCATTTCTGCTGCATGGTGTCCTCGTAGTAGAGCATATAGACCTTGACTGCGGGCGCTTTCTGGTTGATGCGCCAGCTTCGGCGCGACGCCTGCCGCAGCGTAAAGAGCTTGTAGCCCATGCTGTAGAACACCAGCGTCGTAAAGGCGTTGAGATCCAAGCCGGTTTCTACCAGAGACGGGTTTGCGATCAGCACCTGCATTCCGGCGGCGAGTTTCTTCTGCACCCAGTCCTCCCGATCAGTGGTCTTGATCTTGTCGGTCAGGATCTCCGTGCGATAACCTTCATCCGTCAGGAGCTTTTTGAGCTTCTGCTGGGAATCCGTGCGCACCCAGCTTGTGTAGATGAGCGCACGCTCCCCGTTCTGGATGGCAGCTCTTACGATCTCCAGCGTCCGCTGTTCCTTTTCTCCGAGCGTATCCGCATCCCCGATGTTCTCAGGTTCGACGATGGGTACATCGCTGTCGGGGTAGAGAATGGGCTTCTGGTCATACGGCTGATCCGGGTAGACAGTCAGCAGATTCAAGTATGCGGAAAGGATCTTCTGTGCCGCGCGGCGGTCTGAACGTAAAACCTGTACAAGCTTATGCTCGATCCGCTTGTACTCCGTCTCTACCGCTTCGTCCATTTCACAGGCAATGGGAATTTCTTCGTAGCTGGGGAGTGCCTTGCCCATGTCGGACAGCGACAAAAACGCCGTTTTTTCCAGCAGGAACCGGGAAAACACCAGTGGCGAAACGCCCGGAAGCTGACGCGTCCGAACGCCGCTTTTCTGCGATCTGCGCTTTGCCGCATAGCTTTCATCGGCTTCGGTGTAGGTTATTTCCACAACGCCATACTCCGTATTGAACAGCGCGGGCTTTTCATGCGGCTTTCCGTCTGCCAGCATTAGCTGCGCCGATGTGCGGTAAAGCAGATGAAAGATACCGGAGCTGTAGCCATTGATGAGCGTAGCCGTCATGCCGATGACCTTTTTCGCCGTGCCGAACAGCTCTGCCATCGCGTCGCCCTGGCCGCTGTCGTTGTTGTACTCGTGCAGTTCGTCCACGATGAGGCCGTCAAGCCTGCCGCGGTACCGCTTCTTGATGTAAGAGCTGAGCGGATACCGCCGGCACGCGCCGCGCGTCGGAAAGTACCCGTCCGGGTTCTCGCGAAGCGTCTGCAAAGCGTCCAGCGCGGCGGGGTTCTTCGTCTTCTGCATGGCATGGACTGCCAGCTTCCGATGCACCCAGCCGTATTCCGGAATTTTGACCCACGGAGAAGGCACGCTTGGATTCATCGCTGTCCACAACGGTTCACCGCAATTCATACATTGATGATTGCGCCGGTTTTCCATGCGGAACGCCTCCGGTTTCGCGGTCACCCAGTCGTATGTATCGTCGCTGCTTGGCAATTCTATGACGGAACCACAGCCGGGGCAGCGGAACGCGCCTTTTCGCGCGTCAAACAGAACCGCCGGGCGGCGCATATAGCCGTCTCTGGCCTTTTCCTTGCTGATGACGGCGTAGATGCTTTTGTCGCCCTGCCGGTACTGCGCGTACAGGCTGTCCAGCTCTGTAATGCTGCGGACGATGACGCCCGCAGTCTCTGGCAGCGTTTCGGCAAGTTCGCGCACCCACTTCTTCGCAACGTGCGACGGGCAGAGGATGATGTTGAACGTCTTTTTCCGTTTCTGCGCCTGATACGCGGCCAGCGCGGTCGCGCCGATCTTCGTCTTGCCGCTTCCGCACTCTGCCACGATGAACGCAGACTTTCCCTCCGAGAGCTTGCGCTTGACCGATTCCGCAACCGCAAGCTGCGCCGGGTAAAGGCTGTAGCCTGCGTGTGCGCGGATATAGTCGTTGATGTGCAGAATCTCCGGGGAAAGCTGCTCCGCAGCGGGGTCAAACAGCGGTTGGAACTGATTACGGATTCGCTCTGCCACGGTCACGCCGAACGCGCTTAGGTAGCTGGTGACAGAATGCACACTGTCAAAGCCGTTGAGGTTCTGAACTGTTCCGGGAATACGAATTGCGCCGCTTTTCAGGCCATCCTCCAGCACCTTGACGATATTGGCGTCGTCCTTCTTGCACAGCAGCAGCCACGCCTCCAGCCGTTCCCGAATGGAGATGACGCGCAGCGGCTTGAGAAGTCTGCGCCGCTGCAATTCGTCCAGAACATAGTCCTGAAACTCCGGGATAAGCGGCACAGCCGTTTTCCGGTCCAGCGCTTCAAACAGCGCCCGCCGGTCTCCGGCTGGACAGAAAAGAACGCACTTTCGCGGCGGCAGTTCCACATTCGTCTGCCCATCCACTTCTTCCTCGCTGCTCTGTCTGGCTTCGTCTGCATCGTCCAGCGAAAGGATCGTTGCCTCGGCATAAATTCCGTCGTGGCTCAGATGGCATTCGTACTTCTTCGGTTCGCAGGTGAGCATGGCTGTTTCACCGGCAAATTCCGTTTCCAGCGTCGCGCCGGCGTAGATCGCGTCCGACATGGCGCGCACCATCTCCGGATACCCGCCGAAGCGGATCGCCCGAAGATGCTGCTCGCGTCCATCCGGTTCAAGGACGATCGTGTCCGCATACGCGCTGAGACGGATCTCCTGCTTGGGATTGTAATAGCTGATTGGCATGAGTCTGCTTTTCTCTGGCATTCATAGTTTCACTCCTTTCATCGTTTTTGGACGCAAAAAGACCGTAACTGCCAAGCGGCAATTACGGTCTTACTGGTCCTGTTGTATTTTGGTATTCACTGGCCTGCGCACGGAACCGGGGCATACCTGTCCCCAAGCTTTCACCTCCGCCCTTCATCTGCTCCGCCCTGATACTGCTCTGACCTGGAATACAGATTTATTGTAGCGCAGCAGCAGACAGGTGCAAACTTGCGGATTACTCAAGTGTTGTATCGCATAACCGCTTTCTCCGTGCTGCCCGACGAATCCAGCTTGCGGCTCTGCGCTGCTCCGTATCATCATAATAGGCGATCATGTCCGACGCCGACGCAAGATAGCACAGCTTCCGCGTCAACCCAATCCGGCCGGGCCAGAGCCAGCAGCCCTGCGGATACAGGGTGTGCAGATAGTCAAGCTCCGGCTCTGCTGGAATCTCTTTTCGCGGCCCGCACAGGATCACCGTATAGTCCAGCAGCGGATAGTCCTGCTGCAAACGCCGAATCACGCGGAGCGCAAGCCGTTCAAACGGCCCAAAGTAGCCCAGGACAAACGCGGAGACGTGCCGTTCCTCGATCAGCACACGAAGCCGGTCTTCCAGATGGCTGTCCTCCAGATTTCCAATCGTCCGGTCTCCGATCAGCGCACAGATCATAGCCGTTCCTCTCCCATCCTGACTTCATCCCATGTTCTGAATGTCTATTATAAAGCATATATGTCGTATATTTTAGCGAATTGCATAATATAATTATATAACGCTCTATAAATAAGTCAATCGCTTTATAGGCGAAGCTGAACCAAAACGCCGCAGCTTCTATAATTTTCACAGAAGGGGGCGTTTACTATGAGCAAAGACGAAATCAGCTTCAAAAACCGGGACCGGTTCATCCAGATGGGCATTGCGATCTCCTCCCTGCGGAAGATGCGCGGGATGTCACAAGAACAACTCGCGGAAAAGGCGAGCATCAGCCGTTCTCATCTGAGCGCGATTGAAGCACCGAATATGGTCCGCGCGTTCTCCATGGAAGCATTCTTCAACATCGCCGACGCGCTTGATGTAACGCCGGAGGAACTGATCCAGATCGCATTTTTGCAGGATAAGATCTTGAAACGGAAGAATTGAGTTGAGTATCCAGCAAAGGCAGTCCACATTATGGGCTTCTCGTTGCTGCTATTCTAAATAATCAGAGATACTGTACTAGAATGATAGAGAGGGTGATTCGTATGACACAGCAAAATGAAATTACCAAGCTAGTTAGAGAAGCAGATGATCAAAAAACTCCAGAAACATTATTTCAGTATACAAGTTTGGGAGTATTGGCGCTCATTCTGAAAAACAGAACAATGCGCTTTAATTCACTCGCTAATTTGGATGACTTAGAAGAATCTCAAATGATTTTTTATGGAAAAAATCCGCCAATCATTTATGTCAGTTGTTGGACTGAAATTAGCAACGAAGAAATATCCATGTGGAAGTTGTACACAAAATTATCAGATGGCGTTAGGATAGAACTACCGGTTGGCTCATTTGTCGATCCACAACAAGGTGATAACTGCCGGATTGTGAGGGGTTCATATGATTATGATCACGCGTGCTGGCTCCCAAAGTTACCTCAAAACAAAGATGACCCCGAAATTGTTTCGATGATTCAGCCGCGAAGTTGTAATTATCCAAGCAAAGTGATATATAGCGACGATTTTCCCGCATCGAAGATCATAGCATCTGAAGCTATTGATGAAATAAGCGGTGTAATACACGGTGACCGCCTCGCGCGTTTTAAACGCAAAACATGGGCATTCCAAAAAGAGTATCGCTACATTATTGCGCTTTTTAGACCTGGTGAGTATGTTCTGCTCCGAGATTACTATGATGTTAATTTAACAGAAAACGCCATTCACAACATGAAAATAGTCACAAGCCCAATGTTCGATCCAGGAAACTATATCTTGCTTGATGCTTTGTTGAAAGAGTATGCTGATGGGAAAGGCTTCACAAGAAGCTCCTTGGAAGGTCAAATTAGGCTCAAGTAAACTCAAATATAGAACATCACCTTACCGCCCCACGATCTTCCCAAAAATCTGCTTCCTCCCCTCATCATACCGCTGGATCACGACCATGACGGTATCGCCGGTTTTGAAATCCGAGTCCTCGTAATGGAACGAATACCGGCACATGACAACTGCGCCGTCGGGGAGGTTGCAGAACACGCCGCCGGCGTACTTGCCCGCGATGCTTGCCCGGCGGCGGCAGCCGACGGGGTGGCGCAGACTGGCTTCATCGAAGGGATTCGGCACCGTCTCCTTGACGGAGATCTCCAAGGCGCCGGCCTTGCGGTCAAACTGCTTGACCACGCAGGTCAGTTCGTCACCTGGATGGTACTGCTCCCGCAGGTCGGGAATGGCCGCATAGCTCATATCGCGCTGCGAAAGGTTCACGTCGTAGCCATAGCATTCGACGAGGCATCGACGCGGGCCGACGGCCAGCACATGGCACGGCACACGGCTGCCCGGCTGGTGGAGTGGCTGTGTGGAGAAGAAATAGCGCCGTGACGCCAGCGCCAGACGGCGGGAGCCGATAGCGAAGCCCGCTTCACGATCCACATGCGTAATGACAAAATCGATCTGAGCGCCCGGCATGTTCCGTAAAACGAACGCTGGGCGTTCTTCACTTTCTGCCCACATTTCCGGTTCCGGGATCAAAATGCGGGCGCGGAACGGCACAATGACCGCACAGTACATCCGCTTGGTCTCGACCTGTCCGGTCTGCGCGCTGCGGACGGTCATGGAATGGGGATCGACGCCGATGATCGTGCCGCGCATGACGCTTCGGCTGCGGAAGGAGGCATAGATCGTGTTCCACTCCTGCCGCTGCTCCGGCGAGAGATCCTGATCGAGCGCACGGAAGTCCAGATCGTAGAAGGATTTCTTCTCCGGTTCGCTTGGTTCTGGCGGTTCTTCCGCTGCGCTCGATTCTCCTTCGCCGTATGGCTGCACGGGTTCTTCGATTTGTGTCTCTAATGCAGGCTGTTCTGCGGGGGTGAGTTCTTCAATGTCGGTGATTTCCGGCTGCACAGTTTCTTCCTGCAGCACTTCGGGTTCGGCTTTCTTTCTGGGCATATGTAGTTCCTCCTGTAATAATTATTTTCTGGCAAAGAAGCGGTGCGTGCCGTTTTCTTGCCGGATGGCAAAAATGACGGGTCTGGTGTATGAAAACGCCTCTGGCTTGATGCTATCAGGCAGCAGAGCAATGATCTTTTTGTCCTGCCGGATCTCATGCTCCGGCGGCGGATCACTGCCGGACACAATGACAAATTGTTTGAAGCTGGCTTCTCCAAGCGAAAAGCGGAGCAGGATATGTCTGTCTACGGCATAAAAACTCTCCGGCTGCGCCGCGGACAGCTCCAGCATCACGTCAATGGCTTCAATCCGCTGTGGAATTTCCCATTCTTCGCATTGACTGACGATGTTGTCGGAAATTTGCAGCAGTCCGCCCATCTGCATCTGGCGTACACAAGCGCCGGTCACGCGCACGGCATCATCGAGCGAAGAAAAGGCAAAGATCTTTTGCAGCAGCGCGGCAAGCTGCCGCTGCTCCGCACAGCCGAGTTTCTCCAAGACCGCCAGCAGATATTTTTGCTGTTTCGTCAGCAGCATCAGCCTCGCCCCTTTCCCGGCGGCGAACGCAGTGAATTGAGATATGGGTCAACCATCAGATTGCTCTCTGTTTCTGTGATGCAGTTGTAGATCGTGGACATGACGTATTTCGTGGAGTCGCGGACAGGGGCGTTCCGGTTCGCGTGCAGGTTGCTCTCCGCTTCTTGCAGGACAAAATAGTTCAGCAAGTGCAGGCGCGAGCGTACCCGGCTTCTCGGCAGAACGGCCTGTCCGATGCGCAGGTTGTCCGAGTAAAAAAGCCGCTCGATGGCATTTTCAAAAACACGCGCCACCTCCGGCTCGAAATACGAAAGCTCACAAGCATCCAGAATGCCCGTGAGCTCTTTTTCATCGTCCGTCGGTCCGTCCTCCGAAGGTACGGATGGACTGACATCTGAGAAAGCTATATCAGGTTGACTAAAATCAGTATTACTTGCGCCCGGATCCTGCGGTTCTGGAACATCAGGATCTGCGGTTCTAAAGGCGAGGATTTCGGGGTTCTGGGGCTTCGGATCCTGCGGTTCTTCCGCGTCAAGAAACGCAGAATCCGCGGTTCTGGAACCGCAGGATTCATACGATTCAGAGCAAAACGGTGCACATTCGTAGCTGGGATCGTCGATGGGCGTGACGCTGGCCAGATAGATCTGATTGGCGTCGCCGCGGCCGCAGCGTTTTTCCCAGATGAGCTGAAGCTCCGCCAGCTTACGGAATGCCGCCGTGACGCGCTGCTCACAGATACGAAGCTCCTTCGCCAGCGCCTTGCGGGGAAAGATCACGAACACCTCACCGGCATCATTCACCCAGCCGTTGCGCCGTGAAAGCTGAAAGCGGTTCAGGAGAAAGGTGTACGTCACCTTGGCGTCCAGACTCATATCCGCGTATCGCGGGTCGGAAAATAACCATCGCGGCATCTGCATATGCCAGACGTTCTGTACGTCCGTCTGCCGCATAAGCCGGAAACTTGGATGCTCGGTCAGCTTGGCTGCTTTCATGGGGATTCCCTCCAAATCAGATAGTTTCACTAAAACAGAAGTTTCGATTGACTTTTTTACAGTCGTCTGTCATACTAATAGCATAATTCAAATTATTATAATCGAAATTATGTTAAAGGACGTGAGCCGAAATGAAATTTATTGGACGGCAAAGTGAATTGCAGACGCTTGAACAGGAATATCGTCGTGACGGCGGTTTTGTCGTGATCTATGGTCGGCGGCGCGTCGGAAAGACCCGGCTGATCAAGGAATTTATCAAGGATAAGCCTGCCGTATATTTCCTCGCCACGGAGGAGGTTGAGGCGCAGAGCATGAAGCGAATGGCCGGTGTGATCGCAAGAGCCACTGGGAATGCGCTGCTTGGCAATGTGACGTTTTCTGATTGGGCTGACCTGTTTCGTGCGGTCGCAGCATACCAGTCGGACCAGAAAAAGGTAATCGTGCTTGATGAGTTTCCATACATGGTCAAAACAAACCCAGCATTCCCATCCATCCTGCAAAATATCTGGGATGAGTTTTTGCAGGACAGCAATATCATGCTGATCCTCAGCGGTTCGCTGATCGGAATGATGAAAAAACACGCGCTTTCCTATGACAGTCCGCTCTATGGCAGAAGAACGGCGCAGATCCGCTTGATGCCGCTGCCGTTTACGGCGGTCTATGCCGCGCAGTCCTTGCCCTTCGATCAGGCCGTCCAGCAATATGCGCTGACCGGCGGTGTGCCGAAATATCTGGAGTTCTTTACCGAGCAGGAACCGCTGATCGATCAGATCCGCTCGATCGTGCTGTCCAAAAATGGCTTTCTATATGAGGAACCAAACTTCCTGCTGCGCGATGAGGTGCAGACGCCGATCAATTATTTCTCCATCATCCGGGTCATTGCGGACGGCAATCATAAGCTGAGTAAGATCTGCGGCGTTCTCGAACAGGAAAGCCCCTCCATCTCGCCGTATCTGGCAACACTGTCTGAGCTGGGCTTTGTTGTGAAGGACACGCCGATCACGGAAAAGAATCCGGAGCATTCCCGAAAAGGACTGTATTTTGTATCGGACAACTTTACCCGCTTCTGGTTCCGATATGTCTATCCGTATAAGGGAGAACTGGAACTGGACAATCAGCAGATCGTGTTGGACGAGCTGCAAAAGACCTTTATCAGCAGCTTTGTCGCGTTTGCGTATGAAGATGTCTGCAAGAACATCTTTGCGGAGCTTTGCCGGAGCGGGCAGCTTGCGTTCGTTCCCTCCAGAATCGGCTCGTATTGGCACAATGATTTGAATGCCGACACGGAGATCGACGTAGCGGCGGTTGACCGCCAGAATAAGCGGCTGTTTATCGGAGAATGCAAATACCACCAGAAGCCGGTCGATCTGCCTGTCTTCACGGCGCTGCAGCAAAAAGTCGCAGCTTTGGCTGATCTCCAAAACAGCTTTATCCGGCAAGGCTATCAGGTGCTCTATGGTCTGTTCTCCAAGAGCGGCTTTTCCGACCGGCTGATTGCATTTGCCAAGGAGTGTGACGATCTGCTGCTGATCAATGAAGACCAGATCATCCAATTATAAGCCGCGGATAGATTCCACCGTGCACTCCACCATTCCAATCTCATCATCCTCAGCCAGATCGTAGGCGGGCGGCTGCTCGCTGCGGTCTGGCTGTTTTTCGTTGTCGGGCGGTTTGGGGATGTTTGACGGTTCTTTCTGAACAGATGCTTTCTTTTGCGGTGCTGCTTCGGCTTCTTTTCTTCGCCACTCCGGGATGTAGTCAATGACGCGGCAAGTAATGAGACCGGCGTAGTCCGGCAGCTCCTCCGGCGTCATTTTGTAGAGGAGCGCGGGCTTGTGTCCCTTGAACAGCGCCAGACACTTCCGGTTCTCCAAGCGGAGGACTTCATCCGGGTTCATCAGATCGCGCTGCGTGTTGCTTCGCGTCTGCGAGTACGGCCGCGTGGACGAATACACCGGCGAAAACAGCGGCATCATCGGCATCTGGTTATTGAGAACAGAGATCGTCACCTTGCCGCATTTTTCGGAAATGTATTTTGCAGACGTCAGATCGTTGCAGCCCATGTAGAGCGTCTGATCGAATGTCGCCAGCTGATTTTCCCACTCCTTGCCCGGATACTTTTCCTGCCACTGAGATAAGCTCTGCACGACGATCTGCGCGGACATATTGAAGCCGCGAATGCTGTTCAGACTGTCCGCCACGCCGTCCAGATAGCCGATGTTGCAGTATTCGTCCAGACAGAAGTTTACCAGCACCGGCAGCCGACCGCCCTTGCAGTGGAGCCGTGCGTAGTTGGAAAGCTGCGGCATAGCCAGCGAAAAGAACAGCGAGCTGAGAAAGCGGTAAGCACTGTCCTGTGCGGAAATGATGATAAAATACGCACAGGGCCGCTGCCCCGGCAGCACGAGGTCTACATCGTGGTTGCGGGTGATGGTGTCCACCAGCTTGTTCTGGAAGATGGAAAGCCGGTTGCCAAGGCCGGTGATGATATTGCCCCATAGATTTTCGCGGGCCTTCAGGAACAGCCCGTGGTGGCCTTTGGCGGGGTGGTCAGGCGGCAGCGACGCCAGTGTGCGGTTCAGCTCATTGACGCTCATGGTGGAGAGGATCTGATACACGTCGCCCAGACCCCGCTGCTCGATGGGCAGCAGATCACCCTTTTCATCCCGCAGATTGCAGACGTAGTGGATCAGGGCCATCAGGAGATTCAGCTCCGCACGGCTCCAGAAGTCGTCGGCCTCTTTGGGGCTGGAGGTATTCTGGATAATGGTGTTGGCCACCGTCTGCACCAGATCCGTTTCCGTGTCCAGTCCATAGAGACAGTTCCAGCCATCTGAGTGAGCCATGTCCAGAAAGTTGACCGCTTTGACGTAATGGCCGTTTTCACGGAAGTAGGGGGAAAGCTGCTCGAACAGTTCACCCTTTGGATCGACGCAGAATACGGACTCCTTTCGCTGAGCGCAGCCCATCAGAAAGGGCAGGATCAGGCCGCGGGTCTTCCAGCTGCCCGGTGCGCCGATGCAGAGAAGATTGTTGTTTTCGCCGGGTACCATGCGGTGTGCCACATAGGCGGCGTATTTGTCGGGGTCTTCCGGCCGCTCCTTGATCTTGCCCAGCAGCATCCCGGAGACGCTTTGTATGGGACCG
>OQVN01000468.1_pt1 | contig 15451 bp, 10 predicted proteins | sample 1691621 | NCBI WGS metagenome assembly OQVN01 (sample SAMN03418278, study PRJEB22391) | human gut metagenome | biome: human-gut; feature: organic feature; material: feces | host: Homo sapiens | place: Tanzania | collected 2013-01 | reverse complement strand
ATCATTGATATAGCCTTCCCCTTCTTCAATCAACTTTTCAGCTAATGAAAGTGCTATATCATAGTCACCGTTTCCAATAGTATTTGCAATCCTATCTATTTCTTCGCTAATTCTGGGAACTTCTTTTTCAAAAGATTGCACAAGTTTTTCTTTTTCAGCAAAAGGCATAGCTTGTCTAATAAGCAAACCTATTGCGTAAAGTGAATCCTTAACCCCTTTACTGCCCTCGAATTTCTCAATTATACTATTTAAGAACTCGGTATCTTTCTCTAAGTCACCGGTCATTACACTCTTTAGTTCTTTAATAATTTCTTTATTATTTAGGCCTAGGGATTTGCTATCTTTGATTACTATATTTAAGGCACACTTTATCACTTGGTTTTCCATAATATCAACTGATTTTTCGGAATACTTACAATACTGACGGTCATCTCTGCCACGCATAACATTCTTGGTTATTTGATTTTTTATATCAATTAGAGTAAAACTAAAGTAGAATGTAAATCCGAACTTCAAGAAATCTAATTTTACATCAATCAAAATTAGAGTAAAACTAAAGTAGAATGTAAATGAAAAATTGAACTGGATGAAAAAGGAAAAAATATGGTGGAGATAAAATGTACTTTGCCCCACCTATTGACTATGACAAAGTAATGCGACTTGTGCCTTGTGGTAAATTGCTTACTGTAGGTACAATAAGAGATTACTTTGCTAAACAAAGCGGTGCTGATTTTACAGAGCCAATCACAGCCGGAATTTTTGTTTCAATAGTTGCATGGGCGAGTTATCAGCGTGCAGAGGATAAAACCCCTTATTGGAGAACATTAAAAGCAAATGGAGAATTAAATGCAAAGTATCCCGGAGGAATTGAGGCACAAAAGGAAATGCTTGAAAATGAGGGACATACTGTAGTACAAAAAGGAAGAACTAATATTAAGTATTATGTTAAGGACTACGAAAAAGCATTATTTACATTGTAATAGATAATGTCAAACTTTCAGTTTTATGTTGCTTTTAATAATTGAATATTGAATGATTTTACATAGCCGTTAAGGAGTAATTTTTGCTCCCTAGCGGCTTATTTTATTTTTCAAAGTAGGAGGTGAGAAAATTGAAAATTAGAAAGGTTGATGACAAGCCGATGATCATTCACACCAAGGAGAAAGCCAAGATTCATGCCCACGAGCCAAAGGGAGCCAAGATTAAAGGCAGCAACATCTATACAGTAGAAAGAGATCCTAAGACTATCAGTGCAAAGGTATCTGATGATAAAAAGAAGTCCTATCGCAAGAGTACCATTCATCAGTCAGAGCCGAAGAATAGGGGACTATCAAGATTTAAGCGAAACAATAGAGAATCAAACACTTCCATCAAGACCAAGAACACCAATCTTCACATTGCAGGAAGAACAGGAGCACTTGCAGCTGGGGCAGTAACGGAGCAGGTGGAGGGTGGGCAGGAGGTATCGCAGGCAGCATATCTTGCATATGAATCAAGCCGACCTGTTACCGGAACTGCTTCTAAGGGTGCAGCACTTTTCAGGAAAAAGGCGGCAGCCGAGGCAAAGAAGCGTATCAAGAAGGTAGAGGCAGGAAAGAAGCTGGCAAAAAAGACAGCAAAGAAAGCTGCCAAAGATACTGCAAAGACTGTAGCTAAAGAGACAGCAAAAGAAACAGCCAAGACTACTGCCAAGGTTGCAACAAAAACTGCTACAAAGGCAGCTGCTACAGCGGCAGGAACAGCAGTTGCACCGGGAGTTGGCACGGCAATCGGCATGGCAGCCGGATATGCTGCAGGTGTGTCCATAGAGGTCAAGGATGAAAAGATGACCAACCGGAGCAGGAAGATAAAATTCTTTCTGGATAAGATGAAAGCACAGGAGAATCAGACAGACAGCGTGGCAAAACTGGTAAAGGATCTGATTGTGCGAAAAGCGATTACCTGGGTAAAGGCAGCTGCACCGATTGTCGGACTGGTGCTGTTATTACTTGTTCTTGTAGTTGCCATGATTGCGGTTCCGGTTATAGCGGTGATAGCAATCCTTTACAATTCTCCATTTGCTTTATTCCTGCCACCACTTGAATCAGGAGATACAGTACAGACTGTAACGAGTGCCTATGTGCAGGAGTTTAACCGGGATGTGAATACGAAAGTGAATGAGCATACCGGATATGACCTTGGAGAGCTTGTCTATGTGGATTATGAAGGTATGGAAGAAAATCCAAGCAATTACTATGACATCATGGCAGTCTATATGGTCAAGCATGGTGTCGGAGATACTGCAACAGTCATGAATGATACTTCTAAAGGCTGGCTGCAGGCAGTTGTAAATGATATGTGTTCATACACCACAAGTACCGGAACAAAGGATGTGGAAGAAACAGATGCAGACGGTAATGTAACTACTGTCACGAAGTCGGTTCTGTATGTGAATGTCACACTGAAATCTTATCGGGATATGATTTCGGTCTATGGATTTAATTCTGATCAGGTGGAAATGCTTGAGCAGATCATGAGTCCGGAGTTTATGGGACAGCTTGGATATGCCGGAAGCGGAAGTGGCGGCGGAGGCGGAAGTCCGGGAGTAAGCTCCATGACTGAGGATGAAATCAATGCCATCCTTAGTGGAATTACAGACAGCAGGCAGAAAACAGTCTGCTCCTATGCACTTCACAGAGTTGGCTTTCCTTATAGTCAAGATTTAAGAGATAGCGGTAACTATTATGACTGCAGCTCCTTAGCCTATTATTCATGGAAAGATGCAGGTGTGGATATTAGTTACGGCGGTGCAACCACAGCGGCAGCGGAGGCACAGGGACTGGATGAAGCCGGAAAGACTGTCTCCTTTGATGACTTACAGCCGGGAGACCTAATCTTTTATAGTTTTACAAGCAACGGAAGATATAAGAACATCAGCCATGTGGCAGTATATGTCGGAAATGGCAAGGTGGTAGAGGCACTTAATGAAAGTCTTGGTGTGGTCTACAGGGATGTGGCAAGCACAGGAAAGATTGTTGTGATAGGAAGACCATAACAGGAAATTTGCAGAGAGGGCATAGTCTCTCTCTGAGACTGGAGGTAAGAATGGATTTAAAAGATATGATACTGGTAACAGAAAACGACAGGGGAACAGAGACAAATATGCTGATGACTCTGGATGATTATAAGAGTTTTATAGCAGTTGATGACATGTCAGAGCTTGCAGACAATTTGTTGCAGCTTGGAAGAACACTTGGTGAAGCAGATAACTTCGCAGAGTATTACAGGGCAGCAAATGTAACTGTATCTGCGAGATTCTGTCTGGATGATATTCAGCTGGGGCACTTTCTTCAGGGACTTTATAACGATTCCAAAGAATTTCGGTTTGATAAAGAAGCCAGTTCTTCTGAATGTGTTGCAAAGCTTAAGGAGATTGGAATGACCGATAAGGGCTGGGTGGATGATTTTAACCTGCATTATGAAAGTGTGGACAGATCATTTGAAAGGGGACAGACATTTCATAACTTCAATGACCATGATTACATGGTGCTTGAAGCATTATCACCAAGGAATCTCGTGGTGATGGATATGAAGTCAGGTTCTCTTACAATCGCCCTTGGTGCGACAGAGTATAAGCGTTATCCGAAGGATGAGAAGCCTACAAAGGACAATACCACAATCGGGGTATCGTGGGAGCATGGCATTTATCTTGGTTCCACACTCTCAACCACGAATTTCAAGGCATACAAGAGGGAGTATGGCACACCGGAAAAGATAGAGGATATCTATGATTACAGGGCAAAGCTAAAGCAGAAGTTCTATTTTTATCAGGATATGTCAAAGGATGATGATGTACCAAAGAAGCTGCAGAACGACTTCCTTCACCAGATGTATGAGGATTTTGGAACGATTGAAGAGGACTGTTTTTACGACAGGCTGGAAGATGGAAAGTACGATGAGGGCTTTAAGGAAAGACAGGTAAAGGAAGAAAAGAGCCGGTGATGAGATTTTTACAGGAGGCGATATCATATGGAACAGGAATTTGATGTTGAGATAAAAGAAGTGCTTTCACGAGTACAGAAAGTAAAGGCAGAGTCGCTTGACGATGCCATCAATAAGGCAATGGATATGTATTATGCAGAGCAGATAGTCCTTGGAGCAGAGGACATGAAGGGAGTTGATTTTGCACCTATCAGCGAAAGTCAGCTCCCTTCTTCATTAAAAGAAAACGGAGGAAAAGCAAGATGAAAAGTGATTCAACAACAGTAATTAAGAACATGGAGTTTTTAGTAAAGGAACTTCATAAGGAGTGGGACAGATCGGGTGCTTCTAAGGCATCCGTTATTATTTCCCTTGAGGAAGTAGATGGTATCAATGATAAGTTAAAAGAGATTATCTATCAGACACAGAAGTCAGTCGATGAGGATGAGCTGACCTTTAAACAGAGCATTGCAAAGTCCAAGGAGTGCTATGTGATTCTTCGTGTGGTGCGTAAGATTGCAAAGAAAAAGGATAAATGCGAAAAACAGGCAATCGACAATGAATTTGCAATCGAGCTGGATAAGGATGAGTTAAAGCTATTTAAGGGATTGTTTGCAGAGATGTTTAAGTAGAGGAGGACAAAGGTATGGGCGTTGATATGAAGGTCAAAGCGATATACGATTCTGAAATTGGTAACATCACCAGATCAGAAAAGAACTGGAAGGATGTGTTAAAGGTCGCAGGTCAGTTATACCGCTATGAATTTGACAATATCGTTATGGTAACAGCTCAGAGACCTCCGGAAAAAAGCACACTCATGGCAGATTATGATACCTGGAAAAAGGTGGGAAGATATGTAAAGCGTGGTGCGAAAGGCTGCGCTATCTTCCCATCAAGGGCACTGAATCCACGCATGAGGTATATCTTTGATATCAGTGATACCGGAGGGAAGAATGTTAAGCTGACATGGGACCTTGAGGGAGAAAATCTTAAGGATTATGTGGATTTTCTTGTGTCAGAAGGTCAGATTGAGCAGTACGATAACAGCGACAGGGAGTCTCTAAAAAATATATTAAAACAGTTTACAGGAACAGATGTTTGGCTTATAATAAAAGAAGAGTTCGGAGACCGAATGACCGAGCTTATGCAGCTATCAGGTAGTGTGATAAAGGAAGAAAGTAAGAAACGCAATGGCTTACAGCAGGAAATGGACATGGAGCAGCTTGTATATGCAAGTGTCATGTATGCTGTAGGGGCGAGATGCGGATTTGACTTATCTGTGCAAGAACAGGATTTTAGTCAGATCGTAAATATCAAAGACGAAGAGATCATTTACCGTCTTGGTTCCATTGTATGCGATGTCTCCTGTAGTGTTCTTAGAGAATTTAGTCGTAACTTAAAGGCAATCGAGAGCGAAAGGAGAATTGGATATGTTAGAAGAAATGACTTACAAGGAAGTGGACGGACTGCTTTATCCGCAGATAGAGATGCCGGACGAGACGGAGGATCTCACGAAGCTGGGCAAATACGGAAGGATGGCGATGAACTATCTAAAGGAGAACGAGCCGGCAAGATACAAGACGCTGATGAGATTCGGGAAGATGTACGAGAAGATGTCAGCGGTAGAGGCGGAAGCGAATCAGCTCTACGACAGACTGGAGATGCAGTATCTGGAGAAGCACAAGCCACAGGATCCGTCATCGACAATGGAGATGTGGAAGATAAGAGAGCAGGCGAAGATGCAGGCAGAGGAAGTGGTACTGAATCAGATAGTGATGCGATTCCACTAGAATCTGATGATACAGAACTGAATAGGGAACTTGATGAAATCAATTCATTGGGTGTTAGTAAGGAAGCCGAATATACACAGGCTTCCTTTTTTTTCGACCAGAACGGGCAGGCAAGCATTGGCACCATTCATACTGAGGACGAAAACAATAATCAGTTTATGCGTCAGTTCGAGCAGGACAGAAAAGCTGCATTAGCAGGTAAATACAATTACCTGAATCCCAAAAAGTCTGCAACAGTACCAAGTGAGTATATCAAACAGGTGCTTATGAGAGGTACAGGTTTTATCGGTGGTAAGGGCAGGGTATGCAAGATTTTTGAAACAGAGATTGATGCAGGAACCAGAGCAAAGCGTATCAAAGCAGAATATGGTCAGGGAGGTGCAGGCTGGCCGGTTGACGGACTAGGACTGCACGGATATGACACATTTCATGGGAATGGACTGCGTTTTCAGTGGAAAGATGAGGATGGAGAGGTTGAAGGATATGTTTCGTGGAAAGATATCGAAAAAGAGCTTGGTGTCCTTATTCTTACAGGGGAATACCAGCCTGAGACACCTCGTATTGATGAGCTTGCGATGGACGGACTCCGTGAGGATGATGAGGTCATTGATGCCGAATACCGGGAAGTGGAACCGGAGGAGGCAGAATCAGAGATTGATGATTATGCAATACCGGATGAGCCGGAGAGCTATGCTTCTAACAGAGATTATGTAAGTGCAAAAGGCATGACACAACAGGAAACTGCCGATGAAGACCGCATGGTAACACAGGCAGAATATGGTGTAGAGATAGAAGCTGAAACAACTGAAAAAGATCCATCAGAGCTTCAGTATATTACACCGATTGATTATGCCAAGCGTATTGCAGAGCTTGATGAAGACCTGCGTGATGCGGCGGAGATTCTTGTAACAGATTGCAGCTGCTACACTCCGTTTAAAGCATTTCTTATGGATGTTGTGCAGTCTGATTTTGCTTTCATGCCTAATAAGCTTGACCTTATCAGGGATATAGCATTAGGTACAGACAATGCGGAAAGAAAGGCATATGCCAACAATAAGTATGGTCTTGTGGAGTATTCAATCAGAAGCGGCTATGTGAAGATCAGCTATAAGAACAGGAATGGTGAGCGTAAGGAAGGTGCACTTGACTGGCGTGAGTTATACGAGATTTTATCCTATATGGTAAAACAGCCATTTTACTGCGGAGAAGACCAGAAGAAGTATTATCAGGAGACAAAGCAGAAGGCTGACAGGGATAAGATGAATCCGGTCTATAAGAGATTCTTTGATATCGAGGATAGTGTAAAAGCCAATCGTCTTGAAACCAGGGAAAGAGCAATAGCGAATGGCTGGGAAACCAAGATTGATGAGAATGGACATGTGGTTTCAGATGATGCAGTACAGAAAAAACACAACTTTCATTACAACCTCTGGGAAATGGAAAAAGGCGGTGCCAAGACCAGATATCAGTGGAATATGGATGCAATTCGGACTTTAAAGCAGATTGAGTCAGAGAACCGCCTTGCCACACCGGAGGAGCAGAAAGTTCTGTCGAAGTTTGTCGGATGGGGCGGACTGTCACAGGCATTTGATGAGGAAAACGCAGGCTGGAGCAAAGAGTATGCAGAGCTTAAAGAACTTTTATCTGATGAGGAATACAGTGCGGCAAGGGCAACAGTAAATAACGCCTTTTACACTTCACCGGAGATAGCCATGTGCATGAATTCGGCACTTGTCCAGTTTGGTTTCAGAGGCGGCAATGTATTAGAGCCATCCATGGGTATCGGTAACTTCTTTGGATACGGAAGTTATACTTGTTTGGAAGTATGCCGGAAACAATGCATGAAGCAAAGCTGTATGGAGTGGAGCTTGACAGCATTTCAGGAAGAATTGCAAAGCAGCTTTATCAGAATGCCAATATCAGTATCACAGGATTTGAGAATACCACATATCCGGATAACTTTTTTGATGTGGTTGTCGGAAATGTGCCATTTGGGGATTATAAGATATTTGATCCGAAGTACAACAAGTATAACTTCCGTATCCACGATTATTTTCTGGCAAAAGCACTTGACCAGGTAAGACCGGGAGGCATGGTTGCAGTAATCACCACAAAGGGAACACTTGATAAGGCAAATCCTACTATCCGAAAGTATCTGGCTGAAAGGGCAGAGCTTGTGGGAGCAGTAAGACTTCCGAATACTGCATTTAAAGATAATGCAGGAACCGAAGTGACAGCAGATATCCTGTTTTTGCAGAAGAGAGAGCGAAAAATTGATATTGAGCCTGACTGGGTACACCTTGGTGTAACTGGGAATGGCATTGCAGTCAACTCTTATTTTGCAGAGCATCCGGAAATGATGCTTGGGGTTATGGAGTATGACACAAGGATTTACGGACAGGACAGCAGATATACAGTCTGTGTGAATGATGATGAGAACTTCAATATGTATGAAGCATTAAACAAAGCTATCGGTAATATCAAAGCACAGATGACAGATTTTGAGAGAGTGGCAGATGAGGCGGAGCAGACGGAGGAAGTTATCCCGGCTGATCCGGATGTGAGAAACTACACTTACACATTTTATGAAGGAAAGCTCTATTACAGGGAAAATTCCGAGATGGTAAGAAAAGAAGTATCAAAGACTGCTGAGGAGCGAATCAGAAGCCTTGATGAAATCAGACAGATAACAAGAGAGCTGATTGATATCCAGATGGATGGCTGCAGCGAGGAGGAGCTTTCTGATAAGCAGAGACTTCTTAATGTGAAATATGATGCCTTCGTAAAGCAGTATGGAGCCATTACTTCAAAAGCAAACAGAATAGCATTTCGAGATGACAGCGATTACCCACTTCTTTGCAGTCTTGAGGAAGTAAATGAAGACGGGGAGGTGAAAAAAGCGGATATGTTTTATAAGCAGACGATTAAGGCAAAGACGGTCATAGACAGAGTGGAGACCGCTGTGGAAGCATTAAATGTATCCGTCAATGAATTTGGATATGTGAATCTTGCCTATATGCTCTCTATCTATGAGCCGGATATTACTAATGCAAAGGAAGAGCTTGCAGAAAAGTCCGGGCAGACAGTGGATGAGATAACATTTAGTGATGATGCTTTGGCAGAGCTTAGAAGGGCAGTTCTTGTGGAAGAACTGGATGGACTGATTTTCCTTAATCCCGACCGTTACAACGAGAACAATCCTGATATCGGCTGGGAGACAGCAGACGAGTATCTTTCCGGCAATGTGAGAGACAAGCTTCGTGTGGCAAAGGCTATGGCAGCTGATACAGACAATCCGCAGGCAGAAAGATTTGCAGGCAATGCGGCAGCACTGGAAAAGGTGCAGCCGGAGTGGATTGAAGCCTCGGATATTGATGTAAAGATTGGTACGACATGGATTGAGCCGCTTGATTATGAGCAGTTTATCTATGAGCTTCTCAATACACCAAGAAGAGCAAGGGCAGTCAGAAGCCAGTTTTACAATACAGGCATTCAGGTACACTTAAATAAGATGAGCATGGAATGGTTCATCGAGAATAAGAGCATGGATAAGCATTCAGTGGCAGCTACTAAGACTTATGGTACAAGCCGCATGGATGCTTATTCTATTTTTGAGGATACGCTGAATCTTAAAACTGTAACAGTAAGGGACAGGATTGATGATGGCGATGGCAAGTATCATTATGAAGTCAATAAGAATGAGACAATGCTTGCAAGGGAAAAGCAGAACATGATCAAGGAGAAGTTCAAGGAATGGCTGTTTTCAGAGCCGGAACGCAGACAGAAATATGTGGAGTATTATAACGAGACATTCAATAATATCCGCCTGCGTGAGTATGACGGAAGCCACTTACAGTTTCCGGGAATGAATCCGGCGATTGAGCTAAAGCCTCATCAGAAGAATGCGGTGGCAAGAATCCTTCTCGGAGGAAACACACTGCTTGCACACTGTGTCGGTGCCGGAAAGTCCTTTGAGATGATGGCTGCCTGCATGGAGCAGAAGAGACTTGGACTTGCCAATAAGACAATCATGGTTGTTCCAAAGCCACTTATCGGGCAGACTGCATCAGAGTTTTTAAGGCTTTATCCGTCAGCAAATATCTTAGTTGCCACAGAGCGTGATTTTGAAAAGAGCCGCAGGAAGCAGTTCGTATCAAGGATTGCAACAGGTGACTATGACTGTATCATCATGTCGCACTCGCAGTTTGAAAAAATTCCGATCTCAGCAGAGAGAAAGGAAAGAATGCTCAATGAGCAGATTGATGAAATCAGCTATGCGATTGATGAGATGAAGGAGCGTAACGGAGAGCGATGGACTGTAAAGCAGATGGAAAGCCAGAAGAAAAAGCTGGAGGAACAGCTGAAATCCTTGTCAGATGAGAGCAGGAAGGATGACCTTATTACCTTTGAGGAACTGGGTGTAGATTCTATTATGGTAGACGAAGCGCACAATTTTAAGAACCTTGCGATTTTTTCCAAGATGAATAATGTGTCAGGTATCAGCAGTAGCGGAGCTAAGAAGTCAACGGATATGCAGCTTAAATGCCAATACCTATCAGAGATAAATGATGGCAGAGGCATTGTATTTGCAACAGGTACACCAATATCCAATACCATGTGTGAGATGTATGTCATGCAGCTTTACTTACAGAAAGCGGCACTTGAAGAGATGGGGATTTATCACTTTGATTCATGGGCAGCAAACTTTGGTGAAGTGACAACAGCACTTGAGCTTACTGTAGAGGGAAGCGGATTCCGTTTTAAGAGCAGATTTAATAAGTTTACGAATCTGCCGGAGCTTATGAATATCTTCCGTGAGGTAGCAGATGTGCAGACCGCAGACATGCTTGACCTTGATGTGCCGGCACTTCGTGGTGGGAAGCCTATCATAGTGGAGTCAGAGCCTGACTGGTATGTAAAGCAGGTTATGGAAGACTTTGTTGTGAGGGCAGAGCGTATCAGAGGTGGTGGAGTTAATCCAAGCGTGGATAACTTCCTAAAGATTACCCATGAGGCAAGACTACTCGGAACAGATGCAAGGCTGATTGATAAGGATGCACCAAACAATCCTGATGGAAAGCTCAATAAGGTTGCAGAGAATGTATGGAAAGAATATGAGAAAGGAAATGCCAACGGTCATATAGGCTGCCAGCTTATTTTTTCGGACATCGGTACACCGGGACCAGATAAGGACTTTACCATCTATGATTATCTGAAGGAAACACTGATACAGTATGGTATTCCAGCAGATGAGATAGCTTTTATCCATGATGCTAAGACAGATGCACAGAGGGACGCACTTTTTAAGGAGATGAGGACAGGTAAAAAGAAAGTTCTTATCGGTTCAACAGACAAGTGTGGAACAGGTGTCAATGTGCAGACACACCTTGTTGCAATGCATCATGTGGATTGTCCGTGGAAGCCTTCTTCTATTGAACAGAGGGAAGGACGAGGCATACGACAAGGCAACGAAAATGAAGAGGTTGCAATCTACAGATATGTCACCAAAGGAACTTTTGATGCATACAACTGGTCGCTCGTCGAAAATAAGCAGCGATTCATCAGTCAGGTCATGACAAGTAAGGCTGTGAGCCGAAGTTGTGAGGATATCGACGAGGCTACACTTTCCTATGCAGAGATTAAGGCGGTTGCCACAGGCAATCCTCTTATTCGTGAGAAGATGGAGATTGACAATGATGTCCAAAGATTAAAGCTTTTGAAGGCATCCTATGACAATCAGAGATATGGCTTGCAGGATAACTTTATGATTAAGTACCCGAAGCTCATTAAGACAGCAACAGAAAAGCTTGCCAATGTAAGAGAGGATGTAAAGGCAAGGGATAAAGAGCTGATTGATAATCCGGAATTTTCCATTACCATAGGCAGGGCAACTTACACAGAGCGAGTGGATGGCGGAACGATGATGCTTGAAGCTATCAGCAAATGTAAGACCGGAGAGACGACAGCTATCGGTAAGTTTCATGGATTTGAACTGCTTGTGGAAAAGAACTTCCTTGGCATCAATTATATGGTACTTCGTGGAAAGACTGAGTACAAGGCAGAGCTTTCCACAAGTCCTGTCGGCAGCATGGTAAAGCTGGAAAACCTGTTCAATGGACTCCATGAGAACATTGATTTCTTAGAAAAGAAGATTGAGCAGTACCAGAATGACCTTGAAGCATCAAAGGCAGAGTATGACAAGCCATTTGCGTACAGTGAGGAACTGAATGAAAAACTGGCAAGGCAGTGTGAACTGAATGCCCAGCTTGACCTTGAAAATGCAAAGGCTGTGGATGCAGACCTGAGCGGACCGGAGGAAGAAAGAGAAGCTGATGACAGAATGGAATCTGCAGCAATTGTAGCAGAGGATAAAGGTGCTTATCCAGCCGACAGAGAGGGCAGAACACGATAGGAGAGTGAATAATATGAGCATAAGAAAAGTGGTCGCAGGACTACTGATTACAGCAGGGATTGCCATTATGGCAGTCCCTTTTTTCTGGCGGGCAACCGGAGAAAAACAGACAGAACAGCTCATAAGCGAATTTGAGCAGACATTGGAGGATGATTACGATGAAGAAACAGATGTGGAGGAAGAGCAAACCTCCATTAGTGAAGAGGATGAAGCCATTCTTAAAGAAGGCGGTGTTATCGGCATCATTGAGATACCGGGGTTAGATATCAGGTATCCGGTAATGGAAGGAACCACAAGTAAAGTGCTTAATGCCGGGATTGGTCATATAGAAGAAACAGCAGGAATCGGTGAGAGTGGTAACTGTGTGTTATGCGGTCACAATGGCAGCAGATATGGCACATTTTTTACACCACTAAATCAGATATCCATAGGCGATGAAGTGATGATAACCGACAAAAATGGGCTGAAGCATATCTATGAGGTAACAGAGACAGAGGTAGTAAATCCGTATGATAACAGCATCAAGACACAGGGAGATGAAAAAGAACTAACTCTTTTTACCTGTTCCCAGAAAGGAACCATGCGTTTTGTGGTCAGGTGCATTTATAAGGAGGCGGTGATGGATGAATAAGAGATACCGATTAGGTGAAATAGAAGAGGTAGTATCTGATATGGAGGAGTTAATCGGGCTTGAGGATGATATTGCGGAGATTGATGATGAATTTCAGATAGTCGTAAGCGGCTGGTCTGTGTATGTCGAAAGCCTGAATCTGACACTCAGACAGGGAATAGCCTGTGTATGGGATGCAGAGGAAGGATTATTTATGCCTGATTTTGATGTGACCATCGTGTATGAGGGGAACATTGAAACGGGCTACTCCAGAAGCGATGCTTCTGTCGTTAATGAGTCAGGTGAAAGTATGCAAGCATCCTTTCCTGCTGACTCATTATACTACGAGCAGGACGGAATGGTTGTTACACTTGGCAACTGGTTAAATGGCAGATTGTCTTGTGAACAGATAGAACAGCTTTGGTGTGAGCTTATCATACCGGAGCAAAACAAAGAACAAAAAGAAAGCGAGGAATAGCATATGAAGTATTCAATTAAGGTAAACGAAGTAAGAGCAAAAGAGGGAAGCAATATCAAAGGATTTGCAACAGTAGTATTTGGTGATTCATTTAAGATTACCAATATTGCAATCCTTGAGAATAAGGACAAGGGAGAGCTTTTTGTATCAATGCCTAGATACCGCTCCAATGAGCGTGATGAAAGCAATGGCGTGATCTATAAGGATGTGTGCAATCCTATCACAGCAGAGTTTCGAGAGGAACTCTATACCAATATCCTTGATGCCTATGCAAGAATCAAAGAACCGGAGAAAGAGGAGACACAGAAACAGGAGCGTACACAGGAAATGCCGGAGTTTTCCGTAACTGTGACACCTTATGAGAGGGAAGGCAGTAACATCAAGGGACTTGCCCGTATTTACTTTGAAAACAGTTTCATCGTAAATAACATCAATATCGTGCAGGGCAAAGAGAAAATCTTTGTATCAATGCCTTCTTATAAGACAAAGCAGGTGGATGAGCAGGGCAAGCCAATCTATCAGGATGTCTGCTATCCGGTCACAAAGGATTTCAGGGAAAAACTCTATAATGAGATTATTTCAGAATATGAGAAAGCAAAGGATAAGGGCAACGAAAAGGCGAGGGAGAGTGCTGAGAAACATTATGGCAATCCCAATAAAGAGAAGGACAAAGAGGCAACACCCTTTCGATAATCAGTAATCAGAGTACAGGGGCGGCCAAGGCTGCCCCGTTTATGAATGGAGGAAACAGAATGGATATGGAAGCAGGAAAAAAACTTACCAATGAGGAGGTCATAAGAGAACTTCTCGAATTGTTAAAGAAGAATGCCATGAAAGAGCAGGCAAACGATGTATTTGAGATATGCAGCTATGTGGATGGACTGGAGAAAAAGATTGATTCCATGACTGAAGAACTCACCAATATGCAGAACCAGATCAAAGAAATGCAGGAAGATACGCTTATCAATAATGCTAAAAAGGCATTGTCGGAAGCACAGGAGCGACTTAATGCCAGATGTGAGCAGATAAAGTCGCAGGTATTGGAAGTGAAAGCACAGGTCAAATCTACAGCTAAGAGCATAGTCGATAAGGCAAAAGAAAAGGGAAGATCTGCATTATACAGGTTGTCTGAGTTCTTAGGAATTAAGAAAAGACTTCTTGATATCAGAGAGAATGTAAGAGGTGCAATCAAGACAACGGATAAGGATATAGCAAAGACAGAACTTCTTGCAAAAGGATTTCGTGAAGCCGGTCAGACAGTAACCAATGCATTTCGTACTTTTGCTGACAAGCCAGAGGTGGATTATTCACAGAAAGAGCAGAAACATCCCATTACAAAGGCGGTGCTTGCCCCTATGAAAGCAGTGAAAAAGATGCTTGTATTAATGGAGATTCATTTGGACGCATCCATAGATAAGCTGGATAATCTGGCTATGAATGTGAAGCTTGATAAGGAAAAGCATATGGAGAGTATGAAGAAGCAGGAGCAGACAGAGCCGGAGAGGGCTGAAGCAGAGAGAGTGGAAGCTCTGAAGGAGTCTTGTCGTAACCTGATACTGACAAACCTTTGAAATTATAGTATCTTGCGATTGCACTCATGCCGATTCCGCCGATACCTATGAAATATATGTTTTTATAATTTGCCATGACATTATTTGTTTTCAACTAGTTCGTATGCTTCTTTTGCAATCACATCTGCAGCGTCTGTCCTTGCCAGTCTGGCTATGTTCAGCTGCATTGACTTAAGCTTGCTTTCATCAGCTGCAAGCGCAACGGCTTCAGCCATAAGCTTTTCCGGTGCCTCTGCGTCCTTTACCAGCACTGCGGCTCCCTTGCGCACGAGGGCCATCGCGTTGTGGGTCTGGTGGTCTTCGGCGACATTCGGCGACGGAACGAAGATTGCCGCCTTGTGTGCCGCGCACAGTTCCGATACCGTGCTCGCGCCCGACCTTCCGATGACGATGTCTGCCACCGCGTAAGCAAGGTCCATGCGGCCGATGAAATCGCTGTGATGGATGAATTTCAATGTTTCTCCGCCTTTGCCGAGAGCCTTGGCGTTCTTCATGAACTCATCCACGCCGGCCTTGTAATATTTGCCGCACTGCCAGAGAATCTCAATGTCGTTTCCGCCCGGACAGCCGTCTTCAATCCATTTCTTTACGGCTTTGTTCAGTGTGCCGCTTCCGAGACTGCCTCCTGTT
>OQVN01000466.1_pt1 | contig 15480 bp, 14 predicted proteins | sample 1691621 | NCBI WGS metagenome assembly OQVN01 (sample SAMN03418278, study PRJEB22391) | human gut metagenome | biome: human-gut; feature: organic feature; material: feces | host: Homo sapiens | place: Tanzania | collected 2013-01 | reverse complement strand
AAGGAGTGAACTTATGAGAAAGTTTGCTAAAATTTCAGCTGTATTGGCAGCTATGGTTCTTGCGCTTGCATTTGTAGGCTGCAAAGATGACGATGATGATGACGACGATCCAAGCGTTTTAACAACTTGGTACTGTACGGAAGAGGATGAAGAAGATGGCGTTATAACAGAAACTGTTTATTTCTATGATGATAACACATTTAAGGTGGTAGAATCTTCTGAAGGTGTAAATATTACTTTTGCGACTGGAACTTATACTGGTGATACAACAAAAGATGGCAGCGTTGTAATAACAATAAAGAAAGTTGTAAAGGGCATACTTGATGATTCAGAATCATTAGATCTTGTGGAAGTTCCATCAGAATATGCTTCAGAATTTATTTGGAAAGCTACAATCAGTGGAAATACAATGAGTACTGTTGATGGTGAGGGAGAGCTTTCTGCTTGGATTAAAAAATAACTCTTTCTTCACTGAATAATTTTTAGGCTGTCAGTTCTTGGAATACGCTTCAAGCAATTGGCAGCCTTTTTTATCTTTAGAATTTTCTATTGTAAAAGCCGTATATTCGTGTTACTATAAAAAGATACATACACTTTTTAATCTTTTTGAGGTTTTTCGCAATGTCAAAGAAAATGATAATGGGAAACGAGGCGATTGCCTTGGGCGCGATTTGTGCCGGGGTAAATGTAATTTCCGGCTATCCGGGAACGCCTTCATCAGAGATAATAGAATTTGCGGCAAAATATATAAAGCAGACTGGCGCTTACATAGAATGGTCGGTCAACGAAAAAGCGGCTCTTGAAGTTGCGGCTGGAGCTTCTTATTGCGGTGCGCGCACTTTAGTCACAATGAAGCAAGTTGGGCTGAATGTTGCCGGCGACCCTGCGATGTGTCTTTCCTACGTTGGCGTAAAAGGCGGAATGGTGATTGTAAGCGCGGACGATCCCGGACCAATCAGCTCGCAGACGGAGCAGGACACAAGAATGTACGGTGCGTTTTCAAAGATTCCAGTTTTTGATCCAAGCTCGCCGGAAGAAGCCTTTGAGATGATTCAGCAGGCATTTGAATTTTCTGAAAAATACAATACGCCGGTATTGCTTCGCCCTACAACGAGAGTTGACCACGGATACGCAAGTATGGAAATCCCGGAGCTTCCAAAGGCAAAAAAAATTGAAGGATTTGAAAAGGACACAAGCCGCTGGGTGATTTTTCCGCGCACATCTTTTTTGAACCACAAGCGGATTTTTGAGCGCAACGAATTTATTCTTCCGTCTGAATTTTCAAAAAGCAAATTTAATTTTATAGAAAATAAAACGCCAAAAAGCAAAAAGGGAATCGTTGCAAGCGGCGTGAGCTATTGTTATGCGAAGGAAGCTTTGGAAATTCTTGGCGAAAAAAATATTCCGGTTTTAAAAATCGGAACGCCTTATCCGTTTCCTTCTGAGCTTGCAAAAAATTTTTTAGCGGACGCAGAAGAAGTTCTTGTAATTGAAGAGCTTGACCCGGTTATTGAAAACGAGCTTTTAAAGCTGTGCGGAAAAAATCATCTTGAAAATAAAATTCACGGAAAACTCACAAAAGAAATTCCAGAAGCCGGAGAATATTCTGTGGAAATTGCAAAGCAGGCGATTGCAAAATTTCTTGGTCTTGAACTTTCAGAAAATAAAATTGAACTTCCATCTCTTCCAGTGCGCCCTCCGGTTTTGTGTGCTGGTTGTCCTCACCGTGCGAGTTTTTATGCGGTAAAGCAGGCGATGAAAGGCGAGAAGACTGTCTACTGCGGCGACATCGGATGCTACACTTTGGGAAATGCCAAGCCGCTTGATATGTGCGACACTTGCCTTTGCATGGGCGCGGATATAACTATGGCTCAAGGTTTTTTTCATGCGGAAAATGACAGGCATTGCTTTTCGTTCATCGGCGACTCGACTTTCTTTGCTTCGGGAATCACAGGCGTTGTGAATGCGGTTTATAATCAGGCGCGTCAGACAATCTGCATTCTGGACAATTCCACAACTGCAATGACGGGACATCAGCCTCATCCCGGAACAGGCGTTACGATGATGGGCGAAATCACGGAAAAAATCAGCATCGAAAAAATTCTCAAGGCGGTCGGAGTTGAGCCAGTCGTTACGGTGAATCCGTTTGACTTAAAGGAAAGCATTGTGGCGATAAAGGAATGCGATTTGCACGAAGGAGTCAGTGCGGTTATTTTCAAGTCTCCGTGCATCGCCCTTCTGCGCAAGGAAGAATTCAAGGAATTCAGAAAGCCTGCTCTTTGCGTTGAAAATGAAAAATGTATTGGATGCAAAAAATGTATAAACGAAATCGGCTGCCCTGCGCTCGGCATGAACGGCAAAAAAGCCCAGATTGATTCATCGCTCTGCACAGGCTGTTCATTGTGTTCGCAGATTTGCCCGGTGAACGCGATTGCTTCAAAAAATTAAAGGCGGAAAAAATGAGTGTGAATATTTTGATATGCGGAATCGGCGGGCAGGGAACTGTTCTTGCCGCTAAACTTTTGGATCAGGCGGCTCTTCTTTGCGGACTTACAGTTCATTCTGCGGAAACAATCGGAATGGCTCAGCGCGGCGGTTCAGTTGTAAGCCACGTTAGAATCGGAGAAAACTGCTGGTCGCCTCTCATTCCACTTGGTCAGGCGGACATGATTATTTCTTTTGAAATGACAGAAGCTGTAAGAAACATTCAGTATTTAAAACGCGGCGGAACAATTGTTGTGAATAAAAAAATTACGTTGTCTTCAGTTTGCGCCGGAAAAGAAAATTCAGCGGATGAAAATACTCTTTTGGAATTTCTGAATAAAAATTGTAACTCTGTTTGCGTTGTTGATTCAGAAAAAATTTGTTGTGAGCTTGACACTTCAAAAGTTGTAAACACAATTCTTTTGGGCGCGGCGGCTTCACGCGGAATAAACGGAATCAGCATAGAAAAAATAAAAGAAGCTTTAAGAACAACGGTAAAACCGGCGTTGGTTGATATTAACATAAAAGCACTTGAAAAAGGCTTTGGAGGAAAAATATGAAATTGAATGAAAAGCAGCTTGCTCAAGTTGACAAGCAGATTAAGCGTCTTATTGCAGGCGACAGTTACTACGGAAAAATTTTGAAAGAGAAAAAAATTACCGGCGTTTCAAGTCAGCAAGAATTTGAATCCCTTCCGTTTTCCAGCAAGGATGATTTGCGCAACGCATATCCGCTTGGAATTCAGGCTGTGCCGGATGAAGAAATTGTTAGAATCCATTCATCGTCAGGAACAACAGGAAAGCCAGTTATAATTCCGTACACTGCAAAAGATGTTGACGACTGGGCGATTATGTTTGCGCGCTGCTACGAAACTGCCGGAATCACAAAAAAAGACAGAATCCAGATTACGCCGGGCTACGGACTTTGGACAGCGGGAATCGGATTTCAGGCTGGATGCGAAAAACTTGGCGCAATGGCAATTCCGATGGGACCGGGCAACACAGAAAAGCAGCTTCAGATGATGCAGGATTTAAAATCGACTGTAATCACGGCGACTTCTTCTTACGCTCTTTTGCTTGCGGAGGAAATCAACAAGCGCGGACTTAAAGATAAAATTTATTTGAAGAAAGGCGTGTTCGGTTCTGAACGCTGGTCAAAAAAAATGCGCAAGTATATCAAAGACGAACTTGGAATTGAGCTTTACGACATTTACGGACTTACAGAAATTTACGGGCCGGGAATCGGAATCAACTGCGAAAAAGAAAGCGGCATTCATTATTGGGACGATTACATTTATATAGAAATAATCGATCCGAAAACTGGAAAAATTTTGCCGGACGGAGAAGAAGGCGAAATCGTAATTACAACTCTCGTAAAGGAAGGAGCGCCGCTTTTAAGATTCAGAACGCACGACATTTCAAGAATCATTCCTGAAAAATGCAGCTGCGGAAGATGCTATCCGCGAATCGACATGATAAAGGGAAGAAGCGACGATATGTTTAAAGTTCACGGCGTAAATATGTTCCCGAGCCAAGTTGAAGAATTGCTGCAAAATGTTGACGGAGTTTCAAGCGAGTATTCAATTGCGATTGCGCACGATGACGAAATCAACAAGGACATTATGATTCTTACTGCGGAAGCCGAGGGCAGAGTGAACTTTGACGAAACCGCAAAAAAAATCGGCGAGATGTTCAAGTCGAAAATCGGCGTAACTCCAAAAATTACAATTGTTCCGGTCGGCACGCTTCCACGCAGCGAAAAGAAAACAAAACGCGTAACCGACTACCGCGACAACTGAAATAGAGTTTGCAACAACTTGAATAAATTGATAAAATAAAAAAATATTTACAAACAGATTTTTTGGAGAAACTATGAGCGATAAAAAAGATTTGTGTCCATGCGGTTCAGGAAAAGATTATGCTGAATGCTGCGAAAAAGTTATTAAGGGCACAGAAAAAGCAAAAACCGCTGAAGCTCTTATGAGAGCGCGCTATACAGCTTACGTAAAGCATGAAATTGATTTCATTATCAACAGTTGCGAGAAAGGCGAAAAAATTGCAGAAATTGACCGCAAGGCAACTGAAGACTGGAGCAACAACAGCACTTGGCATGGCTTGAAAATCCTTCGCACAGAAAAAGGAACAGAAAACGATGACGAGGGCATTGTTGAATTTGAAGCTGAATACACTTCAAAAGGAATGCACGACATTCACCACGAAATTGGCGGCTTCAAAAAAGTAAACGGCGAATGGCTTTACAGCGAAGGCATGATGCGCCCGACAACAGTTGTAAGAGAAGGCAGAAAAATCGGCCGCAATGAACCTTGCTCTTGTGGAAGCGGAAAAAAATATAAAAATTGCTGCGGCAAGAATTGACGCGGCAATTTTGTACAATAATTAATTGCAGATAAAAAAAATTTATTGCCGTGTTTTTGCACGGCAATATTTGTAAAACAATTTTTACAAATAATTTCTTTTGAAAAAATAAAAAATCTATGTCAAAAAATATTTATACAGGCTTTCATGCTGTGGAAGAAAAAGTCAGGCTGTATTCAGTTTCTAAGCCTAAAGAAATCAGCTTGAAAATTTTTTACTCAAAGCCCGGGCCAAGAATCAAAAAAATAATTTCACTTGCAAAGGATTCAAATTTTGAAGTTTCGCTTGTGAATGAAAAAGAGCTTGACTCAATGGTTTCGTCGCTTCCAGAAACTGCCCGTGATCACCGCGGAATTATTCTTTCAGTTGAAGGCGAAAAAGAAAATTCAAAAAATCAAATTCAGCTTGAACAGTGGATTACTTGCTGCCCGGAAAATGCCGTTGTTATTGTTCTTGACAGCGTTACCGACCCTCACAATGTCGGCGCGATTTTGCGTTCATGCGATCAGTTTGGCGCAAACCTTATGGTTGTTCCAGATCATCGAAGCGCGGACATAAACAGCAATGAAATAATTGCACGTGCGAGCGCGGGAGCTTCTTCTTGGGTTGATGTTGCAAAAGTTCCAAATCTTGTCCGTGCGGTTCAGATTTTAAAGTCAGCCGGATTTTGGATTTACGGAGCGGATGCAGGCGGCACAACTCTTTCAAAAATAAAATTTCCGAAAAAAACTTGCATCATAATGGGAAGCGAAGGCAGCGGAATTGCGCGGCTTTTGCAGGAGCAATGCGACGAAATTGTTTCCATTCCAACTTGTGGAAAAATTGACAGTCTGAATGTTTCTGTTGCGGCTGGCGTTCTTCTTTATGAAGTCTACAGGCAAAAACTAAAAAATTAATTTGCGCCGTTGATTCATTTTTCTAAAGCATTACGAGTCCTTTGCCCCTTAGCGAGCGGAGGATTTTTTTTATTCCCGGATTTTTTTGAACAAGATTTTCCATAAATGAGCTGTCAAAATTTTTAGGTGAAAGACAATAAAGCGCATGGACAAATTCTTCTTTTTCTTGCGATGAAATATTTACTGAGATTTTAAAATCTTCATGCATATAGTTCCACAAAAATTTGTTTTCACAGAAGACTACGTTTCCTGCAAGCCAAAAAAATTTTTTCACATTTAATGGCAAGTTCCATTCTTTGTCGCGGCGTTCTTCATATTTTTCAATTGATTTTGAAATCAAGTCTTTTGGAACATTTGGATGCGGAACTTTAAATTCAAACCATTTTTCAACAGGCGTATTTAAATTTTCTCCGTGCATCCAGTTTTGAAGCGCGGCATAAAGTCCGTTTCCGAATTTTGCGGATTTTTCTTCGTCCTTAAAGTGAAGTCCATTTTTTGCAAATACTCCGGAATTTTTTGGAGCGAATGGATTTAAATTTTTGTGAAGTCCGTTTTTCCATTCAGAATAAATTCTTGAGTGCCTTGTTAAAACGAACTTGTGCCAGAAGCATGAATCAAGAAGTCCTGCCGCATAAAGCTGCCTTAAAGTTTCCATGGAATTTATTGTGTCTTGCTCGGTTTCTCCAAAGTAGCCGTAAATCATGTAGGCGTGAATCAAGATGCCTGCTTCCTTGAATGCACAGCATGCGCTTACAATTGAATTCAAATCAGTTCCTTTGCTTATGCTGTCCAAGCCTGTTCCTGTTGCAATTTCAATTCCGCCGGAAACTCCAATCAATCCGCCGAACGATAAAAATTCTGCCATGTCGCGGGAATAAATTTTTTCAAATCTTACGTTTCCCCAAAATGAAAAAGAAGCTGAATGCTTTAGACTCAACTTGGAAAATTTTATCATTGCGGCTGGCGGCATTGCTTCGTCAACAAAATGAATTCCGTGTATTCCGTTTTTTTCTGATTGTGATTTTAATCCGTGAAAAAGATTTTCAATTTGAACAAGCCTGTAGGAAGCGACATAGTCAAGGTTTACATCGCAGAACGCGCATTTGTGCCAGTAGCATCCGTGCGCAAGATAAGCTTTCATCCAAGCTCCGTCTGACCACAAACGCTGCATTGGATTTTCATCATCGGCAACACGCGGATAAATTGAAAAATCAGTTTCTGAATAATCAGGAACAATTAACGATGTCTGCTCGTTTTCAAATTTTTCGTATTCCAAAGATGACTGCAATGGCTCTATGACTTTTTCTTTTGTAAACAGGCGCATTTTGTAAATCTGCTTTTCTTCTGAAATTTTTCCGTCTGGAAATTCATCAAAGAAATTTTTGTATGAACCGTAGCCTCTGTCGTAGCTTATTGCGTTCGCATATTTAAAAAATGAATTGTCGCAAAATTCTCTAAGCTCAGTGTTTATGAATCCGCCGCCAAAAGTTATAAAAATTTTTTCGCCATATTTTTTCCGCAAATATTTTGCTGTAAACAAAGCTGGAGTAAAAGTTCCTGCGAACGGCACAGAAATACAAACAAGCGTTTTTTCATTTTCAGAAATATTTGTTTTTGAAAATTCATCTTCCAAAACTTCTGCATAAAAATTTGTCAAAACCGGCGAGTTTAGTTTTTCTTCAATTTGACTAAATGAAGTTTCGCTAACTGCAATGCTTTCCGCGTAACGCACGAGTGAAAAACTTTTATCGAACGCAACTGAAATGTAGTCCGCCAAATCTTCGAGCGCAAGGCTTGCAATATTTCTTGTGTCGTCTACAGTTGGCTCTCTGTCAAGATTTGCTATGTAGTTTTCCATGCGGTTTCCACGCGGAGTGTATGGGCTTAAAATAAATCTGTGGCAAAGTTCGCGTGCGCTTGGATTTTGTTTTCCGCATAAAGCCGACATTATAAAGTCAATCCATTCAATCCATAAGTCGCTTTGAAAAATGTATCGTCTTAAATTTTTTGCAGTTGCAAAGTCTCCGTTTTTTTCTGCGGCGGAAGCAATCTTCGTTGCGTTTTTTTTTGAAAGTTCAAAAAGTTTTTTCAGTCCGTTTTTTGAAAAAATTGAATGTACGAGCTGCACGCTTAAATCAAGCCACACAGCATTGTGTCCGTTTCTGTTAAAAAAGGATTTTAAATATGCTCCGGATGGGTATGGCGAATTAAGCTGAACTAAAGGCGGCTGAATTACAATTACATTCATAACGGAATAATTTTAATTATAAGGAAAGCTGCTGTCAAATATTTTTTATGGAAGATTGTTATATCAATGCGGAAAATCGTTAAAGAAAAAAATATTTTTGTGCATTATAATTTTCTAAAAATTCAAAAATTGCAATTAAGTGAGGTTTGTATGGCATCGCTTCTTCTTGCTGTAATTTATGTGGCTTTTATAAGTCTTGGACTTCCTGATCCATTGCTTGGTTCCGCGTGGCCTTCAATGTACAAAGATTTTGGCGTGGACATTTCTTTTGCCGGAATTATTGCAATGATTATTGCCGCAGGAACTGTTTTTTCAAGCCTGATGAGCGACTGGTTTACAAAAAAATCCGGCGTTGGAAAAGTCATGGTGATAAGTGTGGCTACAACAGCTCTTGCGCTTTTTGGATTTTCCATAAGCAGTTCATTTTGGATGCTTTGCCTTTGGGCTATTCCTTATGGACTTGGAGCCGGAAGCGTGGATGCCGCTCTTAATAATTATGTCGCCCTTAATTACAAAAGCCGCCACATGAGCTGGCTTCATTGTATGTGGGGAGTCGGAACTGCGATTGGTCCTTCTATAATGGGATTTGCATTGGCAGGTCAGCATGGATGGAATTCTGGTTACAGATACATTGCGATTTTTCAAACTGCGCTTACTGCAATTCTTGTTGCTTCTCTTCCGCTTTGGAAAAAAAATAAATCACAATCTGATTTGCATGAATCTGAAAAAAATGAAAAGCCTCTTTCCTTGCGTCAGATTTTTTTAATTCCGGGCGCAAAGGAAGTTATGATTGCATTTTTTTGCTACAGCACGCTTGAACAGACAACCGGACTTTGGGCAGGAAGCTATCTTGCGCTTTATGAAAATGTTTCTCCTGAAAAAGCTGCTTTTTTTGCAGGAATGTTTTACATTGGAATTACAGTCGGCCGCGCCGTCAGCGGATTTTTAACAATGAAAATGAATGACACGCAGATGATTAGGCTTGGACAAATTTTTGCGCTTGCAGGAATTGTTGCGGTAATTTTGCCTTTTGGACAAAGTTCTACAGTTGCAGGACTTGTAACAATCGGACTTGGATGCGCGCCGATTTATCCATGCATAATACATTCTACTCCAGCGCATTTTGGAGCAGACAAGTCGCAGGCAATAATCGGAGTTCAAATGGCAAGTGCTTATACTGGCACAACTTTAATGCCGCCGTTATTTGGAATGATTGCATCAAAAACAACAATCGCATTGTATCCGTTTTATCTTTTGATTGCTCTTGCGCTTCTTTTTATTATGCATGAAAAACTTGTAAAGAAAACTTCGGAAGTCTAATTTAAAAGCCGCACTTTGCATACAAGCGGAAGATGATCGCTGTATCCTCTTCCGTTCCAAAGTGAATACTTGTACGGAATTGAATTTTCGTTGCACCAAAATCCTTCCGTTGCAGGAAAAAATCCTTCGACTTCTATTTTCCCTGAATAAAAAATATTGTCTATGCGCGACCATTCTTCTCTAAAGTAATAGCTTCCCGGTTCTATTAAATTTCCATTTTCTTCAAACCAAGGCGATTTTACCAAAAGCCCTTCATCGCAAAGAAGTTTTCCGTGCCACGCTCTAAGCAGAACATTTCCGTTTTCCTTTACGCAAAAATCATTTATGTCCCTGTTGAAATCTCCAACTGCGAAAACAGCCTTGCCTTCGTTTAATGCCCGGCTCATAAAAAATGAAAGAACGCATTCTTCACGGTTTCGCCATTTTTCAGTTTTTTCTTCTCCGCCGCTTTTGCTTTTCCAGTGATTTACAAAAAGAGTTAAAGTTTTTTCTTTTAATTTTATTTCAATTTCTGACAAAGGTCTTGTGCGAGGCATTTTTTCATTTTCAGTTCTTATGTCGAGCGAATGCAAATTCATTTTTTGCAATGGAATCCTTGAAAGAACTCCGCAGCCAATTGCGCCGCCTTCACTTTTTGAAAAGCAAGCGTATCTGTAGATTTTCCGCGGATTCCATTCGCCTGCAAGAAAATTGCTTATGTCAAAAAGAACATTTGAATTTTCAAGTTCTTCCATTATAAAAATGTCAGCGTCAAGTTTTTTTATAACGGAACAAAGCCGCCTAAGCCGCTCCTTGTACATTTCTTCGCCCCAAGTTTTGCTTTTGACAAATTCTGAATATTCTGTTCCGTCATTGTTTGCGTCAAAAAAAGTCTGGACATTCCAGTTTGCAATTTTCAGCTCAGACTTGCCGGAATCGCAGCAGGCAAAAAACGGCAGAAATAAAATCCACAGAACAGCATAAACTTTAAATTGCTTGTTGAAATTAATTTTCCTCATAATTTCCTCCAAAAATATATATTCGAATATTTACAAAAAATGTATTAAATTGATAAAATATTTTAAAAATGAAAGATATTCCTTTGCCAACGAAACGCAGGCTTGTTCTTTTGGAGCGGCTGCTTTCAGGATATAAAGAAAAAAATATAACTTCGCAAAAAATTCAGGAGCTCACCGGCTGGACTTCGGCAGTTGTCCGTCGTGATATTTCAGCTTTAAAATTGAACTGCGGCGCAACGAACGGCTACAAAGTTGAAGAGCTGAAATCACATCTTGAAAAAATGTTCGGTGAAAAAAAAGAAAGCTTGCGGTGCTGCATTGTTGGTCTTGGAAGAATGGGACAGGCGTTGCTGGACACTTCGGAGCTTTATGATTCGCCGTTTAAAATCGTAGCCGGATTTGATTCGAGCGTGAATAAAACTGAAGTTCTAAGTTCATCGTTTCCGCTTCATCCTACAACTTTGATGAAAAAAATTATCCGTGAAGAAGAAATTTCCTATGCGATTCTTACCGTGGATTCCGACGAAGCCCAGCCGCTTACGGATCTTCTTATTGACTGCGGAATAAAAGGAATTGTAAATTACACGCCTTGTGTTTTAAAAGTTCCGGGCGAAGTTCCCATAGAAAATGTAAGCCTTTTGACAGCTCTTGAAACTTTGGCTATAAACTGAAAACTTCATTTTAAAAGTTAAATTTCTGCATTAATCCTATTGACAATCTGATGTGAATTTTGCTAGTATATTTTCACATTCATGGAGCGATGTCTGAGTGGTCGAAAGTACCTGTCTTGAAAACAGGCGTGCCGAAAGGTACCGGGGGTTCGAATCCCTCTCGCTCCGTCCTAAACAGAGTTTTAGGGAATTGGAGGCGTTGTAGAGCGGTTAATACAACGGTTTGCTAAACCGTCGGTTCCCTAAAGGGCCGGGCAGGTTCGACTCCTGTCGCCTCCGCTACTAAACAGGTTTCACTTGATTTAGCAGCAGAGAAAAGGTCTGTTTATGAGATTGTAGCTCAGCTGGATTAGAGCACCACCCTGCGGAGGTGGGGGTCGCACGTTCGAATCGTGTCAGTCTCAATTATATTTAGATTTCAGTTTATAAGGATTCAGCAAGAATGAATCCTTTTTTTGTTGACATTTTAGGAAAGATGTCCGAGTGGTTTAAGGTACACCCTTGGAAGGGGTGCGTAGCAGAAATGTTACCGGGGGTTCGAATCCCCCTCTTTCCGATTTTGAGCCTAGATGCTCTGCACATTGCAGCTGGAAAACCCCGCCAGAGCGGGAACGCAGCAACGGTATTCAGTTTGCAGTGGTGCCGGAGATTATCTAGGCTCTTTTTTTTACATTGAAAAATCTTTTCCAAGGTAGATTTCGCGGGCTTCCTGCGACTTTAGAATTTCTTCCTTTCCGCCCGAAACTAAAATTGTTCCTGTGGAAATTATTATGGCGCGGTCAGTTATTTCCAAAGTATCGCGCACATTGTGATCTGTTATAAGAACGCCGATTCCTCTTTTTGCAAGTAGCCTTATGATTCCTTTTATATCCGCGACTGCAATCGGATCTATTCCGGCAAAAGGCTCGTCTAAAAGCAGAAATTTTGGCTCTATTGCAAGTGAGCGTGCTATTTCAGTTCTGCGCCGTTCTCCGCCAGACAAAGTGTACGCCTGCTGTTTTCTTATGCGCCCGATGTTGAATTCCTCTATAAGCTGGTCAAGCTCCCGTTTTTTTTCGATTCGTGTTAAATCCTTGCGTGTTTCAAGAATTGCCCAGATATTTTCTTCGACTGTAAGTTTTCTAAAAACTGAAGGTTCTTGCGGAAGATACGAAATTCCAGCCCTTGCTCTCTTGTACATTGGAAGCTGCGTTATGCATTCTTCATCAAGAAAAACATCGCCAGCTGTTGGCTTATAAAATCCCACAATCATATAAAAAGTTGTGGTTTTTCCAGCTCCGTTTGGCCCTAAAAGTCCCAGAACTTCCCCGGTTTGCATAGAAAAATCAACGCCCTTTACAACACTTTTTTTCCCGAATGACTTATATAATGAAGAAACTCTTAGCGTGCTTTTTTCTTTATTCTGGGATTCCATTCTGCTCCTCCGAGATTTCTTTTTTTTCTTCAGTATTCTCGCTGTTTTCTGGTTCAGCGGAAATTTTTTGTTCCGGCTTGCTTGATTCCGCGGTGGAAACAGAGCCTTTCACTCTTCCTGTAAGCGTTATTTCTTGAGTTTCCATGTCAAGAAGAATTACTTGCGCGCGGAAAGTGTCTTCGTTCTGTACAATTTTCGGATTTCCGCTCATTTCCAAAGTCTGCTCGTTTTTGCTGTAGATTGCATAGGCGGAAGTGCAGATGTTTTTCTTTTGTGTCAAATTTACTTGAATCTGCATGATTGCGGTTTCTTTTTTCTGGTCGTATTCAATGAGCTCGGCTTTTGCGTTTACACCGTTTTCTGTGTCTGAAAGCTCAACGTTCTGCTCCAGAACTGCGATTTTTGTCTGCCTGTCATATTTCATTCTTTCGCAGGTAAAATCCATTTTGCTTTCTGTGTTTTTGCCTACGACATTTCCGCTTGCCGTTATCCGCCTGAAATTTTTTCCAGAAAGTTCTATTGTTTCCGCGGAAATTTCCATGCTTTCAGTTTTTACTTTTGCGTTGCCTTTTAAAATTGTCGTGCTGTTTTTGCTTCCGGCTGTTCCCGTCATTGAATCCGCGCTGAACGTTATTTGCTCCGCGTTTGCCGTAAAAGAAAAAATCAGCAATATATGGAACAAAAGAAATTTTTTACTCTTCACTGAAATCCTCTTCGCCTGATTCGTCGTCAGTTGTAATTGTTCCTGTTACAGGATTTGCAAATTCAAAACTTTTGGAAAGTCCGCTTGCAGAAAATCCGCTTCCCTGAATTTCAATGTCTCTTCTGGTGAGCTTTACATTTCCGTCCTTTGTGGAAACCATCTGCTTTGTTTCTGAATTCCACTTTAGGCTTTCCGCATTTATCTTGAAATTCTGCTCGATGTTGTCTATGAAAATTTCGTTGAACAGCGTATAAATTTTTGTGTCGCTGTTGATTCCAAGCAAAGCGCAATATCCTTCAGTTAAAAGGTCGCCGCCTGAATTCCAAGTTTTAAATTTGGCGTTTTTTGCATAAGCTGAACTGTCCTTGTACTGCTCAAGAGTTTGCGCCTGAATCTGCGTTGAAAGTTTTTTGTCCTCGTATTTTTTGTAGTCCGCGTCTTTAAATTCAAGTTCCGGGGAAGAATCTGTTCCGCTGGGATTTTCGTCGTATTTTAAGGAACAGGAGGAAAATGCAAGGAGCAAAAGTAAAAAGGCGGTTTTGGACATTTTGAGTTTACAGAACTTCGATTATTTCAGGCTTGCCTGGAATTGGAATTTTCCGTGTAACTGCAAAAACTAGCGCGGAAGACAAAAGAAGAAACAAAAGCACGAACACAGCTTTTCCGTCGTTTGAAATCGATTTGCCAAAAAAATTCATTATAGGCGAGGCTGAAAAATATCCTGCGATTGCACACAAAAACGGAATAAAAAGCGAAACAATTCCTTGCGCCGCCTGCACTTTTTTGTTCGCCCCGATGATTACAACAGAGCCGCTTGAAATTTTCATGTTCTGCGGATTTGCAACTTCAAACGCATGGTTTCTTTTGGCGCATCCGGCCGAGCAGCTTGCGCATTCTTCTTTTTCAAATCTTGCGGCAAGAATTTTGTTTTCATTTATCGACATTATAAGAGCTTTTTCGGTCATGTTTTCCTTCTTGGCGGATTTTATTCAGCTTTTTTTATTGACTCAAGCATCCTGTTGCATTCCTGAACGCCGGCTTTGTTGTTCAGTTCTTGGTAAGTGTCGCGCAGGTTGAACAAGGCATCGTAATAATGCGGACTAAGCGAAACCGCGTGCTCAAAAAATTCCGCGGCTTCCAAATAATTTCCCTGCTGAAATCTTATGACTCCGCTTGTGTTCCAGTAATGCGGATTTACTGGATTTAGCTCAAGGCCTTTTGCGCAGTAAAGCATGGCTTCGTCAAATGTCTTTGTGGAAACACAAAATGAAGCAAGGCTGTCCAATGTGTCTTCATCGTAGGGATTTATTCTATAAGCGTGTTCCATTGCGGCTTTTGCAAGTGAAATGTTTCCTGCGTCATGGTAAGTAAGTCCCAGATTGAACCACAAAAGATAATTTGAATTTTCTACAGTTATTGCGCGCTTTAAGCAGGCAATCGCATCCTCGTATTCGCCTTTTGAGGCAAGATGAACTGCCTGATTATTTAGTTTTTCGCTGTTTTCAAGCATCTTTATTTTCTGCTCCCATAAGTTCTTTTGGAATCATCGAAACAAAAAGTTCTTTTATAAGAATCGCATCCTCGTTGTCTTTTCCAAAAAGCTCAATAAAAGAGTTTCCGCCGTTAAAAATAAGCTCGATTCCTTTTTTCTTTGCTATTTCAATAGAAGAATTTTGCCCCATAAGTGCGATTGCTTTTTCCACAGCTGGACTTTCAATTCCTTCTTTTGCAGCCTGAATAAAGCACTGGCTAAGCTCCTGAGTTTTTTGCGGATTTTCCTTGTTCTGCTCAAAAAATGTAAGGACTGGAAGCGATTTTTTGCCTTCAACAATGTCGTCGCCGCGCTTTTTACCGGGATTTCCTGTTGTGAGATTTATAACATCGTCAATAATTTGGAATCCGGCTCCAATTTCAGAAGCGATTATTCCGGCTTTTTTTACAGTTTCGTCGTCCGCATTGGAAGCAAGTGCTCCTGTTTTGGCGGCAAGAGAAGCCAAAGTTCCGGTTTTGCCCTTTACCATTTCAAGATATTCCTGCACTGAAGGAACTTTTGTATTGTCTCTGTGCCAAGCTATGTCCATTGCCTGACCCAAATGAAGCCGCCTAAGCTCCATAAGATAGTTGCTGTAAAGCCTGTTTTTAAGCTCTATAGAACAATTTAATTTCTCTATGCAGAGTGGAGCTTCAAAGTAGAGCCAGGAACCTGCGTTTATTGCAGTGTCGATTCCGTAAGTTATGTATGCGGCTGGCTTTCCGCGGCGGACAGGAGAACTGTCCTCAATGTCGTCATGGATAAGGCTTGCTGTGTGCACAAATTCAACAAGAGGCGCAAGTAAATATGCCGCTTTTTGGGATCTTTCTTTGTCTTTTG
>OQVN01000461.1_pt1 | contig 15547 bp, 7 predicted proteins | sample 1691621 | NCBI WGS metagenome assembly OQVN01 (sample SAMN03418278, study PRJEB22391) | human gut metagenome | biome: human-gut; feature: organic feature; material: feces | host: Homo sapiens | place: Tanzania | collected 2013-01 | reverse complement strand
TAGAGCAAAGGACTGAAAATCCTTGTGTCCCCGGTTCGATTCCTGGTGGTACCACACAAAAGGCTGACTTTCTTACGAGAGTCAGCTTTTTTGTTTCTCATCAAGCAGGATACCCCAAATATTTCTTACGCTCCTTTTGTTGTTTTTCCTCGGAAGTTGTAACAACTCAGCGCCCCCTTAGCCATAAGTAGTTACTTTCATACTATACAAATTGTTTTCTGTTCATTATGAATTTGTTTTGTCTCTTGTAGATAAATCTCCGTTCCGTGATACGGAATGTGCATTCCGTACTTTGGAACGGCCGTTCCGTATCACGGAATGGCGGTTCCGTATCACGGAACGGAGATTATTGTAGGCTAAACAAAACGTTTATATAGTATAAGAGCAAGATTTTTCCAGTATAAGCGACAGTTTCTTTGGGTTGATTTTGTTCCTTTTTGTGTCATTTTGATAGCCTTTTGCCCTGGTGAATGATAAATTAACCGAACGCCACTTATGCAAACGTTTGCGTAGCTTTTTTGACGAAAACGTTTCCGTCCTTTATTATTTTGTTTTACTTTTGCAGCAGAAACTCAAAACAACAAATCTACTAAAACGCTAAAAACAATGAAAAAAGTGTACTTCATGTTGTTAGGAGTGCTTTTGTCTACTGCTGCGATGGCAGACAACAAGCAAACCGTAACAATCGACGGCTCGCAGGTTAGCAAGACCGTCACAGAAATCACCTTCAATGGTGACAATGTAACTCTTAGTTATGCCGATGGTACTGATGAGACTCAGGACATGTCGCTTGTGAAACTTTCTTTTGCTTATATCACTACAGGTATCAGCAACATTGAGACAAGCAACAAGGTTCTCGCAGGCAAGGTGTTCAATCTTAATGGTCAGCTTGTGGGTACTTCTACCCAGAACCTGAACAAGGGCATCTACATCGTGAATGGTAAGAAAGTAATCGTCAAGTAAAAAAGGAGGAACGTAAAATGAAGAAAATGGTATTTACTTTGGCACTCCTCTTGATGAGCTTGAGTGCTGCCATGGCACAGACATGGACATTTGGCGCAATGAGTGAGGCTGATAAGGCTTTATGTGCAGCTGATGCTAATTGGGTATTGGGAACCGATCGCTATTGCTATACCTTAGCTTTGGATAATGCGGTTCTTGTAGCAAATGGCTCAGAATTAGCCTATGCTAAAGGATTGAAGTTTACTGCTGTTGCTCCTGCCACAACTGAAGAAGGAAAGGCTAAGGTTCGTTTGAACTATGGTTCTTCTCGCTTGGAATTGAATGGAAACGGAATAGCTTTGACTATTCCAAGTTTGAAGGCTGGTCAGAAAGTAACAGTTAGCTGCAAGACTGGTAGTACTTCTACTGCTCGTTGCTTAGATGCAACTAACTTGACTCCGGTTTCTGGTTCATTTGGTACAGCCACAACAGACCAGGTTACCAACGTAGGTACTGTAACTGCTGATGGCGATGTTGTATTAACAACCAATGGTGGTGGTATGAACATCTTTAGCATCAAGGTTGAGACTGTAAGTGGCGGATCTACTGTTACTCCAGGTTCCACCGACAAGATTACCAATGCTGTTGCTCGTAACAGCAAGGTAAATCAGATGTATGTTACCACAAATGCTGGTGATGTAAAGTATTACAATACTGCCGACTTGACAAGTGTTAAGTTCGTAGGTGACAAGACCATCATTGCTCCTAAGTCTGGTGCAGAAAATGATGAGTATGACGCTTCTGTTCAGGCCATCAGCTTTGCAAAGAAGGCTGACCAGGGCGAGAGTGGTGATGTTGATAATCCTACAGGTGTGATTCAGATTACTGAGGCTAAGGGCTGGCAGGAGTCTGCCTACCTGAAGTGGGCTCCATTCGAGGGCGCTTCTTCTTATAATGTATATGTAGATGACAAGAAGATTGATGCTCAGCTGATTCGTCAGTATGCTTCTTACTATCGTGCTGATGTTCTCGGTTTGAAGGCTGGTACTTATTCAGTAAAGGTTGTTCCTGTAAATGCAGAAGGTACAGAGATTGCTGGTGAAAATACAGCTTCTAATTTGGTAGTAAAGAGCTACAACCGTGAGGGTTTTGCTCATTTCAACTATGATGGTGTTGGTGCTTACAATAATGATGGTACTTTGAAGGCTGGTGCTAAGGTTCTGTATATTACAGCCAAGACAGCCAAGACAGTTTCTACAACGGTTAATACAGGAAAGTCAGAAACTGTTACTGGTCTTCAGGCTATTATTGATGCTTATCAAAAGGGTCAGGATACAACTCCTATCGCCTTCCGTATCATCGGTAAGGTAAGCCTTTCTGACTTGGATGGAATCTCAAGTTCTGCAGAAGGTTTGCAGATTAAGGGTAAGGGCGCTCACTCTGTAATGAACATGACTTTCGAAGGAGTAGGTGATGATGCTACTGTATATGGATTTGGATTCATGCTTCGTAATGCCAAGAGTGTAGAGCTCCGTAATTTTGCTATCATGCGTTGCTTGGATGATGCCGTGTCTCTTGATACCGATAACTCTCATGTGTGGATTCACAACATGGATCTCTTCTATGGTAAGAAGGGTAGCGCTGCCGACCAGGCTAAGGGTGATGGTACTGTAGATATCAAGGGTGACTCTCAGTATATAACCGTGGCTTACAACCGTTTCTGGGATAATGGTAAGGCTTCAATGTGTGGTATGAAGACTGAAAGTGGTCCTAACTATATCACTTATCATCACAACTGGTTCGACCATTCAGACTCTCGTATGGCCCGTATTCGTACCATGAGTGTTCACATGTATAACAATTACTATCTGCACAATGATGTTTATGGTGTTGGTGCTACAATGGGTTCAAGCGTATTTATGGAGTCAAACTACTTCGATGCAACCAAGCGCCCTATCATGAGCTCTAAGCAGGGTACTGATGCCAAGGGTGATGGTACTTTCTCTGGTGAGAATGGTGGTTTGATTAAGGCATACGGCAATGTGTTTGCCAACAAGCCAGATAACTTCAGTTATGTCCCATACGCAGAAAACAATACAAGTTTTGATGCATACGAAGTTTCTAATCCAAGTGAGCAGGTTCCTACAAGCGTAAAGACTTTGGTAGGTGGTACTTCTTACGACAACTTCGATACCAACCCAAGCCTTATGTATGCATACGCTGCAGATAAGGCAACAGATGTTCCTGCTATTGTAGAAGGATTCTATGGTGCAGGTCGTTTGAATCATGGCGATATTGATTTCGTTATTCCTGATGAGACGGTAGTAACCAATGGTCATCAGCAGCCATGGCCTGCTTTGGCAAGCCTTCTCGACTCTTATACTTCTGGTGTTGTCAAGGTATTCGGCGAGAGTAATGCTGCTGGCGAAGGTGGTTCTACCGGAGGTTCATCAGAAGGGGGTAGCACCGGTGGCGAGACTGGTGGTGGAACAACAGAACCATCTGTTCCTTCTGTTGAGGGAACCGTTTTGGTAACCTTCACAGGAAAGGCTCCATCTAGCAGTATCGTATCGGTAACAGGAAACTATTCTAATAGTAAGGGACAGGCTACCATTGATGGTACAACATATAAAATATGTGTCAAGATGGAGTCTTCGACTTCTATCAGACTGACTGTTGATAAGAAGGTAAATGCCACTTTCTATTTTGCTGATGGTGAAATTGCCTCTATGAAGTTGGCAGGCAGCAAAATTTCTGCAACAGGCAGCACTTATACCACCACATTGAATGCCGGCACTTATGAAATTACGAAAAATAAGTCTGTGAATCTCTTCGGAATCAAGTTGGTTCCTGCTGAGTAGCTGTATGAATGATTTTGCAGTTGATGTTCTGTCCTAGGACTTCAATGTATGATAGAAAATAATGAAGCCCCCGATGTAGAAATGCATCGAGGGCTTTTGCATGTAATAGATGCTATATAATAGACAAAAATCAAAACATTTTGGTTTGTGTCCGTTTTTTCTTTATTTTTGTCTTAAATCTATCTGCTGTTTTTTTCTCTTTTCTCTACTTTTGCAACCGAAAACAATTTTAAACGTAATCGCATTTAAACGTAAAACGCAACCTAAAAGTAAAACAATGAAAGCAATCCAGAATTTAGCAAAGAGAAGTTTGCTTCTCGTGGCATTGTTCGTCATCGGAAGTCTGCAACTCATGGCGCAGACAAGAACCATCAAAGGTGAGGTGACTGATGCGCAGAATGGTGAGGCTCTGATTGGCGCCACTGTCATGGTGGAAGGCGAAAAGGGCGGTACAGTTACTGATTTTGACGGTAACTTCAGTCTTCAGGTATCTTCTTCAGCCAAGAAGATCAAGGTATCTTATATCGGTTATATTGATAAGGTACTCTCTATCTCTGACAATATGAAGGTGAAACTCGAATCTGACAGCAAGGCGCTGGCTGATGTCGTGGTCATCGGATATGGTACGGCAAGAAAGAGTGACCTGACAGGTTCCGTAGCTACCGTGAAATCGAAGGACTTTAATAAAGGTCTCGTTTCTTCTCCAGAACAGTTGATCAACGGTAAGGTTTCGGGTGTACAGATTATGTCCAACAGTGGTTCTGCCTCTGCCGGTAGTACCATCCGTGTGCGTGGTGGTGCCTCTCTGAATGCCAGCAACGATCCTCTTATCGTGCTCGATGGTGTGCCATTGGAGCAGGGTGGTATCTCTGGTAACAGCAGCAACTTCCTCAGCATGATCAATCCTTCTGATATCGAGAGCATGACTGTATTGAAGGATGCTTCTTCTACAGCCATCTATGGTTCCCGTGCATCTAACGGTGTCATCATCATTACCACCAAGAAGGGACAGCAGGGTGCTGTAAAGGTGAACTTCAATACCACCAACAGTCTCCAGACCCGTGCGCAGATGGTGGATATGCTCAGCCGTGATGAATTCGTGAATGTTATCAACCAGTATGGTAGTGCTAACCAGAAGTCATTGCTCGGTACAGCCAATACCGACTGGAACGATGAGGTTTACCGTACAGCTTTCGGTACAGATAATAACCTCAGCGTGAGCGGCAGCATCGACAAGTGGTTGCCATTCCGTGTGTCTGTAGGCTATTATAACCAGAGCGGTCTGGTTCGCAAGGACAATGTAGAGCGCTGGACAGGTAACGTAGTGTTGACTCCTAGCTTCTTCGAGGATCACCTGAAGTTGACCATCAACGCCAAGGGAACTCTCAATAACAACTCATTCAATAATGGTGGTGCCGTATGGGCTGCCGCAACATTCAACCCAACCATCCCGGTTTATTCCGGCAACGACAAGTATGGTGGCTACAACGAGGCACTCGATGCTGACGGCTATCCTGTGAATGCAGGTGTAAGAAACCCTCGCGGTTTGGTTGATCTGTATGATTCAAAGAGTAAGGTAAGCCGCTTCATCGGTTCGATGGATGTAGATTACAAGGTTCACTTCCTGCCAGATCTCAAGCTCCATGCTACCGTGGGTGCTGACTATGCCAAGGGTGATGGAACCGTTTATGTTCCTGCCTACGCAGCACAGAGCTACAACAAGGATGAGTCTTTGGGCGGTAGCGATTACAAGTATGGTCCTCAGAAGAACGAGAACCGCTTGCTTACCCTCTATGCCAACTATGCAAAGTATTTCGAAGATATCAAGAGTAATGTAGACCTGACAGCCGGTTACGACTATCAGTACTGGAAGAGTACTACACCTCTTTATTATACCAAAAGTGCGGTAGGCACAACCCTGTCAACCGTAAAGGCATCAGATTACCGTCATGTAATGTTGTCATATTACGGACGTATCAACTATTCATTCGATGGAAAGTATCTCCTGACGGCTACCGTTCGTCGAGACGCTTCATCCCGTTTCTCTAAGGATACCCGTTGGGGTACTTTCCCATCTGTTGCTTTGGGCTGGACTTTGACAGAAGAGCCTTGGTTGAAGAACCAGAAGGTACTTTCTAACTTGAAGCTCCGTGCCAGCTATGGTGTTACCGGTCAGCAGGAAGGTATCGGCAACTACAATTATCTGCCGGTTTATACATACAGTGTGACAGGTGCCGAAGCATTCATCAACGGACAGTATATCAATACTTACCGTCCTGAGGCATACGTATCAGACTTGAAGTGGGAGACTACAACCTCCTGGAACTTCGGTCTTGATTTCGGATTCCTGAATGGCCGTATCGGTGGTGCCATCGATTTCTATACCCGTAAGACCAAGGACCTGTTGGCTTCTGTTCCAACAGCGGCAGGTACCAACTTCTCAAAGACCATCCTTACCAACGTAGGTAATGTAGACAGCAAGGGTATCGAAGTTTCTCTGAACGCAACCCCTATCCAGACCAAGGACTGGGAGTGGAACCTGAGCTACAACTTCACCTGGCAGAACATGAAGGTGAAGAACCTCTCACTCACAAAGGGTGGAAGCCAGACCAACGTGAAGGTAGGTCCATCTATCGATGCTTACCAGTTCCAGGTACTCTCAGAGGGATATGAGCCATACATGTTCTATGTATATCATCAGCTCTACGACTCTAAGACAGGCAAGCCAATCGAGGGTGCTTATGCTGACCTCAACAATGATGGCGAAATCAATGATGCCGATCTCTACCGCTATCATTCTCCAGCCCCTAAATACATCATGGGCTTGAGTACATCATTGAGATACAAGCAGCTGACTCTCGGTATGAGTTTCCGTGCCAACATCGACAACTATGTATACAACGGCATGGGTATGAGTACAGGTGCTTTTGAGACAGTAAGCTACAACAACTCACAGCTCAACAATCTCAACACCAGTTTCCTGAAGACAGGTTTCAAGACCCGCCAGTATCTCTCAGATTACTACGTAGAGAATGCTTCCTTCCTGAAACTCGACAACCTGAGTTTGAGTTACAATGTAGGCAAGATCAACAAGTGGGCTTCGCTCACCGTATCTGCGATGGTACAGAATGTATTCACCATCACCGGCTACTCTGGTACCGATCCTGAGGTGCCAAACGGAATGGACAACTCATTCTATCCACGTCCTCGCACTTACTCAGTAAGCCTCGGACTTCAGTTCTAACAATCAAAACAGAAAACAATGAAACTTAAGAATATATTATATAGTATGATGTTGGGAACAGCAGTGCTGACCAGCGCTACCAGCTGTGTATCCGACCTCGACCAATATCCTCAGACGGAGACTACCTCTAAGGATGTTTATACCTCGCTTGCCAATTATGAGGCTGTGCTGGGTAAGATTTATGCTGCCATGGTGACCAGCGGTCAGGGCAAGGGCGGCGACAACAAGGATATGGAATCCGTATTGAACAATGGTAGTGGTTTCGACTACATGCGTATGTTTATCAATATGCAAGAGTGTGGTACCGATGAATTTGCATCTACCTGGCTAACAGGTGAGCAGACCACAGGCTTGAGCTATCTCTCCTGGGATGCCAACGATGCTTGGGTATCAGATATGTATTATCGTATCTACTACAACATCGCCCTCTGCAACGAGTTCCTGCGCAATGCCAACAGTGCCAGTTTCTCAGGTGCTGATGCAGAGAAGATGAAGGAGTATAAGGCTGAAGTCCGTTTTATGCGTGCTCTGTTCTATTACCATGCCCTCGATTTCTTCCGCAACATTCCGATGGTGACAGAGAACGACCCTGTGGGTAGCTTTATCCCTCCTCGTTATACTCCTCAGCAGACATTCGATTATATAGAGAGCGAGTTGAAGGATTGTGTAGGCGATATGCTTCCAGCATCCACCTGTCCTTACGGTCAGGCTTCTCAAGGTGCTGCCTACACCTTGCTTGCCAAGCTTTATCTGAACAGCGAGGTTTATACCGGTGTTGCCAAATATGCCGAGTGTAAGGAGGCTTGTGAGAAGGTGATGGATATGGGCTACTCTTTGGAGTCTGATTACAGCAAACTCTTCAATGCTGATAACGACAAGCGTACCAACGAGATTATCTTCGCCTTGCCGGTAAGTGCTGAGCATACCGTAAGCTGGGGTTCTTCTACCTATCTGGTCTGCGGACAGTTGAGTATGTCGAATGCCAACCAGAATGTTGCCGACTTCGGTGTAACCAGTGGCTGGAGCGAATTCCGTCTCCGTCCTGAGTTCGTGGATAAGTTTACCCAGACCGATATTGATGGAGGTGGTGACAAGCGCTGCAAGTTCTTCACCAATGGTCAGAGCAAGGATGTAACCAGCATGACCGATGAAACCACCGGCTATCTTTCAGAGAAATGGAGTAATCTGAAGGATGATGGTACTACCGCATCCAATACTGCCAATGATGGTGTAGAAACCGATTTCCCTCTCTTCCGTTTGGCAGATGTTTATCTGATGTATGCCGAGTGCGTGGTTCGTCTGCATAACGACTGGGATAACTGGGGTGGTGGTAGCGATGCTGCAGATCCAACCGTGATTGCTTCCCGCAAGCAGGGTGCTATCTATTGGATCAACCAGCTTCGTGAGCGCTCTAATGCTTCTGATGTATGGGCAAGCAATTTTGCTGATGACGATGCCTTCCTCCAGTTCATTCTCGATGAGCGTGCCCGTGAACTTTATCATGAGGGCTATCGCCGCACCGACCTGATTCGTTACGGCGAGTTCACTACCAGCAAGTATATCTGGCAGTGGAAGGGTGGCACCCACGATGGACAGGCAGTGGATAGCAAGTACAACATCTATCCAATCCCTAACACCGAGCTTACCGCCAATCCAAATCTTCATAACGACAATTATTAATGATAATGTTAAGTGTTAAGTGTTAAATGTTAAATTATAAAGCTTACAACAACATGAAAAAGATATTTAGAAACCTGATGATGCTTCTCTGCGCACTCACCGCCCTGGTGAGTTGCGACGAGAGTGGCGACAAGATATATCTGGATGGCTTCAAGGCATCCGATCTGATGGCATCGGCATCCGATGTGAAGCTGTCTGTAGATAACAGTAAGGACGTTGTCCTCTCGTTGGCTTGGCAGAATCCTACCTTGCTTTCGAGCGATGAAACCAAGCCTGCGGGCAGTGGAGTGCTGAAAACTTATCTGCAGGTATCAGCCTCAGAGAACTTTACTTCAGAAAAGGAATACACCGTAACCGACCTTTCCAAGGCTTTCACCGGTGCTGACCTCAATGCTACAGCCAAGGATCTCGGCTTGTCTCCTGATGTGAGTTCACCTCTCTATTTCCGTATCAAGAGTCAGATGGGTAGCAATCTTGATGCCGCTTACAGCAATGTCTGCCAGGTAAAGGTTACTCCATATCTCATTGATATGAGTTACATCAATATTCTGAATGCGGGTAAGGAACAGGTGCTCACCTATCTCTATTCTCCAAACTCAGATGGTATCTACTCTGGCTATATGAATGCCTCTTCTTGGTTCAACATCTGGGGTAAGGAAAACGATGGTAGCATTTGGGGTAATGTAGGACAGGATAACCATGTGTACGAAATGGATAATTCTGAGTCTGCATGGAACTTCTGGTTCCCTGGTCAAACAGGTATTTATTATACTGTTCTTGATACAAAGGCTAAGGAATTTAAACCAACTTACATCAAGTCGATGCAGTTGAATGGTGAAGATATGGACTATGATGCTCCTAACTATGCTTGGACCAAGGTGATTACAACCACAGCCGATAATACTCCAGTCAGCATCGTAGCAACAGGTGCAGAGTACAGCAAGGCTACAGGTACAGATGATGCTGCAGCAGTAGTCAAGACAATGAACTACACTTTGGCTGATGGCAAGATGACTGACTCAGAGAACGCTGGAAGCGTGAATATTGCCAAGCCGGGTACTTATACCATTACCGTGAAGGTTGGTGAGCACAGTCAGTTGGAATACACCATCGTATCTGGCGATCAGACAACTCCGGAGCCAGAGGTCAGCAATACTCTCTGTATGTTCTCTAAGGATGGCAACACCCTTCTTGCAGCAATGGATAAGGTGAGTGATGGTATCTATACCTGCAAGTACAAGCCAACAGCTTGGGAAGGATTCATGTTTATCTATGTAGGAGCTAACAAGGATGACAAGCAAACATGGTATGGTTGCGAGCCAAGTGACGATAAGATGTTTAATCTTTCTACGGCAGACGGCAAGTGGAGTCCTTGGTTCAAGGATGATGTAACTGGTGGTGAAGTAACCGTTACCGCCGACCTCAACACCATGACATGGAAATATGAATAGCATGAAATTATTCCGTGCAAACGATTGTACGGAATATTTTCCAAGAGTAGGTTTCTTAATTATAAACCAATCAATTATTTGATTATCTTTGCAAGAAAAAAGAAAAATGAAAAATATATTTGGAAAAGCCATGTTGCTGGCTACAGCGCTCTTGTTCTCTATTACAGGAACAAGTTGCAGCAGCGACGATTCTCCGGTTCATGAGCAGGAGAAAACATACGATATGAGCGGTTTTGCCAAGGGCGCCGATGTTTCCTGGCTCACAGAGATGGAGAAGGACGGTGTGAAATTCTATAATCAGAATGGAAAGGCTACAGAATGCATGAAGCTCCTCCGCGAAGAGGGAACCAATTCCATCCGTCTGCGTGTCTGGGTAAATCCGGAAGGTGGCTGGTGTGGCAAGAATGATGTCATCGCCAAGGCTTGGCGTGCTCAGCAGCTCGGCTTCCGTCTGATGATTGACTTCCATTATTCTGATACCTGGGCTGACCCTAGCAGCCAAACCGTTCCTGCTGCCTGGAGGAATTATTCTTTCTCAGAGATGAAGAAGGCTGTGGCAGACCATACTTCTGATGTCCTGAATGCCCTCAAGGCTCAAGGTGTAACCAATGTAGAGTGGGTGCAGGTGGGCAATGAAACCCGAGATGGAATGCTCTGGAATGATGCTGAAGGCGATGAGCCCAAGGCTGTAACTGGCCGTGCCTCTAAAAACGCAGCTAATTTTGCCGCTTACATCAATGCCGGATATGATGCTGTAAAGGCTGTTTATCCAGAGGCTAAGGTGGTGGTGCATGTAGATAAGGGTGAAGACCTTGGTGGACTTACCTGGCTATACGACCAGCTGAAGAACAATGGTGGTAAATGGGATGTCATCGGATTGTCTCTTTATCCTGAAGACAACAACTGGAAGAGTTATGCAGAGAGCTGTCTCGCTAACATTCAGACTCTTTCTTCCAAGTATGGTAAGGACGTCATCGTTTCTGAGATTGGTATGTGGTGGGGTTCCGATCAGGCTGCGCCAATGATGAAGAAGATGGTGGATGGCTGCAAGGCTATTTCTACCTGCGAAGGTATCTTCTATTGGGAACCTGAGGTTTACAACAATTGGAAGCCTGCCAACTATAGTAGTTTGGGTTGGGATGCTTATACCAAGGGAGCTTTTGATAACTCCGGTAAGCCAACTGCAGTATTCGATGCATATAAATAAGAACATTAAAGAAGAAATATGATCAAGAAAAGCATTACTTTCATGACTCTTGCTCTGGCGCTTTCTACCATGTGCCAGGCGCAGAGCCGAAAAGTCATTAATTTGCCGTCGTGGGATTTCTCCCGCGATGGCAAATCGTGGTCTCAGGTCTCCGTGCCTCACGATTGGGCTATTTCGGGTCCTTTTGATAAGAAGTGGGACTTGCAGATGGTGGCCATCGAGCAGAATGGCGAAAAGGAGAAGACCGAGAAGTCGGGACGCTCTGGTGCGCTGCCTTGGATTGGTGAAGGAATGTATAAGATGAACTGGACGGCTCCTAAGGGCTATAAGCGTGCCGTACTCGTCTTCGACGGTGCCATGAGTCAGCCTGTAGTCACCGTCAATGGTAAGGAGGCAGGCAAGTGGGCTTACGGCTACAATGCCTTCCGCATCGACATCACACCATTCATCCAGTTTGGCAAGAAGAATCTTATTGAGGTACATCTTAATAATGTAGAGGAGAGCAGCCGTTGGTATCCGGGAGGCGGTCTTTACCGTCCGGTTTCCGTAGAACTCTATGGCAATGAAAACTTCTCTACCTGGGATACCTTCGTGCGCACGCTGAAGGCTGATAAGCAGGAAGCTGAGGTGGAAGTAAATGCGCTCCTCGAAGGCAAGACCGGTAAGTCGGGCAAGACCGTCATCGCCTTGTTGGATGAGGCTGGCAAGAAGGTTGCCGAGCAGACCGTATCGGGTGCAACCCCTGTCGTCAAGACTACCTTGAAGGTAGCGAATCCTCAGCTCTGGTCTCCGGAATCTCCTTACCTCTATCAGGTAAAGCTTACCCGATATGAAGGAAAGAAGGTGGCTGATGTGCAGACCCTGAAGACTGGTATCCGTACCATCGCCGTATCAAAGGATTATGGTTTCCAACTCAATGGCGTTACTCGAAAGCTGAAGGGTGTCTGTCTGCACCACGACCTCGGTCCATTGGGCGCTGCAGAGAACAAGGCTGCCCTCATCCGCCAGATCAAGACGATGAAGGAGATGGGCTGCGACGCCATCCGTACAGCCCACAACATGCCTTCTACCATGCAGATGGAAATCTGCGATTCACTCGGTATGATGGTGATGGCAGAGAGCTTCGATATGTGGATTTATCCTAAGTGCAAGAATGGCTACGCCAAGTTCTTCAAGGAATGGAGTGACAGGGATATCACAAATCTTGTGAAGCACCATCGCAACCATCCTAGCATCATCATGTGGAGCATCGGCAACGAGATTCCTGAGCAGTGGAGCAAGGAGGGTAAGGAGATTGCCAAGCATCTGCAGGACCTCTGTCATCAGTATGATCCTTCCCGCCCTGTTACCCAGGGTATGGATAAGGCTGAGGCTGCCCTGAAGAGTGGATTTGCCCAGGTGATGGACGTTCCGGGCTTCAACTATCGCGTACATAAATATTATAAGAATATCGAGCAGTTGCCTCAGGGATTCCTCCTGGGTTCAGAGACGGCATCTACCGTCAGCTCCCGTGGCGTGTATAAGTTCCCGGTTGAGGTTCGTGCCAGCAACAACAATCCATACGCCGACGGTCAGTGCTCCAGCTATGATACGGAGTATTGTTCCTGGAGTAATCTTCCGGATGATGACTGGAAGATGCAGGATGACTACAGTTGGGTAATCGGAGAGTTCGTGTGGACGGGCTATGACTATCTGGGCGAGCCGACTCCATACGATACCTACTGGCCAAGCCGCAGCAGCTACTTCGGTATCTGCGACCTTGCCGGACTTCCAAAGGATCGGTATTATATGTATCGTGCCCGCTGGAACGAGCATCAGCACACCACCCATCTTCTTCCTCACTGGAACTGGAAGGGTAGAGAAGGACAGGTTACCCCTGTATATTGCTACACCGATGGTGTGGAAGGCGAGCTTTTCGTAAACGGTAAGAGCCAGGGCAGGGTGCGCAAGGACAAGTCAAGCCGTCTGGACCGCTATCGCCTCCGCTGGAACAACGTGAAGTATGAACCGGGCGAGATTCGCGTGGTTACCTACAATCAGTATGGCGACAAGGTAGGCGAAGACGTGAAGCGTACAGCAGGAGAACCAGCGCAGATGAAGTTCAGCGTGGAGACTCCAGACCATGAGCCTATCGCCTGCATGGTAGAAGGCTGCACCGACGAGCACAACGTGCTTCTGAATGCTGATGGCAAAGACCTTGCCTTTGTCACCGTGAGTCTTCTGGATAAGGATGGCAACGAGTGTCCGCTCGCTGATGATGAGCTGACCTTCGAGGTAACGGGTGCCGGAACCTTCAAGGCAGCCTGCAATGGCGATGCCACATCGCTCGAACCATTCACTCAGCCACACATGCGCCTCTTCTCAGGCAAACTCGTGATTCTTGTACAGAGCAAGGCGCAGAAGGGCGACATCATCCTCACCGTGAAGGATGGCAAGCGCAACATCGAGAAGACATTGAAGTTGCAGGCAATGTAATGGCTATCTTATTGAATATATTGAATCCCCTAGGAGTAGAAGTTCTAGCTCCTAGGGGATTTTTTCGTTCAGCGTCGCCGAATGTGTAATTTTTCTCAAAGAAAGTTTGGCGTTATCATGAATAATGTGTAATTTTGCAGCCATGAACAAGATAACTACAACTATAAACCGAATGGGTATGGCGATAGCTATGCTCTTCGTAACCTTAGCGCTTCATGCGCAAAGATTCGTCAACACCACCCTTGATGGTGCTCAGACGGTTAGTGCGATTACTCAGGATGCCAATGGCATCATCTGGCTTGGAACCGATAACGGACTCTACAGTTATGACGGCTATCATGACTATCGCCATTTTGCTCCCCATACCTTTAATCATGTACGCATCAATGCACTCGGTTTCGAGGGTAGCATGCTCTATATGGCTACGGGCAATGGCATCCTGCAGTTTGATGCCAAGAAGGAAACCTATGTTTCTACCCCTGATGCAGAGGCTTATGGAGATGAAAGCAAGAAAAAAGCACTGAAGGAACTGCGCGTAATCGATATGAAGGACAAAAAGAAAGCCTTCGCTCCGGATGTGTATGCCATCTTGTATACCCAGAAGGGACTTCTCGTGGGTTCACTCTCCGGACTCCGTCTCAACAACCGTCCTATCCTTCTTACCCCGGGTGCACAGCCTTTGGTCAATGCCCTGGCTTACGATGCCATCCGCCATTGCTATTGGATAGGTACCGAGGGCGCTCTTTATTGCGCCGACCGCAGCCTGCAGAATTTTTCGAAGATAGAAGCGCTGAACGGAAACTCCGTGAAATGTATTGATGAAGACCAGGATGGAAACCTTTATATCGGTACCGACAATGGTCTCTATCGCATGGCGATGAACAACAGTCTGGAGCATTTCGTTCACGACTCCCGCAATGAGGCTACCATCCCCAACAACATCGTATGGGCTTGCTATGTAGATAAATGGCAGAATGTGTGGATTGGTACCGACAACGGACTTTCACGTCTCTCTACCCATACCTTCTATCGCTTCACATCGCTCGATAAGATTACCTTCTCGGGCGAAGGAAGCTTCCTGCATGCCATCCTCCAGACCCGTAATGGCGAATGGTGGATGGGTGGTACCAATGGCTTGATTCATTATACCGAGGGCGTGCGTGCCCAGGGTGCCGTATCTGATTATCAGAATGTGGTATGGTATAAGCAGAACAATCCTGCGGCTCCTTTAGCCCACAACCGTGTGCGCAAGATTTATGAAGATCAGGATGGTGATGTGTGGATCTGCACAGACCACGGCATCAACCTTTATAATAGGGCGACCAGACAGATGCTCAATTTCATCGTCTATGACAAGACCGGCAAGTATTCCACCGCCTGGGCCTACGATATCCTTCAGGATAGAAAGGGCAGAATCTGGATGGCGTCCTATCAGGGCGGCATCTTCGTGATGGAGAAGCAGCGCCTGGTGGCAGCCATCGCCCATGCAGCTTCGGGCACGGCAACCTGCGTGGCAGACTATCATTTCTCCGACAAGGGGCAGAATGCCCTCTCGGGCTTGCATATCGGACAGATGGTGCTCGATGGCAAGGGAATGATCTGGGCTTCTTCCCATAACCATCTCGACCGCATCGATCCTTATAACATGCGCGTGGCCCATATCGGAGGCAACGACGCCATCAACTAT
>OQVN01000458.1_pt1 | contig 15580 bp, 9 predicted proteins | sample 1691621 | NCBI WGS metagenome assembly OQVN01 (sample SAMN03418278, study PRJEB22391) | human gut metagenome | biome: human-gut; feature: organic feature; material: feces | host: Homo sapiens | place: Tanzania | collected 2013-01 | reverse complement strand
TTGTACAACCATTGAACATTTTATAATAGCACTCGGTTGCTAACGTTGTAGCCTTTAATTCTGGGGCAGAGGTGAGACTTGTACAACCATAGAACATTTGCCAATAACAGTAATTCGCTAATTTTGTAGCAAGCAAATTTGGGGCAGACGCGAGACTTGTACAACCATAGAACATATCATAACAGCACTCGGTTGCTAACGTTGTAGCCTTTAATTCTGGGGCAGACGTGAGACTTGTACAATTAAAGAACATACGATTATAGCATTTGGGTGCTAACGTTGTAGCCTTTAATTTTGGGGCAGACGTGAGACTTGTACAATTTATGAACATACCATAATAGCATGCATTTGCTAATGTTGTAGCAGGCAAATCTGGGGCAGAGGTTAATGCTGTGCATCCATTGAACAAATTACAGAATCTGGCATTTTGGGTATCTACTGTACTATAGATTTTCCAATTCAGCAGCGTGCGGATGTCGCCTGTACAAGCTACTTTCACATTTTTATCAGTAAATGTGATGGTTGAATATCTATTAAATGCAGACGCAGTTCCATCAGTGTTCGTGCCACGCAAGCGAAGGTCGCCTTTGTCTCCACCGAAGGTAATTTCTTTATATGCCACAACAGTCTTCCATTCTCTGAAGTTCACGGAATACTCAAGTCCAGAGATGGTGTAACCGTTAATTGCTGTCATCTCGAAAGTCTGAGGTTGCTCTGCTTTAAAGGTGACGTATGGATAACAGATTATATCGCCTGTCGTAGTTCCGTCGGCTGCTGTCCATGGCCCAGCTGTGATTCCTGTTACTTTTATCTTTTCCTTGCTCACGGTCAGATTATAGATATAGCTGCTGCCTGCTGCGGTGACGTTTGTTGTCATCGTAAGAGGTTTTGCATCGCTCATATCATCGGTGAAATAGAACTTGGCTACTACTTTGCCTGGGGCTACAAGGGCAGTATAGGTACTGCCGACACCACCGTCTCCGCTGGTTAATGGCGTGATTTCGATGGTATTTGTTTCACCCGCTGCCGTAGAAGCCTTGCTGACGATGCGTACGTGCTTGATGGTAGCGGTGGATTCAAACTGCTCTGTGAATCCGCTGATTTTGAGAATTATGCGGGCTGTCTTGCGTACCAGATTAAAGTTGAGAGGATCATTGGCTGTTTGGAGGACTGTCGTTGCATTCATATAATCAGACTTCGCCATGTCTTCCGCTGAGCTTTGATTTGCATTCAGATAACCGACGGTGGCGGTGTTATTGCCACCGGCAGGATACCAGCAGTTGAAGGTCAGGTTGGATCTATCCCATAACAGATACTTGTCGGCTTCGGCAGGAGCCCATGATGTTCCGTTATAGGCATAGTCGGCCTGGTTGCCATTGTTTGATACGGTAACCTGGTCGTTCTCGTTGAATTTTGTCTGGGCATCATCAGTTGCTGCAGGATTGGTTCGGGTGGTGGCATTATTCACCGATGCCGTGAAGTGAACGGCATCGGGATTGCTTTGCCAATCCATCAGCTTTTCCATATCAGCTTCCGAACTGCATCCTGCCAGGAGCAGGCTGGCTGCCCATGTGCAAAGGAGTTTTATCGTCTTCTTCATGTTCTGTCTCTTTTTGCGTTATCTTTTCACTTTCTCTCTCTGAGGATGAACTTCCTTGCCGTTGTTGACTTATTGGTCATGTTCAGCTGCAGGGTGTATTGTTTGCCGCTCTCCAACTTCATCTGTGAGCCAGTCCATTCATATTCCCTGTCGCTGGTATGCAGCACAATGTTCAAGTCGGCGGTTTGCGGAATCACCATGCAGGAATATCTGGCTACGGCTTGATTCGCTGCACTGGCTGCCTGGGTGAAATCGCCTGGGGTAGGGGTGATGCTGGCTGCATCTCCTTTTGCGGTAATGGTAGGAGATGCTGAGGCTAAATTGATATCAGCAGCAATCTTTGTTCCTTCTACCCTGATTCCTTGGATAGGATTTTCTGCAAGACCATTGGTTGTATTGAACTCGGAGCCGATGGTTACTTCGATATCTACCCGGCAGAAGGCATGATTGAATTGGATATCCAGTTTTTCTTCTTTCAGATCATTCTTCGGTACGAAACGGGCGTTATGATATAAGAGCAGGTCGTCAGCCTCATCGGCTATGCTCTGATCGGAGTTTACACCATAAGTAATCGTGCCGTAGCTCTTGTTCTCTTTTGAGTACACGCCGGAGAATGTGTTGGCATCCGTTGCGGGATACAGAGCCACGATTTCAACCGGGGTTGTTAAATTCTGCCACAACAGTTTGTTGCTGCAGCTCCATTCGGTGCCGCTGCTCAATGAGAAGATCTCGTTGGCATAACTGTATTTATCATTCGTATTGTTCACCACAGTCAGCGAGAAATCCTTGGTCAATGCAGTAGTCGCCTCATCGCCGCGTGTCATGTCGTTGTTTACTCCGGCAGTAACACGGATGAGGTTGTCGCTAGGATAGCTGCCCGTTGCCAGTTCCTCCTGGTTGGAGCAGCTGGCAAACAGGGCGGCACCCAATGCCGTTATTGCGAAAAATTGTATTGCTTTCATCTCGCTATGTTTTTAGAGTTATGGGCGTTCCCCGTTAGGCGTTCCGCCGGGACGCCTGGCGGGGTTGCGCTCTTGGTTATTGTTCTGTTGAAGTTTCGCAAGTAACTTCCGGTCCCCGAAGGGGGCCAACTTTCAATAACCGCTGGTGGAATGACCGAAGGTCATGGAACCTGCGGACAACCAATAGTAGGGAGAAAGCGTCCCCAAAGGGGGCGAACCACATCCAGTCTTGCTCCTGTTCGCCCCCTTCGGGGACGATAAGAGAGTATCTGTCACTATCCGCAGGTTCCATTCCCTTCGGTCATTCCACCCGCGGTTATTCACATTCGCCCCCTTCGGGGACGGCAGGATGCCACTTGCGAAAGATCTATTGTTCTGTTATTTCATTGCCGTCTTTATCAAGAACGGTGCAATTGCCTATCTGCCATTCGGTAGGGAGAAATTTGGCATTTGCTTTTAGTGCCTCGTAAGCCGCCTTATCTTGTACTTTGAGTGTGCGGTTTTTTACGCTTTGGTCTGTTCCGGCATTATTGAGCCAGTTTTCCAAATGAAATTCGCTAAATGTAATTTCTTTGCTTGGTGCTAACATTGTGACAGATGACAGGTTTGTACAATTATTGAACATAAAGTTACAGCAGTCTCGATCAAGAAATTCTATAGACAATTCAGCAGATTTGAGATTTGTACATCCCGAGAACATACTGTCATAGCATTGATATGCTAACGCTTTAGCAGGCAATTCTGGGGCAGTTTTGAGATTTGTACACATCGAGAACATACCGAAATAGCAGCCTGTTGTTAATGTTGGCGCAGGCAATTTTGGGGCAGATTTGAGATTTGTACACCCCAAGAACATGCAATGGTAGCAGTTATAAGCTAACGATGTAGCAGGCAATTCCGGGGCAGAAGTTAATACACTGCAATTATTGAACAAATAATTGAACCTGGCATTCTCTGTATTTACTGTAGTATAGTTATCCCAGTCAAGCAATGTGCGGATATCACCTGTGCAAGCCACTGGCACATTTGTTTCCGTAAATGTGATGGTTGAATATTGACCTGGAACCGACGTTCCGTTAAGGTTTGTGCCACGCAAGCGGAGATTACCATTGCTGCCACCAAAGGGAACTCCTGTGCCTGCCTTGAGAGTTGTCCAATCACCATTATTCACAGAATACTCAAGTCCTGAGATTTTGTAACCTTCATGTTCTGTCATCTTAAACGTTTGAGGATCCTTTGCCGTAAAGGTGACGTATGGGATGATAAATTCTGCCTTTCCGCCTTCAATCTTATCCTCTCCCCATTTAGCTACAGTAACATCATTTATGGTTATCGTGTTCTTACCCACAGTAAGATTGTAGGTATAGCTCTTGCCGGCTTCCAATGATCCTGTCTTGACAACGAGCGGAGTCTCGGTGGATTCTTCAGAAGTGAAATAGAGGTGTCCCTCTACTTCTCCAGGAGCAACCAGGGCAGTATAGGTTGTGCCTTTTCCACCCTCGCCATTCTGCAAAGGCTTGATGTTGATGATAGATGTTTCGCTGGCATCAGTAGATGCCTTGCTTGCGATACGGATATGGTTGACCTTGGTGGTGTTGTCATCAAACTGGTCGTTGAAACTCTGGATATTGAGAATCAGACGGGCAGTCTTGCGTACCAATTCCACTTTAAGCTGGCGGTTACCAGGAATTTCTTTAAGGTCGGTTACCTCTGCCGTCATATAATCTGATTTCGCAATCTTCTTTTCATCGCTCTGGTCTTCCAGGATATAGCCTTTGCTGAAGGAATTCTTGCCATCAGCAGGATACCAGCACTGGAAAGTAAGGTCGCTATCGTCCCATACCAGATAATTTCCACTACCTGGCTGCCAGTCGTTGGTGTCTTTATTGTAGGTATAGGTGATCGATGTGCCATTATTGCTGACACCCATCACATCACCAGTATTAAAACTCTTCTGTCCGTCTTCATCTGATGCTGCCGGATTACTGCGGGTGAAGATGCTGCCCACCGAAGCCGAAACGTGAACGGCATTCGGGTCGCTGAGCCATGTATTACTGTTGTCGGAATCTGTAGCGCAGCCAGCCAGCAATAAGCCGGCTGTTGCTACAAGACCCAATATCTTCTGATATTTCATAGTCGTTCTATTTTAAGTTCATATTCTTTACTCTGTCTCAAGAGTATTATCACTAATTTCTGCTTCTGTCCATGGAGTAGCGGAGATGCTGCCACCCTTCAACAATACCACATCATTACCCATGCTAAGTTCGAGAGTATATTTGTAGCCGCTCTTCAGCTCGACTTTGCCTGCAGAAGTCCATTCATAGCGCTTGCCGGCAGTCATCAAAGACACCTTGAAGGTGTTGGCTGCAACGGTCTGTGGGATGGCAATGCAAGAGAAGCATGATTTGGCGTTAGCTTCTTCATTTGCAGCCTTGGTGAAGGTACCTTTGGTGGTGGTAATGGTGGTAGGGGTAGCTGTTTCGCTGGCTGTTACGACACTAGCAGCAGTGGTAGTAGTAGAACCGGTAGCAGCGTTTTTAACATCTACATTTGCCGCAATCTTTGTTCCATCTAAGGTCACCTTTACGATAGGAGAATCATCAAGAACCTTAGGCTTGTTGAACTCGGTTCCCAAAGTCACAACGATATCAATCATACAGAAAGCATGATTGAACTGGATTTTCAGCTTCTTATCCACGAGCTTATCGCCAGGCTTGAAGTCTTTTGCATAATAGTACAGCAAGTCGTTCTTGTCATCCGCAGTCGTCTGGTCTTTAGCCACGCTATAAGCTATAGGCTGGATACTTCCCTCAGCATAAACACCATTGAATTTGCCAGTTTGAGCCGGAGCAAAAGCCACGATATCTACAAGAGCATCGGATTTCTGCCAAAGCAGAGTCTCTGAGCAAGCCCAGTCGCCAGATTTCTTTGAGAACACCTTATCTGTATAGGTATATTTCGGTGCATTCTTGTTCACGATGGTCAGGGAGAAGTCATTTTTCATTTCTGTGCCTGCTCCATCAGCACGAGTCTTGGCATTGTTAACTCCTGCAGTAACGCGGATGATGTTATCACTAGGATAATTGCTCTGTGACAATTCATCATCAGTAGAGCAACTGGTAATCATGGCTGCAGCCATGGCTGTTATTGCGAAAAACTTGATAGCTTTCATAATCGTTCTATTTTTAATGTTATGTTATGATCTTATCTTTCTGAAAATCTCCGATTTCCTTCTTGTTACATCGGATGATTTCTTCGATTTTAATCGAATGCCTCGCCATGGAAGGTGTTGCCATTCTCCCAATCTGAAATCTTCACTTCGTCGAGAATCACCTGGTCACGACCTACCTCCAGATTGATGGTGGTAATCTTGCCGCTCTCAAAATTGAACGGAGTGCCGTTGTCGTAGATGAAAGTCTTATCGCCGATGGTAATGGCAAGCTTCTGAATGCCATTCTGAGGGATGAGCACTGATACATACTGGGTGTTGGCTACTGTAGCAGGAACCTCGAAATCAGCCTGGGCCGTAGCCGTTGGAGTCACCGCCTTGGTGAGGTAGTTGATGGTAGCCTCCTTCACGGCATCCGAAACCACCACGTTCTTTACGGTAGGAGTGCCGCCCCACTGGTTCTTGTAGGAAAGGTTCACCACCATCTTTGCCATCACGTGGGTGAATTCGAGCTGCACGGGATCCTTGGCATCCTTGGTATAGGAGAGTCCCTTGGCGTTTACTGCCACCAGCAGGTCGCTTGCCGCCTGGTTTTCTGCATTGAAGGTATAGGTGTCGGCAGTAAGGTTGTCTACGTTCTTGGTAGGGTAGATGCCGATGAAGTAATGCTGATCCAGATTGTTCTTCCACAGCATCTGTGGGGTAGCCACCCAGACCTTGTCAGTGAGCTTGTTGATGGCGTTGTTCACCACTCGTTCTGCGGCAGCCGGAACCTTGTCGGCACTACCAGTCCAGGCATACACGCTGATTTCGTCTCCTTCAGAGAAAGCCTGTGCTCCCTTTTCGTCCGTAGTGATACGTGTCATCTTTCCGATGCTTGTAGAAACGGTGATTGACTTAGGCGCCTCAGTGCCTGTTGTATTCTCACTGTCTGAGCAGCTGCCCAGAGTCATTGTCATTGCTGCGAGAGCAAAAATGTAATATTTTGTTTTCATCTTTATTCTTTATTTATAAATTATACATTATCTAATGGGTTCTATTCTATTTCGGTGTTATCTTCTTTCTTCACGGTAGTACCTGCAGTGCCTTTCTTCCAGTTGTCAGGGAGATAGCCTTCCAACGCAGTATATGCATCCGCATCCATTACTTTGAGTGTGCGGGAACTTACGGTTTCGTCGGTTCCGGCATTATACAACCACTTATAGCAGCAATTAGATGCTTTCGAAATTTGGTCGCTTGGTGCCAACATGGTGACGGTTGACAATTTTGTACAACCATTGAACATATTATCATAGCATCCGTTTGCTAACGTTGTAGCCTTTAATTCTGGGGCATCCGTGAGACTTGTACAATCATAGAACATACTATTATAGCAGTTTCCTGCTAACTTTGTAGCCTTTAATGCTGGGGCAGTCGTGAGACTTGTACAACCTTCGAACATACTATAATAGCATCCGTATGCTAACTTTGTAGCCTTTAATGCTGGGGCAGTCGTGAGACTTGTACAACCATAAAACATACAATAATAGCAGTAGTATGCTAACGTTGTAGCCTTTAATTCTGGGGCAGACGTGAGACTTGTACAACCATCGAACATATTATAATAGCAGAAGTTTGCTAACGTTGTAGCCTTTAATTCTGAGGCAGCCGTGAGACTTGTACAACCTCCGAACATAGAATGATAGCAGTGGTTTTCTAACGTTGTAGCAGGCAATTCTGGGACAGCCGTGAGACTTTTACAACCTTCGAACATAGAATAATAGCAGTAATCAGCTAATTTTGTAGCAGGCAATTCTGGGGCAGAGGTCAATGCTGCGCAACCATTGAACAAATAACAGAATCTGGCATTTTGGGTATCTACCGTACTATAGTTTTTCCAATTCAGCAGCGTGCGGATGTCGCCTGTGCAAGCTACTTTCACATTTTTATCAGTAAATGTGATCTTTGAATATTCACTCTTGTTAGATGCTGTTCCCTTAATGTTTGTGCCACGCAAGCGAAGGGTGCCATTTGTTCCACCAAAGGCAACTGGAATGTCTTTCTCAACATTTTCCCATTTGCCATTATTCACAGAATACTGAAGCCCTGAGATGGTGTAATTTCCTGAGGTTGTCATCTTAAACTTTTGCTCTTTCTCTGCCGTAAAGGTGATGTATCGGATGATTTGTTCTGCTTTACTACCTTCAGTAATTATCCCCGTATTATCCCAATCTGCCACGGTAATACCGGAAACGGAAATCTTGTTCTTACCCACGGTGAGCTTATAGGTATAGCTCTTGCCGGCTACGAAAGCAGTAGGGGTGGTGGTGTACTTTTCTGTTGCTTTGCTTTCTCCATCTGCTACTTCAAGAGAGAGGAAGGGGGCGGTGGTGCTTGGGGTAGAGCTTGGATCGATAAGGGCATAGAACTTATTATCGCTGTGCTTATACGCTTTCACACCACAGATGCTGAGGCTGTTGACTGTAGCATTCTTCGTATACTGGTCGTTGAAGCCAGCAATCTCTACAACCACTCTCGCCATCATGCGATTCATGACGAGAGTAAGTTGATTACTCTTGTCGGTATTGCTTTGCTCACCTCTAAACGACATGAAGTCGGCGGCAGCAAGCGATTCTAGGCTGTTGTATTCCGTAGGCTGGTTGATGGTACCATTGAACGAAGCAGGGTAGTAGGCGGTGAAATTCATCTTATCGCTTTCCCACTTCAGGAACTTGTTGCCCTGTGGCTGCCATTCCTTGCCGTCATACTTATAGGTTACGGCATCCTGGCCTTCAGCCTGGACGCTAATCTCATCATTTTCATTGAAATTCGCCTGCTCTTCAGCAGTACCCAGCGGATTGCTGCGGGTGAAGCCATCGGCAGATGCTTTACCTACTTGCGCAGTGATGCGCACAGCGTTAGGGTCGCTGTGGAATGCAGAGAGGAGGTCTTCTGATTCGGAGCAGGCTGACAGCGCCAGAATGGCGGCTGCGCATCCCATCAATCGTCTCATGATCTTCATTGTTTTCATATTCTTGTCGTTTATCTTGTTATTATCTATTGAAGTTTCGCAAGTAGCATTCTACCGTCCCCGAAGGGGGCGAATGTGAATAACCGCGGGTGGAATGACCGAAGGGAATGGAACCTGCGGATAGTGACAGATACTCTCTTATCGTCCCCGAAGGGGGCGAACAGGAGCAAGACTGGATGTGGTTCGCCCCCTTTGGGGACGCTTTCTCCCTACTATTGGTTGTCCGCAGGTTCCATGACCTTCGGTCATTCCACCAGCGGTTATTGAAAGTTGGCCCCCTTCGGGGACCGGAGGTTACTTGCGAAACTTGAGTTATCTATTTAATTCGGTTTCTTTCCTTTAATCGGTTTCCTTCTTTTCACCGTCAGGACCATTTCCTACGCCCCATGGAGCAACAGAGAAGGATACAGGCTGCACCTTGTCGTCTCCGGCTATCAGCTTGAGCGTATAGGCGGTGGTTGAGGCCAGCGTCAATTCCTTATTATATGCCCACTCATAGAGCTTGCCATCTACCTTGAAGCTGATAGTAAACTCCCCGCTTGCGATGGTTTGAGGAATCAGAATCGCCTCATAAGTGGCAGTCGCCTTGGTGATGGTTCCGGCATTGTTGCTAAAAGGTGTAGTGCCCGTACAGAGTGGCGTGATAGACTTGACTTTACCATGTGAAAATGGTTTTATTATATAATTTCCCTTATCATCATAATCAAAAGAGAGTTGAGCTATTGTTCCACCAATCTTCACATCCGTAATTTTCTGGTCGATTTTATCGGTAAACTCATACTCACTACCCAGTTCGATGGTGAGGTTGATTTTACTCGTGATATGCTGAAACTCCACATTGATACCAGCTTTATTCGGTGTAACTTGAGTAATGGGCATGTATAGGATATCGGCTTTCTTCAGTTGCTCCACATCAGACTGGTCTGTTGGGAAATCAACTGAATCAATTTGGTTATTGTTCACCATAGCATTTACGGTTACTGGATCCGTCATATTTGCCCAAAGCATAGTAACCTCGTTTTTAGTCTGATAAGTAAAATATGCGTAAAGGTCGTAGGTCTTCCAAGTATCCCCAACCTTTTCTGCTAAAATGTCATAATTATATTTATTATTATGATTATCGTCATGATAAACCCACAACCAAAACGCATCGGGCTTCAAGTCATTAGAATATCCCGCACGTGTTGTTGGCTCATCCACGCTAACGTTGAGCTTGATAGGAGTATCTGCCAGGTAGTCCTGGCTGAATTCGCTGTTTGAGTCAGAGCAGCTGCCCAGAATCATGGTCATTGCTGCGAGAGCAATCATGTAAAGTTTTGTTCTCATATTCTTTAATTATTTAAATTTTAGACTTTTTATTTCCATGGTACAAATATAGCATTTTTTTCCGAAAAATGGTGTCATGATTTTCGAAAAAGGTGTCGCATTCCTATGTTCAAGGTGTCGCATTGGTACCAATGCGACACCCCCAGTTAACAAAACATACATATAAAATGTTGCTTATTGCGTACATGGTCAAACAACCTTATCCCATGCCGAATTTCTGGATATGTAAAGATAACTTTTGTCAGAATCTCAAAATGTATTCGTCACCATCCTTGAAGGCGTTAGTTCCTTCGAGGTAGCGACGTGTCTCCTCGAAATCCTCACCTATGATGTTGGCACTAAACTGCCGAACTCTTGATATAGCCTTGATAATTACGCTTGGGTCACCCTTTCTCGTCAAGCGTCTCAATCCGTTTAAGTAATCTTCTCGAAAGACTGTAGGGATGATAATCTTTGATTGGTCTGCATGGACAAGTTCTGCGTTCATCATGATTCTTGAGATACGACCGTTACCATCATTGAAAGGATGCACCTCGCTAATCATGAATAGGATAAAGAGAGCCTTGGCGAAAGGTGACTCCAAAGCCTTGTAGAAGTCGAATCCCTTTATTAAAGTTCCCCTTACAAGTGTGCAGTCTACGAAATGCGAATCACCAGCATGGTTGTTTTGCATCTTGAACATACCTGGATTTCTGTCTGGTCTCGCTGCCATCATAATTCTATGACGGTCTTGAAGAATCTCTATCAGTTCTTCGGCAGTATTCGGCGTTCGTCTCATCTCTCGTCTGCTTGCTACGATTTGGAATGTTCCAAGTACATCATGTGAGTCAGCATTTCTTGCTGGCATTGGTTGACCTGTCTCTATGATGCGATAAGCATCTTCTATCTCAAATTCCGTTCCCTCGATGTAGTTAGAGAAGTAGCTCTCGAAAAATGCAAAGTTTCTGAATGAGGCTGTAGAAACGTTCTGCTCGTCCATGCAAGTAAATGGTTCATTATGAAGTGCCTTGAACAATGTTTCAAACAATTTGACACGTTCTTGGTCAAACGGCACACCTTGTGCTCTGGCTAAAGCACTGCCAGAGGAAAGTATTCCAGAAGGTTTTGTAGAAAGCAAGGCACCAATGATAGAATTGAGAATTTCAAACTCTTCTGTCATATTCAGCTGTTGGGCAATCTCCTTAGCCTTGTCACGGAAGCCATTGATGCCATCTTCTCCATTAACCACCAACATTTTTTCCAGGTTCTCCTCGATATACGTCCTTGGCAAGCATTTGGAAACATTGCCACGGGTTCTGCCTTTTTGGAGATTTTCAAGCATACGTCTCTCAGTGCTTGATATATACAGATTCTCTATGAAAGGCATGTCATGGTCTGTACCCATTGGACCTTTTATTAAGTGAACTTTAATACCTGGCAATTCGATGTTTTTGGTGTATTTATATGTCAGGAAGATATCACCTTCAGAAGTTGGTTTAAGTTCAAATGCAGAGCGATGACTGATAACAGCATGAGGATAAAGTTGTCCTAAAATATAGAACACATTTCTTCTGATGATGTCCTCAGGTGCATCATCCATGTTACTTGTATAGATTCTCGTAGCTATCTTTCTCAGATTTCCACTTTTCACTTGTTTGCTACTGCGGATGTCGGCTGTACCTACCACTACTTCCAGAATATTATGGATTGTATTATTTTGTGCCATATTTTTCAATTAAACGTTTATTTTTCTGCAAAGATAGCCATATTTTTCGATTAAGAAGCATCTTTGTGCCATATTTTTCGATTAAGGCGCTATTTTTGTGGTGTTTTGGGGATTACATCACCTATCATCTGCGGTATCTGCGTGACTTATTCTTTGTCCCACAGATTTCACAGATTCACACAGATTCTTGGCTTGATAAAGTGCGTGGCTCCCCAACTTTTTCTGCAACTTTTCCCCGAAATCTCTTGCGGGTTTGAAAATAATGTCGTAACTTTGCGCAAAAGTTGATTTTAAAGACAGATTAGGAATTATGGTAGAGCCAAACGATAGAATATTGCCAGTAGGCATCCAGTCTTTTGAGAAAATCAGAGAGGAAGGATATCTGTATATTGACAAGACAGATATCATCTGGCAACTTGCCAACAGAAATAAAACGTATAATTACCTGAGCCGCCCACGCCGCTTCGGTAAATCCGTTCTTGTAGATACGCTTGAAGCCTATTTCATGGGCAAGAAGGAACTCTTCGAGGGATTGAAGATCATGCAGCTGGAGACGGAATGGGTGAAGCGACCTGTCATCAGACTCGATATGAGCCGTGCGGGTGCAGAGCCGGGTACATTGCGCTCTTATCTCAATAATATTTTCAAACATTACGAAAAAGTATATTCATTGGTTCCAGACCCTACAGATAGTCTTGCCGACCGCTTCGATGCAATAATCGTGGGGGCGTATGAGCAAACCGGACAGCAGGTTGCCATTCTTATTGATGAATACGACTCTCCTTTGCAGCATTCGTGGAAAACTCCGCAACATGAAGCATGTACCGATATCTATCGTGAGGTTTTTGCCATTCTCAAGGCAGATGATAAATACGAAAAATTTGTCTTCATCACCGGTATCACCAAGTTTACGCAAATCTCTCTCTTCTCTGTGCTCAACAATCTGAGCAACATCAGCTTTGAGCCGGAATATGCTGCCATCTGCGGTATTACCAAGGAAGAAGTGCTTCGAGATTTTAAGCCGGAAATCAAGAAATTGGCAGAATATGAAGACTGGACTTACGACGAAGCAGTAGCCAATCTGACGGCATATTATGACGGCTATCATTTCAGTCGCCGCAATATGGTGGATGTCTTCAATCCGTTCAGTCTCATCAATGCCTTGGCAGATTCTGATTTGAAGAACTACTGGGCTTCATCGGGTGCCACCTCGCTGCTGCCTAAGTTTGTGGATGACATGGAAATCAAATTGGGAAATTTTGACCCATGCGCCATTCTCCGTCAAACCATAGAGACATCGGATGTGACAGGCGGCGGAGCCGAATTGTTCCTCTATCAGTCGGGCTATCTTACGATTAAGGGTTACATTAACGGAACTTATCTTCTTGGCATTCCTAACTTCGAGGTGAGGCAAGCGTTGAATGAAATCGTGTTGCCAACGTTGACCATGCGCAAGAACAATGACCTTCAATCTACCCAGGCATTTCTGAATGCTCACCTCAGCGTAGGTAATCTACCCGAAGCCATGAAATGCCTGAAGGCGCTCATTGCGGATGTTCCCTACAGCAACAAGAAGCTTGCCAGCATGGATATGGAGGAGCGCTACCGCCTGATTCTGAGCACCATCTTCAATGCCATCGGTTGCCGGGTGGAAGTAGAGAAGATGATTGCTACGGGCAGGATTGATATGGTGGTAGAAGTCACCAACTTCATCTATGTGCTGGAATTAAAGCTGAGCAACAACGGTGGCGTGGTTGCTGCCGAAGAGCAGATGAAAGCCAAGCAGTATGCCGAGCCTTTCAAGGCTGATAAGCGGAAAGTTATCGCCCTTGCCATAGAACTGGATGATATGGGAAAGGGACTGGTAGACTGGAAGGAAGTATAAGAAAACAAAAAAGGGTCTATACGCCACCCGTTCACCGTGGCATATAGACCCTTTTTCCTATTGCATGATGTCTTCAGGTAGAAGTATCTTAGCTTCTTCGTTCATATAAGTAGGGGCTTCTTTCATAAACAAGACAAGATGTACCTGCTGTCCTTTCTTGATAAAAGGAAGATATTTCGCCTTTTGCTCAAGAGCTTCCATCAGGCGGTCGGCACTATCATTGTGTGTCCATTTACATTCGCCAATCAATATGTGTTTCTTGTCTATTGATTCTGCCACAACGTCCAATTCTACCATTTTACCATCCTTTTCTTCTGGCGGAAAAATTTTACCCCACCATCGGGAAGCTACATTGTAGGCAATGCCATCTATGATATTGCCACTTACGTAATCACGGCATAGTAACTCCCAACATTGGCCAATAAACTGCGGCAGCTGGCTTTCCACAACCTGCATCACCGTATCAATCTTTCTCAACTCTAGGATAGAACGATAAGGCACGATAAATTGATAATGGAATCTGAGAAGTGAGTCGTTGATGTGGTAAAGTCCCTTTTTGCTTTTTTTCGGATTGTCGCCAAAAGGCACCTCTCTGCTTATGTACCCTAAATCTCTTAATTTGCCTAGAGGCTCTGACAAGGAGTTGGCTTCCTTACCAGCCCTGGATGCTATTTCTGATAGTTTGTTGGCACCATTACCTATAATAGTGAGTAAGGTTGATGCCTGAACAGTATCTCGCATATCATCACGAAGCAGTCGCTGAGGTTCTTCTATCAAGGGTCCCTGTGGATCAAGCAACACCTTGCGAATCGCCGTTTTTGTATCAGGATAGTCACGACGCAATTCCCAATAGCGAGGCACACCGCCCCATATTGCAAATTCTTCTACCGCTTGCACGGCATCACACTCCATTGCCTCCCTCATATATTGAGCCGCAATCGGTTGCATCTTGATAATCTCATTGGCAAGTCCATAGAGTGGTGACTGGCGATTGAGCACATAGCCATGCATCAATTGTTGTGAAGAACCGCAAAGAACAAAATCAAACTTTAAGATTTTCTCGTTCAAGAGCTTTTGGATGATGGAAGGAAGTGCCTCACAGCTTTTTACGAGATAAGGAAATTCATCCATACATACCATGATTCTCTGAGATAGTTGATTGTTCATACTGCGGAAAAGTGATTCCCAGTCGGGATAGATAACCTTGTCGAACCCATCAATGACTGTTGCCACAGATTTGGCAAAAGCAGATCGCTGTACTGCCTCTGTAGAAGTATCGCTCAAGAAGTAAATAGCCTGTTCTTGACTATTCACGAGATATTTGATGAGCGTAGATTTTCCTATTCTGCGACGACCATATATAACGATAAATTGGGTGTTCTCTCGTTTCAGAGCTTCTGTTATTCGGTCTGTCTCCGCCTTTCTATCTATTAATCTATTATATTCCATAATGCTATGCTTTATTATTATCGTTCACAAAGATAATCTTTCTGAACGATAATTCCAAATGTTTGAGCAACAATTAGTTGCTTGTTATTGTTATTTAACTATTAATCGGGGATTTCATCACCAATCATCTGCGGAATCTGCGGAATCTGCGTGACTTTAAATCCAAACCAAGAATCTGTGGGAATCAGTGAAATCTGTGGGACAAGAAAGTATGATATAGTAAAAAAAGAAGCATTTCAAAACTTGCCATCCAGATGGCGATGAGGCTGGAAATCTATACTTTCATGATGGCTTGGACTGCGATTTCGAGGTTGAATGGGTTACGAGTGTACGGTCGTAAAACTGCGACCGTACGGTTATATAGTGTATGCTCGTACAGTCGTAGCGCTACGACCGTACACTCGTAGGGTATTCAACCGTACACTCGTAGAAAAATGAATGTTTTTTGAATTCTTTACTTCCTGCTAACTCGTT
>OQVN01000457.1_pt1 | contig 15600 bp, 12 predicted proteins | sample 1691621 | NCBI WGS metagenome assembly OQVN01 (sample SAMN03418278, study PRJEB22391) | human gut metagenome | biome: human-gut; feature: organic feature; material: feces | host: Homo sapiens | place: Tanzania | collected 2013-01 | reverse complement strand
GAACTTACAGATCCAGCGAGCAGCAGGCGCATGACGCAGTTCTTGAGGCTTTAAAAGTTTTCTTCCGCGCAAATCCGCAAGCTGCCAGCTAGAAAGCTCAAGCACAACAGGAGTAGTTCCGTCTGTTTTTTCAAGGAAAGAAAGCGGACTTACGGTGATGTTTCCGCCCAAGAAGCATTTAAAGCCTGCCTGATTCAATCCATAAGAAAGCGCGCTAACTGTACTGGATTTTCCCTTGCTTCCTGTAACTGCAATTATAGGAGCTTTTGTAAAGCGCAAAAAAATGCTGATGTCTGTTTCAATTGCTTTTGCGGCCGCAAGGAACTGATTACCTTCAATTTTTACGCCGGGATTTTTTATAACGCAGTCCGCATTTGAAAAATCTTCAATCTTGTGTCCGCCTAAAACAAAACGAAGTTTGGACTTGTCAAGAAATCTGTCTTTTGCAAGAGATTCAAGAGTTGGCGCAAGCTGCTCGGCAGTCTTCATGTCGGTAACGGTAACAAAAGCTCCGTGCCTTAAAAAAAAGCGGACACAAGCTTCTCCGCCTCCGTTAAGTCCAAGCCCCATTATTGTAATTTTCTTGCCCTTTATTTCATCAAGCGAATTAAAATAGCATCCATGCGGATAAATATGCGGCATTTTTCTCCTCCCAATTTTACGTTTCTATCTTGAAGTGCAAAGGTTCTGTTTTGCCTTGAAATTTTCAATTCCTTCTTTAAGAAGATAATCAATAAGCTCAGAATATTCCAAGCCGTCTGCGGCGCACATTTTGGGGAACATACTGATTTTTGTAAAGCCCGGAATTGTGTTTATTTCGTTCAGGTAAATTTCGCCAGTTTTGCGGTCCACAAAAAAGTCCACGCGGCTCAAGCCCGAAGCATTTATTGCGGAATACGCTTTTTTTGCGGTTTTCCTTATGAACTCAAGTTTTTCATCTGAAAGAAGAGCTGGAATTTTTAGTTCAGCTCCGTCCGGGTCATTGTATTTTGCGTCGTAGTCATAAAAGTCATGCTTTGGAACAATTTCTCCCGGGCCGTAAGCTTTTAAAAGCGTGCAGTCAGATTCTGAAGTTGCCGTTACAGAATTTCCAGTTACAGAGCATTCAACTTCCCGAGCATCAATCGCTTTTTCAATAAGAACTTTGTTATCCCAGCTGAACGCTTCCATGAGCGCAAACGAAAGCTCTTTTTTGTTCCGGGCAAGGCTTGCTCCGTCACTTGAACCTGCGGCGCATGGCTTTACAAAAAGCGGAAACTCAAGTTTTTCAATCGCCTCTTCAATCAGCTTGTCATAAAGAGAGCTTGAATTTATCTGGCTTCTTGAAAGGCATATATACGGAACAACGGGAATTCCTTCGTTCTTCAAAAGAATTTTTGTAGTTTCCTTGTCCATTGCCGCGCTTGAAGCCAAAACTCCGCAGCCAACAAACGGAACACCAGCCATTTCAAATACGCCTTGAACAGTTCCGTCCTCGCCATAAGTTCCATGCAGAACCGGAAAAACAATATCGCATGGAATGTAGTTTCCGCAGGCAAAAAACACGTTGTCTTTTCCGCGCCCAAACGAAACTTTAACTTCGCGGCTGTCATCTTCGTGCACACAAAGAGCAGCTTCCGGGTTGCCTCTTACTTCCTCAAAAACTGAATTATCTTCAAGATACCATTTTCCGCCTTTGGAAATTGAAATGAGAGAAACGTTGTGCTTTGCGCTGATGTTTCTGATTACCGAGGCGCATGACAAAAGTGAAATTTCATGCTCGCCAGATTTTCCACCGTATATTAAAACTACATTCATTTTGCAAACCCCATTTCTTTTAAAGCTTTTTTTGCTTCTGAAATTTCATCGTATTTTATAGCATTGTCGGCGTAAATTATAGAATTTTCATGGCTTTTTCCAAGCAGAAGAACAATGTCGTTTTCCTTTGCCATGCCGAATGCTTTTCTGATTGCCTGCGGACGGTCTGGAACAAGGAACAAATCCACATTGTCTTTTTTGCCTTCTTTTCTTGCCCCCAAAGCAATCTGTTCAATAATTTTCATTCTGTCTTCTTTGCGCGGATCTTCATCTGTAAGAATCACAATGTCGCAGAAACGTGCGGCAATTTCACCTTGAAGAGGACGTTTTGTTGTGTCGCGTTCACCGCCAGAGCCAAACACGCAAATCATCTTGCCAATAGCGCGGTTCTTTACAGGCGGAAAAATTGTCTCAAAACTAGAAGGCGTGTGGGCATAATCCACAATCACTTCAAAAGGCTGACCTTCGTCAATTACAGTCATGCGGCCTTTTACGCTCGTAAGCTTTTGCGCACACAAAGCAAGTTTTTCTATTGAAATTCCAGTTGTTCCATGCACAGCCAAAATCGCAGCCGTTATATTATACGCATTGAACGCCCCCGGAACAGAAGCCTTTACATGGACAACAGAATTTTCATTGTTGAGTGAATCATGAGTTTCAAAACGGTGAATGCTGAATGCAAGCCCGAATCTTGCTGATGCTATATTCCTGCACGAAAAATAAGGCATGTCTTTTGGAATTTCTGGAAGCGGAGGAGATGAAAGTCCCAAAGCCGCCTGCTTGCCTGCCTTTCCTTCCGTAGTGAATCCTATGGTTTTGTGCTTGGTGCAGGAAGCAAAGTAAGATGCAGCAGGATCTTCCAAGTTTACAACTCCGAATGCAGGAACTTTTGTTGCAACGCCGGCGAGTGTTTTTTCGTGATTATGCAAATCCAATGAACGGAATAAGTTAGCCTTGTCGCTTTTGTACTGCTCGTAGGTTCCGTGGAATTCCAAATGCTCAAGCGTAACGTTCATAAAAACAGCGCAGTCAAAAAGAACATCGCCAAGCCTGTTAAGTTTTTTGCTCAATCCGTGGCTTGAAGATTCCACAACGGCGTGAGTACATCCGTTGCAAACCATCTCATAAAGCTCACGCTGCACAATGGGAGCTTCCGGCGTTGTCTGGTGCTGTGGATTGTCTATAGCGTCTCCTCCAAGTGAATATTGCACTGTGGAAATAAAACCCGCCTTGATTCCGTTCAGACGCAAAAGTTGCCATATAAACGAAACAGTGGAAGACTTTCCTTCCGTTCCTGTAACTCCGTAGACAACAAGCTTTGAAGAAGGATTGTCATAAAAACACGAGCTTACAGGCGACATTGCAAACCTTGCTGAAGGAACTTTTACAAACACAACATTTTTTGAAGAGGAAGCCAAAGCCGCCTTTATTTGCGACTGCTCTTCCTGCGTAATTTCATCCTGAAAAATAACTGCGCTAGCCCCGCAAGACACCGCCTGTGCTATAAATTTATTTCCGGTTGTGTGAGTTCCAGGCAAAGCGAAAAACAAATAGTTTTCTTTTACATCCCGGCTGTCAAAAGCAAGACCTTCTATGCAAGCATCTGTATTATTTGGGGAAGAAATTCCGTCTTCTGCCACAATCTTATAATCAGTTTCTTTAGAGCCAAGCGACTTCAAAAGCACGCACAAATTCTTTTCCATAATGCGCCATTCTACCACTTTAAAAAGAAATGCACAATGAAACCCTATAATTAGGATGCAAACTATTCCGCCTTGACTGCAAAAAAGTTCATTTTCTGCACATAGAGCCGCTCGTTCGTATAAGGGTCTAAGACAGCAAATCTTTCCAATACTGAAGCCGCAGCCGGAAGTTCTGGTATGGCATACGGCCGCCAAAAGCGTTCATAATAGCGGTATTCAAGCTGGGTTGCCACCCCGCAGTTTTGCACTTGAAAGTCATTTGTAGAATGTTTAAGTTCAAGCTTGTCAGTATCTGACGGGCCGCTCTGATACCAGCCGATATTCGGAGCGTCAAGGCTATTGTTTGCTATTGCCAACGCCTGCTCAATTGTCAATGTTTCTTCCGGTGAGAATTTTGTGCTGTCTATGCCTTTAACAAGCCCAAGAGCGTCCATAAACGCAGCCGCTTCTTTTGCCCAGTCTGAAATGCTTGCACTGTCAGAATATCTATCAAGTTTTGACTCATAAGGCGTGTAGCGGACATTTTTATTTTTCTTTGCGTACATTAAAGCCTGATAAAGGAAAGTCGCAAGCTGCTCTCGGTCAACGGCACCGTCCGGGTTAAATTTGCCGCCCGAAGCTCCGCCGTAAATTCCAGCCCCTGCCGCCTTTAGCGCGTATTTGCTTTTTGTGTCGGAATAAGTCTTTGACTTTGCAGGTGAAACTGATTTTCCCGAAAGTTTTTCTGCAAGAGCTACCGCAATTGCGCTGGCCTGCAAGCGAGTAAGAGGCTTTGTAAAGTCATCGCCTAGAACAGATTCATCCACCAAGCCGTTTCTGGCTGCCCAGTAAACTCCGTCCTGAGCATTTTCGCTTATCTTTGCCTTTAAATCCTTGCTTTTTGGAACTGCAAAAGACCACGGATTTAAATTGACTTTTGTTGAAACATCCAGTGCCTGTTCGTAGCTCGTGCCGCCTTTCTTCCAGTCTTTCTTCTTCTGTTCCATGTACATATTATATGCCGCTCTAGCTTCCGGGGTATCCTTGTGGCCTGTATTATAGCAAAAATACTCGTATGTAAAATCAGACAGGTCAGAATCGCGCTTGTTAATACCGCACCATCTGCATGAAAGATAGTAGACTTTTTCTCCCTGCTTATTTATGCCTGCAAAGTTTTTGTCAGAAATGTCAAACCTTGCAAAGTCGTGCACAGGAGACTTACCAACGCCGTCCGAGAATGTGTGGTTTGGGTTATACTCGCACTTTCCGCACCATTTGCACGAGTAATACCACTCGTTTTTCTGCTGGCATGTCATGTGCTGCTTCATGCGGCTTGCGGTGTAGGCTTTTCCAGTGTAGACGTGACCGGGACACCACTCCCTTGCGGCGGAATCCCCTTTCTTGAACGCCTCGTACACATCGCCGGAATAGACTTTCACAAAATAAACTGGCGACAAAGGCTTTGAGCTGTAGCTTAAAAGGCCTTTAGGCAGTTCGCTTTCCGGCACATAAATAGTGCAGGAACCGTTCATCATGCCGCTATCAAACATTAACCTATCTTTATATTTTATAAAGTCGTCCTTAGTTCCTGCTTGATATTCATCTTCAATAAACTCAGACTGCAACTCATCTATAAAAGCCCAGGCGTCAACTTGCGGACTAAGCCAAACTTCCCTGACATTTCTAAGGCAGTCATATCTTCTCATATATATCTGATGCAAATAGCTGGCAGTTGCTGAAGGATAATCAACAAGCAATCTTGTGATATAAAGGGAATCTTCTTGCCACAGTTTTGATTCATAAAAGCTGTCGCCAAGATCATCGTATTCCTCGATAGGAGCCAAAATCATTTCCCTCTGGTTCGTCTTCCACCATAAGGAATCCGCCTGCTTTTCAGTGTAAATCTGATTTTCTACAATCTCTTTATATGCGTTATTTATATATGTACTAATATCTTTTGCTGGCAGCACACTTACAAAAAAAGCCATAATAAAAGTTGAAAGCGCGGCAATTTTAAAAGTCTTTTTCATCGAAATCTCCTTGTATAGATTTCCGTGTCGCAGCACGGGAATGACAATTAAGCAGCTATTTTTTAATAGATTTTTGAAGCTCTTTAACTTGAGAAAGCTCAAGCCCCATTATCTTTGCGACTTTTTTCGGAGGAATGCCGTCTAAAAGAAACTTTTTTGCCATATCCAATGTTGCTTCTTCCATAGATCTTCTGGGTTGCGGATTTCTTTCTGGCTCTTCCTCGTGAGCTTTTCTCTCTGCTTCTTTTTGATTTGCCACCTGCCTCTTATGCGCCTCTGTAACAGTTGTTGTATCTGTACGCACTACACGGAAGCCAAAGCAGGCGGTCGCGTATTTATATGGCAAGCAATAGTCTTTGTCGAGAACATAAAACTGTTCAGGAACTGTCCAGCTGGGATTCGTGTTTTGCCAAGTTATAATACCGTCCTTCCCATTCCCAACATGCCAGTATCTTCCATTCTTAACGCCCCAGTACCCGCCATGAAGGCCGCTAACATAATCACCACCCTCGTTTCCCCAGCACCATTCCTCCACATTGCCACTCATGTCATAAAGCCCAAAAGCGTTAGGCTTCTTCTTTTTTACTTCGTGAGTCTTGTTGCGGCTGTTGCGGATGTACCAGGCGTAATCACCAAGTTTTGACTCATCATCTGTTCCGCTGTAAACATCTTTATCTAAACTGTTTCCTGCACTTGCGGCATATTCCCACTCCAGATTCGTTGGCAGGCGGTATCCGTTCGCGTTCCAGTCGCACTCAACTTCAAACCAGGTTGATTGGTTAAAAATGTAGCCTTCTTTTCTGATTGTCATTGTGGGTTTTATACCCCATTTGCTCGTGTCTGCTGTGAGTTCTATGCCCCATTTGCTTGTGTCTGTGCTGTCATTGGCTTTATAGCAAGGCGTAAGACCTTCTTTTATAGAACGCTTGTTGCAGTATTCAATCGCGTCAAACCAGCTTACCCGCTCCACAGGACGGTTTTCCTGAATCTCGCCTTTGTCCGGATTAGCTTTAAATTTGCTTGGGTTTGCTCCCATTATGTCTTGATATTCTTTTTGCGTTACCTCGTGGTCACACATATAGAAATCCCTTTCAAGGGTAACAGCCTGTATTCTCACAAAGTCAGAACCAGTGTTTTGTGAATATCCATTGCCTGCGAGCGCAAGCGATATTACCGCAAACACGGCAAAAAGTTTTAATTGTTTTATTACTGCTTTCATAATTCGCCATTTTATCACCTAAAAACGAAATGCACAATGAAAAGCCATTTTTACGAAGCACACTGTATTAACACCCGATATGCCTCCCTTTCGGAATCCGATAAGCGTAATTATTGACTGCCAATAAGCATCCCTTTCGACCATCAAAAGGCAGTGCTATTAACGTATTTTTCATATTACCTGTGCAGCAGATTATCCAGTCAAGTCGGATAATAACACCATCTTTTTAAACTTTACATATATACAGTAGTAATAAAATATGATATAGTATTTTTATTGGAAGCGCCTGATTTCTAAGGCGGCGTCTCCCGAACTCAACCAGCTTACTGGAATCTGAAAAACGGGAGGACTTGCGTATGACTTTAGAGCTTGTTTTGGTGGCAGCAACAATCATAAGTTGCATTGCTGCTGTTGCAAGTGCAGTTATCGCAACCCTTTCTTACCTAAGAAATAAGAAGAGTTAAAAAGTAAAGCCGCCAAGTCTTGAACCCACTTTGACGGCTTTATAGTCAAATCTGTGGAGACGACCGACAGAAATCGGGCATTTCCTTTTTTTAATATACTACAGAAAAACGCTTGCGTCAAACCGTCATGTGATTAATACGGCGCAAATTCTATGTCATTCCTGTGCCCCAACACTGACATGGAAATCAAGTTTTATTCAGATAAATTTTTCACTTGCCTCTTTTCCAACAGATTTGATTATACTCTTAGGCTTTATAAAGATGGAACAACAATTCAATTTCCTTGAAGAAAGGTACAAATTCGGCTTATAAAACTTTGAAGAAAGTTACAAATTTGCTGAATAAAACCTTGAAGAAAAGTACATTTTTGTGATATAACAAATTTATATTGGAAAGCCTAAATGTATTTTAAGAGAAAAGCCTACAAAAAACTTTTGGAATGGAAAAAGAATTATTCATCTGAATATGCTGTCATGCTAGAAGGCGCAAGGCGCGTCGGAAAATCGACAATTGCGGAAAAATTTGCAAAAAATGAATACAAATCGCATATCCTGATAGATTTTTCAAAGGCGACGGCAAATATTATTGAATGTTTCAACGATATAGGAAATCTGAATGTGTTTTTTCTGCGTCTTCAGGCGGAAACAGGAACAACGCTTTACGAACATGAGTCGCTTATAATTTTTGACGAGGTGCAGCTTTTTCCGAAGGCACGGCAGGCGATAAAACATCTTGTTGCGGACGGAAGATACAGTTATCTTGAGACCGGCTCGCTCATTTCGATACGAAAAAATGTGAAGGACATTCTGATTCCGTCGGAAGAAATGAAAATTCAAGTTTTTCCGATGGATTACGAGGAATTCTGCGATGCAACAGGCGGAAATTTCGGGCTTCTGCGGCAGATTTTCGACTCCGAAAGAGCAATCGGGCAGGCGACAAGCCGCAAGCTGATGAGAGACCTGAGACTTTACATGGCGGTGGGTGGAATGCCTCAGGCGGTTGAAGCCTATATCAATGGAAAGAATTTTTCGGAAATCGACATGGTCAAGCGGCAGATAATCTCCCTTTACGAAGAGGATTTTAAAAAAATCGATCCGTCCGGAAGAATATCGGCCATGTACCATTCAATTCCGGCTCAGCTGGCAAAGGATTCAAGAAAATATCGGATTACAACGGCAATCGGAAAGAAAAACAACACAAAGGCGGAGGAGCTGCTTTATGATCTGATTGACTCAAAAACTGTTCTGCCTTGCTACAATTCAACAAATCCGAGAGTAAGCCTTGCCGACACAAAAGATTTTGACAGCTACAAGCTGTATCTTTGCGACACAGGACTTTTTGTCACGCTGATGTTTATTGACCGTCCGGCAACTGAAAACAAACTCTATGCAAAACTGCTTTCAGACAAACTTCCGGCGAATCTGGGCTATCTTTACGAAAACCTTGCAGCCCAAATGATTGCTGCCTCAGGACGTGAACTTTACTATCACACTTGGGAAAAAAACGGAAGCACTCATTATTACGAAGTTGATTTTCTAGTTTCCGACGGAAGCAAAATAGACGCGCTTGAAATAAAATCCTCCGGAACAGGAAAGCATGAGTCAATAAAAGAATTCTGCAGAAAATTTTCTCAAAACATAAACAAGGCGTATTTAATATCACAGAAAGATTCAGGAAACGAAGAAAATATCCTTTTGAGACCTTTTTATTTTGTGCCGTTTTTGGCAGAATAAAACGTTTTAAGATTTTCGTTCATCTCTAAAACTGTCTCTTTCCAACTGTCCACGAACCAATTCGGGCTTCTGGGAATTGCGTTTTTCCCCTGCGATAAAATCCATTCTTTTACCTTTAGCCACTGTGCAGCAGAAAATTCAATTCTCGTTTTTTCTTCTTCCTCTATGTCTGTTATTTTTTGATTATCCGCCCAGATGCAGTCTTTTACATATTGTCTTGCCTCACCATAAAAATCGATTACAAAATCGACCGAATCTTCTGTCATAAACGCTCCAAATTTTCCGCCGCCGCTTCTTGAATGAAATTCAAAATCATCCGGCAAATCAAAATGCTCTTGTGTAATAATAAGATTTTTGATTCTGTTTAAGTAAAACATTCTTTCAGCATCTTTGCTCAAATCATAACCGAATAAAAAGCACATTCCGTCATCCAAAAGAATCTGGTACGGAGCAATCCGACGGTGTGTTGTTTCGGAATTCCATCTGCCGTTGTAGTCAAATTCAACAATCAGGTTTTCTTGCAAAGAACGCAAAACTTTTTTCCAGATTTCCTCATTTGTCACAACCTTCGGAACAGGCGGAACTGCAATCCGCTTCAAAAGACTGCTTTTCCCAATTCTTTGTGTGTCAATAACAAAATCAATGACATCAGAAATCGCCTTATAGACAGGGCTGCCTTCAAAACTTGAAAGCAAGGTTTTTGAGGCTGAAAGATAAAAAACATCCTCTGCCGAAATGTTGTTCAGCGCAAACTCAAAATTGGCATCACTGTAATAATAGCCGCCCTTCTGACGGTCAAACTCAAGAGGTGCATGAAAATAAGTGCGAAGCATATCAATATCACGATTGATTGTAGCCTCGCCGACTTTGCTGTAGCCTGTCTGCTCACAGTAAAGCCGCTGCAAGCGCAGGTTGTCGGGATAAAGTCCTGATTTTATGGCGTTATGAATGATAATGAGCCGTTCAAGCATTTTCTTGTTCAATTGGCGTGTCTGCTGTTTCTGATTTTTCTGTCCCATGAGATTTATTGTACCATGAGTTGCTATCATTTCATGATAATATCGTGTGCGAAAGCACACATTTTTATATATTTCCTATCATTAAACGACACGAAGTGGCGTATAGCGGATAAAATATTTAAATATCGTAATTTGATAGCAAACCTATGTTATAATCACAATTAGAGATTTTTTATGACAGTAAAAGAATTGGAAAAGAAACAAAAAGAAATGCATGAGAAAATAATGAAACATGCTCAAAATTTAGGATTAATAAAACAAAAACCTGTTCTTAAGCCAATTTACGATGGAGTAGCTTCTATTAAAAAGTATTTGTCCTCCTCTCCCAAAATTATGTGGATATTAAAAGAACCATATGGTGATTTTACAAAAACTGGTAAACCAAAAAATAATGACTTAGAATCATTTCCAGATTGGTTTAATGAAGAAAACTTTTGGGAAACTATAGATAGAAGCAACAAAGGAATTTATAGAACCATTGCAACAGTTAGTTATAATATTCAAAATAAAACAAAGAAAAAAAGAAGAGATTTATCTCCAGAAGAAATACATGACACCATTAAACAAATTGCTTTTATTAACATGAGCAAATTACCTGGTGGAAAATCAACACCTTCAGAACTCTTAAATGACTATTATAAAAAATGGAAAGATATTCTAGATGAACAAATTGAAATATATAAACCAGAGATTATTATTTTTGGAAATACTTTTTCTAATTTCAAAGAAAAATTAGGCATAACAGAAAAACCTACTCACAAAATTTCTGGCAAATGGAGTGCAGACAAATATGAAAAAGACTCCATAATTTACATCGATGCATATCATCCGGCGCGAAAAGATGATGATTATGTCTCAAGCATCATAAAATCAGTTAATAAAAAATAATTTCTCCGCTATCGAGATATGATAGCAGCATCTGTTATAAGTAATCCAACATTAAATAAAAGTTGCTGCACGCAACGTTGGAGGACTTATGAAAAAATTCATTTCTTTGTTGGGGCTGTTGCTTATTGCATCAGCAGTATTTGCACAAAGCTTTACCTTAAAAACTGCAGATAAAACGCCATGCACAATTACTCTCAATGTCGATTTTATTGTCATTGAAGAAACTTTATTGGGCGGTTATATAAACCGCATCACAATTCCTAAGTCACAATTTACTTCCACAAAAGCAAAAATCGATTCTGAACAGGGCGGAAAATCTGTAATCAATAACAAGTCTTTCATGGAATCCAGTGTTGTAATTTACATCATGGAAGATCAGAAAAATCCATCAATCGTTGGATTCCTTTCTGGAAGAGCGGTTTATCAGCAGAATCCTGTTCTTGGAATCTGGCTTTACAAAAAAGATGTAGCTGCAATTGCTAAAAAATTGAAATTGTAAGCATTTTTAATTACACGCGCTTCATTTTTTTTGGAGCGCATAATCAAGGTGGTTTTTATGGGCAAGATTTATCTGAAAAAAGTAAACCTTATTGGTTACAAAGCTTTTAGTAAATCCGCAACAGTTGAATTACAGAAAAACCTAAATATAGTATTTGGTCCATCCGGCTGTGGAAAATCAAATCTTTTTAGTGCCATAAATTGGGTTTTATTCGATAACAATACACCAAAGGAGTTTGTAGATAAAATTCTTTTTCAAGGTAACAAAGAAGTGCAAAAAGCAGACTTTGCCGAGGTGTCGTTATTTTATGGTGAAAAATGTGAGCCATCTGATGAAGATATAATCATTACCCGTCGGTTAGAAAGAAATAGCAAGGAAAGTTTATTCATTAAGAATAAGCGATTATCAGATTTTGAAAGTTTCAAAGAACAAGTAAGTAAACTTAATTTGCCAACTTTATGTATTCTCGATAATTTTGATAAGAATAAAAAACATTGTAAAACATCAAAAATTTATTCAGATATCGCCTTTCGAAACCAGTGTGAGCAGACTGTTGTTGTTTTATATCGCAACAAGAATATACGTAAATTCTCAATTGGCATTTCTCATTGCGAGGGTACAACACAGACTTATTGCATGAATATTGTTTCCAAAACCACAATAGAAACAAAACTCCTTGAGTGGTTCACATTTCAAGTCATTACATTTGGTGATGGCAGATGATTCATAATCCATACAACTTTAGAATTAAAAAATCTATGATATAATTGAAGTTTATTGTTTATAAAATAAGCATTTGCGATGTTTTCATAAAATAGATTATTTTTATATTAAAAACTATGTTATAATATTCTTAGTATTATTTTTATGCGGATGGAATAAAAAATGTTTAATCGTAATTCTGTAATTGACGAAGTCAATAATTATCCAAATCTTTCACCTCAGCAACAATATAAGAAATATCCATTATTTTTTAATAAGCTAAAGTTTGAAAAATTCAGAAATATTTCAAATCTAGAAATTGAGTTTAACTCTCCAATTAGTGTTATTACAGGAAACAATAGATGTGGTAAAACTACAGTTTTACTTGCGATAGCCTGCAGTCATTATAATTTTCAAAAACGAGATTTTACAAATGGAGTATATCAAAGAAACACTTGGGGAGATTTAATGCGTTTTACTTCTAAGGATATACAAACAGAAGATTGGACTTATTACGTAAGCTGTAGACTTGGTGAAAATAAGATTAACGAAAAACGCGGACAAAGAAAATTTGCAACAAAGAAATGGAACGGAGTCGCAAAAAAAGAATCTCAAATTGGCACTCCGAAAGACAATAAAACTGGTCGTGAAGTTAGGTATATAGATTTAGACAGAATAGTTCCTGAAAGAGAAAAAAAATATTCATATTTCTCGAATTTAAAAAATGATTCTATAACTCCTGTTCAAAAAGAAATTGAAGATTATATTTCGTATATTATGCAAGAACAGTATAATATTTCTTTTTTTAATTCAAATACAAATTCTTTTTCATATCAAAATGAAAATAATAAATATTCAAGTTTTAACAGTGCGTCTGGTGAAGATGCATTAACAAGAATCATTACAGAAATAGTATCTGCTCCAAAAACAGCTCTTATACTAATTGAAGAAATAGAAGTTGGTTTACATCCTGAATATCTACGAAGATTAATGGATGTTATTTATAATGAATCCATTACAAAAAGCAAACAATTTATTATTACAACCCATTCTCCTTTAGTTATGTCATTAGTAGATTCTAAATCCAGAATTTTTATAGAAAACAGAAATGGTATATATAAAGCTATTACTGATGTCAGCACAAATGAAGCATACAGTAAAATGGATTCAAAATCTTTTCCACTATTCAATCTTTATGTTGAAGATGATATTTCTAAAAGGATTGTGATAGAAGCTATAAAAGAATTGAATACAGAAATTAATTACATAGGAATAAAAGATTTAATCAAAATTGTCATTGTCGGCTCTGCGGATAAAGTTTTTAACTATTTCGAAATGAGAAAAGAATTGTTTTCTAATGAATGTGCAAAAATCGGTTATGCTTGTATTCTTGATGGAGATATGAGAAATCTATATAAAGATGACAGCGGTCTTCTTTTCTATCATTATTCAACTCTTGCTCCTGAAAAGTATCTTGTTGATACGTATTTAAAACAGTATCCAAATTCTTCTTTGAAGTATAATTTAATGAATATTAATAATCATTTTCTTTTTAATAAGATGGTAGAACTTAATCTTGCATATTCTAAAGATGAAGCATTTTCAATATGTTGGAAAGTTTTTAAAAATACAGAAGAAGGTAAAAAACACATTACTGAGTTAAAGAACTTTCTAATTAATTGCTATAAGCATTTTTCTCCAAATTTCTAGGATAAAAACAAAAACGGCACAATTGAACAAAAAAACTTTGCAGATTTCACAATAAAATATCTGGACATCTCCGTCAAAAAAAGATAGTTCCGCTATTGATACATTGTTTCATTCGTTCGTTCCGTTCATTAGACAACGGCTACATCGTCACTACCATATCCCACACATGAAATAAGTTTCTAAAAATCAATTTCTTCATGCTTGTATTTATATAAATATGGATCTCCCTCAAATTCGTAGTCTGATTCATGAAAATTGAATATAACTAAATTTGTTCCAAAATATAATGAGCTTGGATATAAAATTCCTTTTATTCCTTTTTCCTTGCAAATATCTGCTATATAACGAGGAACAAAATATTCTGGTTTCCAACAACTATCACTACTTTGTGATTTTGTAATTTTTCCTGACATTAAAAGACCTGCAATTGCTATAGGCAATTCTGTTGTTTTGGGAGAATTTGAATTATAATATTCATAATACTCTTTTGTTAAATCTAGTATATTATCAATTTCTTTTATCTTTATTTTCTGCATCCAGCAAATACAGCTTTTATTATGAGAACATTCTGCTGCACATAAATATTCTGAATTACCAAGATAAAAATGTGATTGCCCATAATGATTGAATCGACCTTCCTTAATCACAGCCGTTTGCGGAGGCGCAAACATATCTTTTTGTATGAATATGCTTGAATCTGAAGAAATCCTAGCTCTATACCATTCTTTATTTTTGATAGCAGTGGTTTTAAGAACTTCAATTCCTCTTATTAATTCTTTGCCGATTTTATGTGATGCACCCAAATAAGGATATTTACATAAATAATTATAAAATTCCTCGATTTTAGGCTTTGACTTTTCAGAAATTTTATCGAGAATACAATTGTATTTTTCTTTTTCTTTTAAGGAAAAGTCTACGCAGACATCTGTAAACGCAGTTAAATCATTTCCACATACAGGACATTTTACTGTTTCATATATTTTTTCATGCCATTTTTCAGGTATATCTAATTCATATAATAATTCATTAAATTCATATTGTTGCCCATCAACAAAATAATACTCATCATCTTCTTTATCATATAGCTGATCACAGAAACAGGAAACAAGACAGTTTTTTATTTTATTCAAATATTTTTTAGGAATATCAAAATATTCATATGAATCTGACATTTTTTATCCTCTTGATAGTTCGCATAAATATTTAATTTTATGATAGAATTACGCTCACTTCAACCGTCCAGCAATTACATCAATTAATTCAAGATTTTCATTTGATAAGCGATTCAGCTTCGGAATCATATTCTGTAAATTCGTTTTTATACCTTTCTGTTCCTCGCTTTTGCCTGTTACAAGATATTCAATAGATGTATTCAGTTGTTTTGCGATTTTTAAAGCCTGCTCTGCATCTGGAAGCCGGTCTTTTGTTATCCAAGATTGCAATGTGTTGTAGCTTATTCCGATTGCAGAAGCCAGTTCTTTTTGTGTTATTAGATTATATTCCAGCTCCTCTTTTACATTAGTCCAAAATTGCAACATACATAAACATGATAATACAAATGGATTTTTACAACGAAGTATTGATATATTTGGACTGTTGTGATATAGTGAAAATCCAAATGGATTGTTTTATGCTTAATTATTAGTCAATTGTATTTTTTTAGGAGGAAAAATGTATGAAGAAGATTATTAGCATAGTTTCTTTGCTTCTTGTTATTAGTGCGGTTTTTGCGCAATCTAAGAAATTTGAAGGATATGACAAACTTCCATGGGGAACAACTTTGGAAGAATTCAAGAAACAAAATCCAAGTGCCTATGATCAAACAAATGAAGAAAATAGAACCAGAAATGAAAAGCT
>OQVN01000455.1_pt1 | contig 15647 bp, 10 predicted proteins | sample 1691621 | NCBI WGS metagenome assembly OQVN01 (sample SAMN03418278, study PRJEB22391) | human gut metagenome | biome: human-gut; feature: organic feature; material: feces | host: Homo sapiens | place: Tanzania | collected 2013-01 | reverse complement strand
ATGGCTGCCGTCACGGCGGCAGATGCCGGAGCGGATGTCACTGTATATGAAAGAAATGACAGAGTGGGAAAAAAGATACTGGCAACCGGCAACGGCAAATGCAATTTTTCCAACCGGCAAATGTCCATGGAGCAGTATTACGGCAGTGATTTAAGCATTCCTGCCAAAATCCTTAAGGATTTTACCCCGGAGGATGCCGTCCGCTTTTTTGAAAGGGCGGGCATGTTAAGCCGGGAGAAAAACGGGTATCTTTATCCGTATTCGGAACAGGCATCCACTGTGCTGGATATTTTCCGTATCCTCTTAAAGAAAAAGCAAATCCGCACCGTAACGGAGCATTTGGTAAGCGGCATCTATGAGAAAAACGGAATGCTTACGGTTTTAAGTAAGACCGAAAACGGCACTGCAAAGGAAAATTTTGACCGGGTTATTGTCTGCTGCGGCGGCAAAGCGGCGCCGAAAACCGGTTCCGACGGCAACGGCTTTTCCCTGCTTTCCTCACTGGGACATACCGTAGTGCCGGTGGTTCCCGCACTGGTGCAGCTTAAGGCAAAGGAAACCTTTTTGAAATCCATTTCCGGTGTGCGTGCGGAATGCCGTCTGACACTTCTTATAAACGGCAAAAAAGCAGGAGAAGAAAGCGGAGAGATGCAGTTTACCGATTACGGCATTTCCGGTATCGTGACCTTCCAGTTGAGCAGACTTGCCTCCTACGCCGTGGCAGCCGGTAAAAAAACAGAGGCCTACATAGATTTGTTTCCCCGTATGAGCGGGGAGACCTTTGCACAGACCATGCGGGCAAGGGAGAAAAACGGAAGCGATGCCATGACGGCGGAAGAATTCTTTACCGGGCTCTTAAATAAAAAGGTAACGCAGCTTTTCTTAAAGCTCTCCGGCATTGCGCCCGATACGCCCCTTAAAAAAGTAACACCGGAAAAGAAAGCACAGTTTTATACATACTGCAAGAAATTTGTTATTACCATAACCGGCACCAACAGCTTTGACCAGGCGCAGGTCAGCGCCGGCGGCGTGCCTTTTTCGGAAGTAAACGCACAGCTTGCCTCAAAGAAGGTGCCGGGATTGTATCTTGCCGGAGAAATCCTCGATATTGACGGCAAATGCGGCGGCTACAACCTGCACTGGGCGTGGGCATCCGGCTATATGGCGGGTAAACAGGCAGCCGAAACGTATAAGTAAAAAGACTTCTGTGAAAAACTTCATGGAAGGGGAAAGAAGATTATTCATGATACGGATACAACAGTTAAAATTAACACCCGACCAGCCGACCTCTCTTTTGAAGAAAAAGGCTGCGAAAATCCTGCGGGTGCCGGAAGAAAAAATAGAGAAGCTAAGCATAGAAAAAAAATCCATAGACGCCAGGAAAAAGCCGGAGCTTTACTTTATCTACACGGTCCTGGTGCAGGTAAACGGAGAAAAACAGATTTTGAAAAACTGCCGCGACAAGCAGGTAAGCTTTGCAGAACCGGAGAGGTATCACTTTCCGGAGGTATCTATCCCGGAAGGAACAAAGCGTCCGGTGGTCATCGGTATGGGACCTGCGGGACTTTTTTGCGCCTATTTTCTGGCGTGTGGCGGTCTTAAACCGGTGGTGCTGGAACGCGGCAGGGATGTGGATAACAGACAGGCGGACGTAGAAGAATTCTGGAAGACCGGTTTCTTAAAACCTGACTCCAACGTGCAGTTCGGAGAAGGCGGTGCGGGTACGTTTTCCGACGGCAAATTAAATACACTGGTCAAAGATAAATACGGCAGAAACAAAGAGGTGCTCCGCTTGTTTGTGAAATTCGGTGCACCGGAAGCCATTCTTTATGAAAACAAGCCCCACATCGGCACGGATATCCTGCGGGATGTGGTTAAAAATATGCGGCAGGAAATCATCCGTCTGGGCGGCGAAGTACGGTTTGAAAGCTGTGTAACGGATATCCTTACGGAAAACGGAGCCGTTGCCGGGGTGAAAATAAACGGGGATGAAGTACTGCCTGCGAAAACCTTGATACTGGCTCCCGGACACAGCGCCAGGGACACGTTTGCCATGCTTCTAAAAAAGAGCGTGCCCATGGAAGCCAAGCCCTTTGCGGTGGGCGTCCGTGCCGAGCATTCCCAGCAGATGATAAATGACAGTCAGTACGGGGAAAACTGTCCCTACGAACTTCCGGCTGCCGCTTACAAGGTGGCGGAAAAAGCTGAGGACGGTAAGGGCGTGTATTCCTTCTGTATGTGCCCCGGCGGCTATGTGGTAAACGCTTCCTCGGAGCCGGGACATCTCTGCGTCAACGGCATGAGCTACAGCGACAGAGGCGGTAAAAATGCCAACAGCGCCATCATTGTTACCATAAACCCGGAGGACTACGGGGATTTATCGCCATTATCCGGCGTGACTTTCCAGAGAGAACTGGAAAAAAAAGCGTATGAGCTCTGTCAGGGAGAAATTCCGGTGCAGACTTATGAAAGCTTCCGGAAAAGAACGGAAGGAAAGGAATCGGATCCTAAAGACGGCATGACCTTCCTGCCTGCCATGAAGGGCGAATACAACTGGGCGGATTTAACCGGCATTTTTCCTTCCTTTTTAGCAAAAGACATTGTTTCCGGCATGGAAAAATTCGGACGTAAAATAAAAGGCTTTGACCGGGGCGACACATTGTTTTCCGGTGTGGAAAGCCGCACCTCCTCCCCGGTGAGGATTTTAAGGGATGACGAGTCCTTAGAGGCATCCGTAAAGGGGCTGTTCCCCTGCGGTGAGGGCGCCGGTTTTGCGGGCGGCATAACCTCCGCAGCCATGGACGGCATCAAAACGGCGGAAGCGGTTGTTAAGAGTCTGTCACAAGGGGAAAATGTACGTTGACGGATAAAAAAATATAAAGTAGAATAGGTTTGCATGTAAAACAGAAAATAAAAACAGGTTTTACAAGTTATGGAAAGACAGAGGCATTACAGAAATGGACTACAGAGAACTTATGAAAGATAAAAAGAGAATCGTGGTAAAAATCGGTTCTTCCTCCCTGCAGCACAAGGAGACCGGGGATCTCGATTACACGAAGCTTGAAAAGCTTGTCAGAGAGCTTTGTGATATCCGCAACCGGGGCAAGGATGTGGTTTTAGTTACCAGCGGTGCCATTGCGGTGGGAAAAAAGGCGGTGCAGCCCTTTAGCAGCGGAGAAAAAGCCGAGACACCGCTTGCGTTCAAGCAGGCATGCGCGGCAGTGGGACAGGCAAGACTCATGATGACCTATCAGAAGATTTTTGCGGAATACAACCAGATAGTAGCCCAGATTCTGATGACAAAAAATACCATCGTGGACAATATGAACCGTTTCAACGCCCACAACACATTCATGGAGCTTTTAAAAATGGGCATTATCCCCATCGTCAACGAAAACGATACGATTGCCACCTATGAATTAAATTTCGACAAGGACAACGACACCCTGATAGGGGACAACGATACCCTGTCCGCCATTGTTTCCGCATTGGTGGAGGCGGATCTTCTGATTTTATTATCGGATATCGATGGGCTTTATACGGATGACCCGCGTAAAAATCCTAATGCTACCTTTATTGACACGGTGGAAGAGTTAAACGACACCTACATGAGCATGGGCAAAGAAAGCACCGGCAGCAATGTAGGCACCGGTGGCATGAACACCAAAATGACGGCAGCCAAGATTGCTACCAACGTAGGAGCGGACATGGTCATTGCCAACAGTAAGGATATCGGTATCCTGCACCGTATCATCAATGGGGAAAAGGAAGGTACGCTGTTTGTGGCGCACAAGGATGAAACCTTTGATTTACCTACCTTCGTGGATCAGTTACATAAGCACGATTAAGGCTTCGGTATGCAAATACCGGAGAGCACGAACCCGGAGAGAGTTATGTAGATTACCGGAAAGAGAGACCAGATTATGAGTAATATAGAAGAAAAAATTGCAAGAATTAACGAGCTGTACCACAAGTCCCAGAAGGAGGGACTGACGGATGCGGAAAAAGAGGAGCAGGTAAAGCTGCGCAGGGAATACATTGACAGTGTCAAGAAAAATCTGCGTTCCCAGCTCGACAACATCGACATTGTAAACAAGGACGGCTCCGTGGAAAATCTGGGCAAAAAGTTTGATGCTGGCAAAAACGGAAACTGACAGTATGAATGCGAAAGAAACATTACGAACCGAAATGTTAAAGAAGCGAAAAGCGCTTCCCTTTGACCGGCGTTTCCGCTCAGAGGTTTTAATTACAGACAGAATTTTAGGACATCAGTGGTATTATTCTGCCACTGATATTCTTGTCTATAAAAGCTGCGGCAGTGAAGTATCCACGGAAGAAATTATAAAGGACGCCCTGCAGCATGGAAAAAGAGTGTATCTGCCGAAGGTACTTTCCCCGGAAAACGGAACCATGGAATTTTACCGGATTACCGGGGAAACACCTCTTACAAAGGGCTACGGCGGCATTTTGGAGCCGCCTGCGGAAAATCCTTTTATTTATACCGAAGAAACGGCAAAGAGCACCCTGATGATTATGCCGGGACTGGCATATGACCGGAAACGCAGCCGCATCGGCTACGGAAAAGGCTTTTACGACAGATACTTACAGGAGAAAGAGGCTCTGCATACCATTGCCATAGGCTTTGACTGCCAGATGGTAAACGATATTGAAGAAGAACCAAATGACATAAAACCCAAGCAGGTTATCTGCCTGTAACTTATTTTGTTTTGCGGAAATTGCAGAAAGGATGGAATACAAGGATGAATGAGCAGATTTTACAGGAAATGGGCAGACAGGCGGTAAGTACCAAATATGCTCTGCAGAAATTAACGGCAACCGAAAAAAACAAGGCGCTGCTGCATGCATCGGAGGCTTTGCTTTCCCATACGGAAGAAATTCTTTCCGCCAACGAAAAAGATATAAAGGCAGGAAAAGAAAAAGGTATGCATGAGGGACTCTTAGACCGCCTTGCCCTGACAGAAACAAGAATTGCCGCCATGGCAGAGGGACTCCGCCAGATTGCGGCGCTCGAAGACCCCATCGGGGAAATCATGGATACCTTTATTCGTCCCAACGGTCTTAAAATCAGCAAAGTACGGGTTCCTTTAGGTGTTATCGGCATTATTTACGAATCCCGCCCCAACGTGACGGCGGATGCCTTCGGCTTATGCTTCAAAGCGGGAAACGCGGTTATCTTAAAGGGCGGCAGCGATGCGCTTTTATCCAACAAGGCAATTACCGTCGTGCTCCGGAATGCCCTGCAGGAGAGTGGTATCTGTGCGGATGCCCTGCAGCTTATTGACAGCGGCGACAGGGAAATCACCAAAGCCTTTATGAAGATGAAGGAATATGTGGATGTGCTCATTCCCAGAGGCGGTGCGGGCTTAATCCGCAGTGTGGTGGAAAACAGCACCATTCCCGTTATTGAAACCGGTACCGGCAACTGCCACATTTATGTGGACAGGGAAGCGGATTTAAATATGGCGGTCAACATCATCATCAATGCCAAAACCCAGAGAATCGGTGTCTGCAACGCCTGCGAATCCCTGGTTATTCACAAGGACATCAAGGATGCGTTCCTGCCGGTGTTAGCGGAAGGACTGCGGACCCATCATGTGGAAATGCGCGGTGACGAAGCGGTGCGGGAAGTGCTTTCCGACTGTCTGCCCGCAACGGAAGAGGATTACGCCAGCGAATATTTGGACTACATTATTTCCATGAAAACCGTTACAGATGTGGACGAAGCCATTGCCCACATCAACAAATACAACACCAAGCATTCCGAAGCCATCATTACGAAAAATGAACTTACGGCGGAGAAATTCTTAAAGGAAATTGATGCCGCCTGTGTTTATGTAAATGCCTCCACCCGGTTTACGGACGGCTTTGAATTCGGCTTCGGTGCGGAAATCGGTATCAGCACCCAGAAGCTGCACGCCAGAGGCCCCATGGGCTTAAAGGAATTGACTTCCTACAAATACCAGATTCACGGAAACGGGCAAATCCGTGGCTAAAAAGAAAAAAGGTCCGGAAGGAAAAAGTATGAGTAAGGTTATTGACAACTTTTTAAGATATGTAAAAATTGATACCCAGTCTGCGGAAAACGATTTACATCCCAGTACGGCAAAACAGCACGATTTAGCGAAGCTTTTGTATGAGGAATTAAAGGCGATGGGCGCCTCCGACGTGATTTACGACAAGGAGCACTGCTATGTGTACGCTACGGTTCCCGGCAACACCGACTCTGATAAGGTGCTTGGATTTATCGCCCATATGGACACGTCTCCGGCGGTGACGGACACTAATGTAAATCCCCGTATAGTAGAGCAGTATGACGGCTCAGACATTGTGCTTTCCGGGGAAGACGGTATTGTGCTTTCTCCTAAGGATTTCCCCAGCCTGCTTCTATATAAGGGTGAGGATTTAATTGTAACGGACGGTAAAACCTTACTTGGTGCGGACGACAAAGCGGGGGTAGCGGAAATTATGGCAATGGCGGAGTATCTGCTTTCCCATCCTGAAGTTCCCCACGGCACCGTTAAAATCGGCTTTACCCCGGATGAAGAAGTGGGCGCCGGTCCCGATTTCTTTGACGTTGCCCTTTTCGGTGCCGATTTTGCCTATACGGTGGACGGCGGACGCATCGGCGAATTAGAATACGAAAACTTCAATGCGGCCGGCGCCAAGGTGACCTTCCACGGCAGAAGCGTACATCCCGGTGATGCCAAAAACAAGATGAAAAATGCCATTCTGATTGCCCAGGAATTCCAGTCCCTGCTTCCGGCCGAACAGAATCCCATGTATACGGAGGGCTATGAAGGCTTTTTCCACTTAGATGCCATCGAAGGCAGTGTGGATGAAACCACGGCGGACTACATTATCCGCGACCATGATAAAAATAAATTTGCCAGAAAAAAAGAACTGTTTGTAAAAGCAGGAGAGTTTTTGAATGAAAAATACGGTGAAGGAACCGTAACCATTTCCTTAAAGGACTCCTATTACAATATGCGGGAAGTCATGGAAGAGCATATGCATCTGATTGACTATGCCAGAGAAACCATGGAAGAAATGGGCATTACCCCCATTATCCAGCCCATCCGCGGCGGTACCGACGGCGCCAGACTTTCCTTCATGGGGCTTCCCTGTCCAAACCTCGGGACGGGCAGCCATAACTTCCACGGCAGATACGAGTATGCCTGCGTGCAGTCCATGGAAAAAATCACGGAATTTCTGATTGCTTTGCTGCAAAAGTATGCGTAAGCACCGGTCTACAGAGAAAAGAAAGGATTAACAGATATGAACAGAGAAATCGAAGCGCAGATAGAAAGCCTGGATTTAACAGCTCCTGCGCCCACCGAAGAACCCTTACGCCAGTATTATTTCATGGGCAAAGCACGTCAGTATACGGAACGCTTAAAAGAAACCTTACAGAGGACGCCCACCTTCCACGTTACCACCTTCGGGTGTCAGATGAATGCCAGGGACTCCGAAAAATTAGAGGGTATTTTAGAGTTTGTTGGCTTTGAAAAGAAGGAAGAAGAGGATGCGGATTTCGTCATTTTCAACACCTGTACCGTAAGAGACAACGCCAACCAGCGTGTTTACGGCAGACTGGGCGAAGTGAAGGGCTTTAAGAAGAAAAATCCCCACATGAAAATTGCTCTCTGCGGCTGTATGATGCAGGAGCCCGGCGTCATCGAAAAGATAAGAGAAAGCTACCGTTTTGTGGACCTGATTTTCGGTACCCACAACATTTATAAATTTGCGGAACTTCTGACCGCATCCTTTGAAAGCAAGGGCATGCTCATCGATATCTGGAAGGACACGGACAAAATCGTGGAAGACCTTCCCGTGGAGCGGAAATACCCCTTCAAATCCGGTATCAACATCATGTTCGGCTGTAACAATTTCTGCAGCTACTGTATCGTTCCCTATGTAAGAGGACGGGAGAGAAGCCGCAATCCCAAGGATATTATCCGGGAAATCGAAGGACTGGTAGCGGACGGCGTGGTGGAAATCATGCTGCTTGGCCAGAATGTAAACTCCTACGGTAAAAATTTAGAGGAGCCCATTACCTTTGCGGAACTTTTACAGGAAGTGGAAAAAATCGAAGGCTTACAGCGTATCCGCTTTATGACCTCCCATCCCAAGGATTTGTCCGAGGATTTAATTCAGGTGATGAAGCACAGCAAAAAAATCTGTCGTCATCTGCACCTTCCCCTGCAGGCAGGCTCCAACAAGATATTAAAAGCCATGAACCGTGTTTATACCAAGGAGCAGTACATAGCCCTGGCAAAGCATATCCGGGAAGAAATCCCCGATATGGCGATTACCACCGACTTAATCGTGGGCTTCCCCGGCGAAACCCTTGCGGATGTGGAAGAAACCATTGAAGTGGTAAAGGAAATCCAGTACGACAATGCTTTTACGTTTATTTATTCCAAGCGAAGCGGCACGCCCGCGGCTGCCATGGAACAGGTGCCGGAGGAAATCGTAAAAGAAGGCTTCAACAAGCTCTTAAAGGTAGTGCAGGAAACCGCCAGAGAACGGGTAAAACGTTACGAAGGCATGGTAATGGAAGCGCTGGTGGAAGAGCAGAACGAGCAGGATGCAAGTCTTTTGACCGGCAGACTTTCCAACAACACCATTGTGCATTTCAAAGGAGACACGTCCTTAATCGGTAAGATTGTCAATGTGAAACTAAGCTCCTGTCAGGGATTTTATTATCTCGGCGAGCTTGTTTAATAGAAACTTATGAGGAGTGGGGAGATTTCCCCGAAAAAAATTATGGAAAAAGAAAAATTGAAACCGAAGTTGTTTTCTGTCATGAAAACCTACACCAAAGAGCAGTTCGTAAAAGACGTGGTGGCAGGTATCATCGTGGCAATCATTGCGCTGCCCTTATCCATTGCCCTGGCGCTGGCGAGCGGCGTCACCCCGGAAAAAGGTATTTACACCGCCATTGTAGCGGGCTTTGTGATTTCCTTTTTGGGTGGCAGCCGTGTGCAGATAGCCGGACCGACCGCAGCCTTTGCCACCATCGTGGCGGGGATTGTGGCAAGAGCCGGCATGGACGGCCTGATCATTGCCACCATTATGGCGGGCATTATCCTGATTTTAATGGGACTGTTTCATTTCGGTTCCCTGATTAAGTTTATTCCCTATACCATTACCACCGGCTTTACCGCCGGTATTGCCGTGACGATTTTTATCGGCCAGATAAAGGATTTCTTAGGTCTTACCATTGTGACGGAAGAACCGCTTATCGACACCATGGACAAGCTTTCCGCAGACTTCCGCTTTATCTCCACCATCAACTGGTGGGCGCTCGGCGTGGGAGCCCTGTGTATGGTCATTCTCATTGCCTGGCCGTATCTGCCCGGATTCTTAAATAAAATCCCCGCATCCTTGATTGCCGTTTTAGTAAGCAGTGCACTGGTAGCCCTTATGAACCTGCCGGTCAACACTATCGGCGATTTGTATACCATTTCCGCCAAGCTTCCGGCATTTTCCCTGCCGCATGCGGATTTGAAAACCATTGAATCCCTGGTACCGGATGCCTTTACCATTGCTATTTTAGCGGGTATTGAGTCCCTGCTTTCCTGTGTGGTGGCAGACTCCATGGTAAACTCCAGACACCGTTCCAATATGGAGCTTGTGGCACAGGGTGCAGGCAACATTGCATCCGCGCTGTTCGGAGGTATTCCCGCTACAGGAGCCATTGCCAGAACCGCAGCCAATATCAAAAACGGCGGCAGAACCCCCATTGCCGGTATGGTGCATTCCGTTACCTTACTGCTTATTTTAGTGGTGCTGATGCCGTATGCAGCTCTCATTCCCATGCCCGCCATTGCCGCAATTCTTTTCATGGTAGCTTACAATATGTGCGGTTGGAGAGAGTTTGTAAACCTTTGCAAAACCGCACCCAAAAGCGATATTTTAGTACTGGTCTTAACCTTTGCGCTGACCGTGGTATTTGACCTGGTGGTTGCCATTGAAGTAGGTCTTATCTTAACCTGTATCCTGTTCATGAAGCGCATGAGCGATGTGACCGAGGTTTCCGGCTGGAAGTACGTGGAGCCGGAGGATGACCCGGAGGGAACCATGATGAACGTGCCGAAAAATACCGTGGTATATGAAATTACCGGTCCCATGTTCTTCGGTGCCGCAGACAAGCTCTTAAAGATTGCCGTGCAGGACAATGCAAAATGCCTCATTCTTCGTATGCGAAGTGTAAATGCCATTGACTCCACCGCCATGCGGAATTTTGAGAGACTGTATAAAGAATGTCAGAAGAAGAAGGTAACCCTTATTTTCTCCCATGTAAACAGCCAGCCGATGTCCATTATGCATAAAGCGGGCTTCTATGAGGAAGTGGGCGCAGACAATTTCTGTGCGCATATAAATGATGCCATGAAGCGGGCACAAGATTTACAATAACTATATTTTGTAGTATAATATGAGCGGATGTGCATATATGGCACATCCGCATTTTTGACGAACAGGAGTATACAAAAGTGGCTGAATTTACACCCATGATGCAGAAATACTTGGAAACCAAAAAGGAATATCCCGATTGTATTCTTTTTTACAGACTGGGAGATTTCTACGAAATGTTTTTTGAAGATGCCCTGACGGCTTCAAGGGAATTAGAGATTACCCTTACCGGAAAGGACTGCGGACAGGAAGAACGGGCGCCCATGTGCGGCGTGCCCTATCATGCGGTGGAAGGCTATTTGAACAAACTGGTCAGCAAGGGTTACAAGGTAGCCATCTGTGAACAGGTGGAGGACCCGAAGCTTGCCAAAGGGCTGGTAAAAAGAGAGGTTGTCCGTATCGTTACCCCTGGCACCAATATTGACGCCAATGCGCTCGAAGAAAACCGGAACAATTACCTGATGTGCGTGACCTATATGCCGACGAAAATCGGTGTTTCCGTGGCGGATGTCACCACCGGCGACTACTATGTGACGGAAGTGGACGATTTGCGCAAGCTCATGGATGAAATCATCAAATACCAGCCGAAGGAAATCATCTGCAATGATGCTTTTTTAGTAAGCGGCATGGATATCGAGGATTTGCGGGGAAGGCTGGGCATCAGCTTATCCTCTCTGGAAGCCCATTACTTTGACGATGACAATGCAAGGAAGTGCCTGATGAAGCATTTCCATGTGAATACACTCATCGGTCTCGGCATTGATGATTTCCCCATCGGTTTTATTGCGGCGGGAGCGCTTCTTACCTACCTTTACGATACCCAGAAGACCTCCTTGGAGCATATCCGTCACATCACTCCGTATTTAACCAGCAAATTCATGCTGCTTGACAGCTCGACCAGACGTAACTTAGAGCTGGTGGAAACCCTGCGAGAAAAGCAGAAGAGAGGCTCCCTTTTATGGGTGCTTGACAAGACGAAAACCGCCATGGGCGGCAGAATGCTCCGTAATTTTGTGGAACAGCCCCTCATCGAGAAAAGAGCCATTGAGGACAGACTGGACGCCATTTCCGAATTAAACAAGGACCCCATTACCCGGGATGAAATCCGGGAGTACTTAAATCCCATTTACGATTTGGAGCGACTGCTCGGCCGTATCAGCTTTAAGACTGCCAATCCCAGAGATATGATTGCTTTCCGCAATTCCTTACAGATGCTGCCGCCCATCAAGGCGGTCATGGCATCCTTTGAAAAGGCGGAGCTTTCCTTTATCCGGGACGAAATCGACCCCCTTACGGACATCTGCAGCCTCATCGAAAATGCCATCTGCGAGGACCCTCCTTTTTCCATAAGAGAGGGCGGTTTTATCAAAGAGGGCTTTGACGAGGATATTGACCGGCTGATGCATGCCAAGCAGGACGGCAAAACCTGGCTTGCCAATTTAGAGGAAGAAGACAGGGAGCGCACCGGCATCAAGAACCTGAAAATCAAGTACAACAAGGTATTCGGCTATTATTTTGAAGTCACGAATTCCTATGCGTCCTTAGTTCCCGATGACTATGTGCGCAAGCAGACTCTTGCCAATGCCGAGCGTTACACCACGCCACGGTTAAAGGAGTTAGAAGACACCATCTTAAACGCAGAGGATAAGCTCTGCACATTGGAATACGATTTATTCTGTAAAATCAGGGAAGCCATTGCGGCGGAAATGGACCGCATCCAGAAAACAGCCAAGGCGGTTGCCAAACTGGATGTCTATGCCTCCCTTTCCTTAGTGGCGGAAAGAAACGGCTACGTGCGTCCGAAGTTAAACGAAAAGGGCGTCATTGACATCAAGGACGGCAGACACCCGGTAGTGGAGCAGATGATTGACAATGACATGTTCATTGCAAACGACACCTACTTAGACAACGGCAGTCATTGTATTTCCGTCATCACCGGGCCCAATATGGCAGGTAAATCCACCTACATGCGGCAGACGGCGTTAATTGTCCTGATGGCGCAGATTGGCAGCTTTGTTCCGGCAAAGAGCGCCAATATCGGCATTGTGGACCGTATTTTTACCCGTGTGGGTGCTTCGGACGATCTGGCAAGCGGACAGTCCACATTTATGGTGGAAATGAATGAGGTTGCCAATATTTTACGGAATGCCACCTCCAACAGCCTTCTTGTTTTAGACGAAATCGGCAGAGGAACCTCCACCTTCGACGGTCTTTCCATCGCCTGGGCGGTCATCGAGCACATCAGCAACCGGAGGTTACTGGGCGCCAAGACTTTATTTGCCACCCATTACCACGAACTGACCGAGCTGGAAGGCAAAATGAGCAATGTCAACAATTACTGCATCGCCGTCAAGGAGTGCGGGGACGACATTGTGTTTTTACGGAAAATTGTAAGGGGCGGAGCGGACAAGAGCTACGGTATCCAGGTAGCCCGGCTGGCAGGTGTGCCGGACATGGTCATTGACCGTGCCAAGGAAATCGTAAAGCAGCTTTCCGACAACGATATCACTGAAAAGGTACAGAGCATCGCCATAGACATAAAGGGAGATGCAAAGCCAAAAAAGGCAGAGCATCTGGACGAAGTGGATATGGCGCAGATGTCTTTATTTGAAACGGTAAAGGATGAGGATGTCATCAAGGAAATCAAGGAAACGGATTTAAGCACCATGACTCCCATTGACGCCTTAAACACCTTATACCGTCTGCAGAGTAAACTGAACAACCGCTGGCAGACTCCTTCCCATTAAGGAACTGCCGTAGAAAGGAAACCCATGACAGCAATACAAATTCTTGATTCTGCCACCATTGATAAAATTGCTGCCGGCGAAGTCGTAGAACGCCCCAGCAGCGTGGTGAAGGAACTGGTGGAAAATGCCCTGGATGCGTGTGCGGATGCCATAACCGTGGAAATCAAAGAAGGCGGCATCACCTTTATCCGCGTCACCGACAACGGCAGCGGCATCGACAGTTCCCAGATACGCAATGCCTTCATGCGGCATGCAACCAGTAAAATCCGTTCGGCGGAGGATCTGACCCACGTAGTAAGCTTAGGCTTCCGCGGTGAAGCTCTTTCCAGTATCTGCGCCGTAGCGCAGGTGGAGCTGATTACCAAAACGAAAGACAATTTAACCGGCGTCCGTTATGTCTGCGAGGGCGCCGTAGAAAAGGAATGCTCCGAAATCGGCGCCCCCACGGGTACCACGGTGCTTGTGAAAAATCTGTTTTTCAACACACCGGTACGGCGCAAATTCTTAAAACAGCCCATGACGGAGGGCGGCTATATCATCGACTTGATGGAACATATGGCTCTGTCCCGCCCGGATACCGCGTTTAAGCTTATGGTAAACGGGCAGGTGAAATTCCACACCTCCGGCAACGGCAGCTTAAAAGAAGTCATTTACCGGATTTACGGCAAGGAAACGGCATCCCAGCTTCTTCCCTTTGAAAAGGAAACCAAGGGCATCAAGGTGGAAGGATACCTCGGAAAGCCGATTTTGAACCGTTCCAACCGCAACTTTGAAAACTATTACATCAACGGCAGATACATAAAAAGCAGCCTGATTGCCAAGGCTTTGGAAGACGGCTACAGCAATTATTTAATGCAGCACAAATTCCCCTTTACCGTTCTGCATTTTACCATCGATACGGAAATGGTGGATGTGAATGTGCATCCCACGAAAATGGATGTGCGCTTTACCGGCGGCAATTATTTTTACGATTTTGTGGCCTCCTCCGTGGCGGCGGCGCTGCAGCAGAGAGAAATGATTCCGGAAGCCCTGCTTTCCGAAGAAAAAGAAGAGGAAACCCAGAAAATAAAGGTACCGGAGCCGTTTGAACAGCAGCGAACCAGACAGGTCCAGGTCATGGAGGAGCAGCGCTACGAGGCGGTCCGTTCCCCCAGCCGGGATATCTTTATCAGGGAAGCCGCCGAAGAGTCCCTGAAAGCCATGGCGGACAATACTTCGTCAGATGACGATTTCTTCGTACAGATACCCGCCAGGGTTGCAGACAGCACACCCACCCTGCGCACAGAGATGCCTGTGGAGCCAGCCGCACCCGGCACAGCAATGCCTGCAAATGCAGAACAGGCCGAACAAGCACCGGCTGTGAAGACTGAACCCCCGAAGCAGTTGGACCTCTTTGATGAGAAGATGCTCACAAAGGAGAACCGCCCCCGGTACCGCATTTTGGGACAGATTTTTGATACCTACTGGCTGATTGCTTTCACCGACAAGCTTTTTATCGTGGACCAGCATGCGGCGCACGAAAAGGTAAAATACGAACGGCTGATGAAGCATTATCATGAAAAGGATATTGTGACCCAGACCTTAAATCCGCCCATTGTGGTGACCCTTTCCGCAAAGGAAGAAGCCACCTTTCTTTCCTGTAAGGATGTGTTTGCCGGACTCGGCTTTGAAATCGAGGATTTCGGCGGCAGGGAATATGCCCTGCGCGGCGTACCCGTGGATTTGTACGGGCAGGAGGAAAAGACACTGTTTTTAAGTGTACTGGATGAAATGTCGGAAGGGCCTCTTCACAAGGACCTGACCGTAGTGGAAGAGAAGCTTGCCACCATGGCGTGCAAATCCGCCGTAAAGGGCAACCACAGCTTTTCCTTTGCGGAAATGGAAGCGCTTATTGACGAGCTTCTGACACTGGACAATCCGTACAACTGTCCCCACGGAAGACCCACCATTATTTCCATGAGCAAATATGAAATCGAAAAGAAATTCAAACGAATTGTTTAGAATGTTTGTAAAAAGAAAGGCAGTCCTATGAAAAAGCCCCTTCTTATCCTCACCGGTCCTACGGCGGTGGGCAAAACCAGGCTTTCCATAAAGCTTGCAAAAGCGGTAAACGGAGAGATTATCTCCGCCGATTCCATGCAGGTCTACCGCTATATGGACATCGGCTCCGCCAAAATAAAACCCGAAGAAACAGAGGGTGTTCCCCATCATCTGATTGATGTGCTTGACCCGGAAGAAGAATTCAACGTGGTTACCTTCCAGAAAATGTGTAAAAAATGCATGGATGAAATCTACGGCCGGGGACATGTTCCCATCTTAACGGGCGGCACCGGCTTTTATATCCAGTCCGTCCTCTACGACATTGATTTTACGGAAAATGAAGACCACAGCGGGATCCGGGAGGAGCTGGAGCAGCTCGCCGCAGAGAGAGGCGAGGAGCATTTGCACCAGATGCTGGCACAG
>OQVN01000453.1_pt1 | contig 15652 bp, 21 predicted proteins | sample 1691621 | NCBI WGS metagenome assembly OQVN01 (sample SAMN03418278, study PRJEB22391) | human gut metagenome | biome: human-gut; feature: organic feature; material: feces | host: Homo sapiens | place: Tanzania | collected 2013-01 | reverse complement strand
ACAACGCTAAAAAGCGTGATCAAATTACAAAAAAGCGTGATCAAATCAAAAAAATCACAATAAATAACTTCACGAAAGGAGATTAACATGGAGTACAAAGCACTAACCAGAGACGCACTCATGAAAATGAGCGCAAAAGACTTAAAGGCAAGACTTAAAGAGCTTAATTCATTCGCTGAGAACGAAGAGGGCGAGGCACTTGATCAGATTCTCGAGGAGGCTGACATTATCAACGGCATCCTCCAGGACGCAAAGGCAAGACAGAGACTTGCAACCATGGCATCAGAGGCAGGAGCTTCCGATGACGACACAAATAAGGGTGAGGGCTCAAATGGAACACTTGACCAGATTTCAGAGCGTGGAAAAAACATCAAAAACGGCAAGGCAGTAAAATTTGCTGCAAGGCTCGTGTCAACAAGAATTAAAAATGCTCTATCCACAGCTCAGACGGTGCTCCCATCACACGAGGCATCAGACCTGAAGCCAACCTTTAACGATGTATCAAGCTTAATCGACAGGGTTAAGACCATCCCATTACCGGGTGGAGAGACTTATCAGAGAGGATATGTTAAGTCATACGGAGATGGTGCAGGTACATCGGAGGAGGGTGCTGACTACAATCCGACAGAACCGGAATTCGGATATGTAACCATCAAGAAAGAGAAGATCACAGCGTACACAGAGGAGCCAGAAGAGATGATCAAGCTTCCTGACGCTGACTATGATGGAGTAGTCGAGTCATCCGTGACTATGGCTATTAGGAGATACATCAGCCGTCAGATCCTTATCGGAGATGGCTCAACCTCTAAACTTAAGGGTATCTTCTACAATCCGACACAGGAGAATGAGCAGGTCATCGATCCTAAGACAGATATCACAACAATCACAGAGATTGCATCAGATACCCTCGATGAAATTATCTACAGCTATGGCGGGGAGGAAGAGGTCGAGGACATCGCGGTTCTCGTTCTCAACAAAAAAGATCTTAAGGCTTTCGCAAAGCTCAGAGACAAGCAGGGCAGAAAGGTTTACACAATTGTGAACCACGGCAACACAGGAACTATTGACGGAGTACCATACATCATCAACAGCGCATGCAAGGCCATTTCGGATCCGGCAACTACAGCAGGCTCTTACGAGATGGCATACGGACCGCTTGAGAACTACGAGCTTGCAATCTTCTCTGATATCGATGCAAGAAAGTCAACTGACTACAAGTTCAAGCAGGGACAGGTTGCTTACCGCGGAGACATCTTTGTAGGAGGCGCAGTAGCTGCCAAGAATGGATTTATCCGTGTAAAGAAAGCAGACGCGTAAAAGGAGAAGCTTAAATGACGAGAGAGGAATTATTACGAAAAGCCAAAATCAGAGTGAGAAAAAGCTCCACTGACATGCTGGATGATGACGTAAGCCAGCTCATCAATGTCGCAATCACGGACTTAAAAAGAATCGGAGTGCATCAGACATACCTTGATGAGCTGGAAGACCCTCTCGTGATTGAGGCAGTGCTTAATTACGTTAAGGCAAATTACTCAATCAATAGCGATTATGAACGCCTGATCGGGTGCTACAACATGACACTCACCAAAATTAAAGGTGGAAATTACAGACAGCCAAAGGAGTGACATTATGGATGCATTAATCACTCTTATACATCCGGGCGAGACTGATGAAGCTGACGAGAAGACAGAAGTTTTTGCGGAAGTCGAAAGCACCGGCCGGGATGAATTTGTGGCAGCAGGGGAGAGAGGCTTCAAGGCCTCTAACAAGTTTACGGTCTGGAATAACGAATATGACGGACAGCCGGAGTGTATATACGACGGCAAGCGTCTCACCATATACCGCACATACGGACTGAGAAGCGATGACAGGATAGAGCTGTATGCGGCAGAGAGAGTAGGCAGGTATGGAGGTTAAAATCACATCAGACGAGCTTGCGGAAACCCTTAATAAACTCATGGAGGACTACACAGGAACAGTCACAGAAATAGTCAATGAACAGGCAAAGGACACTGCAGAGTGGTCATCAGGCGAACTGAAAAAGGGCGGACCATACCGAGAACGAACCGGAAAGTATACCAAGGACTGGGACTCCAAGATCAGGGAGAAACGAGTCTCGAAGCTGACCGGAGAGGTCACATACTCCGTGTACAACAAAAAGCACTATCAGCTGACGCACCTGCTGGAAAAAGGTCACGTAAAGCGCAACGGCTCGGGCAGAGTCAGAGCGTTTGAACATATCGCTCCTGTTGAGAAAGAAGCAGAGGAGCGATTTATTAAAGGAATAAGCGAAGGGATAGAAAGACTATGACACTGGATACAATCATCGAGCGCTTTAAGAAGCTGAATCTTCCGATGGCTCTTAATGAGTTCACGATAACGAACAGAACACCGGCACCCACATTACCTTACATCTGTTACCTGGTTGATGAGACACAGCGCGGCTCTGATCAGAAGAATATGATTAGAGACATAAGTGCTTCATTCGAGCTGTACACCGACAGAAAGCCGGACAAAGCAATCGAATCAAGAATTGAGCGCGAGGTTCTGTTTGATGTTGAATTCAGAAAGAACCAGGTAAAGATTGACAGCGAGAACATGGTGCAGACGTCATATGATTTTGATATCACCGAAAAAATTTGAAAAGGAGAAAAAGATGGAAGAGAAAGAACAAATTATCTTAGGCTCAGGAAATGTGCATATTGAGACATTCTCGGGAACACTGCCGGATCCGACGGAATTCTGTAAAGAAACAAACAGAATGGCATATATCTCCGGCGGCGCTACGCTTGAGTACAAGCCATCATACTACACGGCCAAGGACGACTCCGGCAAAAAGAGTAAAACCGTCATGACAGAGGAAGAGGTAACGCTCAAGACAGGCATCATGACATTCAACTCGCAGGTATTCAAACAGATGTGCGACACTGCACGCGTAAGCGAGTTCACAGGAAAAAATAAGAAAACATACAAGAGAGTGAAATTCGGCGGAATTTCAAATCAGAGAGGAGAAAAGTATGTTATCTGTTTCCATTACGAGGACCCGGTTGACGGAGACCTTTACGTGATGATTGTTGGAAGCAATCAGGCAGGCTTTTCACTTGCGTTTGCAAAGGACAAGGAAACTGTCACAGATGCAGAGTTCAAAGCAGAGCCAATGGATGAAGAGGGCACCCTTATCGATTTCTACGAGGAGAGCGGCACTGCAAGCCAGGTAGTGGACTCTAAGGAATAAAAAATGTACGGCAGCACAGTAGGTCTGAGCTGCCGTTTTTCAGAAGAAAGGAAAGAATATGGCAAGCTACGCACTAAATTTCAACCAGATCAAGAGAAGATTTTTCCACATAACGCTCAAGGACTATGACGTCAAGGAAAAGAATGGAGAAATAATCCACAAAGAGGGCGAGAAGCTCACAGTCAAGATGCCGGTCAAGGCTACATTCCACAAGCTGGCAGCAGTACAGAACTTAGACACCAGCCAGATATCACTCGACGATGCAATGGATACCATGGCAGAGGTAGTGGCAGAGACCATGTCAAACAATCTGCAGAGGAGAAAGATATCACCGAGAATCATATCGGAAAATTACGACTTCGAGGAAATGAGTATATTCATCACCGAGTATATGAATTTTGTGCAGGGAGTATCTAAGGACCCAAACTAAAATTGCCCTATTATCCGGACGACTTCGGGGAAGAATCACATTTCCCGCTCCAAACAAAGGGCGAGAAGCTTGTCATGGATTACACGGGGCTCAATTTGAACGAAATACAGCTGATGGAGCTGGACAAATACCTTTTCTACATGAGAGAGGCATACATCTATAGCCTGAATCAGACCGAGAAGGGCAGAGAGTACCTGGAGAACTGCTGGCGAATCAAACAGACAAGGCCTGACAGACAGGCTCTGAGAAAAAAATTCGGGAAGAAGGGAGGAAACTAAATGGCAAAAAGCGTATTAAAGGGAATCACAATCGAGATAGGCGGCAACACCACCAATCTGACAAAATCAATAGATGATGTGAATAAAAAGAGCAGAAGCCTGCAGAGTGAGCTCAAGGAAGTCAATAAGCTGCTCAAGCTGGATCCTAAGAATACAGAGCTTGTAGCCCAGAAACAGAAGCTCCTTGCCGAATCAGTCAATCAGACCAAAGAAAAGCTGAATGTGCTCAAAGAGGCGGAAAAGCAGGTGCAGGCGCAGTTTGAAAAGGGCGAAGCCAGTGAAGAGCAGTACAGAGAGATACAGCGTGAGATAGTTCAGACCGAACAGGACCTTAAAAGCCTCAAGAAACAGACAGAAGAGTTTAATAATCAAAAGCTCGACAACGTGGCGGAAGGCTTCAAAAAGACCGGTGAGAAGATAACAGGAGTGGGCGAAAAGCTCATGCCGGTGACAGGCGCTGTGACAGCGGTAGGAGCTGCATCCGTGGCGGCATGCATGAACATGGACAACGGCTATGATACAGTAATTACCAAGACCGGAGCCACAGGAGAGGCACTTGAAGGACTCAAAAAAAACGTAGATAACGTATTTAAAGACTTACCGGTAAGTGCAGAGGATGCAGGTATTGCAGTCGGAGAAGTTAATACAAGGTTCGGACAGACAGGAGAGGCATGTGAGAAGACATCGAAACAGTTTCTTGAGTTTGCGAATATTAACAGTACAGACCTTAATACGTCGATTGATTCTGTAGATGCCATAATGACAAAGTTTGAAGTAGACTCAAGCCAGACCGGCAATGTGCTTGGACTGCTCACCAAGGCAGGGCAGGACACAGGACTTTCCATGGATACTCTGCAGAATACTCTGCAGAAAAATGGAGCCACGCTCAAAGAGATGGGACTTGATTTAACATCATCCGTGAACCTTTTAGCTCAGTTCGAATCAAGCGGTGTGGATGCAACAACGGCTATGGCAGGACTAAAAAAAGCTCAGCAGAACGCAACCGCAGAAGGCAAGACACTGAAAGATGCACTGTCAGAGACAGTGGAGAAGATTAAAGGAGCAAGCTCTGAGACAGAAGCATTGCAGATTGCAACAGACCTATTCGGAAAAAAAGGTGCTGCGGAAATGACGCAGGCAATCAGAGAAGGCAGGTTTTCGCTCGATGATTTGACAGGCTCACTAAATGACTATTCAAGCACGGTTGAAGATACGTATACAGCCACACTGGATCCGTGGGATCAGGCGAAGGTAATGATTAACAATGTACAGCTTGCAGGAAGCGACCTTGCAGGCACCGTGTTGAGCGCATTACAGCCGGCGATTGACGGAACAACTGAGAAGATTAAGGATTTCACAAGCTGGTTTACAAGCCTTGATTCAGGCACCAAGGAGATGATTGCTACCATAGCACTGGTTGTGGCAGCAGTCGGCCCGGTGCTCATCATCATAGGCAAGCTATGCACGGCAGTCTCGAGCATTATCAACGTTGCCAAGCTCCTGCAGCCGGTGATAGTAGCAATCAACACAACTCTCGCCGCCAACCCCATTATGATAGTGATTATGGCAGTGGCGGCGCTGATAGCAATTTTTGTTACATTGTACAACAAGTGCGAATGGTTCAGGGATGCGGTCAATTCAGTCTTTGAGGCAATTAAGGCATTCCTTGAACCGATTATTGAAGCAATCAAGGGTTTTATTGAAACTGTATGGACCAAGGTACAGGAGATATGGGCTCTGATAGAGCCGTATATCATGGCAGCAGTTGACACGCTCAGACAGATAGGCTCTGACATAGCACAGATATTCTCTGATTGCTGGAGCATCATTCAATCTGTGTGGAACCTCGTATCACCATACTTTGAAGCTATCTGGGAGAATATCAAGGTTATTTTTTCGGTAGTAGGAACAGTGTTAAGCGGATTCTTTGATGTAGCATGGACTGCAATCAAGGGTATATGGGATGTGGCTGTACTATACTTCACGCTCATCTGGGAGAATATCAAGGTTGTATTCTCTGTAGTAGGAGAGGTACTAGGCTCATTCTTCCGTAATGCCTGGAACATCATCAAGGCGGTATGGGATGTGGTAGTGGCATATTTCTCAGCCATATGGAATGCAATCAAGGGAGTGTTCGCAGTAGTAAAGGATGTCCTTTCAGGAGATTTCAAGGGTGCATGGAATGAGATCAAGAATATCTTTTCCGGCTTTGCAAATTACTTTAAGACACTCTGGAATGCGGTCAAGACGATATTCGGCTCGGTAGGCTCATTCTTTAAGGATACGTTCGGGGCAGCATGGAACGGAATCAAAGCGGTATTTTCAAACTTTGGTTCATTCTTTTCCGGGCTCTGGAACACAATCAAGAACACGTTTACAAAGCTCGGCACATCAATAGCCGGAGCAATAAGCAGTTCCGTAAAAGCAGGAATCAACGGAGTAATCAGCATGATTCAGAACACCATTAACGGAGCCATCGGACTGATTAACGGAGCTATCGGATTAATCAATAAGATACCCGGAGTTTCAATCAGCAAAATCAGCAAATTAAGTCTCCCAAAGCTTGCAAAAGGTGGAGAGCTGCAGGAAGGACAGGCAATCGTAGCCGAGGCAGGCCCGGAGATATTACAGGTAGTAAACGGAAAAACTATCGTCACACCTCTGACCGACGGAGCCAAGAACAGGACTCTTGACGAGGCGCTCGGCAAGAGAGGAGCAGGAGACACAAAGGTAGAAATGAAGATTGAAAATTTCTATAACAACAGAAAGCAGGATATCAGAGAGCTCACAGAAGAGGTGCTTGAGGTGGCTGCACAGATTAAAGAAAGGGATGAGGCGGCATATGCTTAAGGACTACATCAACAGCTTTACATACAACGGACACAGTTCATTGGAATATGGTTTAGCAATCAATTCAAAAAATAATGTCTTTGGAGCTCCTAAGCCTGTGATTGAGAAAATCAATATCCCGGGAAGAGGAGATATCGTCTACAACAACAAAACAGACGAGCTTGACAATGGCGAGTATAGCGATTTCTCAAAGAAATACAGCTGTTTCATAATGCTTGACGACAATAACGATTTTTCAATCGAGGACACGGTGAGAGCTATCGCAGGATGGCTTTCAAAGGAACCGGGCTACAAGAGACTGGATGATACCTACGAGGAGGGCTATTTCAGAGAAGCCCTCTTCGAGAGCGAGCTGTCAGCTCAGGACGTAGCGGCTATGCTCGTTGGAAAGATAGACCTGACATTCACCTGTCACCCATTCAAATACTCATATGCCGGGCAGAAAGTAATCACACTGTCACAGGCAGCCACGATATACAATACAGAGAATTTCACCGCGCTACCGTACATGAAAATATACGGATCCGGCACGATAACTCTGTACATCAACAACAGGGCACATACCTTCAAGGATGTGAACGGATATATTGAGGTCGACAGTGAGCAGATGACGGCATACAAAGACCACACGTTATGCAACAGCCAGATGCTAACCACACTCTTCCCAAAGCTTGCAGCAGGACAAAATGACATCAGATGGGGCGGAGACGTCAGCAGGATAGAATTAACACCAAGGTGGTGCAGCCTATGATACCAATACTTTACGAAGCCAAAACAGGCGATTTCACAGGAAACGGTACAGGATTTTTAAGAGATGCAACAGAGTGTACAGTCAAAGAGGTGAGAAATGGCACCTTCGAGCTGACACTCAAGTATCCTGAGAATGGAGTGTATGCTGATAAGCTTACTGAGGATGCAATCATAAAAGCCAAGCCGAATAATAAGGATAATGACCAGCTTTTCAGAATATACAAATCCGGAAAGACAATCGCAGGAGTGAATACATTCTATGCCGAACATATAAGCTACGAACTGAACAGCAACCCAATATGTCAGCCGGTGATAGAGGGAAAGAATCCACAGCAGGCAATTGAGCAGGTTCTTTCACAGGCAGCAGTGCCAAACAACTATACGGCATGGTCTGACATACAGACACGCAACAGCACCAGTGTAGATGATGTGGTCAGCGTCAGAAAGATGTTAGGAGGAGTCGAGGGCTCAATTCTTGACACATGGGGCGGTGAATACCAATTTGACAATTTCACGATAAAGCTCTGGAAAAGCAGAGGCAAGGATACCGGAGAGACAATCCGCTACGGAAAGAACCTGATCACAGCCGAACAGGAGAAGAACATAGCCAACACAGTAACCGCAATCTTTCCATATGCACGTTACAAGAAGGACGAGACAAGCGAGGAAGAAATCCTCGTGAAGCTTTCAGAGGGCATCATAAAGACTCCGAACGCTGACCGGTATGCTAGGCTAAAATGCGAGCCAGTGGATTTTTCCGACAAGTTCGAGGATGGCATAGTAATCACAGAGGACATGCTCCGCGAGGTTGCAACAGCATATGCCCAAAGCGGTATCGATGAGCCGAGTATCTCCATCAAAGCCTCGTTCCAAGATATGAACAAAATCAAAGGAAATGAGAATCTGGCCACATTCAACAGCATAGATCTGTGTGACACAGTAACAGTCATCATTGAAAAGCTCGACATCGATGTAAAGGCGAAGGTTGTATCATACACATACAATGTCCTTAAAGAGCGTGCCGAGAGCGTGGAAATCGGAGAGACAAGAACCAACCTCACCAAGCAGATTACAGCTGAGAGCAAGGAGCAGGCTGACAGAATAATAAAGACTGCCACATTCTCAGAGAAGCTGGAAGCAAGCCTCAAACAAAGAATTGCTGATGCAACAGCCGCCATCACCGGCAACAGCGGCGGCTATGTAGTGCTCTATCCGCCTGAGAATCCCCAAGAGATTTTCGTCATGGACACTCCGGACACCAAGACCGCCAAGAACGTGTGGAGGTGGAATAAGGCAGGACTTGGCCACTCATCGAACGGAGTTAATGGACCGTTCAACGTGGCAATTCAGCAGGATGGGACAATCATAGCCGACTTCATCGGCGTCGGAGAGCTCAACGGCATGCTCCTCAAAGTCGGAACGGTCAAGGCAGAGTCATTGTCAGTGGAATACAAACAAAGCGTTACACAAAAAGCGCAGGATTTCGCGAATGCAGCAGAAAGCAATGCGAACAGTGCCACCGATAAAAAGCTTGAGGATTACCCAACGACCACTGAAATGAAGTCAGCACTGACAGCAGAGGCAGGAAAAATATCGATGGAAGTCTCGGAGACATACGAAACCAAAGAGACGGTGAAAAAGAAGATATCAGATGCAAATACAGCTGCACAGAATGCGGCGGATCAGGCAGAGAGCAATGCAAACGCAAAACTTGAAAGCTATAAAAAAGTGGCTAATGCTTCGATAGAACTAAATGCCAATGCCATAAAGAGCAAGGTCACGGCTGATGAAGTCACATCCCAAATAGAACAGAGCGCAGAGGCTATAAGATGCCAGGCCAAAAAGATATCATGGAAGAGTGAAAATTCGGAGATGACGGAAGATGGAAAGTTATCTTGCCAAGGCGCTGAAATCAGCGGCACGTTCAAACAAGTTCACGGAGGCAAAAAATCAATAGATATCAACAACAACGAAGTAAAAGTATTTTCTTGGCAAAATAATGGCAATTTCGCTGGTGCACTGGGATCTGTATACGTTAAAAACACAGGGAGAGATAAAGTGGCACTTTGGTGCGACAACAATGATATAGTATCGATTGGTTGCCAACAAGAAGAGGGCGATACACCCAACGCAAATATAGATGCAGTAATACAGATTGACGCAAAAACCTACAAAGAACAAACGCCGTGGATTAGAAACACAGCTAGCGGAAAACTTTTCCCCGAAAATAAGGAAGGAGTAACGGTTGAAAACGGATTAATCAAAGGTTGGGATATAGAATATGCCAGCGGAACTATGTCATTAATTAGTGGGCTCTCATGGAATAACAACGGCATCACGAAAGTCGAAAGATGCAACATTACAATTAAGAACGGAATAATAACAGGATGGAACACCACAAGCAAAGACTATTAGGAGGCAAGCATGGAGTATAGTGATATAAAGACGAACGTGTGCACAACAAGAAACGATGCACAACAAGAAAGTAATTCTATAGGTAAAACAGTAACAGGCACACCCGACAAAGTGAACAGGGAACCCGAGGAATGAGAGGATAAGACATGGCAGATCTACAAATAACACAGGAAATCACAGTAGACCTTGACGACAGAAGCCCTTTTGAATATGTCGTAGTAAAGCAGGGCGATAAGAACTCAAGAATAGTAGCTGTGACACTCCTGCAGAATAAGCAGGTATTTACAATACCGACTGGCACCACTGCCAGAATCAAATACTACAAGCCTGACGGTAACGAGGTCCTGAACAACTGTACGATATCAGGCAACAAGATTCTCGTAACGTATACAGAACAGATGCTTGCGGCATCCGGTACCGGCAAGGGTGAGATAATGCTGACAAAGGACTCAAAAGAGCTCAAATCAGCAACCTTTTACACCAAAATAGTCAGTTCAGTATACAAAGAAGATGGATTCACAAGTGATAAAGAGTTTTTGTCACTTGCATCAGTACTGAACACAGTTGACCAGGCATCACAGGCAGCCACCACGAATGCTAATATCGCAAAGCAGGCAGCAGCCAATGCAGATACAGCCACAACGGCCGCAAGGACTGCTACCACGAACGCAAATACTGCGACCACAAACGCGAACACGGCCACCGCAAATGCAAATAAAGCCACCACAAATGCAAATAATGCAACTGCAGCGGCAAATAAAGCAGCATCAGATGCAAATACGGCTACATCAAATGCCAACAAAGCGACAGAAGCGGCACAGAGAGCTGCACTTGATGCAACTACCGCAAAACAAGATGCAGATGCAGCAGCTGGAGGTGCCAACAATGCGGCAATGAATGCCAATGATGCGGCATTGGAAGCAAAAGAGCAGGCAGAACTATGTAAGGATAAAGCCAATGGACACGGTATCACGTTCACAGTCACACCGGAAGGGTTACTCAACGTGAGCAAGGAGGATTAAATATGAGCGGAATAGATATTATTTCGGATACAACAGGAAAAGCAATCGCTGAGAGCATTAAAGCCCTCAGCACAAAAATGAGCGGCGGGAAAGTAGTGTACGGAGTGCACATCAACAGCGGAGACAGCAATCCATCAACATCAGTCAGATATCTGGCAGATGCAGCAGGCATGACACCGGCAAAGATGAACTATACAACAGGGAAGTTTGAATATGGCTCATGGGGGAACGCCTTCTTCCTGCCACGTCCGTGTATGCTCAAGACGGACGGAACGGTAGATTATTACCTGAATGAAAATGACTATAGCAAGAAAGCGGATGGTACAGCTTCAGATATCACGAATGTGAATTATAACGGCAATGCCATGATGGAGTGGGGAGACGGTACCAACCTGATATGGTGGAAGATAGAACCGGATAAGGGCAATCCTAACAGTGCAAGCCTTTATGTTGCCAATTATCAAGCAGATAAGGATTTTAAAAATCTAAACTTCATCGACATTAACGGCAATGAAAAATCTCATTTTTATACACCGATTTATAATGGCTCGCTTGACAGCAACAATAAGTTACGCTCGATAAGCGGTCAAACAGTTATTAAATCAAAAACAGCCAGTCAAGAAATGACATATGCAAGAGCCAATGGTACAGGCTATGAAATCGAGCAGTACGTTGACAGACTCTTGATTAATATTTTGCTTATCATCATGGGGAAATCTACCGATACGCAAGATGTATTCGGACGAGGCATGAACAGCGAAACTACCGATGGCGAGCACTTCCTTCTTAAAACTGGCACAATGAACAGCAAAGGATTATTTTGGGGTGAGAATGCCGGAGAAGCCGGAGTTAAAGTCTTTGGTATGGAGAATTATTATGGCAATCAGTGCAGAAGAACAGTTGGACTTATCCTTGCCAATGGTACGGCAAAGGTTAAATTATCCCCATCCGTAAAAGACGGAAGTAGTGCAACTAATTACAACACTGACGGAACCGGTTATATCGAGATACCTAATTCGACTCCTAGCGGTACAAACGGTGGATATATCAGAGATATGCTGTATACGGCATTAGGCATGTTCCCAACAGTGATTACAGGCTCGTCATCGACCTATTATCCTGACGGCTGTCAGTTTAATATTGCAATTATAGCCTTTGCTATTTTCGGTGGCACCCTGAGCGAAGGACGGCATGGTGGTGCGTTCTACGTGTACTTGAATGCCAAGGCTGATCGCTGGGGGTGGTACGTCGGAGCTTCTCTTTCATACAAATAACTTGCAACAGGGAACATATTAAAATTTTAGTAATAAACAGAAAGGTAAGGTGCATTGAATATGACAGAATACAAGCTCGTAGAAAGTATGCAATCGGACAAGCCGCTTGATATTGATATAACATCTTCTCCGAATATCGTTTATCAGCGAAAAAATATTAAGTCGGTTGAAGCGACAGGAAGTGAAGATGATTTTGCCTATAAGCCTAAGCATTGGGAGTACGAAGAACGTGAGCTGACGCAGGACGAATACTCACAGTATCTTATTGCAATGGAACAGGCCAAGGCGATTAATGAGCACTCGGACAATGAAGCTATTGACAACTACACCATGCAGCTGATGAATGAGGGGGAACTGTAAATGAGGATACTTGTAGAAAGCTTTAAAAGACTTTATGAAAGCAAAAGAATCACAAAAGAGGAAATGCAGGCCAGAGTAGAGAGTGGCCGGATCACCGAGGATGAATATGAGTATATTACCGGGGAGAAGTACTCGAACGGAGAGAAAAAATGAGCCCGCTCGAGATAATATCGGGGCTATGTAATGTCACAGAGGAATTAGCCGATATCGTACAGAAACAGCAGACAGCGATAGAACAGTCGAAAATAGAGGAAGCAGTAAAAGCTGAATTAAGACAAAACATAAAAAGCACCGACCGGAAAATGGATATACTTGAATATAACATGAGAAGATATTGTGACACAGACGACATTGAGAAAGGAGAACGAGATGAAAGGAATTGACGTATCATCATACCAGGGCGCAATAGATTGGAGCAAAGTAAAATGGGCTGGTGTACAGTTCGCTATCTTAAAAATCATCAGAAAGGACCTAAACCCGGATAAAACCTTTGAGCAGAATTGGAAAGGTTGTACAGAAGCCGGAATGCCGATACAGGGCGTCTATAATTATTCTTATGCTGCTACAGCAGAAAAAGCAAAAACAGATGCGCAGAGAGTAATCGAAGTGCTTGCCGGAAGAAAGACATTTGTCTGGCTTGATGTAGAAGACAGATGCCAGCAGGGGCTTGGACAGACTTTAATCGACATCATCAACACATATCAGTCGGAAATCAAGGCAGCAGGGCTTGATTTCGGAGTATACACCGGACTCAGTTTCTACAATACTTACATCCTACCATATGCTAATCAGATTAACTGTCCGTTCTGGATAGCCCGCTACCCATCCACTAAAGGAATGACAATCGGGGACAATCCGAACGATGCCAAGAAGCCGGCAATTGTGCACAGCCTGTACGGATGGCAGTACACCAGTGCATTCACCTGCTCCGGACTCAGCAATAGCACGGATGCCAACCTCTTATATGTGGAGCTCGGAGCAAATGATACAACAGTAACAAGCCAGCCTGAAGCTGCGCCGGCCAAGCCGAAAGACGAGAGCTGGAAGGGCAATATTGACTATTACCTGGAAGGTGAAGAGGTCAGAAAATGGCAGCACGCCATGAATGTAGGCTTTGACCTCACCGGAGCTGATGCACTGAAAGAAGATGGTAAATTCGGAGCCGACTCGCAGGCATTCGCAAAGAACCACAATCTGTGGAGCGGACAAAAACACAACTGCCCGACTGCAATCAAGTGGTTAAGAAGAACACTGCACGATGTATACAGCTTCACGAAGTTAGATACAGATTACGGAAAGTGGACGGACTATCTTTCTAAATGCGTGAAGGTATTCCAAAAGAACAGAGGACTGACACAGGATGCATATGTCGGATTACTCACAACATACAGACTCTTGAAAGGATAAGGAAAAAAATGATGAACGATATTACAAGATTTTTTATAACAACAGCAAGCAATAAAATTATGGAGATAGTAGTAATATGCATAGTAATGGATACTATCTTCGGAGTACTACGAGCAATCAAGGAGAAAAAGTTCAATTCAAACTTTGGAATCAACGGAGCAATCAGGAAGGTCGGTATGCTGATGTCTCTTGTGCTCCTGGCTCTGGTTGATTCAATCATCAGATTGAACCTCATCGGATTTATTCCAAAAGAAGCAAGAGCATATCTTCCGGGGCAGACGGTCGGAACGATGGAGTTCTTCGCACTGCTCTATGTAGCATATGAGATTGTAAGTATATTGAAGAATATGTCATTATGCGGCTTGCCGGTCAAAAAGGTATGGCGCACGGTTAAAAAGACACTATCAAAGTATACTAATGAGCTTCCGACTGACTCGGCAAATTAAATAATTACATCAAAAAATAAAGGTATCTGTCAGACTGGCGGATACCTTTATTTTTGGAAAAAATTTAAATAAATTTTAAATAACACTTGACATATGGTGCACCATATGATATTATAATATCAGGAGGTGAGATAAGACAATGAGCAAACGAAAGAAGAGGAGAAAAAAAGAAATTAAGAGCCTGATTGCTTTAACAGCTAAACTGCTAATAGGGCTAGGAACTTTCTTAGCAGGCTTGGGAACACTGATTGAAGCAATAACAAAGGCTCTTAATTGAGGAAAAGGGGCGAAAGCCCCGCTCCTCTTCAAAAACATTATAGCTCATTTGATAATATATGAAAAGACTAAGATTCAGCGAATTATTTTTACTAGCATCATTGGTCATATATATTGCATCGGAAAAAGGCATATTTACATCAGCGCTATTAATGCTTGCATCCGTTTATATGATAATTGATGCTATACAGAAATACAGAAAGGAGAAAAAGAAATAATGCCAGTAGGAAGTCCAAAACCACAAACTGTGGCAACAGAGAAATATGCCAAAAAGGCAGGCTGGATATCCAAAAGTTACAAGCTTAAAAAAGAGGTAGTCGATGAATACACACAGGCCTGCAAGAAAGCCGGAGTAAGTGCTGCAGGACAGCTCACAACAATGATGAAAAAATTTGCCGAGGAGGTCAACGGAGTGGAGCATACAATAATAGAAGACACAGAGTCTTAAAATGGAAAACTTTGGATGAATCTTCCTATATATAAAGAATAAAAGATAATTAGAAATTTCCCCAAAATTTCCCCAAAATCATTACACCACGCATAAATACTGATAATTTGGGAGAAAAATAATAGGTTCGACTCCCGTCTAGTCCACTAAAAAAGTGGCTTAAATACTGAATTTGAGCCACTCATTTTTTTAAAGGTACTCAAAAAGGTACTCAACATTATTCTTTTTTATGAAAAGAGAATCAAGCATAAACGAATAAATAAAGGCTTTACACTTCATTGTGCAAAGCCTTTTATTAAAATTATTTTTTCCCTTTTAGGTATTGTGTACCCATGGGAAATGAGTTTATAAATGTACATTGCAAACAGCAGACATGAGGTAATACTCCGCTTCTTTAGAAATGATGTCCAGCCAATATTACTATAATATCAGATTAAAATGATTGATAAATCCTGACATTT
>OQVN01000451.1_pt1 | contig 15673 bp, 11 predicted proteins | sample 1691621 | NCBI WGS metagenome assembly OQVN01 (sample SAMN03418278, study PRJEB22391) | human gut metagenome | biome: human-gut; feature: organic feature; material: feces | host: Homo sapiens | place: Tanzania | collected 2013-01 | reverse complement strand
ACCGCGAACAGTGGCGCGCGTGCAGGCGACGTTCTGATTTTGACGAAGCCCTTGGGCGTGGGCATTCTCACGACGGCGGCAAAGGCTGAGCTGGTGGAGCAGACGCTGCTCGACAAGCTTTATGTGCAGATGAGCACGCTCAATAAATATGCGCATGATGTGCTTGTGAACTACAGCGTGCATGCCTGCACTGATGTGACAGGCTTTGCCCTTTTGGGACACAGCCTGGAGATGGCGCAGGGCAGCGGCGTGACGGTGCATATAAGGGTGCAGGATGTTCCCTATCACAAGGAGGCCTACGAGATGGCCGAGATGGGCTTCATCCCTGCTGGTGCGTATCGTAACCGTGATTTTGCAGAGGCCAGCGTCAAGGTTGTGGGCGACGTTGCGCGTGCGCTGCAGGATATCTGCTACGACCCGCAGACGAGCGGCGGCCTTTTGTGTGCTGTCCCCGAAGCGGAGGCTGCAGCGTGCTTAGCAGAGCTGCGGGCGGTGGCGGCGGACGCTGCTGTTATCGGTTATGTGACGGAGCAGCTGGAGCAGGCGATTTATCTTGAAGCATAGGCTTATTTTGGGGCGCACAGCATTTTGCTGGTGCGCCTTTTGTCTTATAGCGAGAGCGTAATTTTCACATTTTCTTTGCAAGAAATATGCTGTATACTTTTAGCTTACGTTTTACAAAAGGCTGTAAATAGTGTATACTAATTGTGCAAGCATTTTACGTTTGCTGCTTTTGATTTGGTCAAAGAAATTTGCAATATTTTTTAGAAAGAAGGGAATCCGATGGTAAAAATGAAAACTATGGACGGCAACACAGCTGCTGCGTATATCTCTTACGCTTTCACTGATGTAGCCGCAATTTATCCTATTACCCCGTCTTCTCCGATGGCTGAGGTTGTTGACGAATGGGCTGCCCAAGGTAAAAAGAATATCTTTGGACAGACAGTAAAGCTGATGGAAATGCAGTCTGAGGCTGGTGCCTCCGGCGCAGTTCACGGCTCTCTGCAGGCAGGTGCGCTGACTACTACTTATACCGCATCTCAAGGCCTGCTCTTGATGATTCCTAATATGTATAAAATGGCTGGCGAGCTGCTGCCTGCTGTATTCCACGTTTCTGCACGTGCGCTGGCAACAAGCTCTCTGTCTATCTTTGGTGACCACCAGGACGTTATGGCTGCACGTCAGACCGGCTTTGCTCTGCTGGCTGAGGGCAGCGTACAGGAGGTTATGGACCTGGCAGGCGTGGCACATCTGAGTGCTATCAAGGGCCGTGTTCCGTTCCTGAACTTCTTCGACGGCTTCCGTACCTCTCACGAAATCCAAAAGATTGAGGTTATGGATTATGCTAATCTGGAAAAGCTGCTCGATAAGGACGCAGTTGATGCCTTCCGTAAACGTGGCTTGAACCCGGATAATCCTGTTATCCGCGGCACTGCACAAAACCCAGATATTTACTTCCAGACTCGCGAGGCTGTTAACACCTATTATAATGCTCTGCCGGAAATCGTAGAGAACTACATGGGCGAAATCAGCAAGCTGACCGGTCGTGAATATCACCTGTTCAACTATTATGGCGCAGAGGATGCAGAGGATATCATCATCATCATGGGCTCTGCTTCTGAAACCGTCCGCACTGTTGTAGAGAAGCTTAACGCTGAAGGCAGAAAGGTTGGCGTGCTCGTAGTTCATCTGTACCGTCCGTTCAGCATCGAGCATTTTATGGGCGCAATTCCGCAAAGCGTAAAACGTATCGCTGTGCTGGACCGCACCAAAGAGCCGGGCGCCTTTGGCGAACCGCTGTATCTTGATGTACGTGCTGCCTTCTATGCAAGCGACCGCAAGCCGATGATTATCGGTGGCCGTTATGGCCTGGGCTCCAAGGATTTGCTGCCTGGCGATATCGTAGCTGTTTTCGACAATCTGGCAAGCGCAGAGCCGAAAAACAACTTCACCATCAGCATCACTGATGACGTAACCAACACCTCTCTGCCGTGCGTAGCAGGCATTGATGTAACTCCGGCCGGCACCAAGGGCTGCAAGTTCTGGGGCCTGGGCAGCGATGGTACTGTTGGCGCTAACAAGAGCGCTATCAAAATCATCGGTGACTACACGGATATGTATGCGCAAGGCTACTTCTCCTATGATAGTAAAAAATCCGGCGGCGTAACCGTTTCCCATCTGCGTTTCGGTCATACCCCGATTATGGCACCGTATCTGATTGATGCTGCTGATTTCGTGGCTGTACACAATCAGTCCTATGTTCATAAATATGATGTAACCGCTGGTCTGAAAAAAGGCGGCACCTTCCTGCTGAACTGCAACTGGAAGCCTGAAGAGCTCGACGCTCAGCTGCCTGGTCAGCTCAAACGCTATATTGCAAAGAACGATATTAAATTCTACATCATTGATGCTGTAAAGATTGCTCAGGAAATTGGTCTGGGCGGCCGCATCAATATGATTATGCAGTCTGCATTCTTCAAGCTGGCTGATATTATTCCTCTGGCAGATGCTGTTAAATACCTGAAGGATGCTGTTGAGCATTCCTATGGCAAGAAGGGCCAGAACATTGTCGACATGAACAATGCTGCTATCGACAAGGGCATCGATGCTATCGTAGCTGTTGAAGTTCCGGCAGGCTGGGCTGAGGCTGGCGACACTGCTGCTGAAGCTGCAACCGGCAACGAATTTGTTGACAAGCTGCTCGTACCGATGAACAAGCTCGAGGGTGACAAGCTGCCTGTAAGTGCCTTCACTGATTATGCAGACGGCACCTTCCCGAGCGGCACTGCTGCTTACGAAAAACGCGGCATCGCTATCGACGTACCGGAATGGCAGATGGACCCCTGTATCCAATGTAACCAGTGCGCCTTTGTCTGCCCGCATGCTGCTATCCGTCCGGTACTCATGACCGAGGAAGAGGCTGCTAAAGCTCCGGCAACTCTGCCGAGCAAGCCTGCTATCGGCGCGAAGGGCCTGCTGTTCAGCATGAGCATCTCTCCGCTGGATTGCACCGGCTGCGGCAACTGTGCTCAGGTCTGCCCGGCTCCGAAGGGTAAGGCTCTCGTTATGAAGCCGCTTGATACTCAGCTGGAGAAGGCTGCTGCTTGGGATTACAGCCAAAAAGAGGTTGCTCCTAAGGCTAACCCGCTGAATAAGAAAACCATGAAGGGCATTCAGTTCGAACAGCCGCTGCTTGAGTTCAGCGGTGCGTGCGCAGGCTGTGGCGAAACACCGTATGCTAAGCTCGTAACCCAGCTGGTTGGCGACCGTATGATGATTGCCAATGCAACTGGCTGTACCTCTATCTGGGGTGCATCTGCTCCGTCCATGCCGTACACCAAAAACTGCCAAGGTCATGGTCCGAGCTGGGCAAACTCCCTGTTCGAGGATAATGCTGAATATGGTCTGGGTATGTTCCTGGGCGTTAAGCAATCCCGTGAGCGCGTAGAGGACATGGTAAAGGCTATGCTGGAAGGCGAGCTGCCTGAGGATCTCAAGGCTGCGCTGACCGATTGGCTGGAGCATGTCAACGACAGCGAAGGCACCCGTGAGCGTGCTGATGCACTGACTGCTGCTCTGGAAAAATATAAAGACAACTGCGATAAATGCGCTGCTCTGTATGACGAGAAGCAATTCTTCGTTAAACGCAGCCACTGGATCTTCGGCGGCGACGGCTGGGCTTATGATATCGGCTACGGCGGTCTGGACCATGTACTGGCATCCGGCGAGAATGTCAACGTTATGGTCTTCGATACCGAGGTATATTCCAACACCGGCGGCCAATCCTCTAAATCTACTCCGACTGCGGCAATTGCTAAATTTGCTGCCAGCGGCAAAAAGACGAAGAAGAAGGACCTGGGCATGATGGCTATGAGCTATGGCTATGTATATGTTGCACAGGTTGCTATGGGCGCAGACAAGAACCAGACGCTGAAGGCTATTGCTGAAGCAGAGGCATATGACGGCCCGTCCCTGATTATCGCTTATGCACCTTGCATCAACCACGGCCTGAAGGTTGGCATGGGCTGCAGCCAGCTCGAAGAAAAACGTGCTGTGGACTGCGGCTACTGGGCAACCTATCGCTTCAATCCGGAGCTGAAGGAGCAAGGCAAGAATCCGTTCATTTTGGACAGCAAAGAGCCGACTGCAAACTTCCGTGACTTCCTTATGGGTGAGGTTCGTTTCAGCTCCCTGCAGAAGATGTTCCCGGATACTGCTGAAGCACTGTTTGAAAAGACCGAGAAGGACGCTAAGACTCGTCTGGACGGCTATAAAAAGCTGGCAGGTCAGGAATAAGACTTTCGCTTAACAAAAAAATAAGCCGTGCCGCGGAAGCGGTACGGCAAAAAGAAAACAGCGTATCGATGAAATTTTGTCGGTACGCTGTTTTTGATTTAGTGATTGTTTTCTTCGAAGTTTTCTACTTGTTCCATAACTTTGCTAAAAACTTCGGGACTATATTTGGGCGGATAACCATTTTTGATAAGGCAGATTTTGATATCAAATTTGAGCTGGTCGCGAACATTTTGGTTGTTGAGCCAGTCAGCAAAAGATGATTTTGTGTCGATGATTTCTTTGACTTTTTGGGCAAGGTCTTTGCATTTATCGTTGATGATAATGCCGTCGACTTTTTTATCTGTGCCATATTCAAAGTTATATTTGTCACGCAACGCGATTAAAATATCATAAAAAGCCTTTTCTTCAAAAGTTAAACCAAGTTTACGGAAGCTTTGTTTATTTTGGTTCATCTGGCGCAAAATACTTAAAGCCTGCTCTGTAGCTTCTTTTATGATATCGTCTGATGCTTGCTCTTGCGCTTCGCTTGCTTCTGTTTCCGTGAGCGTTTTACGTCTGTTATGGTACTCTTCAATTGTTTTTTCAAGAAGCTCTTGGTAGGTTTTGGCAGCAATTTGATTTACTTTGCTGTATTCAGCTATTTGCTTGCGTAATGTTTTGACAAGTAATTCAAGTTTTGTTGCGGGCATTTTTACGTCAGATAGCCGTTCAAAATATTCGGGACTGAAAATGTCTTCTTCCTCACCGTTTTCCAGAACGCTTTCAACTTTGTTGTATTTTAACGCCTCTTCTACCATTTTTACCACATGGCGATTCATAGCATCTGTATCTAATTCGCTTGTGCCGCTCATTTTGCGTACAAAACCTGCTATCGCCATAAAACATTGCGCAAGCGCGCTTTCTTCTTCTCCAAGCTCGCCCGATGGCTGGCAGATATCAAAAGCCATACGCATACGCTTTACTGTTTTCAAAAAATATGTTTTGAACGGAACTTTTTGCGAACCTTTTTTGCTTTCGTATTTTAACTCTTGCGTTGAAGAGAAAACGTATTCTGCTGCTTGGGCAAGCAAGGTATAGCGTTCTAAAGGATCGCAGGCAGGATTCAAAAATGGCTGCAAGTCGTAATTTTTGAATAATGCTTTTAAAATTTCCAGTTCCTCTCTAAAAACTGCTGTTGCTTGTTCAACATCGTCTGCAGTCGGAGCAACGGATTCTTTGCCACCATACATCTTCATTGCTTCACGCATATTTTCGCGAATACCGATGTAATCTATAACCATGCCATATTCTTTGCCGGGATATTTTCTGTTGACGCGGCTGATGGTCTGAATAAGCTGATGCTTTTGCAAAGGCTTGTCATTATACATATACGTAAGAGTGGGCACGTCAAAACCTGTTATCCACATATCAACAACGATAGCAATATGGAAGTTTGATTTTTCTTGTTTGAAAGCTGCATCGAGTGCTTCAGAGCGTTTGTCATTTTTTGTGCCGCCAAGATAGTTATACATATCTGCTGCATCGTTGCTGCCAACGCTTGCCACCATAGCCATAAAAGGCATTGGTTTCAGCTCGCGCAACTCTTCTTCTGTAACGCTTGTGCCGTCAGAAATTTTCTTTTCCACAAACCATTCAGGATATTTAGTTTGAAATTGTTTGAGCAAAGCATAGGCAATTTCTCTTTTGGAGCAGACAACCATTGCTTTTTGGATTCTGGCAGGGTCTTGGGCGCAGGCTGCTGTGTAATGGTCGTGGATATCGACAGCCAAACGCGCAAGGCGTGAAGGCTCGCCAAGAATTATATCCATGGAACTCATAGCTTTTTTGCTTGCCTGAATATCTTCCTGCGTCGCGCCTTCATTAAAGCAGGTTTTGTAATATGTTTCGATGGCCTGTATTTTTTCGTTGTCCAAAAGCACTTTAGTAATACGCGGATGATATTTGATGGCTACAGTTAGACCGTCGGCGACAGCCTGGTCCATGGTATAGCGGTCGATTTCTGCGCCGAAGGTCTGGTAAGTTTCAGAAATAGGCGTGCCTGTAAAACCAACAAAAGTAGCGTGCGGAAAAGCTTCTTTTAAAACTTTGGCATAAGGCTTGGAAAGTGTGGCTTTCATATTTTGGTCAGCATCTTTGCTGAATTGGATTTGCCGTGCTTTTTCCAGCTGCGTCCTGTGCGCTTCGTCGGAAAAGCAGATGATGTTCTGCCTGTCATTAATCATGCCGATTTTGTCATCTTCACGGTCACAGAATTTTTGAATCGTGCAGATATAAAAACCGCCGCTCTGCCTTGCGCCGAGTTCTTCACGCAGATGTGCCCTGCTTTGGACGACAGAAACTTCGCCAAGGTTCAAAAACTCCTTACTTTTCGTAAACAGCTTTGCGCCTTGTTTTTGCAGTTCTTCGCGATCGACTATCATCACAATAGTTGGCGAACCGATTTCGGGAATGTTTTCGCAGCGAAGGGAAAGCTGGCGTGCAAGAAAGGCCATCGTATAAGTTTTGCCGCAGCCTGTTGCACCGAAATACGTGCCGCCTTTGCCTGTTTTTTCTTGCACGGATTTAATGATACTTTGTTTGAGCAGACGTGCTGCAAAAAATTGCGGATAACGGCAGACGATTTCAAATTCATCTTTGTCAAAAATGCTGTCTTGAAAGTAAATATAATCCCTGAAGATTTCTAAGAAACGTGCAGGGGCATAAACGCCGTCAATCATTGTCTGCATTTCTGCAAAAGGAAGGGTAGAAATGTCATCATCATTGTTTACACGCCGCCAGGCATAGAAATGTTCATAAGGAGTACGCACAGTGCCAAGCCTTGTTTTTACGCCGTCAGAGATGCAGGCGAGCGGACAATAGCGTAATAAGTGCGGAATATCGCGCCAATAACGGATGTTTATTTGTTCCCAGGCATCAAAAATTGTGGCGTTGGCTTTAGCAGGATTTTTGAGTTCGATAATACAAAGAGGTATGCCGTTGACAAATAGCAGGACATCCGGTCTGCGTGTGGCAATTTGCCCGTTGTTGATGTATTCTACGCTGAACTGGTTGACGACGCGGAAAATGTTATTTGTCGGCTGTTCATAATCAATGAGCGAGACCATGCGCACTTCGCCGCTATGCAAAACGAACTGCACGCCGTCTGCCAGCCAGCGGTAAACCTTATGTAAGGCGGCAAAATCGCTTTCCGCACCCACGATACGCAGGTTATCAAAGCTTTTTTCGATATCTTCTGCGGTGAAGTCAGGGTTAGTTTTCTTCATAAACTCCATGAAGTCGTCGGCGTACAAAACTTCGTCCTGCCGCTGACGCGGAATTTTGTTGCCTGCGAGATATTGCCAGCCTGCTGTTTCTAAGGCTTCGATAAAAGCGGCTTCAAATTCTGATTCGCAGTAGTGTCCCTTAAATTTTTGTAATTTAGCCATGTTCAGGCATCCTTTCTTTGCGCCGCTTCTTCCAGCGAGCCTTTGATGAGAATAGGGCAGATGTTTTTGAGTTGCTCCTTGAGCTGCTCGTTGATTCTTTTGCGCTCCATATAGGCATTATAGATGTTGACGATACTTTGTTGGGTGGCAAGAGGCGGAATGGGGATTTTGACATCACACATTTCATCCCAGTCAAAAGTTTCGCGGGCGCTGCCCCATGAATGAAAGCGTGCATAGCGATTGAATTCAAAACGATTAAATAGAATAGCTAAGAAACTAGGCAATAATTTATTGTTTGCGACTTTAAATACTGTATATGAAGAAGAACATATATAAGTATCATTACTGTTATTATGGGCAACAGATATTTTTTCACCATTTCGAGAAGTCACAGGAGCATATGCAAATTCATCTGGTTTTATAACTAAATACGGTTTCAAAGAAACATTTTCCATGTTAGCTTTCGTGTTGATGAATTTCTTTTCAATAGAAATTCCACGAACATCGTCGATTCCATAATTTAAGCTATCGTTTGTTGCACTACAAAGAGATATATAATTTTTAAGCTTTTGAGGTGCTTGTGTGTGTTTTAAGTTTTCGATATATGCATCACACGTCAGCTTCAAATCTTCCAGCCCGCGCTCATAGTTTTGTTTGTTGGCAAGCAGGGAGTTGTAGATAGCGACGTATTTTTGTTGAATAAAGAGAGGGGGAAGTTCAATTTCTATGTCGCACATTTCGTTCCAATCAAAAGTTTCACGTGCGCTGCCCCATGAAGCAAAACGTGCATAACGGTCAAATTCTGGACGGTTGAAGTACATAAATAAATAATCCGATGACATGAATGCAGTTTGTTTGATTTTGAAAACGATATATGAAGATGATACTATGTATGTGTTAGGGGTGTTGTTATATGCTAATGTTATTTTTTCACTATTCCTAGAAGTGACAGTAACATATGCAAATTCATTATTCTTGACTAATTTGTAAGGAGTTAGAGATACTCCAGTCATATTAGCTTTAGTTTCAATGAAATTTTTTTGAACTGACATACCTTTTACATCGTTAACGGAATATTGTAGTTCGGTATTTCGTTCATCGCATTGCTCTAGCAATTCTCCAAGCTTATATTTACTCAATCCCATACCCAATCCCCCTGAATGCGTCCACAAGCAGCTGCTGTGATTTTTTCTCAGCTTTAATAATTTCCTGCATCTCGCTTTGGATACGCGCCATTTCTTTGGCGTAGTCAATCTCCAGATCATGGTCGATGAACTCGATATATTTGCTGGGAGTGAGTGCCCAGTTGTTGGCGGCGATTTCATCTATTTTCACGCTGCGGTAAAGCTCGGGGACGGCATAGTTTGCTCCGTCAGTTCCTTCGGCTTGCCAGGTGTGATAAATATCGACGGCTTGGGCAATTTGCTGCGCAGTCAAGAGCACCTTCTTTTTGCCTTCGCCTTTCACAGGGTTTTCATTCCATTGGCGCAAATCCATAAAGAGAATTTCGTGCTCGCGGTTGCGCAAATTTCTGCCGTGATAAGCTCCGCCTTTTTTGTTTTGGTTCAAAATCCACAGCGTTACACTTATATCCGTAGTAATGAAAAGTTCGCGCGGCAGCACGATGATGGCTTCGATTTTGTCATTCTGTATAAGCTTTTGGCGAATCTCTAGCGTGTCGCTGTCGTTCAAGGCACCATTGGCAAGCAGAAAGCCGGCTACGCCGCTGAGCGGTTTCAAATGCGCAAGCATATGCAGAATCCAGGCATAGTTGGCGTTGCTGTCAGGCGGCGTTGCGTAATCTGCCCAACGTGCATCGTTTTTCAGATTACTGTCATACCAGCCTTTGAGGTTGAAAGGCGGGTTCGCCATAATATAGTTGAAGTATAAACCGCGGTGCAAATCATTGGTAAAAGTGGAATCGCTTGTTTCACCAAGATTGTGGCTGATACCGCGCAAAGCAAGGTTCATTTTTGCAAGTCGATAGGTTGCCGCTTCTTTTTCTTGTCCATACACATTAATGCGGCTGATGTCGCCTTGTTTGGCCTCTACAAGCTCAGCACTTTGAATAAACATGCCACCGCTGCCACAGCAGGGGTCGTATAGCGTGCCGTCGAAAGGTTCAATCATCGTAGCTATGAGTTGTACAACATCATGCGGCGTATAAAATTCACCTTCTTCTTTGGTTGCGTTGACGGCAAATTCTTTAAGAAAGTATTCATAAACGCGGCCTATGAGATCTTTTTCTGTGCCGAAAGCTTTATGTGTGATTTTAGTCACTTCGTCGACAAGTTTTTTTATGTCGTTGGCTGCAAGGTTGCGTGTAGTAAAAGTGCCTTCAACAAAGCAGCCTTTTAGTTGCTTGGAACTTTTTGCAATTTTTTCTAGTGCAGTGTCCAAGGCGACGTTGAGCTTTGTTGCAGGTGTTTTGGTAATTGTAGACCAACGCGCTTCTATAGGAAGATTATAAGTTCCGTCGGTGAAGGTCGGATCGTCAAAAAAAGCAGCCTGAATATCTTTGTCATCAGGATTAAGACCTTGCGCCTTTAAAGACTGACGCAGATTTTCAATGCCATCTTCAAATTTTTCGCCAATAAAACGCAAGAAGACGAGCGTGAGCATCATGTCACGTTTTTCAAAAAAAGAGCCGGAGTTACGAGCATTGCGTAAAATATCTCGGCAATTAAAAAGGATGTTGTCTATGTTGAATGGCTTTGCGAGCGTTTTCTTTGCCATGGTGTGTGCCTCCGTGGGTGTAGTTTGTTTGTATACGTATATTTCTTATTCTATTATAGCGATTAATGTTAGATAATGCTAGATACTTTCGTACAAATAAAAAACTCCGAGCTGCAACTCGGAGTTCATGGCTTAATATGCTAGTATTTTTAAGTCGAATATGATAAAATCATAATGCTGTGACTCTTTCCGGTAGGAAGGAGGTGTCGTAATGTTTGATACTATTATCACCTTTTTCGTATCTGTCGGAGCATCTGTAGTTAGCCACTACATGTGCAAATGGCTGGACAGGTATCTGTAGTTCGCAGTCAGCCTAAATAAAAAAACCGGAGTAGCCGCTCCGGTTTTTTCTTTTGTGTGTCGTAATGCTCACACCATAACCACCTTTTGGTCAGTTTCATCATAGCACAAAGGTTGTAAATTGTCAATGTATAGATGGTGAAAGGTTTTTATCTTACCAGCGCAGCGAGAGCCTCTTTATCATGCAGACCGACTGCAGATTTTACAAGCTTGCCGCCCTTGAAAACGAGCAGGCTGGGGATGCTCATGATGCTGAACCTTTCTGCCAGCTCCGGGTTTTCGTCAACGTCGCATTTAGCAACCTTGATATCGCTGTGCTCACCGGCGAAGGCCTCCAGAATCGGTGCCTGCATACGGCAGGGGCCGCACCATTGTGCCCAAAAATCTACAAGCACAGTGCCTTGTGCCTGCTCTACCTCTGCTTGAAAGTTTTCTTTGGTAATTGCTAACATATTATATCACTCCTTGTCGTTCGCTTAAAAAACTTATTTGCTTCTAATAAAATTCAATGCCGCAAGTCCTGCCTGCGCACCCTCGTGTACAGCCTTTGATACCTGCAGCAGTCCGCCAGTGCAGTCGCCGGCAGCAAAGAGGCCGGGGATATTGGTCTTGCCGTCTGCGTCAATTTTGATGAAGCGGCCATTAGTTTGGGCGCCGAGCTTGCGGGCGATGTCCGTGCTGTCCGCTGTGCCCATGGCGATAAAGAGGCCGTCGACCTCCAGCGTGCTGCCATCGTCAAAGCTGATGCCGGTGAGCCTGCTGTCGCCGTTGAGCTGTACTAGCTTGGCCGTTTTCACATCAAAGCCTGCGCTTTGCGCGGCTTCGCCGCTCTGACCGTTGGTGAGAATGGTTACGCTCTGCGCCAGATGTCGCAGGTAAGCTGCTTCATGCAGGGCGTAGGCACCGCTGCCGAGGACGGCAACCTGCTTTTTGCGGAAGAAGAAGCCGTCGCAGACAGCGCAGTAGCTGATGCCCTTGCCCTCGAGCTGCACGAGTCCGGGCAGGTTGAGCGTGATGTTCTTCGTGCCGGTGGCGAGTATGAGGGCCGGTGCGCTGAGCTGCTCTGCCGTTGTTTTCAGGCTGAGCGTGAAGCTGTCCGTGTATTCCACGCTGAGCACCTCGTCCTGCCTGATGCTTACGCCTAAGGCCTCGGCCTGCTCTAAGCCGGCGGCGTAAAGTCTGGCGCCGCTGGCGGCAATGCCGTAGTAATTGTCGATTTTATGCGCTCTGGCCAAAGCGCCCGGTCCGTTTTCTATAATCGTTGTGCGCACTCCGGCGCGTGCAAGATAGAGTGCCGCACTTACGCCGGCCGGACCGCCGCCGATGATGATGACCTGAGCCTGCTGCTCTGCCATAGGCACACCCCCTTAGATACTTATTGTAATTCTATTATAAACTAATTAAGAATTGTTTTCTGCGAAATAATAGTGAAACTATTTCGTCGCCTTTGTTTCCATAGGCTGCTCAACCTTTTCGTGCAGCTCGTTTTCAAAATAAACGCTCGTGCTGGGGAAGGCGCAGCTGACGCCGACCTCTTCGAGCAGCTCCAGCGTATGCAGGTTGATTTCCTGCATGATGTTGAGATATTCGATATGCTTGCCTGTTTTGGCGTAGCAGACAACGCGCACATCAAGGCTGCTGCTGTTGTAGGTGAGGAAGTGGACACGCACATCCTTTTCGTCAATGATGGTGAGGTCCTCCAGATAGCTTTTCAGCTTGAAGATGAATTCCTCAAGCTGGGCAGCGGTGGTGCCATAGGTCAGGCCCAGCGTAAAGTCGATGCGGCGGCGTTCGCGCAGCGTGTAGTTGGTAATCGGCGTATTGCTGAGCAGGGAGTTCGGGATATAAACGAGCTCCTGCGGAAAGGTGCGGATACAGGTGCTGCGGAAGGAAACGCTTTCGACGATGCCTTCGATGCCGTTGGCTTTAATCCAGTCGCCAATTTTAAAGGGCTTGTCGAGTAGGATAATCATACTGCCGAAAACGTTGGCGAGGGCGTCCTTGGCTGCGAAAGCAACAGCCAGTGAGCCGATACTGAGGGAGGCGATGAAGGCGCTGATGTCGTAGTTCCATTCGCGGGCCACGGTTACGAAGGCCAACATGATGATAATCATGCGGAAGATGGTCGCGAGGATGTTGGCGATGGCTTCATCGGTCTGGATGCCAAATCTCTCCAGCAAATCGAAGAACACGCCGTGCGTCGTGTCAATCAGGTTATACAGGCCCCAGAAAAAGTTGGTAACAATCATCGTGCGCAGGATGCGGTCAGTGAAGCTTACATCGTGCATGGATGCCAGCGGCGACAGGTTGATGGCTGCATAGAACGCAATAATAAAGAGAGCAATATTGATTGGCGTCTCGAAGGCGTTGAGAAAATCCTCGCCATAGCTGAAGGAAACCTTGTCGTTCAGGCGGCGCAAAAGGCGGATAACAAAGTTTTTGTAAATATAGCGGATAATAGTGAAGAAACAGAAGGCACCGATGGATTGGTACCAGGGCTGCAAGGTTGTGAGAATGTCGTTCACAATGGACCTCCTTAGGAAATAATATCTGTCTTGTAATTTTAACATTTTATGGCATATCGCACAACGATTTTACACATATTTCTAATTCTCGTGACAGATTGGTGACGAATGCTGCACAGCGCTGTGGTATAATTAAACCAACATATATCCGGGGAGGATTAATATGGAATTTTTAGTTGAACGGACAATAGCAATTTTGGTGGCGGTCGGCGGACCTCTGCTTACTATATTCGATTTGCCTGGCAATACGCTGATGCTGCTGACGGCGTTTTTCTTTGCTTTTTTTGATGAAGCAATCTATTTTAACGGCAGGCTGCTTTCAGCGATGGTGCTGATTTATGCCGTGGGCGAATGCTGGGAGTTCTGCGTGAGCCTTTTTGGTATCAAGCGCAAGAAGGTGTCGTGGTTTGCCGTGCTGTTTATCGGTGCGGGCGGTTTTATCGGTACGCTTTTAGGTACGCTGATTTTCCCGATTCTCGGCTCGCTGATTGGCGGCATGATGGGCGCTTTTGTTACGGCGTTTGCCTATGAGCTGCTGCATACAGGCTTGTCGAAAAATGCCTGGGAGCTGGCCTGGGCAGCGGCAAAAATGCGCTTTATGGCGATTATTGGCAAGCTGGTTGCAGGCATTGCGCTGGCGGCTCTGCTGGTTAAGCAGGTTGTTTTTTTGTAAGCTGAAGGCCTATAGTGGCAGACAGCTGAATTTTATTATATAATGAGGTGTAACTATGGAATTTACTTTTGCGCACAACAACTTTAACGTACTGGATTTGGAGAAAAGCCTGAAATTTTATGAAGAGGCTTTAGGCCTAGTGGAGCATCACCGTAAGGTGGCCGATGATGGCAGCTTTATCCTTGTTTATCTTACAGACGGCAAAACGCCGCATCTGCTGGAGCTGACCTGGCTGCGTGACCGCAAGGAGCCGTACAATCTGGGCGAGAATGAGTTCCATCTTGCTTTTGTGGTCGATGATTATGAGGCTGCTCATGCTAAGCACAAGGAGATGGGCTGCATCTGCTATGAGAATGAGGCGATGGGAATTTATTTCATCATTGATCCGGATAATTACTGGCTGGAAATTTTACCGAAGAAATAATAATATGCTATAATATTTTTTAGAGAGCAGGCATAATACAATGGACTTAAAGAATTATACAGTCGTGGCGACAGGCAAAATCCGTCCCTGCGCTTACGCAAAGCTGAAAAATATGGTGAACCTGCTGGATTGGCAGCAGGGCGGCCGCATGCCGAAGGAGGAGCTGGAGGCAAGGCTGGCGCAGGCAGACGCTGTTTATTCCGCCGGCAATGTGCGCTTTACGCAGGAGCTTTTGGCGAAGGCGCCGAAGCTTAAGGTTGTGGCGCAGGCGATGGTCGGCTATGACAATGTGGATTTGGCGGCAATGGCAGAGAGAAACGTGCTGCTGGGCAATACGCCGGGTGTGCTTGTCGATGCTGTGGCAGATTTGGCCTACGGCCTGCTGCTCGACAGTGCGCGACGCATTACGCAGGGCGACGCTCATGTCAAGGCTGGCCTGTGGGGACAGCGCAAGCCGTTTGGTCTGACGAGTGATTTGGCAGGCAAAACGCTGGGCATCATCGGCATGGGCGACATTGGCTGCGAGATTGCCATCCGTGCGCAGGCGAGCAAGATGAAGGTTATCTATCATAACCGCCGCCAGCGCGAGGATGACGAGAAGCGTCAGGTGCGCTATGTAAGTCAGGAGGAGCTGCTGGCGCAGGCAGATTTTGTCATGCTGGCTGTGAATCTGAATCCGTCGACGAAGCATTTGCTGAATGCGGCAGCCTTTGCACAGATGAAGCCGGGGGCGTGCCTGATTAATATCAGCCGCGGTGCTGTTGTTGATACGGAGGCTATGTATGAGGCGCTTAAGAGCGGCAGGCTGGCCTATGCAGCGATGGATGTTACCGACCCAGAGCCGCTGCCGGGCGAGCATAAGCTGCTGACGCTGCCGAACGTGACGGTGACGCCGCATATGGCCAGCGCAACGGCGGAAACGCGTGATGCGATGGCGATGCTGACGGTGGAGAACATCGTGGCGGCGCTGGAGGGCAGAGCAATGCCTGCGGAGGTTAAAACAAAATAGAAGGTCAGAAGGGTGAGTTTGATGAAACAAAAGCTGTGTCTGCACGGTCTGGAAGTTAAGCATCAGGCGCAGCTTTTGAATCTTGTCAAAAGACTGCTGCCGGGTGCGACCGTAAAGTATAAGACTAAAGAAAAATATTTTAAAGATAACGATATGTATAAATGCCGCGTGGCTCGCTTCAGCCAGGCGGCTGCGCCGTATTTGCGCGTGCAGTGTGCCTGGGGTGTGCTGCTTGTGTGCGATAAGCTGCTGCCGGTAGCGGATATTACGCTGGAGTTCGATGCC
>OQVN01000447.1_pt1 | contig 15702 bp, 10 predicted proteins | sample 1691621 | NCBI WGS metagenome assembly OQVN01 (sample SAMN03418278, study PRJEB22391) | human gut metagenome | biome: human-gut; feature: organic feature; material: feces | host: Homo sapiens | place: Tanzania | collected 2013-01 | reverse complement strand
AAAATGAGAAGATTCCGGGAACAAGGAATGAATATCATATCGTAAAACAAAAGGATTACTTGCTAAGTGATGGAGTCCATGAGGCAATTATATCAGAAGAAATGTGGAACCAGGCACACAGAAAGCGGCAGGAGACAGGTGTTTTACAGGTAAAAACACATAGTCTTGAACATGAACATATTTTATCAGGGATTATTAAGTGCCCTGTATGTGGAAGCGGTATGTATGGCAATGTGAATCGTAAGAAGCATCCGGACGGAGGCTATTACAAGGATTATTTCTATTATGCCTGCAAACACAGGAAGCTTGTGGACGGACACCGATGTACTTATAAAAGACAGTGGAATGAGGACAGAATCAATGCGGCAGTTGAGGAAATTATCCGTAAATTTGTAAAGAACCCAAAGTTTGAGCAGGAAATCCGTAAGCAGATAGGAAGCAGCATTGATACTTCGGAGCTTGACAAGGAATATGATGGATTAAAAGATAGACTGAGCCAGACAACCGGGGCAAAAAACAGGCTTGCTGACCAGATGGATCATTTATCTGTATCCGATAAGAATTATGACAAAAAATATAATGACATGCAGGAACGTTTGGACAAGCTATATGATGAAATCACTGATATTGAGTATGCCATGGAAGAAGTCGAAACAAGACTATATAATATCAGGCAGGACAAAATCTCAGAAGATAATGTTTACCAGTTCCTTTTATTCTTTGATAAGCTGTATGATAAATTTACAGATCTGGAAAAGAAGACATTTTTGAAGAGCTTCCTGTCGGATGTGTTTATCTATGAGGAAGAGCAAAAGGATGGCAGAATATTAAAAGGTCTCCGGTTTAAATTTCCTATATATATGAATGGCAGAAATGTATTAGGCGTGGATTGGGATAACGAGAGTACAGATGAGACGGTCTGTCTCCTCTCTAAGAAATGCCTAGTTTAAGCGGGGGTGAGGGATATATCTGATAGAACATATTATGAAAATAAGCCTATAAAATATGTGCATGAAATGAAAAATTGAATACGGGTGTAGTAAAAATAGACCTTTTGGCGTAGTTGGTATCAAGTGCGCTGAAAGGTTATTTTTATGGAATTTTGTACGCGGAGAGGTAATGGGCTGTACGCAGAAATATGTATAGATTTAGATTGATTTTCGGCGCCTCTGCGCTTATAATAAAAGGTAGAGTAAAATATCGTATTTTATAACTTTATTGAGGTAAGAAATATGGAATATATGACAATTAAAGAAACAGCAGAAAAGTGGAATCTTTCAGTGAGAAGAGTGCAGACAATCTGTAACGAAGGAATGATATATGGGGCTATGAAATTCGGTAATACATGGGCCATTCCAAAGGATGCTGTGAAACCGGCAGATAAAAGAATTAAGTCAGGGAAATACATTAAAGAGAAGTAATTAAAATAAGAAGGTTTGTAAAGGACAGATAATATATTGAGTAAGTTTGGAAAATATAGAAAGATAGCAATGATGGAGTAAGGTATGAGCAAAGAAATTGAAGTATATAATACATATTTTGGAGAATGTATTGTTTTAAAAGAAAAGAAAGACAATAGTAATTTATTGGTAGATTTTGGAATTCATTATTTTTCGGATGTTTCAATTGTATATGGAAATAGGAGTGATTTGACACGTGAAATTGCGGATGATATATGTGTACGTTATTCGAAGAAAAATATAAGTTTATTGATTACTCACTTTCATGAGGACCATATAAGTGGATTAATACATATGTATAATAGTGGTCAATGCAAGTATAAAGATATTTTTAAAAATATTTATATTGCAAATATCTGGAATAATCCGTTTGCAGTGGCTTCTAATATACTCGAAGAATTACTGCTTGAAATAGAGATGAGAATGAGTGGATTACCCAGGACTTCTGCTAATTTATTTGATTTATTGCTTTTTTTGTCTCAAAGTATTTCAAAGATTACGTTGTTGAGTAGGGGGGAGACATTTGAAAATGAAAAGTATATTACATTATGGCCAGTGGATGAAGTTCATGAAAATCATGTTTCTGAGATAATAAATGGTTTACACTTACCGGTGGATTTTGAAGGCAAATTAATAGCGCTTTCTGAAATTGTTTGTATCTTTGTTACGAGAGAACTTATGGGTAATCAAAGAGTTTTTGAATATCATGATGAAGGTAATGATAAGATTTATACTGGTGAGGTTAATATCGAACAAAGAATAGAAGATATGAGAGTTGTGTATAGAAGTTTATTGGAAGATATTATCGATAATACGATGGAAAATGAACAAAATATAAGTGGCCAAATAAGAAAATTAAATAAACTTAATCATGAATATAATGTCGTATTTCAAAACAAAGTTAGCGGAGATGAAAATGTATTATTTACTGGGGATATAGAGGTATCGCATATGCAAAAAATCGAATCTGCATTAGATATAAAATTACATAAGCAATTTAAATATATAAAGGTTCCACATCACGGTACTAAGCAGCACTATTTTGATTATTCAAAATATAATCCACAAAATATCATAATATCTAATGGAAAAGTAAATACAAAAAATTCTACTTCGTATAAAATATGTGTAGGTTACGGGACATTAACTGCAACCTATTTGTGTACGAATTCAAATAATTGTTGTAATTGTACAAATACATGTACAACGGCTAAGAGTGGATGTGCAAAAAAACGCACGTTAGTCTATGACAAATTGTATAAAACTATTTAAATTTTATGTGAAAACTTGTGTAAGAAATTAATTCTAATAATGTGTAGAAAGGAAGGTTAGTGTCATGTTACCGGAAGAAAAAGCACGTGTAAAAATAGATAAACAATTGAGAAATGCTGGTTGGGATATAGTGGCTCGAAATGAATATTTGCCAAATAGCACATCTGCTGTTAAAGAAGCTTTGATGGGAGGAAACACAGAAAGTGATTACCTTTTATTTATTGATGGAAAAGCTATAGCAGTTGTCGAGGCAAAAGGAGAAGAGAATCCTCTTGGCGATGAAGTAAAGAATCAGGCAGAAGACTATGCTGTTTCGCCACAGGCTTGGTATGGCTTATGGTTTGAAAAGCTTATTCCTTTAGTGTATATGGCTAATGGAAATAAGATTTATTTCAAAAATATGTTTGTAGAAGGCAGTGATTACGAAGAACTGCCTCAGATGCATTCTCCTAAGAAGATGCTTCAGATCGTTGGAAAAAAATCCGAGTATGGTGCCCTTCCATTAATCGAGAAGCGTGGCCTTCGTGACTGCCAATATAGAGCAGAAGTAAAGTTTGAAGAATCATTAAAGATGGGAAATAAGAAGAACTTGGCAGTGCTTGCAACTGGTTCTGGTAAGACATATCTTGCATGTTTGGCTTCATATAGATTGCTTAACTATACGCCAACAAAGAGAATTTTATTTCTTGTAGATAGAAATAACCTTGCAAGGCAAACAGAGTCTGAATTTAGCGTGTTTGATCGTACAGAAGGCCAGCAGAAAATGGGAAACCTTTATACAATTAATAGACTTAAGAAGGAAGAAGATATCAAGGGTGATATTGTAATTTCTACAATTCAAAAATTATTCTGCGTATTAACTGGTCAGGCCATTGATGATAGCAATGAGGATGCTGAGGATGAGAAGGCAAAAGCTGATGAAGAAAAGGATAGTAAGACTGTTGTTGAATTGGGTAATGATTTGAAGCTTCCTCCAGACTATTTCCAGTTAATCATCGTTGATGAATGTCATAGATCCATTTATGGCAAGTGGAAGAAGGTATTGGATTATTTCACTGGCGCAACGGTTCTTGGTCTTACAGCTACGCCTACACCAGAAGCATATGCATATTTTAACAAAAATGTTATTGAAGAATATACCTATGATGATTCTGTTGTAGATGGAGTTAATGTTCCGCCTCGTATATATCGAATTATTACTGATGTTACAGCTCATGGTGGTACGATTGAAAAAGGCGCTAAGATTACAGAAACATCTAAGAAAACTGGAAAATCTAAAATAATAGATGCCGGAGCGTCTGTTGAATATGGTGCAGCGGAATTGGATAGATCTGTTGTGAATAAAAAGCAGATAAAAGAAGTGCTCATGGCATATAAGAAAGCTATTTATGAGGATTTATATCCTAGTCGTGAGCAGAAATGGGAATACATACCCAAGACGTTAATCTTTGCAAAAGATGATAATCATGCAACTGAAATTGTAGATATTGCAAAAGATGTATTTAAGTCGGAATTTGAAAATGATGCAATACCGGAAAAGTTTGTACAAAAGATTACATACTCTGCCGGAGATTCAAATGCACTTATCAGAGATTTAAGAACAGAGAAGGATTTTAGAATTGCAGTAACGGTAACTCTCGTGGCAACTGGAACGGATGTAAAGCCTTTGGAAGTAGTTCTCTTCATGAAGGATGTTCATTCTGATGTTCTATACACGCAGATGAAAGGTAGAGGCTGTCGTGTTATAAGTGATGACAAGCTAAAGGAAGTAACTCCAAATGCAGACACAAAGGAATGTTACTACATCGTAGATGCGGTTGGTGTAACAGAGTCAGAGAAGCATATTCCAAAGCCTGGTCCTGATGGCTCTGGTAAAAAGAATTTATCATTGGAACGTCTTCTTGAGAGGTTAGCGCACAACGAAGTGAGTGATGATAATCTTATGCTTCTTAGGGATTATTGCTCAACTATCAATAGAAGATATGAGGAAAGTGTGCTGTTTGGAAGACACCTTGATTACTTCATTACTAACTTTGGTTTTGCACCAAGAAAACTGGCAAATGATATTAATACAGCTTTCACACAAGGTACATTAGTTGAATACATTAGTCCATCTCATGATAACTCAATGAGAATGGGATTGATATATTGTTTAATTGGAAATCTTCAGGCAAGAAATAAACTTCTTGAAATGCAGAGAGGTTATCTAGTAGAAACCGGAGACGATGACAAGGTCCTATATGCAGGGTTCTCAAAGGAGACTGCAAAGAAGTATATTGAGAATTTTGAGAAATATCTGGAAGATCACAAGGATGATATAGAGGCACTTAGAATTATCTACAATTCTGAGGATAAGGTTATCACACACGATATGCTTATGGAATTAAGAGATAGATTGCTCTCTGAAAGTCGTCAATATGGCGTATATCAGATTTGGAAGAATTATAAGCTTCTTGATGAACAGGGTGATGTGGAAGTTCTTGATGGCAAGGTAAATGTAAATGCTCTAACGAATCTAATTCAAATCGTAAGATATGCTTACAAGAAGAGCCAGAAACTTACAAGTTTGATCAATGGATATGCGAGTAGATTTAGTTTGTATTGTGGTCAAAATCAGCGAATACTTACAGAAGAACAGAAGGATATCATGCAGCAGATTGCAGAATACATCATTAATGATGGTGCAATCACTGTTATGGAATTAAATGAAACAGATACTGAACTTTGGAAGAAAGCAGTAAAAAGCTTCGGTGGAAAAACACTTGCAAGCGAGATTCAAACATTATCAAAATTTATATTAAAGGTGGCATAGCGTTATGGCGAATCAAAAAAGCGAAGCAGCGTTACTCAAAAAAGTGTGGGATATAGCAAATGTACTTGCGGCAGCAGGTGTTGGTTTTACTGACTATATCACACAGCTTACCTATATCCTATTTCTTAAGATGGATAGTGAAAAAGAAGAATTAGGACTTGGAAGTGCTATTCCGGAAGGATATAAGTGGGAAGATTTAGAAGGTCTTAGCGGAACTGACCTTGTAGAAAAATATGAGGAAATCTTAAAGGAACTTTCTGAGAGTGAAGGCATCATTGGAACAATTTTTACAAGAGCAACTAACAAAATTGATAAGCCGGTTATGCTTGCAAAGGTTATTGAAATGGTATCTTCTGAGCAATGGTATATGATGGAAGGAGATTTTAAGGGTGCTATCTATGAGGGAATTCTTGAAAAGAATGGTCAGGATAAAAAGAGTGGAGCAGGTCAGTACTTTACTCCACGAGCACTTATCCAGGCAATCGTAGAAGTGGTTGATCCTAAGATTGATGAAACAGTAGCAGATCCTGCGTGTGGAACAGGTGGTTTCCTTCTTGCAGCCTATGACCACATGAAAGGTCAGAGTAAGGATATTGAGAAGCAGAAGTTCCTTAAGAATCATGCGCTATTTGGTGCAGATAATACTGCACTTGTAGTGACACTTGCATCTATGAATCTTTACTTGCACGATATTGGTGTAAATAAGAGTCCGATTGCATATCAGGATTCTCTTATCGATACATCAGATAAAATGTATCAGGTAGTATTGGCGAATCCGCCTTTCGGAACCAGACCTCAAGGAAGCGTGGAGGTTGCTGCGAATAGACCAGAGTTTGTTAAAACATCCGATAATCAGGTTAACTTCTTGCAGCACATCATGTCTATCGTAAAAACAGGTGGACGTGTTGGTGTAGTTCTTCCAGATAGTGTACTTACAGATACAGGTGCTACAGCACAGGTACGAGAAAAACTCCTTAGGGACTTTAATCTTCATACTATTCTTAGATTACCTACAGGTATTTTCTATGCAAATGGTGTAAAGACAAATGTGCTCTTCTTTAAAAAGGGGGAGCCTACAAAGGATATTTGGGTGTATGACTATAGAACCGGTATCAAGCACACAATGGCGACAAAACCAATGACAAGAGCACATCTTCAGGATTTTGTAGATTGCTATAAGACAGGAGCAATCCAGGATAGAAAATCAACTTATGATAAGGATAATAATCCTAACGGAAGATGGAGATGTTTTACAGAGGAAGAGGTAAAGAATGCTGATAACCTTGATTTTAAGTGGCTTGATTTAGAAGAAAAGGATGAAAGAAGTATCGCAGAAATTCTTGATGATATGCAGGCAGAGTCTGATGGAATAGCGGAGGCTGTTTCCACGCTCAAGAACTTGTTGGGAGGGATTGAGATTTGATAGATACAGCAGCATTAAAAAGCAGGATTCTTGAGCAGGCATTTAGAGGAAATATCACGAAAAGATATACAGATGATGAAAATGCAAGGATATTATACACAAAACTTGTTAATAATAACAAAATAAGCCATATTGAGAGTGTTGAAGAATTATATGAGATTCCAGAAACATGGAAATGGATTAGTTTAGGAAATGTTGGTAAATGGGGAGCAGGAGCAACTCCATCAAGAAAAGTTAAGGATTATTATGGGGGCGATATACCATGGTTGAAAACCGGTGATTTAAATGATGGAATGATAACTGATATTCCGGAATATATTACGGAACTTGCGCTGAAAGAAACATCGGTAAAATTAAATCCTGTAGGATCAGTTTTGATTGCAATGTATGGTGCAACAATTGGAAAGTTGGGTATTCTAGAAGTAGAGGCTACTACAAATCAAGCTTGCTGTGCGTGTAGCACATATGAAGGAATTTATAATAAGTATTTGTTTTATTACTTGATGTCTCAAAGAGATCGTTTAAGGTATATGGGTTCGGGTGGAGCACAATCGAATATTTCGAAGGAAAAAATAGTTGGATATTGTTTTCCATTGGCTCCTTATGCTGAGCAGATTAGAGTAGTTAATGCAATTGAAACTATTTTTGCTGAATTAGATAAAATAGAAAAATTGCAGTTACATTATTCTGTGAATCTTGAAATTTTGAAATCAAAGATTATTAATGCAGGAATTCAGGGAAAACTTACAGAACAGCTTCCAGAGGATGGAACTGCTGAGGAGTTGCTGGAGCAAATTGCAGAAGAGAAGAAACAGCTTATCAAGGAAAAGAAGATAAAAGCTACAAAGGCATTGCCTGAAATCACAGAAGATGAGATACCTTTTGAAATTCCAGAAAATTGGAAATGGGTAAGATTGGCTGATATATGTTCAAAGATAACATCCGGTAATACTCCAGCTGGAGGAAGTAAGGGCGGAGCTTATGTAACGGAAGGCAATTGTTTCTTTAGAGAGCAAAATATATATAATGATGGAATTCATTATGAGGGAATGGTATACATTACTGATGAATTACTCGCGACTAGGGAAAATAGCACTGTTTTACCACAAGATATTTTGTTGAATATTACAGGTGGTTCGATTGGAAGGTGTGCGTTGATACCGGATGATTTTTCGAAAGGAAGCATTAATCAACATATTTTAATTATACGAGTGATAGAACCTGAAATAAGGCAATATATTCATAAGTGCTTATGCAGTCCATATTATCAAAAACTGATAATGGGTAATGTCGTAGGTGATAAAGATGGGTTTAGTGCAGGAAGATGTAAAAACACACTAATTCCATTACCTCCAATTGGAGAACAGAAACGAATAGTAGAAAAGATAACGCAAATACTTGAACAGATATAAACGATGAGGAGGTGAGTCTTAATGACAACTGAAAATTATGTCTATAAAAAAGAAGTAGACTGGTCTTTGTTGCAGGAAGGGCTCACTTTGCCCTTTGACAATCAGGTTGTATTTGGTCAGATAATGGGACGATTCTTAAAAAGAGGTGAGTCTAAAGATATCACACTTTATCTGAATGGAAAATCTTATAAAGCTCAGATCAGAAATGTGAATTTTGATCCTAAGTTTAAAAGGAAAAAGGACACTTTACAGATTAGATATTCTAAGAATGGTGAGCTTGCAAAGGCATTGCAGGCATATTTTTCAAAGAGCTATCAGTTTATAAAGACCACGCGTGAAATGCGTGAACCAGACGATAGAACAATGATAAGGTTGTCTGAAGGATGTAAGGAGTACCTTGCTATATATACAACAGAATATGATGATTCTTATATTTTAGAGACCATTGTTGCGGATGATATTGTTTCTTTAAGACAGGCAGTTTCTGGTCAGAAGGAACGCGTCATGGAAGCAGAATTTAACTATGATGTAGAAGATTCATCTTCTACAATTCTTGAAACAGAAAGGATTGTAAAGATTAGAAAGCTTAACAAGAAGATTGGAGACAATTTGAAGCTTTTATATGGTTACAGATGCCAAATCTGTGGTCAATTGATTGGTGAGGAGTTTGGATCTCATATTGTTGAAGCACATCATATAGATTACTTTGTATCCAGTCTCAATAACGACGCAAGTAATCAGTTAATTGTGTGTCCGAATCATCATAGCATAATACATGACACAAATCCGGTATTTAATAGGCGAAGATTGTTATACATATACAAGAATGGTTTGGAACAGAAGTTAGTATTGAATCAGCATTTATAAAACAAGAAATTTGGTGAAATAATGGAGTACAGTTTTTTCTATGACGAAACAGAGCATAGTCGGAAGATAAATATTCAAACGGTTACAGCAGATAACTATTATGATAACTTTTCTACTGCAATAATTGGTTGGAAAAAAGAAAACGAAGATAAAATTATTAAACAATATGAAGCTTTTGAGGAAAAGTATACGTATAGGAAGAAGAATGGCGAGTTAAAAAGTCAGACTATGAAGCAGAAAGACCTTAAATATGGCTTTGCAACTTTAAATAATCATACTATTGGTTTTTATGAAGATTTGCTTTCGATGTTTAATCAAAACACAGTAACATATATATCTGTTTTTAGTAAGGTGGAATATGTAATACAACAAGTGTTTAGAGACTATCACAATTCATTTTTTGTCGATATTGATTGTATGAAGTATTCGATAATTAAGGCAATTCTTGTTTATCATCCACGCAAGGTAATCGAAGCAATGTATCAAAAACCGAAGGATTTTGTAGATGAGTTGCGAGCTTTTTTCGTCGAAAGAATATGTTTAAACGAAGAAAATATGATATTGAAAGAACACGAAAATATAACATTTAAACAAATCCTTTTGTTGTTGGACAGTGTCGAGCCAATAATCAGCATAGACTGGGAATACTATGCATCATTTAATGGATTTGCAAAACTTCTTCAGGAAATGAATATAAAAAATTATGATTTGGTTATTGATGAAGAAGGACATTTACATAGTACGGTTAAAGCGGCAAAAAAAGAAGGATTAATTAATCTAAAAGAGGCGAATTCCCAAGAATATGTCGGCATTAGAATGGCAGATATGTTTATAGGATTGATTTCAAAAGTTATGCAGTCTTTGAAAAAAGCTTTGACTAATGATTATGCGAATGAAAGAATTGAAAAAACTTTATTAGAACCAGGGTGGTTTATTCTTGATGATAGACAGTTGGGCTTATATAAGAAGTTGTATCAGATAATTTGTGTGGATAATAAATATTGGTACAGTACGTATTCGGGTATATATTCGGATGATTTGGTGGCATTTATAGCTTTGTTACAGTTTATGTCTCAATTCGAAAATGCAGAAGCTTTAAGAAATGAAAATTATGATATTTTACCGGAACACTTTAATACATTTGCTTGTCAAACATTACAAGAAAGATATGCTGTTATGGGAAATAAGTTGCCAATAGAGTTTGTTCAAAATGCTGGGGATGATTTTTTTCTTAATCAGCGAGGTGCAAAGGTATTTTATGATGAATCAAGACAACCACTATTGCCTATAACAAAAGGTAAGAATGTGTACAAAGTTTTATCGATTGGATTTGGTAATACAGGTACTCCTATGGTTACTATCGAAAATGGTAGGGAGACGGTGTGTTATAAACTTCCGTATGAATATTCAGAGTGGGCGATGACTGTGGTGGGATGTGTAAATATGGGAGAAAAACTTGTTCCTGGAGAAGTGGTCTTCTCGTTGGAAAATGGGAAATATTATGCAGATATTCTATAAATAATAGATGACAAAGTAAGAAAAACTTGGAGGATACTATGAAACAGGCGATTGTAAATTTTTGCAAGTCAACAGATACGGGATAGTTCTTGCTGGATATGCCGACCGGCTTTGGGAAAACATATAGTGTACTGGATTTTATGGTCGACAATTATGATGCGCCTGAATTCAAGGATAAGAAGATTTTCTTTGTTACAACCCTTAAGAAAAATTTGCCGGATAATGGACCATATAACAGTGTATGAAGATGGCGGGCTGAAGATAAGATTTTATGACGAAACAGAGTTTGAAGTTACAACTGAATAATTATGTGTTGACTTTTTGGATATCCGATAATATAATGTATTTATGGATATCCAATAATACATAGAAAGAAGGGATAGTTATGGCAGGAAGACCGCCAAAAGAAAATAGTCGCGATAAGCAGTATCGTGTAAGACTTAATGATGAGGAAGATGAAATGCTTTCTTTTTGCAGCGAAGAAACAGGAGAAGCAAAATCCGACATTTTTAGAAAAGCGCTGAAAGCATATTACGAAAATGCCAAGTATGTTAAGAATGCTTTGGATAGTAAAACTGAATCCTCTGATTTAGCTGATGAAGACATGGAATTTGAAGATTATGATGAGTACGACGAGTACGAAGATTGTGACATGGGTGGAATTTCACTAAAGCGAGCAATAGAATGTCCATATTGCGGGGCAGCGAATAACATAGATTTTGCTGAGTACAGTGAAACTTCTGAATATGAAAGACAAATGGGGCCGGAGGTGGAGCATTACTTTGCTGTAGAAGATTGTTACTGTGAAGAATGTGAAAAACGATTCAGAGTTCATGGCAGTATTTGGGAGTACCCATTAGGTGCATACAATTATGAGGATATAAGTGTAGAAGCATTAGAAGATGATGATGAAGAAGAATAAACTAAGAGCCGGTAGATGAATCACAGCGATTTATTTACCGGTTTTTTGGATTTTATGGTATGATTAAGTAGTAAAATTTGTCGATACAATAATTAGTGGATTTATATAGATAGAAGGCGAGGGATTTTATGGGAGAAGTGGCAAGAAACTCACTAAAGGGATATACATATCAACAGAGCGTGTTTATTTTGTTTTTGGGGCTAATGGACACAGAAAGAACTATTGGAAAAATAATTGTTGAAGCGTTAGATACAAAAAATTTTGACGATATTTATTTAAAAGATGTCATAATAGATACTTGCCAAAAAGAATCATATCGCATACAAGTAAAAAACTATCCTAATGTTTCTGATGAGAGTATTAAAATTGACAATAATGTATTAAGTATCAATGGAAATAAAAATTCGTTTGATGAAGCTGATAATAATGTACTTGTTGTGAATTCGGCGTTAATTGAAACAGATGACGAATTCATGGGATTTGCATGTGTCAGAAAAGAGAATATAACTATTATCCCGCTTACGCCTAAAAAAATTGCTGATAAACTGGATAATATGTTTAACACAGAAGCTAGAGAACTTCAGATTATACATTTAGCAGATGAAATTACTGAAGATGCTGTATTTGAAATCGATATTGAAAAACTTCCTGATATTATAAATATGTCAACAGATTTGGAAGATCAAACAATTTTGCTTCGAACTGTGCCGGATGAATTTTTGCATGATATTACCTTTATTGAAGGAAAACCGGGTGTAGGAAAAAGTCATTTTGTAAATGAAATATGTGATAAGTATCCAGATGCAATTGTTTATCGATTTTGGATTGGTTCACAGGATCCAAACAGAAATAGAAGGATTTTATTTGAGAATTTTATTTCAGAGATAGGAATTAAAGTATATAAAACTGCTAAAAAAGTAATTATTGATGAATTAATTGATACAATAAGAGAGCAGGATAAGTTAATAATAATTGATGGTTTAGATCATGTAGAAAATTATAATCCTCGTCAGCTGCAGGAATTTATAGGGTTCATCAATAAATTAGTTGATGTAAGAGTTATTGTTCTTTCGAGACCACTTAAGCATGAAATTAGTTGGAATAGAAGTAATTTATTTGATTGGTCTTATGATGAGACACGATTATATTTAGAAATGGCTCATAATATTACAGAGTATAAGATTCAAAATCAGATATATAATATAACGAAGGGATACCCCATAATAACATATTTTATTGCAGAAGATTATAAGTTAAAGCAAGTTGTGGATATTAGTCAACCAATTAATGAAATAAATGAATACTATGATAGTTTATTTGTAAACAACGATAAACCAAGTAGTGCAATAGGCATATTTGCTACTGGAAACTGTTTTTTTACAGAAAAAGAATTGGAGAGTTTTTTTGAAGAACCAGAGGTATATGAGACTATCTGTGAATTTATTGATATGCATCCATACTTATTTAAAAAAATCATGAATCGAATATCATTGATACATGATAGTCTAAATACATACTTAAGACTCAGACTAAAAACGTTTGCTAAAAGAAAAGAAAAAACATTGGCAATTATACGACAGAGTATTTTAGATGGCTCAATAGAGTATATGGATCGAATGCAGGCGTTCGATTTTGATGATGAATTCTATGAAATAATGCTAAGAAAGTATTCAGAATTTTCTGAGTTCAAAAATTTAATGATGTCAACAAGAGATTATAATTCAATACAGAGTCTTTATAATCAGTTACAAGGTATTTTAGAAGAACGAAGAGGAATACTGGATATTTACCAATACTATTCATTTGCATTACTATACCAGATTGCTAATAGAAACGAATTAATGGGCGATGATAGCATGATTATTCAAATGCTAGTATACATAAAAAATCATGGCGATATAGAAAACGAAATTTTTAGTTCTGACTATATTTGGCAGGTGTATTTAACATGTAATAATTTAGAAAAAATGGCTGCACAATATTTAAATAACAGGCATATTAGCGAAATACAATTTTATGATTTGATTGAGCACATTAATGAAGATTGTGCATTCTATGAAAAGAAAGAGAAAGTAATAAAGTTTGATGATCTTATTAATCAGCTTTGTGAAGAAGATATGCATTTAATTGATAAAGATAAGATTCTGGCTGATTATCTAGTTAGCATTTGGATTCATGGAGATGAACGAGATAAGTTTTATGATTGTTTTGTAGAATATATAAAAAAATCTATAAATTGTGTAGATTTAATGTTGCCGGAACTTGAAAAATATAAGTTTGATAGATTTTGGATTGAAAGAAGTTTGAGTATTGCTGAATATCAACTGCATGAACTGGGATATTTTGGAGATAAAAACCGATTTAGAAATGTAAGTCTTTTAGACATAATTATGAAAGGCGGCAAGTCTGGATCATATAGTGCTGTGACATTAGCAGCATCATACATGAAGTTGGCAAATTATGAAAAAAGAGATTTAGATATTGAATCATTGGCTTATGCCTGGGCTATGTATTTTAATCATAAAGATTATAGTGTATATGCAATAGACACAGCATTAATTGTATTTGAAAAGAAAAATCTAATACAGGAAGAAGAATCATTTAAAATAATAACAGAATTGATGGATCACTCTGATGATGGAATTTCTCATTTGTTAACATCTTATGCAAATGCAAAAGGGACTGGATATATTGATGAATTAAATAAACAGGGATATTTTACTGATTCGGATTGTAAAATAAGATTTTGGGAACTTAATCCCGAAAACTACAGTTGTTTTAGTAAGCAAGAAATGAGAAAACAGATTACAGATTTATTAAGTATGCACTATTATGGAAAGACAATTGAAGGTCGGGACCTCCGAACGGTTATGAATTCTGTGTATAAAAATATGGTATTGGATGGCATTGAATATTACGGATACTCAATATTATCGCCAGATATTCAATTAATACCAGAGCTCGAAGTTAGAGGAATAAGGTATTTTGGCTCAGAAGAAAAGATAGAGGAAGAGTATACGCCGTTCGAACATGGATATATTCATGAAGATGATTTACATTATATTGTGGAACACAAGATTGGATTTAATGAAATATCAAAATATACGGATGGCTGGTACTCGTGTTTGCCGTTCGTAGATTTTTATGGAATATATGATAAAGCTGACATTCAGAATAATTATTTAAATATTTTGCATAATTCATTGTATGCAAGAACTGCTGACAAAGATTTCTTAGGTAATTGGAATTTGCTGCTAGGCAACATTCCAGAACTACTTTCTGATTATGAAATTGATATTGAATGGGAAAAGCTATATACTATTTTTACAGAGTTTTTAGATATTTCATTGCTTAGATTATAAAGGTGTTTGTACGCCGGAATGGTGCAACTTTTTATGATTTACATATAGGGGTGTAAAAAATTACAAAAACGCTGTCGCGTGCGCGAATGTTAATGCAAAGTCAAGTTTCAATGCATGTGGAAACAATAGTTGCACTACATCGGACCGATATGTAAAAATACTTGATTTTAGGCACTTTGAGAGGTTTTTTCAGTTTGACCAGAGTGATCGAAAAACATACAAAAAGGCAATTTCTGATGGAGTGAATGTCTCAGTTGTATTGGACTGCGGCTTCGGAAACACATCAAAGAGAAAGTAATATCATCATTATTCAACTAAATAACAGAATCGTGAAAGGCCGTTCATTTTCAAGAAAAATTGAAAGTGAGCGGTCTTTCTTTGTATCTGAAATTCATCATATCAAATGGATTTCAAGTGAGATTAATTCAATGTATTCGAGAAAGGCGATTTTATGGAGACGATACGGAATGTGGAGATAAATCAGTTGTCATTCAGAACTGGATGTGAAACCGAAATACAGTTGAGTTTTGGCGGTCTGGGAAGAACTTCACAATCCGGATTTTAACCGTGTGCAATTCGAGGCGGTTAGAAGTGAGGCGGGATTAAACAGATTTGTTATGACACCGACCAAATGGATTGAACAGACAAATGCTA
>OQVN01000444.1_pt1 | contig 15778 bp, 9 predicted proteins | sample 1691621 | NCBI WGS metagenome assembly OQVN01 (sample SAMN03418278, study PRJEB22391) | human gut metagenome | biome: human-gut; feature: organic feature; material: feces | host: Homo sapiens | place: Tanzania | collected 2013-01 | reverse complement strand
GTTGAGAAGAAATATCCGGCAGACAAGCTTGTTGATGTCATGAATCAGGCAAAGGACGCAAGAGCAAACGGACAGCAGGTGCTTGTTGTGCGCATGAACAAGAACAAGAAATTCCAGAAGGAGCAGCTTATGAAAGAGGGCTACGAGGAGTTTGTGGAGTTTTTCAACAGATAGGTAGCAGCGTGTCACCAAACAGTTATTACGAATAAATATATAGAAATATAAGGAGCATAAAATGGCAGAATCAATGCAGGGCTTACATAGAAGCCATAGATGTACAGAGGTATCAAATGCCAATATCGGTGAGAAGGTCACCGTGATGGGCTGGGTACAGAAGAGAAGAAATTTAGGAAGTCTCATTTTCGTAGATTTAAGAGACAGAAGCGGAATACTTCAGATAGTGTTCGGTGAGGAGAATGTAGGTGCAGAGGGCTTTGAAAAGGCAGGCACCTTAAGAAGTGAGTTCGTCATCGCAGTTGAGGGAACTGTCCAGAAGAGAACAGCCGCTGTCAATGAGAACTTAAAGACAGGTGATATCGAGATTATTGCTACATCAATCAGAGTGCTTTCAGAGGCACAGACACCTCCATTCCAGATCGAGGAGAATTCAAAGACAAGCGAGGACATCAGACTTAAATACCGTTATCTGGATCTTCGCCGCCCTGATATCCAGAGAAACCTCATGCTCAGAAGCAATGTGCTTCGCGTGATGCGTGACTTTATGGCAAACGAGGGCTTTTTGGAGATAGAGACACCAATCCTTTGCAAGTCTACACCGGAGGGAGCCAGGGATTATCTTGTGCCAAGCCGTATACACCACGGACATTTTTATGCGCTTCCTCAGTCACCACAGCTCTTTAAGCAGCTTCTGATGGCTTCAGGCTATGACAGATATTTCCAGATTGCACGATGCTTCCGTGATGAGGATCTGCGTGCAGACAGACAGCCTGAGTTTACACAGGCCGATATGGAGCTTTCATTTGTAGATATCGATGATGTAATCGAGGTGAATGAGAGACTGTTAAAGCACCTTTTCAAAGAGGTTATCAATGTGGATGTTGAGATTCCGTTTAAGCGTATGCCTTGGCAGGAGGCTATGGACAGATTTGGTTCGGACAAGCCTGATACACGCTTTGGTATGGAGCTTTGCGACGTTTCGGATGTGGTAAAGGATTGCGGCTTTGGAGTATTTACAGGCGCTCTTTCAAACGGTGGCTCTGTCCGCGGTATCAATGTAGAGGGACAGGCAAAGATGCCTCGTAAGAAGATTGACAAGCTTGTAGAGCACGCAAAGGGCTGTGGAGCAAAGGGACTTGCTTATCTGTGCATCAATGAGGACGGCACATACAAGTCATCATTTGCCAAGTTTATGACAGAGACTGAGCTTGATGCACTTGTTGCAAAGATGAACGGAAAGCCGGGAGATTTACTCCTTTTCGCAGCAGACAAGAATAAAATCGTATGGAATGTACTTGGAGCGCTTCGTCTCATGCTTGGAGCTGAGCTTGGCCTGATTGATGAGAACAAGTACAATTTCCTCTGGGTAACAGAGTTCCCACTCCTTGAGTGGTCTGATGAGGAAAACAGATTTATGGCAATGCATCATCCATTCACCATGCCTATGGAGGAGGATTGGGACAAGATAGATTCAGATCCTGGCGCAGTTCGTGCAAAGGCATATGATATCGTACTCAATGGTACAGAGCTCGGTGGAGGCTCAGTGCGTATCCATCAGGATGACATCCAGGAGAAGATGTTTGAGGTGCTTGGCTTCACAAAGGAGCGTGCGCATGAGCAGTTTGGATTCCTGCTTGACGCATTCTCATATGGTGTACCGCCACACGCAGGACTTGCCTTTGGTGTTGACCGTATCTGCATGCATATGTTACATACAGACAATATCAAGGAGGTTATTGCATTCCCTAAGGTAAAGGACGCTTCGGACCTCATGTCAGAGGCACCCGGAACTGTAGATCCAAAGCAGCTTGAGGAGCTTGGAATAGCTATAGCTGCAGAGGAAGATGAGGAATAACATTATAATATGAATTTGAAAAAGAATATTTTCAATGCGATTACCATAATACTGCTCGCCGCACTTATTGCGGGGGCAGTATTGCTTAATAACAGAATAAAAAAGCTCGAGACACAGATGGCATACACATCAGACAACACATCAGTGATACTTTCAGATGTGCAGACCATGCAGGATGATATTAAGTCCACTCTTGAGGAGGAGGCCAGCCTCATAACAGACTGGGACATTTCCTTAAAAAGTGCAGACTTCACCGATAGGACCTACACAGTCTCTATCTCGGTAGTGCCAAAGGAGTATACAGAGGATACAAAGACCAGTGTATTTTTCGGTACAAATGAGATACCGCTCGAGCTAAACGGCATAAAGTATACAGGAGAGGCCACACTTCCTCTGTCTGAGGACTATGCGGGCAATGTGACATTTCTGTTTGTTGACGGAAATAAGAGAAGCACAGAGGTGCTCGATGAGTTTGAGGGTGTGACATCAGTGTTCAAAAATGTAGCATCCGGTATACTTGCCGATAAACCAACCTTTGACAATGGCAGCATAAAGCTTGGCACAGATGTAGATGTAGCAGTCATGGGAAATGATTACTTTGACTTTAGCAGTGTGCAGCTCGTGGTCGCAAGCTCAGATACAGAGCTAAAGACCTACGATATCAGACAGCTGTTGGCAGAAAACGGCACAGAAGGTGCAGACACAGACTCTGTCACATCCGCTTTAAGCCGTAGGGATGATGCCAAAAAAGATGGCTCAAAGAAGGATACGGAAAATGATACCTCAGATGCCTCAAAAGAGGACGACGGTAAGCTACACAGTCTCGATGGCACAGTAAAAATCGAAGACTTAATCCCTGTCACAGCCGCAAGCAATATCAAAATATATGTCAAAGCGGTATCGGCACAGGGCTATACCTTCACATATGACCTGTTCGAGGGTACCGTAAATCAGGACATCACAGACTTTGAAACCACAGCCGATATATCAGGCGGAGACTACGCAGTAACCGACCAAGCCGGCAGTAAATACGAGCCATAAGAATATGATATAAGCGTAATTATTTAAAATCAGTTTTTCTTGTGTTATCAAGGCGGCTCAGAATATTTATAAACAATATATAACTATTAAAAAAGTTCATTTCGCTTCTGAGAAATGAGCTTTTTTTAAGAAGTAAAAAGTGCCGGACAAAATTTCACGCCAGTGAAATAAGTCCGGCACTGCCAGAATGCAAGGTAGCAAAGCGCCTCGCTCGTAAACCTGAATTAGCCGGAGAGCATACAGTGTGTTCCGAAGAAAAATGTGAACTGCCGCGGAGTTCCATAAAGTAAAGAAGAAAGAAAACATAAATAAAATTGTAACCTGTCCGGACAAAGAACCGCGGCTGACTTCACATTTTTCTGAGGAATATACTGTGTGCTATGCCGGCAACCTCACAACCTAAAAAGCGAGGCGCCCACCTGCGCCTCACCCTTCTTTTTTGCTGAGCGGCAGCGTAAATATAAACTCCGTTCCCACACCCTCAGTACTTATCACATTTATATTCTCACCGTGCGCCTGCACGATTTCTTTAACTATGGACAGACCAAGTCCTGTACCGCGCTTATCCTTTCCACGGGACAAATCACTCTTGTAGAAGCGCTCCCAGATTTTCGAAAGGCTGTCCTTCGGTATACCGATGCCGTGGTCTTTTACAGATATAAACACCTTTTCATTTCTGATACTCGTCTCAATCTTAATACTCGAATCATTGTTTGAAAACTTCACAGCGTTGTCAATCAGGTTGTAAATAATCTGCTGTATTTTGACCATATCACCGCGCACGAAAAGCTCTTTTCCGGTGAGCACCAGGTCAAAGCTTAAGCCCTTTTCACTGCATTTGCCCTCGAAGGTGAGGATTGTCGTGCGGATCATCGTATTGATGTCAAAATCAGCAATATCCAGATGGATGCCATGATGACCGAACTGGTTCAAATCGATAAGACTCTTAGTGAGCTTATTAAGTCTCTCGGTCTCAAAAAGTATGATATTTAAATATTTATCCTGCATCTCAACAGGTATGGTTCCGTCCAGCATGGCCTCCACATAGCCCTTTATCGAGGTAAGAGGAGAGCGGAAGTCGTGTGATACGTTGGAAACAAACTTGCGCTGATCCTCCTCAAGAGTATCGAGCTCTGTCGCCATGTAGTTGAGTGTGTTTGCCAGATAGCCGATTTCGTCATTGGAATGTACATCAATCTGGGCAGTGAAATCACCCTTTGCGTATTTCTTTGCGGTCTTTGTGATTTTGGTGATAGGACGGTAAATGGAGCGGCTCAGCATGACAAGCAGAACAAATGCTACCGCAAAAATGAGCGCTACAGTGTAAAATGAGATATTCATAAATCCGTTTACGCCTTCTGTGATATGGCTCATTCTCTTGTGAATGACTATGTAGCCGATATTCTGGTAGGAGACATTTACCGGTGAAAATACGGACAGCATCTGATGCTTGAAGGAACCGTAAAAATTACCAATCATGTAGTTGCTGCTGCCAAAGTCGGTGGCATCAAAGCCGTTTATTACGACAGGATCTGAGCTGTCGTTTTGAATATCGATGCCAATTGACGGATCATCTGAGTCCATGAGCAGCTCGCCGGCAGGGCTGACCACCCAGACCTCGGCATCCATATAGTCGGCTACGATTTTCATGTGATTCTGGAAATCGCTAAGAGACATGGATGAGCCAAAGTATTCACTGGCATAGTCACCTGCTATGATGGAGGCCTCCCTATAGAGATTGGAAGCCTCCTGCCTTTTGATATGGTCTATGGTGAGATGCTGTGTAAAGGTGCATATGATTAAAAAAGCGATGACACCGTAAATCAGATAGCTGATTAACAGCTTAGTGTAGATGGTGTGCTTCATTATTTTACCTCAAACTTGTATCCGATGCCCCAGACAGTTGCGATGCGCCAGGTTGGCTTGTCCTTGATTTTCTCGCGGAGACGCTTCACGTGTACGTCGACAGTGCGGGTGTCACCGACATATTCATAGCCCCATATGTTGTCTAAAAGCTGCTCTCTTGTAAATACCTGATTTGGAGATGAGGCAAGGAAATATAAAAGCTCAAGCTCCTTTGGCGGCATATCAACCTGCTGTCCGTCATAGGTGACAGAGTAGTTGGACAGATTTACAATAAGCCCCGGATACTCCACACACTTGATATCTACGGAAGCATAGGCCTCCGGCTTTGCAGGCTGGAAGCGTCTGAGCACGGCCTTGACTCTTGCCACAAGCTCCTTTGAGTCAAAGGGCTTTAGTATATAGTCATCGGCGCCAAGCTCAAGACCTAAAACCTTGTCAAATACCTCGCCCTTTGCGGAGAGCATGATAATCGGCACATCGGACTTTGCACGTATCTCACGGCATACCTGATAGCCGTCTATGCCCGGAAGCATGAGGTCCAAAAGAAGCATGTTTGGCTTGTAGTGCTCAAATGCGATAAGCGCCTGCTCACCGTCATTTACGATTTTGGTGTCATAGCATTCCTTTGTCAGATATAGAGATATAAGCTCTGCTATATTGTTGTCGTCGTCTACTATCAGTATTTTCTGTTTAACAGCCATTTCAAATCTCCTTCTTAAAAATTATATATATTCCGTAAAAGTAAATTGCCGTTATTTAAAGGTTGCGATGGTCACTCCGGCATCGCCCTCACCAAACTCACCGAGATGGTATTCTGCAATAGTTTTTGTCCTCTTAAGGAGCCCATGCACAGCCTTTCTCAGTGCGCCGGTGCCTTTTCCGTGGACAATGCGCACAGATGAAAGATGAGCGATATATGCATCGTCTAGGTATTTATCTAAGAGAGCAAGTGCCTCGTCCGTAGTCTTTCCAATCAGGTTGATTTCTGATGAAACTGACATTGACTTGCTCATCTTTATCTTGCTTCCGCTACCACCGTACTTCTTGGCAGGTGAGACATCGTCGTTTAAGAGCACGAGGTCATTAATATTAACGAGCGAGCGCAGTATACCCATCTGCACATACAAATCGCCCTTGGCGTTTGGCAGAGTGTGGACAGTACCCTTCAGATTGAGGGAAAGCACAAGCACAGAATCGCCGATGCGCAGCTTCTTAGGTGCCTTGTGATTTGCCTTGGCAGTATTTTTCTTGATGTCTGACAGCTTCTTTTCCTTGTCATTCATCTTGTCACGAAGGGCAGAGCGCTCCTTCTCCATTTGGCTCATAGGAGCCTGTCCCTGTCCGTATTTGTTGAAATTGCGGATGGTTTTGTCGGCGAGCTCCTTTGCATCCTGCAGTATCTTGTAGGCTTCCTCGTTTGCTTCGCGCAGAATTTTGTCCTTGCTCTTATCTATGCGCTCGTTTTTCTCCTCGAGCTGTTTCTTAAGCTTTTCAATCTCAGCCTTGTAGCTGTTGATTTCAAGCTGTTCCTTTTCGATAGTCTGTCGCTGTGACTCGAGGCTTGCAATCAGATCCTCGAAATCGAGGTCGTTGTCATTAATCCTGCTTTTTGCATCCTCGATGATGTTTTCGTCCAGACCAAGCTTTGACGAGATTGCAAAAGCATTACTCTTTCCCGGAATACCGATTAACAGGCGGTAGGTAGGGCTTAGGGTCTCCACGTTGAACTCGCAGCAGGCATTTTCCACACCGTCTGTGGAAAGCGCATACACCTTCAGCTCACTGTAGTGTGTGGTGGCCATGGTGATGGCGCCATACTGGTGCAGCCTGTTAAGTATTGAGATGGCAAGCGCCGCACCCTCTGTAGGGTCGGTTCCTGAGCAGAGCTCATCGAACAGGCAAAGGCTTCTGTCATCGGCTTTTTCAAGAATCCTTACGATATTGGTCATGTGAGACGAGAAGGTACTGAGACTTTGCTCAATACTCTGCTCATCGCCTATATCCGCAAAGACATCCTCAAAGATGGCGAGCTTTGACCTGTCAGCCGCAGGAATGTGAAGGCCTGCCTGACCCATGAGCGTCAAAAGTCCGACAGTCTTTAGTGAAACCGTCTTACCACCGGTGTTTGGACCGGTGATGATGAGCTGCTTATAGTCCTCGCCGAGCCGCACATCTATAGGAACCACCTTTTTAGCATCCAAAAGCGGATGACGGCCTTTTCTGATATTGATATGCCCCTCGGTGTTGAACTCCGGTGCCACACCATTATATGATTTAGCCAGATTTGCCTTTGCAAAAATGAAGTCAAGCTCTGAAAGAAGCTCGTAGTCCTGCTCCAAAGCAGCCGCATTCATGGCAACCTTGTCGCTGAGTGCCGCAAGAATTTTCTCAATTTCCTCCTGCTCCTTTATGAAAAGCTCCTTGAGCTCATTATTCAAATTGACAACAGCCATCGGCTCGATAAAAAGAGTGGAGCCGGTAGAGGACTGGTCGTGCATCATGCCGGGAACATTGCCCTTTGCCTCAGCCTTTACAGGTAGACAATATCTGCCGTCGCGCATGGTCACAACCGCATCCTGCAGATATGTCCTCGTAGTGCTGTTGTTCATGAGCTTGGTGAGCTGCGCATGGATTCTGTCGTTCATGCCACGTATGCCCTTTCTTATTTTAAAAAGCTCAGGACTTGCATCATCGGCAATCTCTTCCTCAGATAAAATACATCTCTTAATCTCATCGCAGAGCGCAGAAACCGGTTCAATTCCTGCAAACAGACTAGAGAGTGAATCCTGCTTCTCATTGTCCATGCCGCTTCTGCCATAAGCCTTCACGCGCTTAGCAACCTCCAACAGACTGCAGATGCGAAGAAGCTCGGTCGTATTCAGCGCACCACCGATATCGAGTCTCTTTAGTGAAGCATGCACATTGTGTATGCCCACGAAGGACACTCCACTGTCCTTGTACAGGCGGCTTAGTGCATCGGCAGTGGTGGTCTGCAGATGTCTGATTTCGTATAAATCGGTGATCGGCTCGAGCGAAAGACACCGCTTTTTCGTCTCATCACATGCTGCGTAGCTGCTTAGCATGGTGAGGATTTTGTTATATTCCAATGTTTTGTAAACTTTTTTATTCATTTCTGTATCCTTATATTTCTGTATCAGATATTTATTGAAAATATCTTTAATAGGTAGTTGAAGCTTAAACTCATATTAACATATTATAGCCGAAAAATCCTTAAAAAACCATATTAAATTATATCTAAATGTAATGGGATATTATTGGTTATGCTACAATGTAATCATTAAAAATTACTGCCTTATAAAAGTGTCTTTAAAGGACACTATTCGTAAGAAAAGAAATTTATGATATATTGGAGCATATTCAGTTAAACGAGCCTAAAAGTAAGGGCTTGCGGCATGTACCCGCCGGACTACTGCACTGCTATCAACGGCGCGAATAGAGCAGTGGCTTAGATACTGTAGGATTATGCTCACAACACAGAAATGCCACGGCACGGATGCCGGGGCAAGGAGCTATCGAGCCAGGGAAGGCGAGTAGCGACGGTTTCGTCATGTATAGAAAAAGTAAATGCATAATCCATACAGAATCTTAGTCACGCAGCGTAGCACCGTTGGTAGCAGTGCATTAGTCCGGCGGGTACATGCCACAAGCCCTTACTCGAAAAAATATGGTTGCAACGCAATATAATTCAGAATATAATGTAAGATAGTAACTAAAGACATCTAATCAGGGTGACGATATGGAGCAATTTATCAGAGAAAAGATAAAGGATAAACCGCTGAATAAAAAAAGACTTGCAAAAAAAGCAGGCACAGCAGCACTCTGCGGAGTAGCATTTGCAGTGGCTGCAAGCATTGTTTTTGCTATATTTCTGCCGGTTATCAACAGACAATCAAAAAAAGCTTCAGATGGGAAAAATAATAATGATGTGCAGACAGCCACGCAACAGTCAGGCATAGATGACAGCAGCGATACATATAGTGAAAATGGTACACAAAGCACGCAGTCCGGCACTTCTTCGGAGCCGTCTTCGCAGACCTATCAGCCTACACTCGCAGATTATCAGGCAGTGCAGAACCAGCTCTACAGAGTTGGTGCCACAGCTACGAAATTTGTAGTAGGAGTCACAGGCGTGACGGATGCCACTGACATTTTCAACAATTCCTATGAGACCGAGGGTCAGGGAGTTGGAGTGATACTGAAGGACAATGGAAAGCAGCTAATCATTCTGACAGAGAAAAATGTAGTGGATAAGGCAGATAAGCTTAGTGTGACCTTTGTGAATGATATGATGGCTGATGCTGCGCTGGTCAAGTACGACAGCAATACAGGCATGGCGATTATTTCAGTGGATAAATCACTTTTGGACGATGCCACAACAGCAGCTATAGCGGTTGCGGAGCTTGGCAATTCAAGTATTGTTTCAAGGGGAGCAACAGTCATTGCACTTGAAGCAAACTATGCCATTCTCACAGGTCTTGTAACATCGACAATCAACGAGCTGTCGGCGCAGGACAACAACTACTCGGTGCTCACAACAGATATCGCAAGCAACAGGTCACAGAGTGGTATACTCATCAATACGGATGGTCAGGTCATAGGACTTTCACTGCAGGATTTCAATCCGGCGGAGGAAAACAATACGCTCACGGCCGTCAGCATAAGCAATCTGTCACCGGTCATTGAAAAGCTCGAGGGCGGCGCAGATGTGCCGTATATAGGCATCACATGTACTACAGTTACTGAAAAAATAGCAAACAGATATAACATCCCAAAGGGGGTTTATATAAAGCAGGTTACCATGGATTCACCGGCATTTGTCTCAGGACTTCAAAGCGGTGATGTGATAGTGGCGGTAAACAATACAGATGTGTCGAATGTGTCCGCGTACAACACACAGCTTATGCTGCAAAAACCGGAGGACACCTGCAATCTGAAAGTAAAGAGAAAAGGAAGCAACGGCTACACGGAGATCACCTGTCAGGTGAAAATCGGAGTGATGAATTAGCCGAAATTAGGAGGATATATGAAGTATATTTCAACTCTCCGCGAGGGAGAGAGAATCAATGAGATTTTTTTATGCAAGAGCAAGCAGACAGCCATGACAAAAAGCGGAAAGCCTTATGACAATGTCATCCTGCAGGACAAGACAGGCACGCTGGATGCCAAGATATGGGATGTCGGCTCAGTAGGCATTGAGGAATTTGACGCAATGGATTACATAGCCATAACCGGTGATATCACAAGCTTTCAAGGCAATTTGCAGTGCTCCATAAAGCGTGCGAGAAAGGTAAACGAGGGAGAATATGACCCTGCCGATTATCTGCCGGTCAGCGATAAGGATGTCGAGGTCATGTATAAGGAGCTCATGGGCTTTATCGGCTCGGTAAAGAATCAGTATCTGTCACAGCTTTTACACAGCTTTTTTGACAATAAGGAGTTTGAGCGCCGTTTCAAGTTCCATTCAGCCGCAAAGAGCGTGCATCACGGCTTTGTAGGAGGTCTTTTGGAGCATACACTCGGTGTGACGAAGAACTGTGATTATTTTGCAAAAATGTATCCGGTTTTAAACCGTGACCTGCTTCTTACAGCAGCTATTTTCCATGATATCGGAAAATTAAAGGAGCTCTCTACCTTCCCGGAGAATGACTATACAGATGCAGGTCAGCTTCTCGGACATATCATGATTGGTGCAGAGTGGGTAGGCGATGCGATTAAGAGCATCGACGGCTTCCCGGTAGTGCTCGCAAACGAGCTGAAGCACTGTATACTTGCCCACCACGGCGAGCTTGAGTTTGGCTCTCCTAAAAAGCCTGCACTTGTAGAGGCGCTTGCACTTAGTTTTGCAGACAACATAGATGCCAAGATGGAGACCTTCAGGGAGCTGCTTGTAAATGTGCCTGAAAATGATACAAAGTGGCAGGGCTACAACAGATTTATGGAGACAAATTTCCGCAGAACAAGTGTGTAAAAGGCGGACAATATTAATCATAAATGAGGGGCAAAATACCTTTTGACCCTCATACCATTATACATAAAATAAAGAAGAGAAAAGCATGAAAAAAAATGACATATTTGAACTTGAAATAACAGATATGGGAACAGACGGCGAGGGAATCGGACATTATGAGGGTATGACCTTTTTCGTAAAGGATGCACTGATTGGTGACGTCATAACAGCCCGCGCAACAAAATTAAAGAAGAACTATGGCTACGCAAGAGTGGAAGAGATTAAGACCCATTCCACTTTTCGCGTTGAGCCGGAATGTGAGCTGCATAAGAGGTGTGGCGGCTGCCAGATACAGGCACTCTCCTATGAAAAGCAGCTTGAATTTAAAAATAATAAGGTGCGCAACAATCTCATGCGTATAGGTGGATTTTCCGAGGCGGAGCTGGACAGTAAAATGCAGCCACCTGTTGGCGCAGACAGTCCATACCGCTACCGCAACAAGGCACAGTTTCCGGTGGGATATGACAGGGATGGCAATATAGTGACGGGCTTTTATGCATCGCGCAGCCACAATATCATCCCGGTTGAGGACTGCAGGCTTGGGGTGCCGCAAAACAAAGAGATACTGGATATCATAAAGGAATGGATGAATGAGTGCGGCATTACGCCGTATGACGAGAATACCCACAAGGGGCTCGTGCGCCATGTGCTTATCCGTTATGGATTTACATCTAAGCAGATTATGGTGTGTCTTGTGATAAATGCAGATGAGCTGGCTCCTGAACATAGAGCAGCGGATATTAAAGGTGCAGAATATAGAAAATTTGCTGACAAGCGTAATTGTGATAAAGCAAGTGATAACAAGGAATGTGGCAGCAAGGAATATGGAAGCAAGGCAAGTGATAGCAGGCATAATATAGCAGATATACTGTGCGAAAGACTCTCAAAAATCGATGGAATGACATCCATTTCCTACAATATCAACAAGGAAAACACAAATGTCATCCTCGGCAAAAAGACGGTCTGCATATGGGGCAGACCATATATTGAGGACACCATCCATCTGCTTTCTTACCCTGCTTTCACACCACAGGGAACAGGCATCACATATCAGATTTCGCCACAGTCGTTCTATCAGGTAAACCCGAAGCAGACCGAAAAGCTCTATAGCACAGCACTCGCATTTGCAGGGCTCACAGGAAATGAAAATGTCTGGGATCTCTACTGTGGTATCGGTACCATATCGCTCTTTTTATCGCAGAAGGCAAAGCAGGTGTACGGAGTGGAAATAGTGCCTCAGGCAATCGAGGATGCCAAAAACAATGCAAAGCTCAATGGCATCACAAATGCACAATTTTTTGTAGGAAAGGCTGAGGAGGTGCTGCCGCAGTTTTATGAAAATGCAAAGAAAAATGAGAAAATCACTGATGATACAGCATCCACCGGACATACAGATATGCTTCGCCCGGATGTGATAGTCGTTGACCCGCCAAGAAAGGGCTGCGATGATAAGTGCCTTGACACAATGCTTGCGATGTCACCGGAGAGGATTGTATATGTGAGCTGCGATTCGGCAACATTGGCAAGGGATTTGAAGATACTCTGCGAGGAGAAGTATGAGCTCATAAAGTGGCAGGCATTTGATCAGTTCTCTCATACGACACATGTAGAAAGTATTTGCCTCCTCGAGCGGGTGAGCAACTGAGCCAGTTTAAGGAAAATAGGAACTATATATTAAGCAAAGACCACACCAAAGAATAGAGATGAATAAGAAACAGCCCAATTTCGTTTTTAGGATATGTTCCCAAGAACGAAAAATGGGCTTTTTTTAGTTTTGATAAAAACTTGATACGGGCAGACTGCTTTGGGAGAAGTTTAGCCTGTAAACGGTATAAGTGGTATTTCAATTGTTATGATAGCTATTGTAATAATATAATATGACATAATCGAATTGACAAAAGAGATACATATGCTTATAATATAGACAAAACGAGAATGACATGAATGGAGGAATTCTGTGGCAGAAGATAAAAAGAAAGAAGAAATTGCTGTGATTGATATTACAGAAGAATATTTGAAAGAAAGAATTTATGAAATTCGAGGACAAAGAGTAATCTTAGATGCAGATCTTTCTGAAATATATGGTTATACTACAAAAGCATTTAATCAACAAGTAAAAAATAATATTGAGAAATTTGATGAAGATTTTATGTTCGAACTTACGGATGACGAGGTAGAAAATTTGCGGTCAAATTTTTTGACCGCAAATCTTAACAGTAAGAGCAGATATAATCCTCATGTATTTACAGAGCAAGGACTATATATGCTGATGACGGTTTTAAAAGGACCATTGGCTGTTAAGCAGAGCAAGGCATTAATAAGAACCTTTAAGAAAATGAAAGATTACATTTTAGAAAATCGTGATTTAATAGGTCAGCGGGAAATACCTCAGTTAAGCATGGAAACTACTAACAATAGAATAGAAATTAACAAAATCAACTCAGATATGATTTCTCTTGAAAAACAGATTTCAGATGTTGCAGAAGGATTGAAGGATGTTGTGACAAAATCTGAGCTGGCTGATATGATGAACAGCTTTGTTTCAGATGATGATGAAAAATGGCTCATGTTTAATGCAAAATTCAGTAGTGCAGATGAGGTATATTTCATGATCGATTTATAGTGTTGGATTATGGAACTGCTGATGAAAGGGTTTTCTTATGTGGGGCTTCATCAAAGGATGCAGGAGCTAGAATAACCAGTATTGTTGAAGACTATGGAATCTCTAAATATGCCCCGGTGATTGCAACGCTGTTGAAAAATTCAACTTTGATTTTACCACACTAGACGGAAGTGAACGCAATGAAACTCTTGTAGTGGAGCAATCGAAGTTCCCAATCTATGAGGAAGAGCAAAAGGATGGCAGAAATGTATTGGGTGTGGATTACGCAGAAGGCTATGGCAGAATTATTTGGGGTACAGGTTTCGGTCAATAGCAACATTTGAAAAAGATATTTGAAGAAGGCGAATCAGACTTCGATAAAGCGGTCAAGAATATGATTGAAGGAGAAATGGTGAGAGGAAAGTATGAATAGTGTTTCTGTAAATATAGTTATGACATATCCGGTTCACTGGACGAAATATCAGGTGCTTCGGGATTTTGTTCAAAATTTTTATGATGCAGTAGGTTATAATGATTGGAGACAGAGGTTCTGTTATGAGTATGAGAACTCTGTTTTATCAATGTGGATTGAAAATGTATCATTCAATTACGAATGGCTTATGCATATCGGCGCATCCACAAAAACCGGACAGTCAAAGGGGTATGCCGGCTTTTTTGGGGAGGGCTTCAAAATTGCTTCGTTATGTGGGTTCAGAGACTGGGGCTGGGGTATACAGATGATGTCCGGAGACTGGCATATAGATGTAACTGAAATGGATCAGCTTATTGATCAAACGCATGTGAAAATGTTGGCATACAATATTTCCTCGGTTCATAAAGCTGAAGAAACGAGACTTGTCCTTAATAACATCACTTTATCAGATTATGAATTATTTAAGACTGTGCTTGACAGTTTTTTTAGTGCTGATAATCCTATCATGGGAGAAAAAATATGGATAGGAGATGAAGGGGCAGTCTTTCTGCGAAGCATGGCTGAAATTAATTCGAATTTGCCTATGACAAGTGAGTTTGGCAGACGTGGGGCTGTCTTTTGCGGATATCAGATGCTGGGAACAAATCCTTTTGATCTTGTGGTTTGCCTGCATAAGTACAGGAAAGATGATAGGGAGAGAAGGAGTTTATATACATTTAATGTAATCGAGGTGTTTGAGGAAATATGTCGTTACATTGATCCTGCCTGTGCAATGATAATGCTTGAGAAAATGCGTAGATATTGGAACAGTTATCCGCATAAAAGGATAGATATTAATAGCTGGAGCCGAACTATTGACATGCTAATAAGGAAGGTGTCAGGTTCGAAAGAAGTCAGAATGGCTTTTTTCTCCAAGTATAATAATCTTTTGACCTTGAAGAGGCTACATACTATTAGTGAGAATAATCGTAGATGGCAGGCAAGGGCATGGCTGAAACAACAGAATAAAAAATACATTCTGGTCAAGGATTCATTTAGCCTGATTGGTTATCCGCAATTAGAGGAAGAGTGCGAGAAAAACGGAGGTTTTGTTGTAGATGATAACGTAGATAGAGTTCAGAATTGTTGCTTTATTATTCTGGAAGATGTTTGCAGGGATGTGTTTAAAGGGTTCTTTGAGACTGAAGAATTGCCTGAAAGAAAAATAATCACAAACCCGCGTGCGGCTTACCATGGCATGGCAGTTACGTATAAAAAAAGGCAATCGAAATTAAATAAAAAAGGTCTGACTATAAGATATGATATTGGAAAAATATTTTTAAAATCAGAAGTGTTTAGACCAGAAGGCTATTATGATGCGCTGTCGACATATGTGCATGAAATGTGTCACATGTTCGGAGGGGACGCAAGTGCCTCGTTTAGTCAGGCACTAACATTTGCTACCGAATTATTGTTGGAAAATCATGAAAGAGTAACGAAAGGAAAAATCAAGTGGAACCAGACTTTTGCTGCGGAAAAAATATTAAATGAAATATGACATAATCGAATTGATAAAAAAGACACATATGCTTATAATATAGACAAAGAGAGAATGACATGAATGGAGGACAGGGTAATGGAGATATCTATAACATTTGAAGATGCACTAAAAAGAATTGAGGAGGTGGAAAAAGAGAATGCAGCCCTTCGGGAGGAATTGGAATATTACAGAAATCGTAAATTAAGCGGTCGTCAGAAACATAACGCCAAGTGGATGGCAATTTATAATGATTTTGT
>OQVN01000440.1_pt1 | contig 15886 bp, 15 predicted proteins | sample 1691621 | NCBI WGS metagenome assembly OQVN01 (sample SAMN03418278, study PRJEB22391) | human gut metagenome | biome: human-gut; feature: organic feature; material: feces | host: Homo sapiens | place: Tanzania | collected 2013-01 | reverse complement strand
CCGCTTAATACTTCTACCAGACCCTGTCCGCCGGAATCCACAACGCCGGCCTGCTTTAATACGGGCAGCATTTCGGGAGTCTGGCCGAGCACATAACGGGCATGTTCAATCACAGTTCCAAGGAACTGCTCCAGATCCTCTGCTCCATCCTCGCAAAGCTCCTTTGCCTTATCGGAAGCACCCCTTGCTACTGTAAGGATCGTACCTTCCTTCGGCTTCATAACAGCCTTGTATGCGGTTTCTACCGCTTTTTCGAATGCACGGGTCAGAACAGGAATATCCAGAACCTGCTCTTCCTTAATACTTTTGGTAAATCCACGGAACAACTGCGATAAAATAACACCGGAGTTACCTCTCGCCCCGCGCAGGGAACCGCTGGAGATTGCCTTACATAAAGCAGCCATATCGGCATCGTCTCCCAGTGCGGAAACTTCTCTTGCCGCAGACATGATCGTCATAGTCATATTGGTACCGGTATCTCCGTCGGGTACGGGGAATACATTTAACTCGTTGATCCATTCTTTCTTGTTCTCTAAATTCTTGGCGCCGGCTAAGAACATCTTTGAAAGCATCTTAGCGTCGATTTGCTGTAAAGCCACAATTACTTCCTCCTTAATCAATCACTCTTACACCTTCAACATAGATGTTGATCTTTTTGATCTCAATACCGGTAAACTCTTCCACCTTATACTTTACGTTGCTGATCAGATTGTCGGTGACAGCCAGGATGCTGACGCCGTAAGCTACGATCACATGGAAGTCCAGAACCAGTTTATTGTTGTCCAGGGACACGTTGATACCTCTGGTGATGCTGTCCATTTTCAGCAGCTTTACCAGGCCATCTTTCATGCTGACTCCGGCCATACCTACGATACCAAAGCACTCTACCGCTACGCTGCCGGCATACTGTGCAATGACTTCATTATCAATGTCAATGTTTCCCATATGGGTATTCATAGAAGAACCTTTCATACAGAACCTCCTTTATATTCGGATCAATTGTTTCTTCCGATATCTCCGGCCGGATTTTCCCGGACTCAGACATATATAAATGTATTTTAACAGCTTTGTTATAAAAAAGAAACATAAAAATAAAAAAAATAAATATTTTTTGCTTGCTTTTATTTTGTTTTTCTGTTAATATATCAATGTTGTGAGCATTTCACATATGTTTTATTAAAAATTTTGATTAAAAGTAAGCGTAAGATGCGCGTTAGATCGAGGAGGTGTCAAGATGGCTAAATGTGATATTTGTGGTAAGGGCGTTCATTTCGGTAACAACGTAAGCCATTCTCATAGAAGAAGCAACGCAATTTGGAACTCTAATGTTAAGAGCGTTAAGTGCAAGGTTAACGGCGGAGCTAGAAGAATGCATGTCTGCACCAGCTGCTTAAAATCTGGTAAAGTTGAAAGAGCTTAATCTTCTGCGATAATATTGGATTTTAGAAAGCCAGAAATGATAAATTTCATTTCTGGCTTATTTTTTACCAAAACCGCTCTTCCTGTTTCCTTTTTAAATACTCTTTGTTGATCTGTCCAGCCAGCTCTCCGTCACCGAAAAGGTTGTCCGGGTGAAAGATTTTGATCAGATCCCGATATCTCTTCCGTAATGCCAATGGATTATTGACACCGCGAAATAAAAGCTGTACTACGGTCAGGGTATTCTCGGTGCCGTCTTCGTCAGAAGCTTTTGGGCTGACCGTTTCTTTCCGGAGAAGTTGTCTCTCTTTTTCCAGTTTTTTACGATCCTCTTCCAACTGGCGGAAGCCGTCCTGCAGAATTGCCATTTTTTTCTCGAAAAACAGACTTTCTTCTTTCAGACGTTTTCGTTCCATAACCGTACGACGATTCAAAGCATCCAGTTCATCCCGGAGTGTTACACGTTCCTCGAGAAATTTGTCCTTTGCCTGTTCCAATTCGGTACGCTCCTGCTGCAGACGCATATTCTCCTGAAACAGCCAGAGCTTGGCTTCTTTCAGTTCCTCTGTACTTTCTGTCCTGATGATTTCTTCCCAATCAATCATGCTCAACCCTCTTACTCACAACTGCTGAAAAGATAATACCCTGCAAACAACAGAAGTGCCAATATGATCAATCCGATGAGCCGATTGTGGATCACCATCATCAACAGCATGCCGATGGCTACAAAAAATAGAATCAGGCCAATGATTTTTTTCATAAAAGACCCGCTATTCATGTTCTCATCTTATTATATGCAGAGTATAAAAATTATTACTTATCTTCGGAAGGCTTTTCTCCGTCTTCGGGGAATGCAATATCAACAACTTCGGCATCCGACATTTCTTCTTTTTCTTTCGGCTGGGTAAATTTGTCTACAATATCGGGAATCATATCCAGAATCTTGGTAACAGTATCCTGATTTTTGATATTGACCAGCTTGGTGGAACCGTTTTTGATCACCAGTACGGCGCTGGGAGTCATTTTACCGCCCAGACCACCGGCTCCGGATGCGGATCTTTTCTCGGAATTATTCCCCGCACCGGCTCCGACACCGAAAGTAACATCTACTAACGGTAATATAATGGTATCTCCGATCTTGGTAGCTTCGCCCACTACCGTCTTTGTGGAGAGCACCGTATCCATTCCCTTTAAAAGAGATTCCACAACTCCTTGAAACTGATTATCTTTTTCTGCCATATTAAACCTCCTGTTTTCAATCTGTTATTCTTTTTCTTTATTTTGAAATTGTCTGATCTTATGCTGTAATAGTTTAAGCCGCTTATCCATAAGCAGGCGAATGGCATGGAACAATACACACGCTAAGGTAAAATGACCGGATGCTTTAAAATCACCCTCTAAAATTGCCTGTTCAAAATCCGGAGTGATACAGATGCCTTTTCCCAATTTGGGAAGTATCATACCGTAGATTCCGTACAGATAGCCTGTGGTATCCGGTGATCCGGTGCCGATGCGGGCCGTAAGTTCCAGTTTTCGCGGACGTAATGATTTCAGAATATGACCGATACGTTTCCCCGCATGCCGGAGTAATCCTCTGGTCTCCGGGTCATTCCATAAATCTTTATAAAAAGTAATGTTATTCAGAATATGTTTGATTTTATCACATATTTTACCGACTGTGTACCGGATTTTGTCAAAAAAGCCTCTTTCTTCCGTGCTTTTTTGCTCCGGAATCGGTTCTTTCACAGATGGCTGCGAATCAGAAGCGGAAGGCACAGCTTCCTGTGGTATTTCCGTTGTGGAAGGAATCACTGTTTTTTGGGAGGGTTTCCCGGTGGAAACGTTCTTTTTCTCTTTTCTCTCGTCCGAGGAATCATATACGGTAAAAAAAAGGACCTTTGCCAGAAGCTTTCCCGGCTGCGGATAATCGTAAAAGATTCGCACCAGACCGAATAACCATCGGACTTTTACAGAAAAACGCATTTCACCGGCACTCTTCTGTCCGGATGCTTTATAGCAAAGAGGGAAAAACAATACCAAAAGTATTACCGAAAGTGCAATCCCCAGAAGTACCAGCAACAGAATTCCTAAAATGCCCAATATTTTAAAAAGAATCGTTAACATAGTAAATACTCCCGCAGATTACAGTCGCCTCTGGCGTCCAGGCATTCTCCTGTGATCTGTTCGATCAGCTGCAATGCCTCCTCATATCCCGATGCAATACCAAGAATCAGAAATTCTTCTTTTTTGTAATGAGGCTGTATGAGTTGCCTGGCATCAAAAATATCCAGCTGATCGGCCGGGTTCCTCGCCGGAGTAATGAGATAGACATTTGCCAAAAGAGGGTTTTTTTCCAGTCTCTTTTTTAGTTTATCCAGTTTTTCAGATGCAATGCTTTCTCCCAGATAGAGATTGGGAGCAAACGTAAGCTTTCCTGCCATAAATAAATTCCTTTTTGTCAACCTGCCATGCAGCATAGGTTATTGCTGCCAAGATGTGCTTATTATAGCATAGATTCCTCTATATTACAATTTTTGTTGCTTGACTTTTCCGGATGATATTTTATACTGTAATCAGTACAAATGAGGAGGAAAAACCATTGAAAGTCATAACGAAGATGGAGCTTCAGCCGGATATGGTTCTCGGAGAAGACATTCAGGATCAGAATCGTGTCATTTATCCTGCCGGTACCACAGTGACTCCGCAGATCATAGAAAAATTAAAGCGATACAATCTGGTATGCGTTACGATTATGGAGGATATTGATTTCGCCACGACCCATTATGAGAAAATTCGCTTTGATTCCAATTTTAAGGCATTTGAACGTGCTTATCCGATTTTTCTGGATGAGTATAAACTGGCCATGAAACAATTATTGGTCATGGGAAGAAAGCCGGCGGATATTTTTCTGCTTACCATATATCAGGAATTATACTATTATATTACTTCCGGATCTGTATTACTGGATTATCTGTATAATCTTATGCCCAGTGAGGATGAGCTGACGTATACGCAGGGACTGAATGCTGCACTGCTGGCAGGTACGTTCGCTGACTGGCTCTCCATGTCGGAAGAAGAAAAAAACACGTTAATTCTTTGCGGATTCTATTATGATATCGGAAAACTGCAGCTTCCTTATGAATTGTTGTGGAAACCCGGAAAACTCACAGAGGCAGAATTCAAGATCATCAAGACGCATCCGGTGGTAGGCTATACTTCCGTACGTAACCAGGATTTAAACGAACATGTTAAAAATGCAGTGATCATGCATCACGAACGTCTGGACGGCAGCGGTTACCCTTATCATATGTCGGGGCAGAAAATTGATGTCTATGCCAGATATATGGCGATCATTGACGCTTATATTGCAATGGCATCGCCGAGAACTTACCGCAACGCTCTTACACCGTTACAGATTTTGGGAAATTTCGAAAAGAGTCTGGACAAGTATGATGTGGAATTGTTAATGCCGATCATGAAACGGATCGCAGACGCACAAATCGGCACCAATGTCCAGTTGAATGACGGAAGTGTCTGGGAAGTCCTGATCATTCATCCCAATAAGTTCTCCCGCCCGATTCTGAAAAATGAAAAAAATGAATTTGTGGATCTTTTGCAGAGAACCGATCTGGAAATCGTTAAAAACGTATAAATATAATTAGTAAAAATAAGAAACGGGAATAATCAATTCATCCATTGATTATTCCTTTTTCTTTCCTGGTATTCCGCATAGGCTTTTTCCAAAATCTGTTTTTCGTTGGCAAACTTCAGTAAATGATATGCTTCATGATATTTGTAAAAACCGGAATCCGCAAAATATTCTTCTCTCTGCGGTTTACTGTAATAGCTGTCGGTACTCATAAGATACCAGTGAACCTCTTTTGCTACCACGTCCTCCGGTACGGTAAAAGAATATTCACTTCTTCCGACGTAGTCCACGATAAACGCCCGGGAACCGCTCTCTTCCAATACTTCTCTCAATGCGGTCTCTTCGTGGGTCTCCCCTGGTTCCACTGTTCCTTTCGGAAGGACCCAGCCTTCGTATTTGTTTTTGATATTCTTATAGAGCAGTAAAATCTTTCCGCGAAATATTACGACTCCGCCGCAGCTGATCGCCTCAATCATGTTCCTTAACCTCCGATTACTGTTTTTCGCTGAAGTACGCGTCAAAAATACGTCTTGCAATGGGCACGGCGTAATCTCCGCCGCTGCCGGCACCTTCCACAATAATGGTCACACACACTTCCGGATCTTCTGCAGGAGCAAATCCGGTAAACCATGCATGACTGTCACCCTTAATATTATTATATTCCGCGGAACCTGTTTTCCCGGCTGCGGTATAGTCGAGTCCTTTTAACTTGGAAGCGGTACCCTCCTGGACCACATCAGTCATCAGCTGTCTGAGGATCGCAGACTCTTCTTCTGACATCAGACTGCCGTATTCGCTGGGTTTGAAACTTTTAATGACAGTTCCTTCGTCATTCTCCACGTGATCGATCGCGTACGGTTTCATGAGGACTCCGTTGTTGGCTATGGCACATGTGATCATGTTCAGATGCATGGGAGTAATCTGTGTCTTACCCTGACCGATGGAGGTCTGCATCATTTCCGCCGGAGGAGTATCATCGGATACCAGAGCTGAACTTCTGGCATAATTCAGTGTCAATGGCAGCTCTTTGTTAAACAAAAGATCATTTAATGTCTCCTGAAAAGCAGTCCGGTCCAGGCTCATTCCGATATTGGCAAAGGACGAATTACAGGATTTTGCAAAGGATCTGGTAAAATCCACCGTCCCATGACTGGAGCCGTGATAACAGCTGATCTTGCTGTTGCCCAGGCGAAAAGCTCCGTTGCAGGTATAAGAATAATTTTGGTAGGTATTCGGATTTTCCCGAATATATTCCAATGCCGTCACAATTTTAAAGGTAGAGCCCGGAGGATACAATCCCTGTGTAGCCCGGTTGACCAGTACGGTACTGGAATCGTTATCTACCAGATCCTCCCATATTTCTCCGATGGAATTGGGATCAAAATCCGGATGGGATACCATGGCAAGAATCTTCCCGGTAGACACTTCGGTTACAATAATGGCACCTCGATAGATATCCAGCTGATCGTTTGCCACCTGTTGAATTTTAACATCCAATGTAGTGTAGACATTATCCCCGGGATTCTTTTTTCCGGCAGTATCGTTTTTCACCTTGTTACTCAAGGAGGTATTTGTATTGATCAGATAATAATTGGCCAGTGCTTCTACACCCATTCTGCCCTGTGTGGAATAGCCGACAATGTGAGAAAACAGATTTTTATAAGGGTAGTTACGGCTCTCTTCTTCCTCATCATTCAATATTGTCTCCGCAAGTACCTCTCCGTCTCTGGAATAGATGGATCCCCGATAATTTCTCGACAACAGGATCTGCTGTCTTGAATTATAGCTGTTGTTGATCATGTCCTGTTCACTCGTGGCCACAAAATGTCCCAGATAGACAAACAGACACAGAAACAGCACACCGACTGCACCTGCAGAGATCCAGATCTCCCGCTGGTTTCCCATACATTTGTGATTTTGCTTTTTTTTATTTTCTGCCACTTCTGCGCTCACCTTCCTTTTGAAGCCGGATGTAGATTCCCTGTATAATGAAAAACATGATCATCGTAGTCATAACGGAACTTCCGCCGTAACTGATAAACGGCAACGTTACACCTGTCAGAGGGATAAACTTGGTTCCTCCGCCAACCGTCAGGAAAATCTGAAAAATATACATAATGCCGATGCCATATACGATCAGCTGATAAAAGCGGTCGTGAATTTTTACCGAAATCCGCATCATTTCCAAAAAACTGCTGATACAGATCAGAATCAGGCACATCCCAAAGATAACTCCCAGCTCCTCACAAATGGATGAAAAAATGAAATCCGCTTCCACATACGGAATCGCGGTAGGATTGCCTTTTAACAGTCCCATGCCGAACCAGCTTCCGCTTCCGATGGCAAACAGTGACTGTGTGATCTGATATCCTTTACTGTCGATGTATTTCCAGGGATCCTGCCATGCCAGAACCCTGACCCGTACATGATCAAACAACAGATATGCCAGATAAGAGGCTGCGCCTCCGCCGATCATTCCGGCCGCCAGATAGAGATAATTTTTCGTTGCAGCAAAAACAACGAATACAAAACCGATGAAAAAGATCAGCGCACTTCCCAGATCCTTGGATACGACCAGGACAACTACATGAGCTCCTGCAATCACAGCAGTCAGTAACACACGCTGAAAAGATACATTTTCCCACAATGCACCCGCCAGGAAGAAAAGAAACAGGATCTTCACAAATTCCGAAGGCTGAAATGTAATTCCTCCCATGGTAAAAGATATTTTGGACCCATGGGTTACCTCTCCGAGAATCAATACCGTACTGAGCAGACCAATTCCCAGTGCTGCATATAACCAGGTGATTTTTTTGAAAAAATGAATTCTGCCAAGCAAAAAAGGTATAAAAAGCGACATGATCAGTGATACCAGAACAATCACATACTGTCGGATCGCTTTATCAAAAGAAAGTCTGGATACCATACATAAGCCGATGCCCAAAAGCATGCACATGTTATTGAGCAAAAGCCTGTTGATATTCTCATAGATCAGAGACACCATAGTAATCGTGGCGAACAGAAAAATCAGTATAAATGCAAAGAAAAATAAATACTGAAAATCTCCGCCGGTAAGAGACAGATCCAAAAAACAAAGGACCTGTACCAGAAACATTAAAATGTTCTGCAATATAAAGATTCCTTTGGAATATTCGCCAACCGGGTAGCGGAAAGTATAAAAACAGCTGCCGGTATAGAACACCATAAAAAGGGCTATGAAATATTTAGATAATTCTATTACGTATTCCTGCATGAATTAGGGATCCCTTTCTCTATTCTACGCCACGTTTTTCATGACCGGTGGTATATTCCGTATAAGGCAGATCCGTTCTGCTTCCGTAAAAATACTCCAGTACATTCCAAGTCTCATTTTCCGATTCTGTCGTAAATTCCAGACGACAACAAAAACTGTCCTTCCATTTTGCAACTGTTTTATGCAGGGAGAAAGGAACACTGTTATAGATAATATTATAGCAATGCGTACAGTTTCGCATTACCGGAAACACTTTATGGTAACGATCTGTCAGTTCTGTGATTCCGAAACCTTCCTCGCGGCGACAATGATCGGTAGTCTTCGTCACACAGTTAGCCGTCACCATCATGGGAATCCGACCGTACAAAAGCTTCTCCGCAGGAAGAATCCCATTCACGAGCTGCCTCTGCTCCGCATAATTCAGTTCTAACGGCAGGCAGAATCCGTCCAGATAATCCTTCCAGAATTCTATGCTTCGGCAATTCCAAAGATACAGACCGTGATCTCCATATCTCTTTTTTGTCTGTAAAAAATCCCACTGTCGCAGAAGACCAACGTGTTCCAGGGAACTTACCAGAAATCCGTCAATAGCTTCGAAATTGTCACGAATGCATTTCTCCAACAGTTTCAGATACCGGCTGTCGCGTAAGCGAATGATTTTAGGCAGAGCGAGCACTGTCTCTGCCGGAATATCTTTTAATAATTGTAAGTGCTCTGTGATAGTATCCCCCCAGGTGAGGAACAGATCACTGTCAATATAAATTCGCAACGAAGTATGTTCTTTCGGTTTTTTAAGAAAAGACGATCTCAAAAAACCGTTCCACTGCTCAACGGTTCGGAGATATAACGAAAATCCACTTTGCTTCTGCGTATGTTCGCTATGTGTTCCGGTAACGTCAAAAGGGTTCTGTACCTCTCTGGTATAAGGGAAGCCGTTTTCTGTAATCAGTTTCTGCTCTAACAGCAACACCCCTTTTCTCCGGAGCTCATTCATTGTCTTCAGAGGATAGAATGCATTTTCACTTACCCGGATATCCATGGTACCATCTAAATGGAAATTACTTCCTCCCAATTTTCCCAATTGTTTGGAAATATTTTCCACGGTAATCGGCTGTTTTGCTGCTTCCTGAACGGTCTCTCCGGTAACGGTTACCTCTGTCTGATCACAACGAAGAGTCAGTTTAGCAACGGTTCCGGTGAGAAAAGAAGCCTTCATTTGTACCGGAAGTGTCAGATGTTTGTATAAATATTTTTCGCGAATCTGCTCCAAAACCTGCTCATCACTGCCACTGTAGGCAGGAGTGTTCAGAGTCACCATTTCTTTGCCATTATGTTTATGATAATAGCCGTTCTGCCGTTCGCTGCGAATATAAAGACAGGATAACCGGTGAAGGTCTTCCCCGGAAATAGAAAGCTTTTCCCCGGGCTTCTCATAATATTTATCAATATATTTCCGATAAACAGCGGTTACACCGGCGGCATATTCGGGTTTCTTCATACGGCCTTCTATTTTAAAAGAATCAATTCCGGCATCTATCAGTTCCGGAATATTCTCAATGGTACACATATCCTTCAGACTTAAAGGATAACATTCCCGGTGGTTACCGCCTACGGTATACGGCAGTCGGCATGGCTGGGCACATCTGCCGCGGTTGCCGCTTCGCCCGCCCAGGATACTGCTGAAGAGGCATTGACCGGAATAACAGTAACACATGGCACCATGGATAAAACATTCTATTTCCATTCCGGTTACTTCTTTGATACGACGAATCTCTTCCAGACTCAGTTCTCTGGCAGGTACCACTCTGCAGGCACCCTGCTTATGCAGAAATTCTGCACCGTATTCTCCCGTGATCGTCATTTGGGTACTTCCATGCAGTTCCATCTGCGGAAAGGCATCGCGGATAAAAGCAAATACGCCCATATCCTGAATAATGACACCGTCCAGACCGGCGCGATAATAAGGCAGCAGATATTCATAAAGCTCAGAGAACTCAGATTCTTTTACCAGGGTATTTACGGTAAGATATACTTTTCTGCAAAGCAGGTGCGCATAGCGGATACAGTCCACCAGTTCTTCTTCCGAAAAATTCTCAGCATATGCTCGTGCGCCAAATCGATTTCCTCCCAGATAGATCGCATCTGCTCCCGCGTGTACGGCTCCGTAAAAAGCCTCAACATTCCCGGCAGGAGCAAGTAATTCCACTTTTTTATTTCTCATAGACATCCTCTGTTGCGTATGATACACGCTTATACAAATAGCTGCCCGAAAACGGACAGCTATCAATTTATTTATCCTTTAATTCTGTCTCCAGACGAACAATTTTTCTGGCATCTTCGTTCAACTGCTTCTGTAGTTCTTTTCCCTGTTTTTCCGCATTTTCCAGCTTGATCTGCGCGGAAATCAGCTCATGCTTCAGATCATAGAGTTCCTTTTCTTTCCCCTGCAGTTCTTCCTCCAAAATGGAAATCTGCTTTTTGGCTTTGAAATAATCATCTGCAATGTTCAGCTGAAGCAGAACGCTCTGTCTGTCCAAAGACTGTCTTCGAAAGCTGTCCAGTTTCCCATACTCAGTCATTTTATTATTGATGTAGGAAGCAATCTTCTGCATGTAATCTTCGCTTTCATAGCCGCTTAAAGTAAATACTTTACCACCTATGAGCACTTCAGTATCTGTTTTCGGAGACATTGTCAACACCCCTCTTAACAATCTTTTGGAAACACAATATGTGCCATCTTGTAAAAAATATAATACAAGATTTATTATATATCAGATTATATCGAGTGGCAAGCAAAAAATAACCACTTATGCGTTCAGATTTTCTAAAGCTTTAACCCCAGGTGACGATAAGTCAGGTCTGTTACCACACGGCCCTTGGGCGTTCTGTTCAGGAATCCATTCTTGATCAGATAAGGTTCGTAGACATCTTCTATGGTACCGGCATCTTCTCCGATGGCCGCAGCAAGGGTATCCAGTCCCACAGGACCACCGTTAAATTTCTCGATGATCGTCACGAGGATATTTCTGTCGATATGATCTAAGCCCATCTTGTCCACATCCATAAGATCCAGTGCGGTTCTGGCTACCTCTTCTGTAATGACTCCGTCGTATTTGACTTGTGCGAAATCACGGACACGCTTCAAGATACGGTTGGCAAGTCTTGGTGTTCCACGGCTTCGCCTAGCCATCTCTTTTGCTCCGGCAGGTTCGATCTCTACATCCAGGATTCCTGCGGAGTGCATGATGATCTGCTGCAATTCCTCTATGGTATAGAATTCCAGATGGTGGATCATTCCGAAGCGATCCCGCAGAGGTGCTGTCAAAAGTCCCGCCCGGGTCGTCGCTCCTACCAGCGTGAACTTCGGCAATTCCAGACGTACGGACCTGGCACTGGAGCCCTTACCGATCATAATGTCAATACAATAATCTTCCATGGCGGGATACAGTACTTCCTCCACCTGACGATTCAGGCGGTGTATCTCATCCACGAACAGCAGATCTCCTTCTTCCAGATTGTTTAAGATGGCAGCCATCTCTCCCGGCTTCTCGATCGCCGGTCCGCTGGTCACCTTCATATGGACTCCCATCTCATTGGCAATGATCCCAGCAAGAGTGGTCTTACCAAGTCCGGGTGGTCCGTAGAACAGCACATGATCCAGTGCATCCCCACGCTGTTTTGCTGCGGTAATATAGACCTTCAGGTTCTCCTTTATCTTGGACTGCCCGATATAATCGTCCAGCGTCTGGGGACGTAAGGAGCCTTCCAGCTTAATATCTTCTTCTGTGATATTTGTCTCTATCATTCTTCTGGACATAGTCGTTGCTCTCATTCCTTAAAACAATTTTTTCAGGGCAGCCTTTAAGATTGCTCCGGAATCCATGGCCTCTACATCTTCAATGGCATTGACAGCCTTTAAGCTCTCTGCCTGTCCGTAACCCAGTGCCACCAGGGCTTCCACAGCTTCCTTTTTCTTCTCACTGTCAATATGCAGACTTCCTGCGGTCAGGATACCTTCCGCACCGCCTGCTGCAATCTCTCTGGAGATCAGTGTATCGTCGATGGATATTTTATCCTTTAATTCCAGGATCAGCCGCTGCGCTGTTCTGGCGCCTACACCGGGGGCCTTCGATATCGCCCTGGCATCACCGGACATAATGGCAAAACGCAAAGAATCCGCATCCATAACGGATAATATAGCGAGTGCTCCCTTAGGTCCGATACCACTGACCGTAATACAGAGCTTGAACATCTCCAGATCGCTCCTTGAGAGAAAACCATATAATAAAAAGGCGTCTTCCTTCACATAGGTATATGTATAGAGCCGGACCTGCTCTCCGATCCCCGGAAGTCTCGATGCCGTGTCTGCGGAGATCCGGACATTGATCCCAAAGCCATTGACATCGATCACCGCGTTATCTACCGTAACATCTTCCAAAAAGCCATTCACATATGCAAACATGTATGTTAAATCCTCGTCTTTCCTGGCCTGCCAAATATTAGCACATAAAATTCGGCTACGATATGTTTATCATACCATAGCCGAACATATGTTTCAAGTGGTTTTAACTCTGGATCTGTTTTAACTGGTAGAACTCTCCCTTCAGAGCCATCAGCTCGTCATAGGTACCGTATTCCGAACAATGTCCGTCGGCGATTACAGCGATTCTGTCAGCATCCCGGATCGTGGACAGTCTGTGTGCCACAATAAACGTCGTCCGTCCCTCCGTCAGATTGTTTAACGCCTGTTGGATCAGTTTTTCGGAGATACTGTCTAATGCCGAGGTTGCTTCATCCAGCACGATCACCTTCGGATCCCGGATCAGTGCTCTGGCAATAGAAATGCGCTGTCTCTGGCCGCCGGATAGCTTACCGCCGTGTTCTCCCACCATAGTGTCGAGACCTTTTGGAAGGGATGCGATCAGGTCTGACAGATTCGCGGCCTTGATCACATTCTGTAATTCTTCCTCTGAGACATTTTCACAGCCGTAGGTAATATTGTCGCGGATCGTTCCGGAGAACAGAATGGATGTCTGGGGTACCACCGCTAAATGTTTTCTGTATGTTCTAAGATCGATTTTGCTTAAATCTTTGCCGTCGATCAGGACTTTTCCGCTGTCCGCCTTATGGAAACCGATGACCAGGTTTAAGATCGTGGATTTTCCGGCACCGGACTCGCCTACCAGTGCAATGGTCTCTCCTGCTTTCACATGAAGATTTAAGTGGTTCAATACGTTATGCTCGTTGTTTTTGTAATGGAAACATACATCTTCAAAGTCAAAAGTACCGGTCACCTGCTCCAGTTTTTCCTTGCCTTCGTTGTCTTCGACGTCCTCAGACAGCAATACCTCACCGATGGAATTCACGGATTCGATACCTTTTGCAATAGTAGGCAGCAGGGTAACGATGGAGGATACCTGATTGACCACTGTAGCAAAATAGCTCTGATACAGTGTGATATCACCGGCCTGGATCTTCCCGCCGATGGCAAGATATCCGGTAAATGCCAGGCAGATCACCTGAAAGATCTGGAATACCGCCCAGCCCACCGAGCCAAACAGTGCCTGGATCAGATCCAGCTTATAGCCCTTCTCCGCCACAGCAAACAGCTGCCCGCTCATTTTGGATACCTCTTCGTCCTCCAGGGCATGGGCTCTGGTCACGGGTACCAGTTCCACCATTTCCATGACTCTGGCAGAGGTCTCTTCCATTTCCTTACGGAACTCCGTATTTCTCTTCTTCATAATATTCCGGAAGGTAACCATGGTAATTGCCGCCACCGGTGTGGTCAACAGAAAAAATACGAATACGATGCGGCTCTTACTGATAGTGACCACCAGTGCCACCCCGATATTCAGGGCAATATTTAAAATACTTAAAAATAACTGTGTGGAAAGACCTTCCACTGCTTCCACATCACGCATGATCTTGGACTGCAGTCGTCCGGACTGGGTCTCCACATGATAGGAAATGGACAGCTGCTGTAATTTCCGGATCAGTGCTTTCCGAAGTCCTGTCTCCGCATAGCGGGTCGCCAGGCTTTTATAGGAAGTGTACAGATAATTCATGGGAATATTAAGCAGGATCAGTCCCGCTTCCAGAATACTGTAAAATATGATATTCCGGAAAGTATCCGGATTGTGTGCTGTGACATCGTTAATAATATTCGCTGTGATGATGGGCAGCACCCAGACGCAGGCATGCTTTGCGAAAAAGCAGATCACTGCCATGACAAATTTATGATAATTCCCCTTATACAGATGCATCAGTGTCCGCAGGGGATGTCCCTGATTATTCCGATAGCATTCAATAAACCAGCTCTCGGTGTCCATCTTTTTTTTCGGAGATGTTTTTGCTTCAAAGTCTTTCATATTTGCAGGATACCTTTCCTATTTGTTCATTCCTTTCATTTTAGCGCAATTAATATGCGTTTTCCAGTTCCTTTTTGCGCTCTTCACCTATAAACAACTGTTTTTTTGCGAAAAATAAGGCTGTGCCAGAACTTTTATGTTCCTCACACAGCCTTTTTTCACAGCATTATTTTTTACGATCGATTAGTTGTTGATCAGCTTATCGTTCTCATTGTTCCAGCTGTAAAGCTTACGGATCTCTTCGCCGACCTTCTCGGAAGGATGCTCAGAAGCCAGCTTTCTCATAGCCTTGAAGTGAACCTGCTTGCCTGCGGGAGACATATCTAACAGGAACTCCTTAGCGAAAGTACCGTCCTGAATATCGGACAGGATCTTCTTCATGGTCTTCTTGGTCTCCTCGGTGATCAGCTTGGGTCCGGTGATGTAGTCGCCATACTCTGCAGTATTGGAGATGGAATATCTCATTCCTGCGAATCCACTCTGGTAGATCAGATCTACGATCAGCTTCATCTCATGGATGCACTCAAAGTATGCATTTCTGGGATCGTAACCAGCCTCAACCAGTGTCTCGAAACCAGCCTGCATCAGAGCACATACGCCACCGCACAGAACAGCCTGTTCACCGAACAGATCGGTCTCGGTCTCGGTTCTGAAAGTGGTCTCCAGAACACCTGCTCTTGCGCCACCGATACCCAGTGCATAAGCCAGTGCCAGATCCTGAGCCTTACCGGTTGCATCCTGTTCTACAGCGATCAGACAGGGAACACCCTTACCGGCCTGGTACTCACTTCTTACAGTATGTCCGGGTCCCTTGGGAGCGATCATGGTAACATCAACGTTCTTGGGAGGTACGATACATCCGAAATGAATATTGAAACCATGGGCGAACATCAGCATATTGCCCTCTTCCAGGTTGGGCTCGATGTCATTCTTGTACAGATCAGCCTGCTTCTCATCATTGATCAGGATCATGATGATGTCAGCACGCTTAGCAGCTTCTGCAGCGGTAAATACTTCAAATCCTTGTGCCTCAGCCTTTGCCCAGGACTTGGAGCCCTCGTACAGACCGATGATAACATGGCATCCGGAATCCTTCAGGTTCAGTGCGTGTGCATGACCCTGGCTGCCGTAGCCGATAATTGCGATAGTCTTACCCTCTAATAAAGAGAGATTACAATCTTCCTGATAAAAAAT
>OQVN01000436.1_pt1 | contig 15947 bp, 12 predicted proteins | sample 1691621 | NCBI WGS metagenome assembly OQVN01 (sample SAMN03418278, study PRJEB22391) | human gut metagenome | biome: human-gut; feature: organic feature; material: feces | host: Homo sapiens | place: Tanzania | collected 2013-01 | reverse complement strand
TGTATTACTATCTGCACGAATTGCAGCATAGAGATATTCAGGTGACCGGACTGGACCTGAAGACCGATGTGATCAAACATTGCAATGAACTGGCGGAGAAGCTGGGCTATGACAGATTAAAATTTGAACGGGGAGACATCAGCACCTATGAGGGAACGGATGTGGCAGATATGGTGGTGACGCTGCATGCCTGTGACCTGGCGACGGATTATGCTCTGGACAAAGCGGTAAAATGGGGAGCCAGAGTCATCCTGGCGGTACCCTGCTGTCAGCACGAACTGAACAGACAGATTCAGTGTGATTCTCTGAAGCCGGTACTGAAATATGGGATCATCAAGGAACGTATCGCGGCGCTGCTTACAGATGCCCTCAGAGCAAATCTCCTGGAGCAGCAGGGGTACGAGACACAGATCCTGGAATTCATCGACATGGAACATACTCCGAAGAATCTGTTGATCCGTGCGGTGAAAAAGGGCAGCATGCGCCCGAAGCACAGTACGGATATCCGTACAGTGGAGGAACTGCTGCATGTGGCACCGACACTGGACAAACTGCTGAATAATAAATGAGTGAAGAAGCAAGAATGAAGAAAACGATTATTAAAATTGCCGTGTGCGTTGTGGTGTTTATAGCATCAGCGTTTATCATCGGCGGCATTATGAATCAGGGACATAATAACATGACCATGGAAATGGCTCCGGCGACACTTCCCGTGATCACCATGGAGAGTGGCGGTGTGGCATGCAACGAGCTGCATGGCAACACAGTGGAAATGGATGTCGCATACCAGAAAGATACCGTGACTATGCTGGGTGAGGGCAGACAGGTAAATTTTACCGTGGATACCTATGGCAGAGAAGTCACGGGAATTTCCATGGAAGTCCGCAGCATTGACGGTTCCCGCCTGATAGAGAACGGAGAAGTCACCGGATGGAAGGCGGGAGGTAAGAGCTTTCCGGTCACGCTGACTTTAAAAGACCTGATCGATACCAATACACAGTACAGCCTGACTGTGATCCTGGAATTGGAAGGGGAACAGAAGGTCTACTATTATACGACGATTCTGTGGAACGACGACCTGCATATCGCAGAGATCCTGGAGTTCGCATCGGATTTCCATGGGAAACTGTATGACAAAGAAGCGGCAAAGGAACTGACTAAATACCTGGAACCGAATTCGAAACTGACGGATAACGGTACTTTTCACAAAGTGAACATCCACAGCAATTTCCAACAGATTACCTGGGGGAACCTGGATCCTGTCCAGGAGGGAGCGTCTTCCCTGCGCCTGGTACAGGTAAATGGGAACATTGCTTCCCTGCTGATGGATTTTATAGTGTCTACCGGTGAGGGGAAAAATAAGATATATTATAGTGTGGAAGAATACTATCGCGTCAGATATACCTCGGAGAGAATGTATCTGTTGGATTATGAGCGGACCATGACACAGATCCCGGATACCGGGCGGATGTATGCCAATGATAAGATCCTTCTGGGAATCACGGATGAAAATGTGGACATGATGGAGAGCACCGATGGAAATACCGTGGTATTTTCCGATAGGGGACAGCTGCTTTGCTATAACGCGGTGACCAATGGGCTCACGGTGATCTTCTCTTTCTATGACGAGGACAATGCGGACTGTCGTACGCTGTATGACCATCACGGTATCAAGATCCTGGATGTGGACGAGGGCGGCAATGTAAAATTTGCCGTCTACGGCTACATGAACCGCGGAAGACATGAGGGCGAGACCGGCATTCAGATCTTAAGTTACGACAATTCGCTGAACACCATCGAGGAAGAGGTCTATATTCCGTACTCCAAGAGTTATTCAGTGCTGAAAGACGAGATGGACCAGCTTTTGTACCGGAACAGGCAGCAGCATCTGTACTTTTTCCTCGAAAACGGTGTCTATGATGTGGATCTGGAGAACCGAAGCGCAGAGCAGCTGGTAAGCATCCGGCAGGATGACAGTCTTCAGGTATCGGAGAACCATGAGATCATCGTATGGCAGGAAGGGGACGACATCAATCACAGTGATCAGCTGAATGTGCGGAACCTGAATACCGGAGAGCAGACCGTGATCCGGGCCGAGGATGGGGATGCCATCCGCCCTCTTGGCTTTATGGGAGAGGATATTATCTACGGAGTGGCAAGGGAGAGCGATATCCGCACGGAGAATTCCGGACAGATCTTCTATCCCATGTATAAGGTATGTATCAGTAATTCTTCCGGTGCAAGCCTGAAAGAATACGGGCAGGAAGGAATCTATGTCGTGGGATGTACGATCGAGAGCAATCAGATCACACTGTCCCGCCTGCAGCGGACGGAGAACGGCAGCTACCAGGAGATCCTGAATGACCAGATCATGAACAATGTGGAAGAAGAAGTAGGACAGAATAAGGTGGTCACGGCAAATACCGATATTTATGAGCGCTATGTGCAGATTCAGACGAAATCTTCCATTGATACGAAGACCATCAAGGTGCTGAATCCCAAGGAGGTTGTATTCGAGGGCGGCAGAGAGCTGGAACTGGATGCGGTCAGTGAAGTGCCCCGGTATTATGTCTGCAATGCATATGGTGTATGCGGTATCTACAGTGCTCCGGGCACGGCGGTGAAGGAAGCCTATGACACGTCCGGCATTGTGACCAATGACCGCGGAGTTACGGTATGGCTCAAAGGAAACCGTGTCAGCAGGAACCAGATCATGGCCATCAAGGAAGAGAGCGTCACGGAGCAGAAGAACAGCTTGGCCGTATGCCTGGATAACATTCTCAGACATGCCGGAATTACCCGTAACACTGAGTACGATCTGGCGCAGGGCAAGACCGCCACTACGATCCTGTCGGAAAATATGACGGGAGTACAGGTGCTGGATTTAAGCGGCTGTACGCTGGATGCGGTGCTGTATTACGTGAATCAGGATATTCCGGTACTGGCGATCCTGGAGGATGGGGAAGCAGTGCTGGTGACCGGATTTAATGAATTCAATGTGGTCATTATGGAACCTTCTACCGGAAAGCTGTATAAGAAAGGAATGAACGATGCCACAGCGTGGTTCGCTGAGAATGGCAATCATTTCATCACATACATGAGAACAGAGAATTAAATAGATTATGATGCCAGGGTCCTAAGGTCTTTCACCCACCTATGAGCAAGCTCATGTGGGCTTAGACCTTTTGACCCTGGCATCATATAATTTATACCTCATCCTCTGCCCATGCAAGAGCGCATTTCACTGCGCGATGCCAGCCTTTCAATAATTGCAGGCGGTTTTCCTCCTCCATCTGCGGTGCAAAGGATGCTCCGATCTGCCAGTTCTCACGGATCTCATCACGATTCTTCCAATAGCCTACGGCAAGTCCTGCCAGATAAGCCGCTCCCAGAGCTGTCGTCTCGATACATGCCGGACGGCGTACCTGGGTGTTGACGATATCCGCCTGGAACTGCATAAGGAAATCATTGGCACTGGCACCACCGTCTACTTTCAGACTCTTTAAATCAATGCCGCTGTCCTTCTCCATGGCTTCTAGCACATCTGCCGTCTGGTATGCAATAGATTCCAGCGTGGCACGGATGAAATGCTCCTTGGTACAGCCTCTGGTAATTCCGACGATGGTTCCTCTGGCATACTGATCCCAGTATGGAGCTCCCATGCCCGCAAATGCCGGAACGATATAGACCCCTGCGGTATCCGGCACATGCTCCGCATACTCCTGGGACTGTGCAGAGGTCTTGAGCATACGCATACTGTCACGAAGCCACTGGATCCCGGCACCGGCTACGAACACGCTGCCCTCCAGGGCATATTCTACGTTTTTGCTTGTGCTGGCAGCAATAGTGGTCAACAGACCGGACTGGGAGGTAATGGCTTCGTGTCCGGTGTTCATTAATAAGAAACAGCCGGTTCCATAAGTGTTTTTCACCTCTCCCTGCTCAAAGCAGCACTGCCCGAACAGCGCCGCCTGCTGGTCTCCCGCTGCACCGGCAATAGGAATCTCGCCGCCCAGAACGGACGCATCGGTCTTGCCGTAGATCTCACTGGAACAGCACACCTTCGGCAACAGACTCTCCGGGATGTTGAAGCGCTTCAGGATTTCCTGATCCCAGCAGAGGTTATGAATATCGAAAAGCATGGTTCGGGAAGCATTGGTATAATCCGTCACATGTACGGCGCCCTTGGTCAGATTCCAGATCAGCCAGGTATCCACCGTACCGAAGAGTAACTCTCCTCTCTCTGCGCGTTCTCTGGCTCCGGGAACATTATTCAGAATCCAGGCGATCTTCGATGCACTGAAGTAGGCATCAGGGATCAGTCCGGTCTTCTCCCGGATGATTTTGTCAAAACCGTCTTTTTTCAGTTCCTCGATCATATCGGAGGTCCGGCGACACTGCCATACAATGGCATTGTATACCGGTTCTCCGGTATTTTTATCCCAGAGGATCGTAGTCTCACGCTGGTTCGTGATGCCGATGGCTTCGATCTGGTCATCCGTGATACCCAGGACTGCCATGCTCTCGATCGCCACTCCCAGCTGGGAGGACCAGATCTCCATGGGGTTATGTTCTACCCAGCCGGGCTGGGGATAGATCTGTGTGAATTCCTTCTGTGCCATGGAGCAGATGTTGCCCTGCTTGTCAAACAGGATGCAGCGGGAACTGGTGGTTCCCTGATCCAGCGCCATGATGTATGTTTTCTTCTGTGTGTTCTGTATATCTCCCATTCTGTTATGTAACCTCCCGTTGTTCATTTCCTCACAATTGACACATCTCCCACTCAGATAGGTTTACGGAAGCCGTTGGGATATGTGGTCATTGCTCTAATTATACGATATCTTCTGTTATCCCCGAAACGACCGGGTTGCCACTATATTGACACCTGTGTCAGCCACATTTTCCAAGATGATATCTCCTACATGGATGGGTGCCGCTACTGTTACATCTGCCAGAGCTTTCATGCAGTCGTCAATCTTCCCTTTCGGAATGTCAGAAGCGGTCTTCACGGATACCACAGCATCCGGATATCCTGCCACGCATACGGTGGATGTCACAATACGCGTAGGGTTGGTCACTTCCTTCTCTCCATAGGCAGCGCCTCTGGGACAGCGGTTGCCGGTTACTGTGACACTACTGTCATCTGCGATGGTCACGATCAGAGCACACCCCACCGGACAGCAGATGCAGGTCAGTTCTTTTTGTGTTGTATTCTTCTCTGCCATCGTCTCACCCTCTTTTCTGTCGGATATATTCCACCGCGTAGTTTCCAGCCTTTTCCGCTTCTGCGGATACATGGTCCACCAGTTCGTGGACGTGGAGCACATTGCCGCAGGCGAAGACACCGGGAATACTGCACTCCAGATTCTCTCCCACTACCGGTCCTCCGGTCTTGCCGTCCATATCCGCTCCTAAGCCCCTGGTCAGCTCGTTCTCCGGGATCAGCCCGCAGGACAACAGCAGCGTATCACAGGGAACCTCCCACTCGGATCCGGGAATGGTTTTCCCGTTATCGTCCACTTTAGTCAGGGTCACACCCTCCACACGGTCTCTGCCATGAATCTGTGCCACGGTGGTATTCAGATACAGAGGGATGTTGAAATCGTCCAGGCACTGGACAATGTTACGCTTCAGTCCGCCGCTCTGGGGACGAAGCTCCGCCACGCACTGTACTTTGGCACCTTCTAACACCATACGTCTCGCCATGATAAGTCCGATGTCTCCGGAACCCAGGATGACTACATTCTTACCCGGCATACGCCCGCGGATGTTTACATAATACTGCGCAGTTCCGGCGCTGTAGATGCCTGCCGGTCTGCTGCCGGGGATATTTAACGCACCACGGGAACGCTCTCTGCAGCCCATCGCCAGGATCACGGTCTCTGTCTCGATCTCCAGCAATCCGTCTTCTTTGTTCATGGCGGTGACTTTCTTGCGTCCGTCGGAAAGCAGGGAAATATTTGTTACCATGGTATTCAGCAGATAAGGGATTTTTGCTTCTTCTGCCATGTCAATATAGCGTTCCGCATATTCCGGTCCGGTCAGCTCCTCTTTAAAAGTATGCAGTCCGAAACCGTTGTGGATACACTGGTTCAGAATGCCTCCCAGTTCTCTGTCACGCTCTAAGATCAGCACTTTTTCACAGCCGGCCTTTCTCGCAGACAGCGCTGCTGCCAGTCCCGCGGGACCTCCTCCGATGATGACGATGTCTTCTGTGCGTTTACTCATGGAGTGCCTCCTTTCCGACAGGCTCCTGTGTCCTCTTCCATGTTCCGCCCTCTCCGGGTGCGGTGTCTTTATTTTTACCGGTCAGAATCTCTGAGCCGCTTCCTTCCTTAGTGATCTGTGCCGGATCGAGATGCAGTTCTCTCGACAGGATTTCCAACGTCTTCGGGGAGCAGAAACCCGCCTGGCATCTACCCATTCCGGCTCTGGTGCGGCGCTTGACGCCATCCAAGGTCGTCGCTCCCACCAGGCGGTGAATGGCTGACAGAATCTCTCCCTCCGTCACCAGTTCACAGCGACAGATCACATTGGCAAACGCAGGATTTTCCCGGATCAGGGCTTCTCTCTCCTCTTCCGTGGCAAGTGCCATACTGGGAATGCCTTTTCTGGTGTCAATAAAATCCGCCTTACGTTCTGCAGGATAAATATTTTCAACAATCTGTGCCACATACTCACCGATGGCGGGGGCACTGGTCAGTCCCGGGGATTCGATTCCCGCTACATCGATAAATCCTGGATGCCCTGCTGCCTCTTCGATGAGGAAATCTGATTTTTCCGCAGGATCTTCGTGCACCAGATGAGCACGCAGTCCGGCAAAAGAAGTGATCGTCTGTCTGCCGTCCAGGGCATCCACACTGTTGCTTCCCAGGTTCAAAACCTTCGCCAGTCCCTCTGCCGTGGTGTCCACATCCTGCTTATCCGGAATATCCTCCGCTGTTGGACCTACCAGCAGATTGCCATGGACAGTAGGAGTTACAAGGATACCTTTACCCATTTTAGAGGGCTGTTGGAAAATAGTGGAATTTACCAGATCGCCACAATTTTTGTCCATCAGACGATACTCGCCTCTGCGAGGCACGATGCGGATCTTCTCCTCACAGATCATGTTGTGGATTTCATCCGCATAGACACCTGCCGCATTGATGACGATGGGAGCCTCGAATATCTCACCATCCACCTGCACCTGATACATCCGTCCTTCCTTCGCAGGCGGGTTCTCGGTCCACACCGGTCTCTGTTCCACGATAGCTGTCACCTTGTGGTCACGATAGAACTCTACGCCGTTTTCCGCCGCATTTTCCGCCAGGGCAATATTCAGTCCGAAGGGACATACGATGCCGCCGGTGGGTGCATACAATGCTCCCACGATATTCCGGGAAATCGCCGGCTCCATCGCCCATACTTCCTCCGGAGACAGAAGCTTCAATTCTTTTACCCCATTCTCTATGCCACGTCTGTACAGTTCTTCCAGTCCGGGCATGCCATCTTCTTCAAAGCACAGTACCAGGGAACCGTTCCTGCGAAACGGGAAGTCCAGCTTTTCCGACAGTTCCTCCATCATTTCGTTGCCCCGGACATTTAATTTTGCCTTAAGGGTTCCCGGCACCGCATCATACCCCGCATGCACAATGCCGCTGTTTGCCTTGGAAGTGCCTTCGCAGACATCACTTTTCGCCTCCAGTACAGCGATTCTTAGCTTTCCCTTCGCCAGTTCCCTGGCAATGGCACAGCCACTGACTCCGGCGCCGATAATGATCACATCATAATCCTTCATAACCTCGCCCTGCCTTTCCTATGTTTACATTTATATTCGAATGTCCACCTTTACCTTCTGAATATCCGTTTTTTCTTTCTGAATGTCCATTTTTTAATTGTTGAAAATGTTTCCTTGATATTTATTTTACCATATCCCGCGGGAAAACACGACCGAAAACTAGCAACACTCTGTGTAAAATGTAGTCGAAAAAACCGGACAGCGATCGCTCACCATCCGGTCTCTTATTATTGTTCTATTTTTCTTCTATAATCGCATATCCCATACTCCCAAGCTTTCCGGTTTCATAGGATTCACTCAAAAGCACTCTGCCCTTTCCCAAATACTCCCGCAAATCAATCGTTGTACTGCCATTATTCAGACAGACCGTAATCTTGTGATCTCCCCAGGTTCTCTGATAGATATATCCTCCGTCATGATCCATATATCGCAGAGTGTAATCTCCATAGGTCAGTTCCTCATGTTCTTTACGAATAGCAATCAGCCGGGAAAAGAAATCATCCTCTCCATCCTGCACCTTTTCCCAGGGCATAGAACCCCGCAGCGTTGCTTCGCTGTTGCCGTCCATTCCCAGTTCATCCCCATAGAATACGCAGGGTATGCCCGGAGAGGTGAACAGGAACACCTCCGCCAGCCGGAGTCTCCGCATATCTCCTTCACAATACGACAGGAACCGATTGACATCATGACTGTCCAGCAGATTCAACTGTCCCCGCAGGGTTCCGGTACGATACCGCAGGAGCATCTTCACGATCCGGTCATGAAATTCCTCCGCTGTGATTTTCCGCATCGCAAAGAAATCCCGGCAGTTTTTCCGGAAATCATAATTCATGGTAGAGTCAAACATATCTCCGTTCAGCCAGGTCTCGGAACTTTCCCAGATCTCGCCGATCATGACGCTCTCCGGATTCTCCTCACGGGCTGCCCTGCGAAAATCCCTCCAGAACCCACGATCCACTTCATTTGCCACATCCAGTCTCCATCCGTCCACCCCAAACTCGCGGATCCAGTAGCGGCACACTTCCATAAAATATGCTCTTTCCTCCGGATCAGAAGAATTCAGCTTCGGCATCTTCCGTTCATAAGCGAAACAACTGTATGTCGGCTTTTCTTCTTCCGTTGCCGGGCGTATCACCGGAAACTGCAGCTGATAAAACCAGTTGGCATATTCGGAGCTTTCTCCTTTTTCTACCACATCGCTAAACTGCGGGAAATACCAGCTGCAATGGTTGAACACACCGTCAATGACAATGTGCATTCCTCTGTTGTGAATATCCTGCACCAATTCCCGGAACTCTTCGTCCGTTCCCATATTGGGGGACACATGAAAATAGTCTAGCAGGTCGTATTTATGATACTCTCCCGCCGTGAATACCGGGTTCAGGTAGATACAGTTGAATCCCAGCTTCTGAATATAATCCAGATTCTCCCGGATCCCCTGTATGGTTCCGCCCAGACGGCTTTTCAACCGGATGCCGTTCTGCCATTCCATCTCTTTTCCCTGTCCTACGATCTCGCGGTGTCCGCTGGCAAAGCTGTCCGGGAAAATATTGTAAACGATTGCCTCCCGGAACCACTTCGGTTCCTCACAGATCTCTTCTCTACGGATAAACGGATACTGGTAAAATTCGCTTCTCTCTACCGGAAGATATTTTGCGCAGATATCTGCATAATAGAACCTCGTCTCTTCCGGGTCTTTCAATTCAAAATAGTAGCATACCCTGTCATACGGAGTCTCAAAAGTTGCATCATAATAGTCAAAATGCATATCCGACAGTATCTTCTTCATGTACACTGCCGTAAACACAATAGGATCACCGGGTTGTACGCGGTCTCCGTACCACAGAACACAATCTGTCAGATTATCCTTCGCCACCCGGATACGAATTGTAAGATTCATCTCACTGTTCGCAAATGCATACTGCGACAGCGGTATATGTAAAATTGCTTCTTGTAAAATCATAAGTTCCTCCTGCTTTTAACCTTTGACACCTCCTGAAGACAGTCCCGATACCATGTATTTCTGCACCAGGAAAAACAAAATCAATACAGGAAGTGTTGTCAGAATTGCCGCTGCCGAAAAAAGCGGCCAGTTACGCGTATAGTCCGTAGCCTGCAGAGAATACAGCGCTACCGCCAGTGTATTTTTCTCTGCGCCTGACAAAAAGACTGTGCTGAAAATATATTCATTCCACACATAGATCACCACCAGAACAGAAGAGATGATGATGCTTGGCCTTGCCAGCGGCATGACGATCTTCGTGATCAATTGTCTGTCATTCACACCATCAATTCTCGCTGCATCCTCGATAGCCTCAGGAATACTGTCAAAATATCCCTTCATATTCCAGAAAACAAAAATTGCCATACTTCCCGCATAGATAAATACCAATCCCATATAAGAATTCAACAGATTCAGAGTCTTGATAATCCGATAAATTGCAAACATGGAGAGAATTGCCGGGAAAGCATTTAACACCAGTAAAATATGTAAAGTCCTCTTCCGTCCGGCAAACCGCATTCTGGAAAATACATACGCAGCCGGCACAGCCACCAGCATAGTTAGCAGAACGGTCAGTGCGCTTAGCAGAAGACTGTTCACAAACCACCTCCCAAAAGGTCTCTCCGTCAGGATCGTAATATAGTTATCCATAGTGATTGTCTTCGGCAAAATATGAAATTCTGTAGAAATAATACTGTTACTCCCACTGATAGATATACTGAATGCATACAAGATAGGAATCAGTGTCAGGAAAGAAAGTAAAATGAATCCTATATTCAGCAATATCAGCTTTACTTTTTCTTTAAATTTTTTCCCTGTCATATTCCCCTCACTGTTCCGAGATTGAAAACTCTCTTCGGTTCATGGTCTTGTAAAGCACCAGTATAATCAAGAATACAATAAACGCCACGGCGGATGAATATCCATAGTTGCTGGTAATAAACGCTTTTTCATATACATAGGTGATTACCGTATTAATATCTGCACCAGTCTTCGAGCCGGTCTGCATCGTCATCAGATACACAATGTCAAACTGCTTAAACGCCGTGAATGTAGCCATAATGATCACCGGCATCAGAATGGGAAGAATCTGCGGAATGGTCACATAGAAATGTTTTTTCCAAAATCCCGCACCATCTAATTCCGCACTTTCATAGATATTCCGGTCAATACTCTGCATGGCACCGTCCATCATCGTGAACATATACGGAACTCCCAGCCACAGGTTCACCACCAGACAACTGATAAATGCCATACCGTTTGTGGACAGAAAATTTACCGGTTTGCCTCCAATCTGTTTCAGTATCTGATTAAACAGTCCGAATTCCGTATTAAAAATTCCCATACGCCATAACAGAATTGATACATATGCCGGCATCGCCCAGGGCACGATCAGCAGAGTCTTGTAGACCCTTCTCAGTTTTAATCCTTTCGCATTCAGCCCGACAGCAATGAAAAAGCCAAAGATCAACTGTAATGCCATACTGGATACAGTCCATAATAGAGTCCGTAAAAAAGCAGGAAGAAATCCGGAATCAAAAGCCAGCAATGCCTTTTTGTAATTGTCCAGTCCCACACAATGATAATCCTTCCAATGATAAATGCTCATATTGGTAAAGGATATTTCTACGGTATACAATAAGGGCACCACAATCATCAACCCTACAATGATCAGAAACGGCATACTGTAGAACCATGCTTTCTTCTTTCCTCGTTTCATCCTGCTTTCACTCCTTACCTGTCATTACATCTGCAAATTACTGCATTGCGGAAATCTGTTCCAAAGCTTCCTTCTGGTGTGCATCACATGCCGTCTGCACATCCTCTCCACGCTTATTCACTGCTGCCAGCAGGTCATCTGTCACTGACCACATCACATCCATTTCCGGAATGTTGGGCATAGGTACTACATTGTTTGCCATAGTCTTCAGTGCCATGATCATTTGGTCCTCTGACACAGATGCATCTTCATAAGCTTTACTATTGGCAGGTGCACAGCTTGCGGCATTTGCCAGTGCCACGCCGGTCTCCTTGGATCCAAGTACCTTCAACACTTCTGCCAACGCCTCCTTTTTCGTCTCTGCTGCATGCTTCAGTACATGAACGCCCTGTACTCCGGAAAAAGGTGTCAGAGATGTGCCGTTCGGCAGGACCGGCATCGGCGCAATTCCTAAGTCAATACCAGCTTCTTTGATACCCGGTACCAGCCAGGGACCTCCGATAGTACTTGCTGCTTTTCCTTCCGTAAACAGAGTTGTCACGGTATTGTACTCACCATCCGCCGGCATATATGGCACAAACTGCTTATGATATTCCATAGCTTCTACCGTCTGGGGCAGATTCAATCCCGGCTCTCTGTTCTCATTGATCAGATAACCGCCAAAGCCCTGGATCCAGGCTGCTGCATTATAGGAAGTGGAATGCTGCTCGACAAATACATACTGATCTGCCGTGGTCTCATTCTGCATAAGTTCCAACAGTTCATCCGTGGTCTCCGGTGCAGTCTCCATCAGATCCTTATTGTACAGAAACAGCAATGCTTCATAGTACAACGGTAATTGATATTTGTCTCCCTGATACTCCCCGGCGCTTAACGTCATAGGAAGGAAATCCGCCAGATCATCCTCCGTCAACACATCGGTAATCGGAGACAGGATTCCCATCTGCGCAAAGGTACCTACTTTATCATGCGCCCACATAAACATATCCGGCGCACTTTCCGGATCATCGCCCACTAATTTTAAGGCATCCGACATATTTTCTTTTCTTTCAAAAGTGACTACAATCTCCGGCGCCAGTGCATCGACCTGCTTCTGTAACGTATCGGCAATAGTGGCATCCGCACAATGCCATACGGTAATATTCACCGGTTCTGTCGTCTGCGTATTCTGATTTTCCGTTGTCGTGGTTACATTACTTTCTGTATTTACGGTTGCCTCTGATCCGCATCCGCTTAACATGGATACTACTAAAAGTGAACTTAGCAACATTGCAATTTTTTTCTTCATAGCTTCCTCCTTTTGATAAAACGTTTTTCTACTTTTATAAAACACAGCGCTATGTTTAAAAAGTATTGAATCTTCTTTGCGAATTCGATATACTAAAAATAGCAGACCGCCTGCGAAATAGCAACGAAACAGCCCATAAAAAATGCACAATTTACGCAAACGTTTTACCAATGGAGGATCTCAGATGGCAGCAACAATCAAGGATGTAGCCAAAAAGGCCAATGTATCTATTTCCACAGTCAGCCGAGTACTGAGCAATCAGATGCATGTCTCTTCTTCCACTTATAAACGAATCCAGGATGCCGTAGCCGAATTGAATTACATTCCCAATTCTTCCGCGGTATCCCTGGTTAAAAAAAGCAGCACAACTGTCCTCTATGCTGACAGTTTTTACAAGGGACGCCCCTACGAGAATCCCCATATGTTCGACATTATCTCCGGTTCGTCCCATGAATTACGCAAAAAAGGATATTTTCTCGGCTTATTGGATCTGGATCGTTCCAAAGAAAAAGCCGAAGAGCAGATTATCAACGCCATACAATCTAAAAAAGCAGATGGCATTCTGATCAACGGTTATTACGTAACTCCTGCAATTGAGAAAGTACTATTAGCCACCGATTTCCCGCATATCTGTATCGGAAAACCCTCTTTCGACTCCATGCTGTCCTGGATTGACACCAATCATTCTCTGTCTTCCAATCTGGCAATCACTCACCTGGTCTCTCTCGGACATAAAAAAATTGCCTTCGTCGGCGGTTCTGACAAAGACAATATTTACAGAGATCGTTTCCTGGGATATCGACTGTCTCTCGAGCGCAACAATCTTTCACCCCGAGATGCCTATGTCATCCCTACTTCTTCCAATCTGGAAGAAATCATCCAACATACCACGGAGCTTCTGCGACTACCGGAACCTCCCGACAGCATTCTGTGCTTTAACAGTCTTATCGCCGTCGGCGTCATCCAGGCAATCCGTCAGTTCCGCCTGCGCATTCCGGAGGACATTTCTATTGTCTCCTTCGACAATTACCCTTATGCACCTCTGATCACACCATCTCTGACTGTCGTGGATATTGATATGTACAGTCTTGGCACCCGTGCCGGAGCATCTCTGTTGAAAAAGATACAGAACCCGGAGATGCTGATCCAGACCTATACCGCCCTGCCACATTTGATTCAACGAGACAGCACGGTGTTACACAATGAAACATAATTCGTATATATCCTTAAATCTTGTGGAAAATGTTCCGAATTTTAATAAAGACCGTAGCTTTTCACTTAACATTTGCTGATTAGAATTAATCAGCAGACTGGCTCCTTCATCATCATACTCTATCGTTGTCTTCCCCATTTCAAAAGCATTACTGTTCTCATAAATCTGCTTCACCCGTACATCTTCAATTTTTCTATTACTTTTGGGCGTTGCGACATAATAATGATCCGGTATGGTGTCGGTCAGTCCATAATAATAAAATGCGCTGTTAAGTGTCAGTATTGCATTCGGATATTTTTTCATGATGATCTCTACCATATTTTTCCAGACATTCATGATATGATAATAACATATTCCCCTCCTGGTTTTAGCTATTGCAGGTAAAATATATTTTTTACCTGTTTCTATTTCAATATCATCATAACTTATTATATTTGTCCCTATTTACCTTTGTGTGTCTAATATCAAGACAGTATAATTATACATTTCACGAATTGCGTATGCAGTTAGAAAATCAAGTAGTCCAAATTCAAATACAATCCTAAGAGGCTTTTCAGATAATCTGGAGAGCCTTTTTATATTTTTAGAAACGTTAAGTTATTATTTTATTCTTGTGTCTATAAATATTATAATGTCTATACTTCATGTAGTTGTACATTTAAGGCAATGAATACACATCTTAGGTAATGTCTATGAACCATTTTTTCAACACCTCAATATAGAAAATATAATTTATTTTTGAAAGGAACATTTTATGGAAAGCAAATCACAGACATTAGTTTGGCTGTAGTGTTTTTTATCAACATGTGTTAGACTACGGTTATACAAAATCGGAATTTGGAAAGGGGTGCACTGCCATGCTGAGAAAGTTGAATTGTTTTTTAAACATCGTTATCGGTTCATTCATAGGAGTTTTCATTGGGTTCGGAATTTATAAGTTTTGGCATTTTAAAACCTATTCAAATCTATATGTCATGCAGTCTGCACCGTGGTACACAGAGTTACTGTTGGATGGTGCCATGGTGGCTGTTGTGGTGGTCGTATGTATTGTCCTAAAGCTGGTTATTTGGAGAAAATTAAAGCCATAACTTCCCGTTTATTAGGAAGTCGCAGAGAACGAAAAATCGGGAGTTGTGAGGAAAAGACGAATGGAACAAAAAAGTAAAAATGGGGTTTCAATCATAGGTGGTGCAGATGGTCCTACAAGCATTTTTATAGCTGGACCTTCAGAAAAGCAACCATTAAAGGGTAGGATCAAAAATAGCATATATAGATATAAGAGAAAAAAAGTAGAGAAGACAATAGTTGCAAATCCGCATTCTCTTTCTGAAACAGTACAGTATGCAAAAGAAAAATACGGATTGACAGAAACTGCTCCAGGCAATAGAGACTATATTGAACAAATAAAATGCCTAAAAGAAAGTTTGATTTTGCAACATGAACCAGAACTTTTGGGTGAAATGAAGGATATTCCATTACCAGATTATTTTAATGAAGCATCTGTTATAGAGTATTTTGGTAAAATAAAGACTCGAAGTGAAATGATTGCTGAAATGCCCGATAGTATAATTCCTATGGATTTTCATTTGTATAAAATAGAAATTAATGATAATTTTCTTGAAATGGAAATAGATTATACTTGGAATATATTTGGAATGTCTTATTCAGGAAATAAAGCGGTAATGAAAAAGTTTAAGAAAATAGCCAGAGATTTATACAGTTATTATGGTGTTACTGAGGAAGATATTATAAATAAGACAGAAAGATATTCGTCACTAGTAACGAGCTTGAGTTCATAACTTCAAGTTTATTGGGAAGTCGCAGAGAACGAAAAATCGAAGTTTGGAGAATTGAGAAAATCGGAATTTGGAAAGGGGTGCATTGCCATACTGAGAAAGTTGAATTGTTTTTTAAACATCGTTATCGGTTCATTCATAGGAGTTT
>OQVN01000435.1_pt1 | contig 16000 bp, 10 predicted proteins | sample 1691621 | NCBI WGS metagenome assembly OQVN01 (sample SAMN03418278, study PRJEB22391) | human gut metagenome | biome: human-gut; feature: organic feature; material: feces | host: Homo sapiens | place: Tanzania | collected 2013-01 | reverse complement strand
ATTTGATTGCTAGGGTAAAACCTAGTTTTTATTTTGTAAATATATTTCACCTAATTTTCACAATGCTTATTTTTTTTACTGAATCTAGCAGAAAAATACTAAAGAAAATCAAAGCTCCCAAAAGTAAAACCCACTGAATAATTTTGGGTACCAAAATTCTGTGTTCACTTTCAAATAAAGCTATCTTGTTTACCTTTAAATTTTCTTTAGTTACAATTGCGAATATAAGTATAATATTAATTGATATGCCTAAATATATAGCAACAAAATTAATATTTTCTGTAATTATCCCCCCTCCAATAGAAATAACCGGCACGTCAAAAAAAATATTAAGCAAGTAGCGCATCCAAACAAAAACAAAAAAAGACAATATTAAATACGATATTGGCCTAATTAATGCTGTTTGTCTTGAAAAAACAGTAATTGCCAGCACTATAGAAACAAACATTATATATATCATGTGCATCTTATCATTTCTTATCACAAATAATGATACTATTCCTAATAAAATAGCCATCGTTTGTAACATCAAAATATGCGATGCTCGTTTTGAAATCATTTTATACTTTTCTCCTCAATTTTCTCAATATATTACCCGGTATAATTCCTACAACAAAAGGCTTGATTACATATATAATTCCTATAGGCATCAATTTATTTCTGACATAACCATCAAATCTAGTTTTGGCTTCATTCACCCTATATTCAAATTTTCTCTTTGAATACGAATTCCTTCCCTCGTAATAATTTAACAGCGGCGTTTGAATATTATATCCCTTATATCCTTTTTCATATAATCTCATCCATAAATCATAGTCTTCACATCTTTTTGTGGCAGGTATGTCCCTATATCCCCCTATTTGGTTGATTATTTTTCTTCGAATCATAACCGTTGGATGCACATAAGGATTATTCCATAAAAAATTCTTTGCCAATGGTTTTTCAGGGAATTGTACAGTTGCAAAAATCCCTTTCTCATCAAACTTATTAATTGCACTTCCCACAAATGCAAAATGTTCATTATTATCCAAAAAATCCATCTGTTCTTGAAATCTATTAGGTAGACATTCATCATCTGCATCCATACGTGCAATATATTCCGCATTGCAAAATCCTATCAACTTATTCAACGTGTAGGTCAATCCCCTGTTCTGTTCATTTTTGTACACGCATATTTTGTTAGGATATTTTTTTTGATACGCTTGAGCAATTTCGAAACTATTATCCTGTGATCCGTCATCACAAATCAATAATCTCCAGTCCTCTATGCTCTGTTTCAATATTGAGCTGATAGCTCTTTCAATTGTTTTCTCTTCATTATACATCCCCATTATAACATCAATCTTTGTCATTCTGCTACCACTCTACATTCTTCAACATTTTTTCAAAACACACCCTGTTCCTTATATATACTGTACAGTTGTTTCTTCACAACCTTTTTATCATAGTTTGCCATGTCTTTTTGGTTATTCCTACTCATTGCTTGTCGCTCCAAATTATTTTTCATTAAATATTGTATTTTTTCGGCCCAACCAAGTACATCCTCCGGATCAGCTAAATAGCCATTTGTTCCATTTTTTACCAAATCAACATTTCCTCTAACTTTTGATGCAATCACAGGCAATCCACTAGCCATAGCTTCCATTAATGATACTGGCAGTCCCTCTCTAAAGGAAGGAAATGCAAACATATCTACACTTTTTTCTATTGACGGTATGTCTGATCTATATCCCAATAATTTTACATTTTTTTCTAACTGTAATTCTTTTATTAAATGCTGTAACTTTTCTTTATAATCTCCTTCTCCACATATTATGTACTTTATATTTTCATGTTCTATCCCCGCTATTGCTCTAATAACAACTTCATGGTTCTTATTTTTATTTAATTCACCCACTGATAGAATCACAAATTCATTATCTTTCAAACCAAGTTCTTGTCTCCTTAACTTTTTATCAACATCTATATTTTTAAATTTAGCGGTATCGATTCCTGCACCAGCAATATAATATACTTGTCCTCCTTTTTTTAACGTGAATCGTTGTGCATTGTTATAATCTTCCTTATTGATGGTAAGCAATGCATCTGTGTATTTAGCCATAATCCTCTCAGCGGTATAATATACCAGCCAATTCACAATAGCTGCACCCTTGTAAAAATGAAATCCGTGTGCTGTATAAAAAACTATTGGAACGTGATGTTTATTTCCAACAAGCCGTGCTAATATACCTGCCATCGGTGTGTGACAGTGTATAACGCTAAATTCATTCTCTGACATTAATTTATCCAATTGTCTATATGCAATATACGTTTGTTTTGAATAAGGAGATCTTGCAAAGTCAATTTGGTGTCTAATTATTCCCGTGCCATCAAGTCGGCTATTATCTTTTCCATAAAATACATAATTGTAATTTGTTGCATAATGGACCTCGTAACCGTTTTCCTGTAACAAGTGCACACTATTCATTTCAAACTGGGGAACAAATCCACTAATTGTTGTTACCAAAAGCGCCTTTTTCATTCCTTGCCTCACTTAATTCTATTGTTTTTTCAAATGAGTATTTATTAACTAAATCTGTTTTTTCATACGTTAAATTACCAAATACTTTTTTTATAACATTACAATTTATCATTTTTATAAATGGTGTAAATACACTCAGAAAAACAACAGACGAATTATTATATTTTGCAATAGAGCGCACCATTTCTGTTGTATTTACATACTCTTCATTTTGTGGAAAAAAAATGCCTATTTTTTCTTCATCTATAACGCTTTTGCAAAATTCACACAAATTACCTATATAGATCATACTACGTTCATTTTCATACTTGGGGAATACCGGACTCTTAACAGCAAATTTACGTAAAAGTTGATAATTTCCCTTACAACCTTTTCCATATACCATAGGTGGTCTAAGAATCGATATTTTGAAATCTGGGGTTTCTAATTCCATAATTTTTTTATCTGCCTGATATTTTGAATCCCCATAAGCCGAAGTAGGCATTGGCTCTGTATACTTCATTATGTGTCCTACTGTCATTCCATAAACGCTCATAGAGCTCAGTACAATAAACTGTTTGACTCCAGCTCTTTTTGCTGATTTTGCTATATTTACACTCAGATCTCTATTTATTTCATAATACAATTCTCTATTTTCATCTGTTTCTTTAATGTGAGCAATTCCCGCCACGTTGATAACTACATCATATCCTCTAAAAAGTTCAACAGTTGGCATCAATCCTTTTGTTTCTATAATCTCAACATCATAATAATCAGGGTATTCATTTAGATACTCTTTGATATTTTCTCCAATATATGAATTTTTTCCCGTAATAAGTATTTTCTTTTTCTGTTTAGGGGTCGTTCCCGTATAATCCTCCTGTTTTTTTGTTTCTTTTCCCATTGCTCCCGTTCCGCCTTCTACTACCGTATCATCGTGTCTCACTTTCGTCACTGTTCCTAACAGGCATTTCAGGTCAAACAAAAGTGAACTATGCCGCACACCATAGCCATCCAATTCACTTTTCTGTTCAATGGAAATAGAATCTCTGCCATTGATCTGTGCCCATCCAGTGATTCCGGGTTTATATTCGTTTACTCCATACTTATCTCTCTCTGCGATCAATACATCCTGATTCCATAATCCCGGTCTGGGCCCTACCAGAGACAGAGAGCCATCCAACACATTAAAAAGCTGTGGAAGTTCATCCAGTGAATGTGCACGCAGGAATTTTCCGACCCTTGTAATATACTGTTCCGGATTCTCCAGCATGTGAGTAGGCGTATCATGGGGAGTAGACATCTTCATACTGCGGAACTTATATACACGGAAGTATTTCTTATTCTGTCCCAGTCTCTTCTGGGTAAAAAATACAGGACCGGGGTCATCAATCTTAATGGCAGCTGCGATTCCCAACAGTATCGGAGACAATGCCACAATGCCGCCAAATGACAACACGATATCTAACCCGCGTTTTACATACTTATCGTAAAATGACGGGGTATAGGCTGATGCGCTCACATGCTCGAGATGTCCTCTGACACCATCCGCATTTTCCGGATCCTCTTCATTTTCTATAAAGATGACCTTTTTGCCTTCAAACGGGTTCTTCGAATCCTCTCTGCACTGCTTTTTCTGTATGTTGGACGCAATCTTCACTCCTGTGATCATCACTCCTGCCAGTGCCGCGACACCGCATATTACTTTCTTTGTTGTCTTCTTCATCATACAATTCCTCTGTTTTACAAGCATTCCCTATTTGATGCCCTGATATGTCGGTACGATCTCTTTAATATCCTCGCGGATCTTGTCTGTCTCGTCATAAGCATCTTTATAGATCTTGTCCAACTGCTTTTGAAATACTTCATCATCGAAGTCGATAGGTTTTCCGATGTAGATCATCTTATTAGCCGTCTTCTTCAATCCTTCTTCATTCATGAGAAGCTCTTCATACATCTTCTCTCCGGGACGCAATCCAGTGAACTTGATCTCGATATCCTCACCCGGTTTGTATCCGGACAGTTTAATCAGATTCGTTGCCAGGTCTACAATCTTCACCGGTTCCCCCATATCCAATACGAAGATTTCTCCACCTCTAGCATAAGCTCCCGCCTGCAGTACCAGGGATACCGCTTCCGGTATAGTCATGAAGTAACGGATAATATTAGGATCCGTTACAGTAACAGGACCGCCTTCCGCGATCTGTTTCTTGAACAGGGGAATGACACTGCCGTTACTGCCTAATACATTGCCGAAACGTACTGCCACAAAATTGGTCTGTGACTTACGGTTCATCATCTGAATCACCATCTCGCACATTCTCTTGGAGGCGCCCATAACATTAGTGGGATTCACCGCTTTATCTGTGGAGATCAGCACGAACTTCTCCACACCATATTTATCTGCTGCCTGTGCGGTACGATAGGTACCGAATACATTGTTCTTAATCGCCTCATTGGGGCTGACTTCCATGAGTGGCACATGTTTATGGGCCGCTGCATGGTAGACGATGTTCGGACGATATCTGTGGAAGATATCCTCAATGCGTTCCGTATTGCGTACAGAGGCGATCAACACTACCAGATCCAGTGTCGGATATTTACGGATCAGCTCCTGTTGGATCGCATAGGCGTTATTCTCATAGATATCGACGATGATCAGCTGCTTCGGCTGATGTCTGGCGATCTGTCTGCACAACTCGCTTCCGATGGACCCACCGCCACCGGTGACCAGTACGACCTTATCCCTCACATAGTTCAGGACTTCTTCTGTGTTGATTTCTATGGGATCTCTTCCTAAGAGATCTTCGATCTCCACCTCTTTTAATTTTGCCACGGAGACATCTCCGTTGATCAGCTGATACATTCCCGGAAGGGTACGCATTTTACAGCCGGTCTCTTTACAGATATCCAGGATCTCTTTTTTTACCTGGGTATTGGCAGAGGGAATGGCGAAGATGATCTCATCCACACTGTACTGCCCTACGGCATCTAAGATTCTGTCTCTGCCACCGACGATAGGCACGCCACGCAGGAATTTTCCATGACATCCAGGATTATCATCGATAATGCATTTGGGATTGAGATTTAGATAGCTGCTGGTCTCGATTTCTTTTAAGATAGCATTTGCTGCCGCTCCGGCACCGATGAGCATGACATTACTGCCATCCTTTTTCGTCTTTAATTCCGATCTCTTGGAATTGATCAGACGTAAGATCCGATAACTAAATCGGATCAACGTAGTCAATCCAAACAGTAAGAACCAATAAATTACATAGTAGCTTCGGGGCATCTTCTGGTTCAAAATATGACACAGGATCATCTGTGCTATACTTGCACAGGTGGTAGCAAATACAATATTCAACAGTTCCGTTGCGCTGGCATAACGCCATACACTTTTGTACAGCTTCCATAATGCGAAGAAGATCAATGTCAATATGATATTATAAACAATAATATTTTCAAATTTGATAAGGTATTCCTGAGGGATTCCCTCGAAGCTGAAATCAAAACGAATATATAATGCGGCAAAGGATGCCACAACGATAGACATTATATCTAATAGAATCAGTGCAATAATTCTGTTGATCGGTATTTTTAAGAAATTCTGTTTCATCTTTTTACTTCCCTTTCGGCGCATATAAAAACGATTACAATTCATTTTATTGTACCACGCAGGGAAGTAAAAAGCAATTTTTATCGTTCTTCCACCACATAAAACCGGTCATATATAGAAGTTATCTCATATTTCTCCGTATTGAACAAATTCTGCTCTACAACCAGCGCAGGGAAAAAGTCACCGTCTCTTTTTCCCCTCTTGCCCGTATTCCACTGGACGAAGAGCTTCTCTTACTGCCAGTCCCTGCTGGAACCGCCAAAGTATTCCCTGCAGAATCTTTACCGCTCCCTTTCCGTTCTTGCAGAGGAATCTGATTACATTCAGGAAGAGCTTTACCAGAACTCCAACTTTATCCATCCGCGTAACTCAAAAATCCTTTACTACGACTGCACCAACTATTATTTCGAGATTGAAGCAGAAGATGGCACGAAAAAGTACAATATCGATGCCAAAGCCAAAGATGGGATTATAAAGGTTTGCTCTCTTTGATGCAACCTGCATATTTATTCTTTAATAAGGTATCTGCCACCATAAACCACATCAATAAAAATGCTGCCACACACACAGACAGATACAATTTAATCTGCACTGGCTGGAAATGTCCGCGATACGTGATTCCGGACAGCGGTGCGATATCCGGCAGCTGTTCGCCATTTAAATAAGCTCTGCCGTATTCCGCCTGTGGCTTTTCGCCCTCCGGAGTTACCAGTAGAATGACTCCGGCAGCATTATCCCGCACTGACACCTTCATCTGATAGGTTTTACCTGCGGTCAGCTTCCAGTCTGTCAGCTGCATTTCAAATACTGTATCTTTATAAGTCTCTATGGGAGTTATCTCCTCCCCACAGAGGGTCTCTCCGTCATATACTCCGATCACCAGGTCTCCGTCCGTGGACCCATTCGGTTTCACACAGAACGTAAATCCCTTCACATTATTCACCGTAGGAGTAAATTCGAATTCCAGTGTATCTCCCTGTGCCAGGGGAAACTCTTCATTATCGCCTCCGTTGATATCCATACTGTCTTCCATGGCAAGTCTGGAAGCTCCCAGCCCCACTGCCAGGCAGCATATAAGCACTGCTGCTCTTTTCACCAAGTCACCCACAGCGATCTTCGCCTTCCCCTCACTGCTTTTATCCAAGCAGCCACAAACGAACAACATAAAGCCCAATAAAGAAGCTCCAAAAACTCTATAAGTAAACAGATGATGATATGTAGTATGCACATACATAATTAAATACCATGCCGGAGAAGTCAGTGTTACTGCGGCAAAAATAAGTCTCTCTAATTTAATCTGTATTCCTCCACACAAATATTTATATAGGAAAACACAAATCCACATGGTCATGATAATAACAAACAATGGGAACAAATAATGTCGGAAATTATTATATATCGTATCCAATCTGTTATAATTCTGGTGCATTATCATAAAGCTGTCAGGGATGTCATGACCAAGATGTCCAAACACCGTTCCAAAACCATCTTGAAAAATTTCAGTTCCTAATATTGCTGCTTGAATCAGCCACTTTACGACAAAAAATCCACCCCATCCCAATATAAAAGATACACCACCGCCAAACAAAAGTTTTATTTGTTCTTTAAAATTTATTTTAGCGTCTGCTGCCACCAAAAGCCAACAGAACGGGAAGGCAAAACTAAGCAACGGATAGGTCAGAAAGTCAAAATAGCAAGTCAAAATTCCCAGGAGCAAAAAGACATAATATCTTCTGTTTTTCTCCAATATCCAATCTACTTTTAATAGGCAGAACAAACTTCCTAACATAGAAACATAAAAAACAGGAGAATACTGTAACGACATTGCTGTTGCTACCGGCGTTAAGAATGCACATGAACAGAAAAATGCCATCAGGTATCTCTTTTTTCCAGTTACTTTAAAAATGGCGTACCCTACACACCCCATGACAAACAGCTGAGCAAAACTATTGATTAACAAATAGTTCCAGTAATCAAAAAAATAGAACAACGGTCGCAGAATCAGCACATAACCGTGCCAATATCTACCATATCCGTTCATATCTGTTGCGCGGAAAATAGCAGACTCATTGTCATCATCGTAGCAGTCACTCAAAATATTCAAGTCTGTAGTATCATCCAGCAGTCCAATTTCGTGAGTAGAAAATTGTGGAATATACTGTTCATAACGATTGTTCACCCTGGGTGCCCAGCCCATCTGTCCGGCATATTCGAAGGTAGATTCTTTTAACTCCTGATTTACAGGAATACAATAAACCAATGTTAAAAGAAGAATTCCTGCAATTCCTGCCAATGCTAAAATACCTAGTTCTTTTACAAAAATCAAAACCGGTGCTTTAATAATTTGTACTAATTTTGAAGTAACTTTTGTGCCGTTCAATTTTATTTCTCCCTCATCGTATAATAATTTTTTATTTCTAAAAAGTATAGCATATTACTTTCCTGCCGACAAGCAAGAAGCCTCTGGAGACGAAAGTGATCCGGGATTTTAACTGCAGTGAGTTTATCTTCTGCTCCGATGCCGGGCTTGGCAGTAAGGGCAACCGCTTTTTTAACAGCTTCGGAAACAGATTTTCCGGCTGGATGAAAAACGTATCCGGGAAGAAGCCATGTATGACGGTTTCTATGCAGTGGTAACGAATCTGATTTCCTGACCTGTTACATCAGTCTTATGGTGTACTGGCTGCTGGAAAAGAAGCTTTTAGAAGAATTCACCTGTAACATTCCTTCCTACAAACGCACGAAACTGACAGATGCCCTGCACACAGCCTTCGGTTTCCGAACGGATTACGAATTCATATCGAAGGCAGATATGCGGACAATCATCAAAGAAACAAAACAGAAAAAATAGCACAATTTCCAAAATAGTACAATATCGATGCAATTTTTATCGTTCTTCCACCACATAAAACCGGTTATATATAGAAGTTATCTCATATTTCTCCGTATTGAACAAATCTACCTCTCCCGGTCCTACAATATACACTACACGTTCTCCGCTTGCCTCGTTCTCTGCAATAATCTCTGCCGTAGCATATTCGTAGTGGTAGCGTTCCTGATAGGGAAGTAACTCTTCCCCATTCTGTACATTGCTGATTCCCTGATAATAATGGGCATCAATCTGATGAGTATACATTGTCAGGATCTCTCCCAGTCTGGCTCCGGCATCGATTCCCTGGGGATCCGGATAAATATAGTATTTATCACAATCGATGGTCTTAGCATATTCCAGTGCCTGAAGATACGGATCATAATAATAGGTTCTGCTGATCTCCGCCCAGCTACCGAAATACATCTGTGCCATCAGAAGCGCCAGGGCTCCGTACATCGCAGCAATCAGTACACATAACAGATGTATTTTCCGAATGCACCATGCGATGCCGATTCCGCTGATTACGATCACCGGGTAGAAGATGATGTTGATTCGATTGATGGTTACATTTTTGGTAATTATCCCTGCCCACAGGCTCATCCCCAGCCATCCCAACAGCACAACATAAGGATAGCGTTTTGTTTTCTCCATTTTTCGTATCTTCATGATGATACTGATCATACCAATAATGAAAAAGATATCTGTAACATAATAAATAGGTCCGAACTTTACCATGGTATTGGTAGAGCTCTTGTCTCCTGACCACCACGTGGTCGTAATGGTAGCAGCAATATTATCCCAAAGTTGCTGCCAGGAGAAGTTTGCAAACAGAATATCATTTCCACGGTTACTGGATAAAAATGTCGGAATTGTAAACAGCGGGGTCTCGATTCCAGGTTTTCCTAGTACAGTGAGCAACATGGACAGGAATTCCGGCAGTACAATTATCACATACAACACGATGCAGCCTGTCAGTTCCTTCCAGTTCACTACCTGTTGCCGCAACAGGTAGATGCCGATAAACAGCAGGAACAGCGGCACCGAATAATCTGCAATCCCATAGGCATAGGAGCACAGTCCAAAAAATACCATGGCCACATATAAAAACGGCTTTTTCCGAAATCCTGCAATTAGAAATACTACAGCAATCAGAAACACATGCGGGAACAAATTGCAGTCAAAAGACCACCGACTCTGCATATAGTGCCAGGGGCTGATAGTTCCCAATATCAGTACAATCAAGCCTGCCCATTTTCCTGCTAATTGTCTGCCGAAGAAATACAGTGCCAACAATCCCACACAACTGGCTATCAGCATGGGAAGACGTATGGACACTGTGGAAAATCCCAGGATCTTAATAAACGGGATCATGCAGTAAGACAATAATACGCTCATCTGGCTGCTGACCCACGCCGTAAAATGTACCGGATACCGCATGCCGTAACGGTCTGTTCCGTATTCCGCCAGCGCCTTGGCATCCACCGCCGCCATAGCTTCGTCCTGGTGCACGCCGATGGGCGGTGCACCGAAATGGTATGCCCGAACGAAGATTGCGGTGAGCAGGATTACTGCTACCAGGAATATTTCCGTCTTTCTTGATTCCAGCAGTGTCTTGATTCGCTTATTGCCTGTGATTGTCTGTGTGAATTTCATTCTCTGTCTCTTACCTTTTTGTCTTGCTTTATCTTATCTATCATCTTAACTTCTTAACTTACATAATATCTGGAGACCAGTCGACATCTACGTCTCCGCCGGAGCTTCCACCGCTGTCGGAACCACTACCGCCTCCAGAGCTGCTTCCACTATCCGAGCCGCTGCCGCCACCGGAGCTTCCGCCACCGTCAGAACCACTGCTGCCTCCGGAACTGCTTCCACTATCAGAACCACTGCTGCCTCCGGAACTGCTTCCGCTGTCTGAACTGCTGCCGCCCGAACTGCTGCCTCCACCGGAACTACTATTGTCTCCGGAGTTCGTGCTTCCACCGGAACTACTTCCACTTCCGGAACTGTTGCCGCCGCCAGAACTACTGTTTCCGCCACTAGAGCTGCTTCCACCTCCGGAACTGCTACTGCCTCCGGAACTCGTACTTTCTCCCGAGCTGTTGCCGCTTCCCGCTGTATTTGTCGTCGCTGACGGTTTATTCGTTGTAGACGGCTTGGGTGTTGCCGCGGGCTTCGTCGTCGATGTCGTTCCGGTCTTATTTTTATTATCCGCCGCCGGTTTATTCGATGCAAGTGTCACTGTACCGGTATTCTTATTCCCGGCAGCCGCCTTGATCTCTCCTGTGGAACTGCCGTTTTCTCCCGGTTTTCCCGGCTGTTCCCCTTCCGCAGACTGCGCTGATGCCACCTGTGTTCCGGAAGCATTTTCTCTCTCCTCATATGCCAGGAAAGGATCCTCCTGTATGAGATCTGCCGCTTTGCCGGCACTTACCCAGTATTTTCCATCATACCACTGGATCTCGCCATCGAACACTCTCACTCTGGCGATGTTGTCTGTGGTCTCGCCGGATGCCCCGGATGTCTCTTCCGCATTCTGTTCTGCCATAGGCTGTGCCTCATACGTGGTATACTCAGGCACGTTCTGTAATCCCAGCATATCACCCCCGAAGGAATAGTTCTCCACTGTTGCATCACTATCCAGTCCCTGCCACAGGCATCTGCCGGTAGACGCATCGTAGGCATACAGCACTGCTTTTTGGTATCCGCTGCCTTCTAACAGCTTCTTAAGTTCTGCCTCACCGGGCTGTTCCAGCATGGTTTTCCCCTCATCATCGAATTCTCCCTGATAGGTGGTATATTCCAGTTCCCCACGGCTGTTCCACAGAGAAAAAAGGTCTACACCGTTCTCACCGGAAGAAATATCACAGGTATATTCTCCTGTCAGGACATCATTTTTCATCGTGCCCTGTTCCCTGGTAATGCTGCCGGTTCCGCCATCCAGGTAGTAAGACACTATCGCGTCTCCCGTGCAGATCACGATCTTCAGGGTATTTTCTGTATTTTGCAGGAAAATACTTCTCCCGCCGGCAGTATACCACACCTTTGTTACTTCCGCGCCATCAGCTCCGTATCCCACCTGAAAATAGAGTTCTCCGTCACCGTACAGGTAATAGCTTCTCTGTCCTTCTCGCAGCTTCGGCATCAGTGTACGGAACCATTCTTCACCGGTCAGGGCTTGTATTGCCTCTCCCACAGTATCATCCTGCGTCAGATTCTCTGTCAGAGTCTCAGCTGCCTGCCGGATCTGCGGCTCTTCTTCCACCAGATTTACCGTAAGGGTCTGCAGCAATTCAAACGCTTCTGTATCGTCGTAGAGACGGTAAGACTGTTCCAGCAGGTCTCTCTCTTCCCGCACGCGGCCGATTTCGCCGTAATCTTTTGCCAGTGTCAGATATTCCTCTCTAGTCAGTTCTCCCTTGCGGTACTTGGTCTCCATATTGACGATCTCCACTTCCAGTGAGGACAGGATCGGCTGTGCTTCCAGGGTTCCCACCACATGTTCCTCCTGTGTGCTGCCATCGCCGCAGCCGGTAAACACCATTGCCGCCCCGGACAGTATTCCCGCCGCCAGGAACGCTATTTTCTTCTGTCTGTTCTGCCATTGCTTCATAAAATTAGTTACCCTACTTATCCTTTATTGCTTATCCTATTGTCTTATCCTATTGTCCTGTTGCCTATCCTATTGCTTGTCCGCATCCTTGATCAGTTTCCGCAGATACAGGTCTGCGTCTGATCCATCTTCATATATTTTCATCTGTAACAGTTGTTCCGCCAGGGAATAAATATTTTTTGCCACGGTCGGTCCGTAGATCGTAATATCCCGTCCGTCCTTGGTCAGGGTCGCGTAACCCCGGAACGCATAGTCCACTTTATACTGGCTGGCAGGCATTCCCACCAGTACAGAAGTATAGCGGTATCTGTTATCCACAGTCTCGTAGATGCTGTCCTTAAATGTTCCGGAAGCATCGGTTCCGTAAGCCATACCCTGCAGCACCTTCTGACCTCCCACCACCATAGGATAAGTCTTACGGTTGGCATCGGTCATGATCAGGGTCCCGTATTCCTTCAGCCGGTAGCCTTCCACTCCATCTGTCTGTAACAGTTTTTTGCGCAGGTCCGCACTGATACCGGTCTTAAAGCGGATTCCGGATTTGTCGGTGATACGGATAGAGAATCCATGATAGGTCAGCAGATCCGTAAGCTCCGGCTGCGCTGTCACTTTATAGGCATCATCGTTGTATTCCAGGGTCCATGCGTACATTCCCACGGGAACTCCCTTGGCATTATAGCGCATAACGGTCGCGCTTCCCGCCGTATCATCCGGCAGTTCCAGGGCTACTGCGCCATCTTTCGGCTGTACCGCATATTCTATGCCGTCTATGTACACGGTCGTGTCATCATACCCTTCCGGGATCTCCAGGGTGATCTTCGTGGAATGCACCGGAGTCGGCGTGGGCGTCGGAGTTGCGGTTGATGCCGGAGTTGCAGTCGGTGCCGGGGTTACGGTCGGTGTCGGCGTCGGCACCGGTGTCGGATCCGCCTCTCCCGGCATATTTTCGTAAACCGGAATTCGGAATACGAAGGAATTCCCCAGCGCATTGGCCGAACTGTACAGTCTGAATACACTGGCTGCCTCGGAAGTCGGTGCGGAGATATTCTGCATGTACTGATGCTGGTACAGTCCGTAGGCACTGTTCTTATTTACATTAAACTTCTGCAGATACAGGGTATCCTGTCCCTTATTGATGTATTTGTTCGCGAGGAGATTTGCACCTCCCAAAATGGAAAAATACGCTCCCTTCCATTCATTCGCTTTCGCGTATTCCAGTCCGTTCCGGATGATTTCCTCCGTGCTCTTGCCATTTGCTCCCACATTAAAATAGTTGTAATAGCCTTCATATCCCTCCACGGTACCGGAGATAATGGGAGACGTTCCTTTTCCCTGCTCCTGCAGGACTCTTGCCGCCAGATGGAAGGGACTTACCTTTCTGCAATCCTCTTTTCCGATCATATAGAAGATGTATTCAAAAGTCATATTTGTTCCGGGGGCATTTGCACTGCTGTTCATGAATGTATTATCCAGGAAACTTTTCAGCGCTGCCTCCGTATGATAAGTCTCATTGTAAGTTAACTGCTCGAACTGGAAAATCGCGCCTTCCCGCAAGGCATTGCGGGGATCCATATAGGCTTCCAGTGCCTCTCTGGATGCGTTATACCATCCTGCACCGTAAAAATCTCCTTTCGCCCAGTCCGGGGAGCTTGCACTGACCAGACTCCTGCCGCCCTGCATTTCATTCGTCACTGCGGTGTTCCAGTCCAGTTCCGTATTGTATCTGACGAATATCCAGTTGGGATATTTTTCCTTAAGTGCGGTTAATGCCGGCTGATACCCTGCCGGGAACTGTTCGATATCCGCATAATTCCCCTGACCGTCTGCGGCAAGCATAGCTGCGCCGCCGGGATTCATCCCGTAGTATTCTTCCCATTCCAGGAATCGCTCATCGGAACACGCCAGGTAATCTCTGCGGACATATCCTATGTAATCGGTACCGCTCATGTCCGTGGACACTTTTTCCCAGACCTGTCCGTCTTCGTCCACCGTCACATCCAGGATCTCTACCATCTGTCCGCTGGGTACTGTCACTACTGCCGCGCTGTCTTCCGACGCATCGCTGTGGAGCTTGTATTCGTCACACAGGTAGACTAACGCCATGACCTCTCTGTCTTCCACGATCTGTCTAAGTGCCTGTCCCGCTTCCGCGATCCACGCAAGATCCTCTTCATCCAGTGCGTGCGCCTGATAGCTATTGCCCTCGTAGGTAAATATGAATGCCGCCAGGAGTATCGCTCCCAGAATCGCCAACTTTCTCTTCATTTACTCTATATGCTTCACTTTCTTATGCAGCACCCGGATTCCCCTGGGCGCTATGGTAAATATGGTATGATAACACTTGTTTTTCTTAGTTAGATAAGGATTTTTCATGGCTCTGCGCCAGGTTTTCCGCATGTATTTTACCACATTCCGGTAAAATGCGTTATCCTTTGTCATCTGCTCTGTGGGAATATGCAGCAGGTAATCCAGTCTCTGGAAGATGCCGAAACGGAATGCGATCTTTGCAAGGTCCTCATCCTCCGGCCAGGTATCCGCTACCAGCTTCTGCACCATATCCGCATTGTCCACATTGTCCGCGTAGACTCTGGAAAATCCGGTCTGCTTTCTGGTATTGCTGTCCGGGCGGTAAAATACATGGTAGGACTGTCCGGGAACGCAGACAATGCCAGGAATCGCCACACCGGATCCGCTGCTCCGGGTCAGCAGCTTCACCAACAGATGAAAGTCTTCATTTAATACTCCAATGGGGAATCCCTCTTCCTCAAACAGATCTCTGCGCACTAATTTGGTACAGAAGGAGCAGTCTCCTCTGTGCATTAACAACTCCCGCAGAAACTCCTTCGCCGGAATCTCCTGTCTCTCCGTTACCGGTTCGCAGATATTTGGAAGTTTCTTCCCCTCCGGGTCGATCTCGTCCCTGCCGGTCTGGGCAATGGGCAGATGTGTCGTCTCTATGGCTTGAAGCAGTCTCTCATACATATCCGGCTCCACATAGTCATCGCTGTCTACGAAGCCGAGGTATTCACCCGTTGCTTCCTGAATCCCCAGGTTCCTGGCCGAAGAGGATCCGCCGTTCTGTTTATGGAAGACCCGGATCCTGACATCCTCCGCCGCCAGCTTGTCGCATAGTTCAGCGGTGCCGTCCGTGGATCCGTCGTCCACCAATAGGATCTCGATCTTGTCGTACGTCTGCTTCCGCAGGCTTTCCACGCAACGGGGCAGGTATTCTATAATATTGTATACAGGTACGATAATACTTATTGTTACTGTTTCCATATATCTTCCTTTATGCATCTGTTCCGATCGGGCAGATCAGATTTTCCCCTGCAGCATCTCCCGGTACATTTTCCGTTCTGAAATCACCGGTGCCACCGAACAGGGTCCGGAGGCAGGCAG
>OQVN01000430.1_pt1 | contig 16043 bp, 9 predicted proteins | sample 1691621 | NCBI WGS metagenome assembly OQVN01 (sample SAMN03418278, study PRJEB22391) | human gut metagenome | biome: human-gut; feature: organic feature; material: feces | host: Homo sapiens | place: Tanzania | collected 2013-01 | reverse complement strand
AATAATCATATCAGAGGGCATAGAATCATATCGTTTATGGTTCTATGCCTGTTTGGGTTTTGTTTGGTGCAAGCCATGCAGGCTCCCAAGAAGCATGTAAAGAAGCGTCCTCATGGTGACCGTGTGTATCTTTTGCATGCTGATGAACTTTACTATGATATGTTTGGTAATAATCCTGATGCGCAAATATTGAAAGGTAAGGTTTCCTTCTTGCATCAGGGTAGTCACCTTACCTGTGACAGTGCGTATTTCTATCAGGGCTCTAATTCAGTAAAAGCTTTCGGACATGTTCATTACCGGCAGGGAGATACCTTGTCGCTCACTTGTGATAGAGCAGAGTATGATGGGCAGATGCAGATGATGAGAGCACGCAAGAATGTGGTCTTGCATCATCGCCGGCAGACTTTGCGTACTGATAGCTTGGATTTCGACCGCTTGTATAATATGGCAAACTTCTTTGACGGCGGAACGCTGATTGATGGTAAGGATAAGCTGGTTGCCGATTGGGGTGAGTATCATACCGAAACGCGTGAGGCTAAGTTTGTCTATAATGTCAAGTTGCGCAGCGGCAAGGATGTTGTTACCACCGATACTTTGTATTACGATGTCCGTAAGTCAAAGGCTCACATGGTAGGACCTTCAAAGATTGTTTCCGGTGCAAGTGTTGTCAAGACAGAAGACGGATATTATGATACCAAGACCGATAGAGCACAGCTTTACGGCCGCTCTACGGTTATAGATAAAGACAAGACACTTACGTGTGATACGCTCTATTATGTAAAGGATGGAGAGAGTACCGGATATGGCAATGTGGTTTATGTAGATAAGAAGAGCAAGAATTCCCTTACTTGCAATTATCTGCGTTACAACGAGAAAACCGGTAATGGCTTTGCCACCCGCAATCCTGTAGCGATTGACTATTCGCAGAAAGATACCCTTTGGGTTCATTCTGATACCATGCGTATCAATACCTTCCATATCAATACCGATTCGGTATACCGTAAGGTGCATGCTTATCCTAAGGTCCGTGCCTATCGCCTTGATATGCAGGCCATCTGCGATTCCCTGGTTTTCAATTCTCAGGATTCCTGCATGACCATGTATAAGGATCCTATCGTCTGGAATGGAAACCGTCAGTTGCTGGGCGAGAAGATTCTGGTCTTCATGAACGACTCTACCGTTCGTTTTGCCCATGTCATCGGACAGGCGCTGTCTGTAGAGCAGATGCCGGATAGTGTTCATTTCAATCAGATCAGTTCTTCTGAGATGAAATCTTACTTTGAAAAAGGTGAGATTAAACAAGGAGAGTCTATCGGTAATGTGCAGACCATTTATTACATGACGGATGATAAGGATAGTTCGCTCATAGGCTTGAATTATCTGGAGACCGATACCATGCGCATGTATATGGGACCGGGCAGGAAGATGGAGAAAATCTGGACCAATAAGTTCACCTCTACCATGTATCCGATGACGCAGATTCCGCCTGCAAAATATAAACTCAGTAATTTCGCGTGGTTCGAAGACTTGCGTCCTAAAGATAAGAACGATATCTTTGTATGGCGTGGTAAATCAAAGGGTACCGAACTCAAGAACATTAAGCGTCATGAAGCTCCGCTTCAGAAACTGACCGACTGATTGTAATGAAGCATCATTTTCTTATATGATTAAGATTTAGAGATGAGTGATATTATTCAACTTTTACCCGATTCTGTTGCCAATCAGATAGCAGCAGGTGAGGTTATACAGCGTCCGGCTTCGGTTATCAAGGAGCTGGTCGAAAATGCAGTCGATGCGGGTGCCAGGAATATCCATGTCACTGTTACCGATGCTGGTCGTACCAACATCCAGGTGATAGATGATGGAAAAGGTATGTCTGAAACAGATGCTCGTTTGGCTTTTGAACGTCATTCTACTTCCAAGATCCGTAAGGCTGACGATTTGTTTGCGCTTCGCACCATGGGCTTCCGTGGCGAAGCTTTGGCGTCTATAGCTGCTGTGGCTCAGGTTGAACTGAAGTCACGACAGGCTACCGACGAGATTGGAACCCTGATACAGATTTCGGGTTCCCGATATGAGAAACAGGAGCCATGCTCCTGTGCTGTGGGCAGTATCTTCTCGGTCAGCAATATATTTTATAATGTACCCGCGCGCAGGAAGTTCCTGAAGTCCAACTCTACAGAGTTGAACAATATTCTGACGGCTTTCGAGCGGATTGCATTGGTAAATCCCCAAATCTCCTTTACTTTGCACAGCAATGGTACCGAGGTGTTCAATTTGCGTGCCGCTAATTTGCGTCAGCGCATTCTCGATGTCTTCGGCAAGCGTTTCAATCAGGAACTCCTGCCGGTAAATGTAGAAACCACCATGTGTAAGGTGTCTGGATTTGTGGGCAAACCGGAATCTGCCAGAAAGAAAGGTGTGCATCAGTTCTTCTTTGTCAACGGGAGATACATGAAACATCCTTATTTCAATAAGGCTGTGATGGCTGCTTATGACCGTCTGGTTCCTCAGGGTGAACAGGTGCCTTACTTTCTGTATTTTGATGTAGATCCGAAGGATATTGATGTGAATATACATCCTACGAAGACTGAAATCAAATTCGAGAATGAGCAGGCTATCTGGCAAATCCTCTCGGCTTCGGTCAAGGAGTCCATCGGTATGTTCAATGATGTACCTACCATTGATTTCGATACCGAGGATAAACCGGATATTCCCGTTTATAATCCTGAGATGACTCCAGCTACTGCGGCTCCAAAGATCAGTTTGAATCCTGGCTATAATCCGTTCAAGGCTTCCTCTTCTACGGGGGCAGTACCGATGGGAGCTGGTTTCTCTGTTCCTAAGTCGAAACCTCAGGTGGATGAGAAATGGGAACAGCTTTACGAAGGACTCAGAGATCAGGATGATGTGCAGGAGATGGAGCAGACTATGGAATTCTCTGATGATTTTCAGCAGACGAATACGCCTGACAGCATCATAGCAGAGAAATCGCCTGCCCATTATCAGTATAAAGGAAAGTATATCATGACTGCCGTCAAGTCGGGGTTGATGATTATCGACCAGCATCGTGCTCATGTGCGTGTCTTGTTCGAACAGTATTTGCGCCAGTTGGCTGACCGCACCTTCCATTCCCAGAAAGTCCTCTTTCCCGAGGTCGTGCAGTTCCCGATGTCAGAGAAGGTAATCTTTGAAAAAATTCTGCCGGAAATGGAGTCGATGGGGTTTGAACTGGAAGATCTGGAAGGTGGAAGCTATGCTGTGAATTCTGTTCCTGCCGGACTTGAAGGATTGAATCCTCTTAAACTGGTACAGGATATGGTTTCGTCTGCTGTAGAAAAAGGGGTATCAGCCATTGATGAAATCAATCAGTCTTTGGCTTTGAGTCTGGCTCGCCAGGCAGCGATTCCTCAGGGACAGATATTGAGCAATGAAGAGATGGAGGGCTTGGTGAATGATTTGTTTGCCTGCCAGAATGTCAATTATACGCCCGACGGGAAGTCGGTGCTCTGCATCCTCCGTCAGCAGGAAATAGAGCATCTTTTAGGCTAAAATATGGTAAAAAAACTTCTTTTCTTAAAAAAGTTAACATAAAATGCTAATTTTTTATGAAAAAGAAGGTTATTTCAAAAAATAGTATTATCTTTGCTCACTCATTCAAAAGGTATATATATATAAATTGATTGTTAAATTATAAAGTTATGAAAAAGTTATTAGCAGTGCTGGCATTGGCTAGCGTTTCAATGAGCAGTATGGCTCAGGATGTAACAACTACTACTGAGAAGTATAGTGTTGCAACAAATTCTTTCTGGAGCAATTGGTTTGTACAGGCAAACGTTGCAGGTTCTGCTTTCTGGGGCAACCAGGAAGAGGGCAATGGTTTCTCTAAGAGCCCACTCAAGGGTTTCAGAAACAATCTCGGTTTCTCTGTTGCTGTAGGTAAGTGGTTCACACCAGGTCTCGGTCTCCGTACCAAGTTCAATGGCGCTTGGGGCCGTACAGTAGTTTCTGAGAATAAGTCAACAAATGCAAATAAGTATTGGACTTTGAATGAGCAGGTTTTGTTCAATGTTAGCAATATGTTGTGCGGTTACAACGAGGCTCGTCTTTGGGATTGCATCCCTTACGCAGGTGTTGGTATTAACCGTAACATGAGCGCTAACTGCTATGCTCCTGTAGCTGGTGTTGGTATCTTGAATGAGTTCAAGATCAATAACAAGTGGGCTGTCAACCTCGATGTAAACTACACAGTAGGTGCTAACGACTACGATGGCTACAATGGTTTGTTGGCAGGTGCTAAGCCTAGCACATCTCACTCAATCGACAAGCTGATTGCAAGACACGACCGTTCTTTGAATGTTGAGGTCGGTGTTACATACAACTTGGGTAAGGCTACTTGGAACAAGGTGCCAGATGTTGATGCTATCAACGCTCTTCATCAGTCAGAACTCGACGCTCTCAATGCTAAGTTGAACGATGCTAATGCAGAGAACGACCGTTTGAAGACTCTCTTGAACAATCAGAAGTCTGTTGAAGCAAATACTGTAAAGGAGTATGTTGCTACTCCAGTTTCTGTATTCTTCAACATTGGCAAGTCTAAGGTTGCTTCAAGAAAGGATCTCGTAAACGTACAGGCTCTCGCTCAGTATGCTAAGGACAACAACGCTAAGTTGGTAGTTAACGGTTATGCTGACAGCGCTACTGGTTCTGCAGCCATCAACCAGAAGATTTCTAAGGCTCGTGCTGAGAAGGTAGCTGATGAGCTCGTTAAGTTGGGTGTTGCTAAGGAGAACATCGTAGTTAAGGCTAACGGTGGTGTTAAGGATTTGACTCCTGCTTCTTACAACCGTCGTGCAACTGTTCAGGTTGGTGAGTAATTATACAGTATATATAATATAAGGTATAAAAATAGAATAGGGCATTCTTCCTCGTGAAGAATGCCTTTTTTGTTTCTCAGAATTCCTTGAAAACATTTTTTTCTTCCTCAATAAGTTTCTTTTCTTGTCGAAATGTGCTTTGTACCCCATCGTGAGTACTTTCTCTTAGTTGGCTGTTTTTGGCAGTGAAAACACAAAAACGGGCTGCTTTTACCCCTAAAACCATAGAAAAACACCAAAAAATGCACTTTTTTGAAGAAAAATCGAAAAAAGTTGCTGAAAAATTTGGTGGAACCAAAAAATAGTCGTACCTTTGCAACCGCTTACGAAAAGTAAGGGCGCTTAGCTCAGCTGGTTTAGAGCATCTGCCTTACAAGCAGAGGGTCGGCGGTTCGAATCCGTCAACGCCCACATCGATGAAGGTCTTTCAACAAATGTTGAGAGACCTTTTTTTTGTGCTTTTAAATTTATTTATCACTATTTTCTCTGTTTTCTCACGATAATTCATTAATTTTGCACCCTATATATAATACGTATTGTTATGAATTTAGATTTATTGACTGCCATATCACCAATTGATGGTCGTTATAGGGGAAAAACAGAGCAGCTCGCTAACTACTTCTCAGAGTATGCTCTCATTCGTTATCGTGTACGCGTAGAGATTGAATACTTCATTACTCTATGCGAGTTACCTTTGCCACAGCTTGCTTCTTTCGACAAGTCGCTGTTCGAACGCCTGCGTGACATTTATCGTAATTTTGACGAAAATGAAGCACAGCGCGTAAAAGACATCGAGAAGATTACCAATCACGATGTAAAGGCTGTAGAGTATTTTATCAAGGAAGAATTTGATAAGATCGGTGGCCTGGATGCTTACAAGGAGTTTATCCATTTCGGTTTGACATCTCAGGATATCAACAACACAAGTGTGCCTCTCTCTGTAAAGGAGGCTTTGGAAGAGTGCTTCAATCCACAGGTAGAAGAGCTGATTGCACAGCTTCAGACCTATGCTGATGAGTGGAAGGATGTACCTATGCTGGCTAAGACTCACGGACAGCCTGCTTCACCTACCCGCCTGGGCAAGGAAATCATGGTTTATGTTTACCGTCTTACCGAGCAGCTCAATTCTCTCAAGGCTTGCAAGATTACAGCTAAGTTCGGCGGCGCTACAGGTAACTACAATGCTCATCATGTAGCTTATCCACAGTATGACTGGAAGGCATTCGGCAACAAGTTTGTCAGCGAAAAACTCGGTTTGGAGCGCGAGCAGTATACCACACAGATCAGTAACTATGACTACCTTGGCGCTATCTTTGACGCCATCCGTCGTATCAACACCATTATCATCGACTTAGACCGTGACTTCTGGATGTATATCTCTATGGATTACTTCAAGCAGAAGATCAAGGCAGGTGAGGTAGGCTCAAGTGCGATGCCTCACAAGGTAAATCCAATCGATTATGAGAACAGTGAGGGTAACCTGGGCATTGCCAATGCCATTCTGCAGTTCCTGGCACAGAAACTTCCGGTTAGCCGCTTGCAGCGTGACCTTACCGACAGTACCGTACTCCGCAACATCGGTGTGCCTCTCGGTCATAGCGTTATTGCTATCCAGAGTACATTGAAGGGCTTGCGCAAGCTGATCCTCCATGAAGAGAAATTGCAGGAAGATTTGAATAATACATGGGCTGTTGTAGCCGAGGCTATCCAGACTATCCTTCGCCGTGAGGCTTATCCACATCCTTACGAGGCATTGAAGGCGTTGACACGTACCAACCAGCACATGACAGAGGAGACCATTCATGAGTTTATCCAGGGATTGAACGTGAGCGACAGTGTTAAGGCAGAGTTGATGGCAATCACACCAAGCAATTATACAGGTATCTAATATACAAAAAGGAATTTTGTAGTTTTTAGTACATATATATAAAAGTAATAATTAGATTTATTAACCCAGCCGTGAGGCTATTAAGTATTTTAAGAAAATGGATTCAGAATTTGAAAACAAACCTCAAGATCAGTCTTCTGAGAATGAGAGAACCCGTGAGGGCTACAACCCAGCAGGTGGTTATCAGAAGAGTTATCGACCAGTAGGCCGCACACAGCGTCCTCGTATCAATTCACATCGCGCTTACAGCAGCGACAGAAGTAGCAGTAACAGCGAAGGCGGTTTCCGTCCGGAAGGTTTCGGAGCTGGCTTGCAGAGCACAGGCAACAGCGAGCGTCCACAGCGCAGCAGTTATCAGAGCCGTGGTGGTTATGGTAACAACAGCCGTGGAGGCTATCAGCCACGTCAGCAGGGGGGCTATCAGTCTCGTCCTCAGCAGGGTGGCTATCGTCCTCGTTACAACAATAATGATGAGCAGGGTGGTTATCAGCCTCGTCAGCAGGGTGGCTACCAGCCACGCCAGCAGGGCGGTTACCAGTCTCGTTCTCAGCAGGGTGGTTATGGCAACAACCGTGGTGGTTATGGTCGTCCACAGGGTGGTGGCTATGGCAACAACCGTGGTGGCGGTTTCCGTCAGCACACTCCTGGTTACGATCCAAATGCTAAGTATAGCATGAAGAAGCGTATCGAGTACAAGGAGGAGAATATCGACCCAACAGAGCCATTGCGCTTGAACAAGTTCCTCGCCAATGCTGGTGTATGCTCTCGCCGTGAGGCTGATGAGTTCATCCAGGCAGGTCTGGTAACAGTCAATGGTGAGGTTGTTACAGAGTTGGGTACAAAGATTCTTCGTACCGATGAGGTGAAGTTCCACGACGCTCCTGTAACTTTGGAGAAGAAGGTATACGTATTGCTCAACAAGCCTAAGGATTATGTTACAACCAGTGATGATCCTCAGCAGCGCAAGACTGTGATGGACCTCGTAAAGGATGTTTGTCCTGAGCGTATCTATCCTGTAGGTCGTCTCGACCGTAATACAACAGGTGTGCTTCTTTTGACCAACGATGGTGACTTGGCTTCTAAGCTGACTCATCCTAAGTTCTTGAAGAAGAAGGTATATCACGTTCACCTCGATAAGAACCTGACAGCTCACGATATGGATCAAATCCGTGAGGGTATCACCTTGGAAGATGGTGAGATCAAGGCAGATGCTGTAGAGTATGCTGATGATCGCGACAAGGCACAGGTTGGCATCGAGATTCATAGCGGCAAGAACCGTATCGTGCGCCGTATCTTCGAGAGCCTCGGCTATCGTGTTACCAAGCTCGACCGTGTACAGTTCGCAGGTTTGACTAAGAAAAATCTCCGTCGCGGTGACTGGCGCTTCCTTACTGAGAAGGAGGTAGACATGCTCCGCATGGGTGCTTTTGAATAAGAAAAATAATATGGAGTTAAGGAGTTAAGGAGTTGAAAGGAGTTAAGACAAGTGTTATGTTGGCTGAGAGTTTTTATTATGGTAGGAATTCTTGGTTTATGACTATTGTCTTAACTCCTTAACTCCTTAACTTCTTTAACTCCTTGAAGCATTAATATTAACAATGGAAAAGATTAAAAGAACTAAAGTTGTAGACTTGCTCAAGAGCACAGCCTACGGCTCAATCGTGAATGTCAAGGGATGGGTTCGTACCCATCGTAGTAGCAAAGCAGTCGATTTTATCGCTCTTAACGATGGTTCTACTATTAATAATATTCAGATAGTAGTCGACCCATCAAAGGTCGATGAGAATCAGCTCCGTCAGATTACTACCGGTGCTTGTATCAGTGCCGTAGGTAAGTTGGTAGAAAGCCAGGGTGCCGGACAGAGTGTTGAAATCCAGTGCGAGAGCATCGAGATTTACGGTCTCTGTGGCAGCGACTATCCTATGCAGAAGAAGGGACAGAGCTTCGAGTACATGCGTCAGTATGCTCACCTCCGTCTCCGTACCAATACCTTTGGTGCCGTGATGCGTATCCGCCACAACATGGCGATGGCTATCCACACCTACTTCCACGAGCATGGATATTTCTATTTCAATACTCCTCTCATCACAGCCAGCGACTGTGAGGGTGCAGGTCAGATGTTCCAGGTTACAACCAAGAACCTCTACAACCTGAAGAAGACTGAGGATGGCAAGATTGACTACTCTGATGATTTCTTCGGCAAGCAGACTTCACTGACCGTTTCTGGCCAGTTGGAGGGTGAGCTGGGTGCCACAGCACTCGGTGCTATCTATACCTTCGGTCCTACCTTCCGTGCAGAGAATAGTAACACTCCTCGCCACCTGGCTGAGTTCTGGATGGTTGAGCCAGAGGTTGCGTTCCTGGATATGGATGGTTTGATGGAGTTGGAGGAAGACTTCATCAAGTATTGTATCCGTTGGGCACTTGAGCATTGCAAGGACGACCTTGCTTTCTTGAACAAGATGATTGACAAGGGCTTGATTGCTCGCTTGGAGGGCGTATTGAATTCCGATTTCGTTCATCTCCCATATACCGAGGGTATCCGCATCCTTCAGGAGGCTATCGCCAAGGGCAAGAAGTTTGAGTTCCCATGCGAGTGGGGTGACGACCTGGCTTCAGAGCACGAGCGCTTCCTCGTAGAGGAGCACTTCAAGCGTCCTGTCATCATGACCAACTATCCAAAGGCTATCAAGGCATTCTATATGAAGATAGACGAGGAGGAGAGTGGTTTCGGTGGCAAGAGCGGTCAGACCGTTCAGGGTACCGACGTACTGTTCCCACAGATTGGTGAGATTATCGGTGGTTCTGTCCGTGAGGAGAGCTATGACAAGCTGATGGGTGAGATTGAGGCTCGCAACATTCCTATGAAGGATATGAACTGGTATCTCGATACCCGTAAGTATGGTTCATGTCCACACGCAGGTTTCGGTCTCGGTTTCGAGCGTCTGATTCTCTTCGTAACCGGTATGCAGAATATCCGCGACGTGATCCCATTCCCACGTACACCAAAGAACGCAGAATTCTAGAATAAAAAAATGAAGCCTGTTTCGATGTCCTTCGAAACAGGCTTCATTGCTCTTCGCAAGTACTTGCGATGGCCAACGCAGCTATTTATGATTTTCTTTAATCTATTTCATCTATCTTCTTCTATCTTTTTTCATTTACTCTATCACCCAATCCTCTATGTTTCCCTTTGAAGAGTCGAAGTTGATACCAACTTTCGTTATAGGTTTGTTGCAGAGAGCGAAACGCTGGCGATAGTTTTTGAGATTGATTTGCTGCATTGCAGCCTGAGCACTCTTATCAAGTTTCAGTTCTATGATGTATAAATCTGTTCCAGTCAACAAAACGACATCTACCCTTCCCTTTGGAGTATGCACCTCTACATCTACCAGATAATCGGTGAGGAGCGAAAAGATGATGAAAAGCATCTGCTGATAATGCCCCTCATGATTGGTGACATTGCAATAAGGCACAGTACCCAGAAAATCCTGTAGCAGATGCAAAGCTCCATCCATGTCTTGCTTATCCAAAGCTTGTGCTATGCGACGAGCCGTATTGGTAGTAGCAAGCGTATTACCAGTAACATAAGACGGAATCAAAGCCTTGGTCAACCCTATCTTCACCTCCTTGTTAGGAATATCAAGCGTATAATAGTTATAATCTCTGTTATAATCCTTGATGGTCAAATAACCACTCTGGTAAAGCAGCGGCATCAATGTAGTCATATCCTCTGTAGGTGCATCAAATTCACTCTCATCAGCCTCAACACGCGTAATGCCTGTAGGAAGCACATCATATTTACGCATCATATTGATAAGATAGGTTGGCGTACCTGAGCCAAACCAATAAGAGCCCAACTTACCCTGAGCGAAGCAATTGAACAGGCTGTAAGGGTTGAAGACATCAGGCGAATAAGCAGAAAAATGATATCCATCATAATTTTCTGTCAACTTACCTAAAGTCTGCTCCTTGGTAAGATGCATTTTAGTAGCCAGCACTTCTATATCCTCGGACAATTGCCCGCTAAGTTCTTCCTTAGTGATGCCCAGCATACCAGCATATTCATCATACATAGATATATTAGTGACGTTATTCAACTCACTGAATATACTCACTTGCGAAAACTTAGTGATACCCGTAAAAAAGACAAAACGAAGATAGGCTTCACGCGCCTTCAGCGGACTGAAAAAATTACGCATGATGTTGCGAAGCTTAACCAACTGTTCTTTTTCATGAACCACGTCCAGCAAAGGGGCATCATACTCGTCAATCAGCACCACAACCTTCTTGCCTGTAGTCTGATATAAAGACATAATGAGGTCTTTCAAGCGAAGATTTACATCTATCTTCTCATTATGAAAGCCAAATTTCCTTTCCTGTTCTTCCACCAGATCTATCAGATATCGTTGTAGCTGATCTTCAGACATATACTTTCCTCCACTCATATCCAAATGGATTACAGGATATTCTACCCATTCTTTTTCAAGCTGTTCCATGGCAAGTCCTTTAAACAAGTCTTTCTTACCTTCAAAATAACTCTGCATGGTAGAAACCAAAAGCGACTTTCCGAAACGGCGTGGTCTCCCTAAGAAGAAATATGTACCATCAGAATGGGTCATGCGGTAGATATATTCCGTCTTATCAATATAGAGCTTGTCCTCCTTACGGATACGCTCAAAGGTCTGTATTCCCAAAGGATATTGTTTTATAGCCATAATCGCTTATTTTTAAATACATTGCAAAGGTACAACAAAATATTGAGAAACTGCAAGAAATGGTGAAAAAATAACAAAATGAGCGGGAGAAGGAAGGAATATCTGAAAGAAAAACGGGGCACCCTGAGGATGCCCCGCCACCAATTAAAATAATTGATTGTCGCATTATAAACTTACCGTACTACTTAGCGATCATGATCGTTACACGGTTCTCTGCGTTTTCTGCAAAAGGCTGCACACGTGCACCCTTAGATTCTTCTGTAATGCGCTCAGAAGGTATATTATATTTCTTTGTCAACATCCAAACCACAGCAGCTGCTCGCTTGCCAGCAATGCGGTCGTTGATAACGTCATTACCTGTACCCTTGTCAGCATAACCGGTTACTACAACCTTTGCCTCTGTGTTCTTGTTCAGGAAGTCAACCACCTCACGGATCTTAGCGTCCTCAGCAGGGGCTATCTTGCAAGAGTTGATGTTGAAGAAGATGTCACGGCGGATCTCCTCTACCTTCTTCTCTACAGGAGCTGGCTTAGGTGCTGGTTTAGGAGCAACATATTCCTGCTTAGGAGCTGGTACCGGAGCAGGTTCCTCTACCGGTTTCTCCTTCTTGGTATAGTTCTTGCCCAGGTTGATGCGTACACCTGCCAGGGCATTGAAGTACCAGTCTGGATTATCAGCCTTCTTAGAGTTGTACTTGTCGCTCAGGATATTGGCATTTCCTTCGAGCATGATGCTCACAGCCTTGCTAACCTTGAACTCAACATCAATACCGGCTCTTCCGTATGGACGAACCTTGGTTCCATCCCAGAGATACTCCAGATTGTATGCATTCAGACTCTTCAGTGTAGCAGCCAGGTTGTTTACATCATCATTGCCCCATGCCACATTCAGTCCTCCACCGGCAAATGCAGTAATATTCACCACGCGGTTAGGGTTCCAACCGCAGAGAAGATTAGATAGATTGAACATGAAGTCAACGCCCGGAGCAACATATTTAAACTTATAGTCAGCATTGTAAGGAGCCTCACCTGCTTTAGCACGGAATCCAGCCCAGCCGCCCTTGCTCTGCCATCCATTAACCTGGAAGCGCATACCGAAAACAGGAGAGAACTGATAGCCCAAGCCCAACTGGAGGTTAGGCGAGAGCAAGTCGCCAAACTTAGCTTCACCGAGTGTATACTGAGCACCTCCCTGCAAATCTAAGAAGAAGTGCTTCTGAAACTGATACTCATTTCCATCCTGATCTGTGTAGGATGCTTGTGCCATAGCGGCTGTAGAGCCGATGGCCAACATGGCCGTTGCCATGAGCAGCTTAACTGATTTCATAATCTTGATAATTATTTGGTTATACCTTCAATTACCAGTCTGACAAGTCCATTACTGGCTGTTGACCTGATGTCAACCGTCTTACGGAAATGTCCAGTACCGTAATTCCTTCCATTATAATAAATAGTCACATATCCTGTTTTACCTGGCATGATGGGACTTTTTGTATAAGTAGCAGTCGTGCAATTGCAGGTAGCTTCTGCCGCACAAATGCTAATAGGAGCATTTCCAGTATTCTTGAATGGGAAGACACATTTTCTGATTGTACTTTTCTGAAAAGTACCAAAGTTGAATGAAGTTTTACCAAATGCTATGGTCCCTTCTTTGTCTTTAGCTTGTAACTGGCAACATGTGACGATAAGTGAAATAATAATCAGAACTAATCTTTTCATTTTTTACCTTGAGAGCGTTTCTTGTCTCTCATTTCTTTGTTGTATAGATTTTGCATGGAATCTTTCTGCTCTGGGGTGATGATGGTCTTATCACCACGACGGCTATCAACCATGCACAGCCTCCATTTACCCAGATGGTCTATTGGCTTGAAATAAAAGGCTGTCTTGATTTCTGGAACATTATCATGTGCTTCCATAATAAGAGCAGTGCATTTCACTTCGTTATCATAAACCTCTTTAAACTTGATGTAGTCAATGGTATGACTCTTGATAGGAAGTGCAGACAACATGTTCTTTATACTTGCCATCTCTTCGTTGCTCAGAGGCTGTGGTTCTTCGTATACAGAATCTACATTGTTTTTATACAACATGCCTGCAGCAGAACCATAATCACCTGCTTCTGCATATTGGAAGAATGTATTAACAAGTTGAGTAACCTCAACAGAATCTTTATTGGTTAAGTTTTGCTCAAAACCAGTAAGCCCATTGTCCTTTTTAGGTTTGTCAGAACAACCAGCAAATGCTATCAACAGAAGGGCGCACAAAAAAGCCCAAACGATTCCATTTAATTTCTTAACCATAATCTATCCCTTATTTAAAAGGGCAGGCATGCCGTACAGTCATGCCTGCCCTCATTTCAATATTTACTTAGTAAAAACTAAATCTTACTTTCTCTTTGCACCACCGATCTGAGTCTTCTCGATAGTTACAACAACCTCAGTCTTCAACTCACCCCAATCGTAAGTTACGGTTGCAGGAATCTTAACCTGGAATGTACCAACTGTACTACCATTGTTGCTATAAGTAATAGTACCGAAGTCCTGTGCTGCAATCTGAGCCGCTTTTGGAGCATTGAAGTCAAGCTTAATCTTGTTTGTCAAGTCACTCAACTTGTCATTCCAATTATTGTTCAAATTGGTCTTAGCATTTGGAATGTCAAGAGCGATACTCTTAACACCATAGTAAGTGAAGTAGTTACTGTTAGGAACGCGAGTACCTACGAAATTGTAACCACGCCAATCTACGAATGTAAGATTCAACTTAGCTGTAGTTGTTACACCATCAACGAACTTAGCAGTAGCATCTGTAATACTGATAGGGCGGATGAACTTAACATCAAATTCCTTATTTTCAACAGGAACATCGATGTCGCCGCACATTGTAGCAACAACCTTAACTCTTGCTGTAAGAACCTTATCCAAAGTGTTAACTTCACCATTCTTAGGAGCATAAGCATTCAACAACTCCTTAGCTTCCTTGCTGCAGTCCTTCATAGAAACAACACCTGTTGTCTTATTCAATGTTGCAACCAAATTAGCGCGAAGAGGATCAGTAAAGATCGCGTTACCAGCAGCATTTGCATAGAGACCATGACCAGTTACGAACTCATAAGTAAGAACCAACTTAGAGTTGAGACCATCATAAGGTGAAGCCATCTTATTGACAGCAAGCTTATTGCCCTTCAATGTATTGCTAATATTGAATACGAACTCATCGTCTGCAGCATCAGACAAAGCACCATTCTTCAAATTATCAGTAGAACCAACAGCCTCTACGTTACCATGGATCTCTGCGAAACCAGAATTAGCATCCAACGCATTTTCTCCATACCAGTAAGAAACAATCTTACTACCATTATCAAATGCAGTGCTTGGTGTCAAATTGATAGCAGATGGAGTCCAAGTGAACTTAACATAAACGTACTTGTCAGCACTATTTACATACTCTGGCTTAGCTATGCTTGTTGCATCAGTCTTCTTGGTGAAACGTATGTAAGTTGTAAGGCTAGTCTTACCTGACTTGAATGCTTTATAAGCCTGCTCATTATTAACAGCCCACTTAAGTACCTCTGTTTCAGTACCATTCACGTCCTGAGTTGTATGTTGAACAACACCAATCTTGTTAACAGGAAGCAATGCAGTTGCGTTCAATTCAGCCTTGTCAAACTGATCAAGATCCAATGCAGCGCCTTCATAGTCGTAAGTTGTCTCAAACTGAGTCTTAGACAAAGACAACTGAGCGATAATCTGCTCCTCAATATCGAACCACTTCAAATCCTGCTTCATAACATTGTTATCATCACAATCGATGGTATAAGGAGTAGTTACAGTTGCCATAGGGAATACCTGCTGCTGATCCTGAGTATCCTTATTCGTAATCTTGAACTTCAGATAACCTACGCTAGCAATCTTATTGTTAACGGTATCGGTCAAGATAACACGTACCAGTGGTTCACGGTTCATAGTTGCAGGATTCTGCAAGTTATTTGCCTTTTCTGCAGAATAGCCATAAGGCTGCTGCTTGCCACCTGCAGGCATCTGGGCACGCATTGTGTAACCATCGGCAGCGATAGCTGCATGAGCACTCTGTGATGTTTCATTATCACCCTCATAATAACCAACCAGTTCGAATGAATATTTGAAACCAGCCTGTTTTACAAGGTCTTCCTTAGCGTTCCTATCCCAACCTTGGCAGGTTCCACCCTGATATTTACGATCGGTATTAATCAACTCACGAAGGTCAATACCCTTATCGTCATTATATTTGAGATTAGCCTGTGCAGGTTTACTAATAGCCAACGCAGCTGTACCATACAAGTGCTTGCAAGCATGAGGATCACTAGCCAAGTTCAGCTTCAAATCTGTGTATGCTGTAGCTCTAACTGCTGCGAAATCAGATGTAACAGTGCCGTTAACACCCTTATACTGCAATGCAAGAACAGTAACCTGATTATCAGCAGCAATAGTCTTAACAGCATCACCATTGTACTTAGTATGAACGGTTACCATACCACTCTTAGACAAGTCAACCTTCTCTACTCTGAAGTCACGTCCAGAGTAC
>OQVN01000428.1_pt1 | contig 16049 bp, 14 predicted proteins | sample 1691621 | NCBI WGS metagenome assembly OQVN01 (sample SAMN03418278, study PRJEB22391) | human gut metagenome | biome: human-gut; feature: organic feature; material: feces | host: Homo sapiens | place: Tanzania | collected 2013-01 | reverse complement strand
TTTATAGCTTTTTGCACCGGAAACCTTTTTCCAACTTACATTAACACCACTTGAAGTGTTGCTAACTGATACTGTTGTTTTCTTCAAATTTGTCTTTGCTGATGCAGTAATGTCAAATGAAACAAACACTGACACCATAATGCATAGTGAAAGACAAATACTTAATAATCTTTTCATAATAACCTCCTGAAAATTTATAATAAAAAATTATTACTTTACATTAATTAGGATAAAGGATACTTCTTCAGTTATTTTTCCGTCAGTAGCCTGAATTTTTGCCTTTACGGTTTTACCTGCTGTAACACCTGTTACAACATAATCACTTGAAACTTTTGCAACGGAAGAATTTAAAGAAGTAATCTTAATTGCTTTTTGTACATCTTTAAATGTAATTTTCTCAAATGCATCTTTATTATATTCTTTTAAAAACTGTTCAATAGATTTCTTGATTGAATCATCAGTTGAACCGGCCTTAACATTTACTGTTTTTAGACCTTGATACTTAATTCTTGTTGTCATACCAATGGAAGTTGCTGAACCTTTATATACAACAATTTTGTAGTAATAAGTCTTACCTAATTGGTTGGCACTTTTATCTACATAAGTATTCTTATTCTTTGAGAAATTTCCAACTAGAGAATATGTGCCGTTTTTACCGTTTGGAGAACGATATAGCTTATATCCACTACCTTCTTCTACTGATTCCCAGGAAATTCTCATACCGCTTGTGATAGGAGATGCAACAATAGTTGCCGGTGATAGATAAACCATACTTCTTGATATTGTAGAAGCACTTTGTGATGAATTCTTTCTGGCAACAACTTTGTACTGATATGTTAAACCACTAAGGGCATCCATATCAATATATGAATTTCTATTACCAACAGTATCTAATTTTTCAAACTTGCCTTTATTTTGCTTTCTGTAAATATCATACTTATTAGCATAGCTAGACTTTGACCATGTAACTTTTACACCAAAAATAGGGAAATCATCATCATAATTATCATTTAGAATTGCATTATAATCAATAGTGCAATCTGTTTTACTTGCATATGATTGAATCTTTAAATTCTTTGGTGCAAGTAGTCTTGTGATAGACTTTGTCTTTGACTTTGAAGTTTCTTTGCCTTTAACTGCAACAACCTGATAAGAATAAGTCTTACCGGCTGATACCTTTTTATCAAGATACTTTACAGTTTTGTTGTTAGTCTTTTTAACAACTGAATACTTCTTTGCACCGGATGCTTTTCTATACACTTTATAGCTTTTTGCACCGGAAACCTTTTTCCAACTTACATTAACACCACTTGAAATGTTGCTAACTGAAACTGTAGTTTTCTTCAAATTTGTCTTTGCTGATGCAGTAATGTCAAATGAAACAAACACAGACACCATAATACACAAAGAAAGACAAACGCTTAGTAATCTTTTCATAAGTACCTCCTTTTACAAATAAAAATTGTATCTCTGTGAGCACATTATACTATATTATGGTACAAAATGGAAGTATTTTAAATAAAAATAAATTACTAAGCGTAGAATATTTTAATTAAATTTTATAAAAGTTGTACAAACAATGTAATATTATTTTACATTATTTAACTGAGAAGTTGTCAATCAATCTTGTTTTGCCGATATAAACTGCCATAGCAACAAGGGTGTTTTCTTTGATTTCCTTAACAGGGTTCATTGTAACAGCGTCAACTGCCTCAACATAGTCAATTTTTGCAAGTGGTTCAGCATTAATAAGTTCTTTCATTTTTGAAAGTACAGTTTCAGCATTCTTTTCACCATTAGCAATAATTTCTTTACCTAGGTTTACTGCTTTTGATAGACACAAAGCAGCCTTTCTTTCTTCATCACTTAGGTATGTATTTCTGCTTGACTTTGCAAGGCCGTCACTTTCTCTAACAATAGGGCAACCGATAATTTCAATACCGTAGGACATATCCTTAACCATTTTACGGATAATTGCAAGTTGCTGAGCATCTTTTTCACCAAAGAATGCTTTGTCAGGAGTTACAATGTTAAATAACTTTGAAACAACAGTACAAACACCTCTAAAGTGAATTGGTCTTGTTTTGCCACAAAGTTGCTTTGGCATATCTGATAGAATTTCTACAAATGTACTGCTGTCTTCATCATACATTTCAGAAACTTCAGGATGGAAAACCAGGTCAGCACCCATTTCTTCACATAATTTTTTATCATTGTCAAAATCTCTAGGATAAGACTCTAAGTCTTCATTAGGTGCAAACTGTGTTGGGTTTAGGAAAACACTGACAACTGTTTTGTCACAATGTTCAACAGATGTTTTAATAAGACTTGCATGACCTTCATGTAAGTAACCCATTGTTGGCACAAGACCTACTGTTAGTCCATTTCTCTTCCAATCTTTAACTTGCTGACGAACTTCACTGATTTTTGTTGCTACTGTCATTTTACTTCTCTTCTTTCCTTAATTCATCAATAATTTCTTTATCTATTGCAAAGCTATGGTCTTTATCAGGGAAAGAACCATTCTTTACTTCCTTATCATACTGCTTAAAAGCATCTACCATCTTGTCACCAAGAAGTTCATATCTCTTTACAAACTTAGGTACATAGTCACTAAACAAACCCAGCATATCTTGATATACAAGAATCTGACCATCTGTGCCATTACCTGCACCGATACCGATTGTAGGGATAGTTAGCTTCTCAGTAATATATTCACAAAGTTCAGTTGGTGCACATTCAATAACTACTGCAAAAGCACCGGCTTTCTCTACTGCTAAGGCATCCTCTACCATTTTTCTTGCACCGTCAATACTTTTACCCTGAACCTTAAAGCCGCCAAAAGCATTTACACTTTGAGGTGTCATACCGATATGAGCCATTACAGGAATACCTGCATTAGTAATAGCCTTGATACGGTCACACATTTCTATGCCACCCTCAAGTTTAACTGCATTTGCTCTAGCCTCTTTCATTAGTCTACCGGCATTCATTACTGCTTGTTCAACAGAAACTTCATAAGACATAAAAGGCATATCAACAACAACCATTGCATTTTTACATGCTCTTGATACTGCACTGCCAAAGGTAATCATATCTTCCATTGTAACGGAAAGTGTATCTTCATAACCTAGCATAACATTACCTAGGCTATCACCTACCAATATACCGTTTACACAATTATCCATAATTTTTGCAGTTGAATAATCGTAAGCAGTCAGCATTGAGATTTTCTCTCCGTTTGCCTTCATCTTTGCAAAAGTTGAAACATTATTTTTCATTTTCTGCTCCTTTCAAAAGTACCTGTAATTCACTATAATCTCGGTTTTCATTTTTTACTTTACTAATATTTAAAATTCTTTTTGATAGCAAAGTATAAATTTCTTTTTCTTCACCACTTAAACAGTTTAAGTGCTTAGTTACTGTATTAGTGTCACATCTTTCTACCGGTCCTGTTAAGCTGCTTACTACATCATTTTCCATAACATTCTTAACATTATTAGTCACTATCGGAGTTAGTGCTTTCAGAGCGTTTTCCCTTGTAAAGCCACAATCTACTAAAGTAGAAATACAAAAATCAAGTAGTCCTACCACAAGATTACTGCCAATAGTAGCTGACAAATGATACTTATGTTTCATAGATTTATCAATAACTTGAAAATCATTACCACACTTTTTAAGAATATCTGTAACTAACTTAACACCAAGGGCTGAGCCTTCCACAGAAAAAAAGCCATCAGCTATTTCACAATATGACTTATACTTGTCACTAATTGCAAATAACGGATGGACTGAACATATCATTGCACCAAAATCTTCTGCATCATCAAAAGCCTCTTTAGCAGACATAACACCACTACAATGGCAAATTAATTTTCCCTTGATTGCTTGTTTTGAAAGAGAAGAATATACATCTCTTATATTATTATCCGGAACTGTAAGAAAAAGAGCGTCACAATTTCTAACCAAATCATTTATACTTTCAAAACAACTTGTGTTTGTAAAACTTGATGCTTCCTTTGCACTAGTGATATTTTTGCTAAAATATCCAACAACAGATATACTCTTACTCTGAAAATATTTTCCCAAAGTAAATCCAACTTTACCTGCTCCTACAAATCCAATTTTCATAAAATCACCTACTTTCAAGGTGACACCCAAAGTCCCATTCCTTACGGATATAAGCTATAAAAGGATATTAAAAAACATTGTATGTGGTACTATTTCATAAGAATACAGTCCACAAAATATAATATAACATTCTAAAGAAAAAAAGTAAAGAAAAATATACCTTTACACTAAATAATTTTACAGAAAAAGGCAAAATAAAACTCCCCACAATGTGAGGAGTTTAAGTTTAAAATTAATTACTTATTAAAGATTGACATAATGTCATAGAAAGTATCGTCATCATCATCTTCAGTCTTTGGAGCCGGAGTAGATGCAGGTGTGCTACTTACAGGAGCAGTAGCAGTAACCGGCTTTGCAGGAATCTTATCTTCATCCTTATCGCCGTTGAAACCTGTAGCAATAACTGTAACGCTGATTTCGTCTTCCATATTTTCATTGATAACAGCACCCCAGATGATGTTTGCATCTTCAGAAGCCTTGTTAGAAATCATTGTAGAAGCAATATCAATATCTTCAAGTGAAATATCAGCAGAAGCAGTAACATTAATAATAACGCCCTTAGCACCGTCAATAGCTGTTTCTAGTAATGGTGAAGAAATAGCCTGTTCAGCAGCAAGTGTAGCCTTATCCTTACCGGAAGCCTTACCAATACCCATATGAGCATAACCTGCATTCTTCATAATAGCAGTAACATCGGCAAAGTCAAGGTTAACAAGACCCGGAACAAGGATTAGGTCAGAGATACTCTGAACACCCTGACGAAGAACATCATCAGCAATGCTAAATGCATTCTTAAGAGTGATTGACTGGTCACTAAAGTACTTTAATCTTTCATTAGGTACGATAATCAGTGAGTCAACAGATGTTGCAAGTTCCTGAATACCCTGTTCAGCCTGAGCCATTCTCTTCTTACCTTCAAAAGCAAAAGGCTTAGTAACAACTGCAACAGTTAGGATGCCCATTTCTTTAGCAATCTGAGCAACCACAGGAGCAGCACCTGTACCTGTGCCACCACCCATACCGGCAGTAACAAATACCATATCTGTATCTTTAAGTAGAGCTGCAATTTCTTCCTTTGATTCTTCAGCTGACTGCTGACCGATACTTGGAAGAGAACCTGCACCCTTACCTCTTGTAATCTTTTCACCAATCTGAACTTTCTTGTCAGCCTTAGAGAACTGAAGAACATGTTCATCTGTATTTATAGCAATAAATTCAACATTTTGAACTTCACTAGAAACCATTCTGTTGATAGCGTTACCGCCGCCACCACCGACACCGATAACTTTAATAACTGGTAAATAATTCATTGGTTCATTTTCTAACTCAAAAGCCATTTAAACTTCCTCCTTGTTTCCTATATATCTAATACATAATGCTTTAAATAGACACAATTACTATTATATAAGGTATCATAAAATACGGAAAAAATCAAGTAATTTTGTGCTTTATCTTAAATTTCAAAAAGTATAACTACATATGGTGTATATATTAATTTTTTCGTCAATATATTACTTATTATTTTAGTAAATATTTAACTTAGTTGTATAGTGTACCGTCACCATAACCTGTATCGTAACCTGTACCATAGTCTGTACCGTAGTCAGTACCATAATCAGTACCATAGTTTGTGCCGTAGTCAGTGCCATAATCAGTACCATAGTTTGTGCCGTAATCTGTTCCATAATCGGTACCGTTACCTATACCATAATCAGTTACACCACCACTTGTATCAGTACTATAACCATTTGGATCAACATAAGAATTTGCATCGGTAGCATCTGTAGTTGGTTCTGTAGTAGTTGTGGTTGTATCGTCTGATTTATCGGCCTTATCTACAATAGAGTCTTCGTTAAAGTAACTTCTCTTTGTATCATAACAAGAACTTACATCCAAAGTACCCTCAATAATACCTTGATTATTTGGGTCTAGCTTTTCTGTAATAATAACCTTTGCTGTTTTGATTTTATAATTAATATTTTCCGGTAAACCAAGTTTTACAAGAATTCTATTATCATAAGTAAAGGTTAAGTTTGCACTTTTTGATACATTGATTTCTGTTATATCTTCAAGTTTATTGTTGTTAAGTGAAGTGACAATTTCTGTAAGTGACTGTCCTACTGCCTTGTTGCTATATTCAACATAGTCACCGGGAGTATTGGACTTAAGTTTTGCACCTTTTAGGATTGGCAGTCCCTTTACCTTTTTGTTGGAATTATCAAGAATTCTGCCTTCCTTAGAAACTGTACAATACTCTTTGTCGTGTTTAACTATATAACTTGCTTCGCCCTCAGTAACATCAATTACGATTCTGTCAGGCAAACCAAAAGAAACATCAACCTTTTGTACATATGGGAAAGTATTTTTAATATTTTCTTCAGCCCACTTCTTGTTGGCTAAGAAAATATTTTCACCTTCCTTTATACCACAAGCAGAAACAAGTTGTTCCTTAGAATACCTTGTATCTCCTTCAATTTCAAAATTAGCTGTCTTAAAAAATACTGTTAAAGAAAGTGTAATACCGGCTACAACTACAACAGCCACCAAGGCTGAATATGTAATTATCATTCTCCATCTACGACTTTTCTTAGTATTTATACTTTTTGCCGGATTTTTCTTTCTCCTCATTCTGCGTAAATCATTTTTGTCAAGATATTTGTTGTCATCATAAGCTGACTGGTCAACAATATTCTCACCTAAAAAATCATTACTTCCGGAATATCTGTCTTTTCTGGTATTTCTCTTATTTGTATCAATTTTTCTTACATCTTTACGAGGTGTAATTACATCTTCTTTTAATTTTTTCTTTCTCTTTTTATTGGCTCTTTTAATTGCTTGATCTCTTCGCTTTTGCTCAGCTTTTCTTTCTTTTTCTCTTTTTTCCTTTTCTTCTTTTATTTTTTTCTTTCTGCTCTTTTCAATGTTCTTTTTTGCATCAGCCAATTTTCACACCTCTTTCCTCTATACTTTCCTTATATTTGCTCCTAAACTTGACAGTACAACCTCTAGGTCTTCATATCCTCTTTCAAGGTACTTAATTCCTTCAATTTCGGTTCTGCCCTCTGCTTTTAAAGAAGCAACAACCAAAGCAGCAGCACCCCTTAGTTCTTTTGCTACTACCTTAGCACCAAATAATCTATCTACACCTTCAACAACTGCAACCTTGTTGGCTACCTTTATATTAGCACCCAGTCGTGTTAAGTCCTCAACATGACGGTATCTGCTTTCAAAAATATTTTCAACAAATACAGTTGTACCCTTAGCAACTGTTGCAACAGACATCATAACTGCTTGTGCATCAGTCGGGAAACCGGGATAAGGCATTGTCCTTACAGATTTAAAGGGCTTTAGTCTGTTTGGACTATCTATCTTAAGTTTACTGTTTCTCACCTTTATATTGCAACCGGCCTCCTCAAACAGAGGAATAACTCCGTCAAGGTGGCTACTGATAATCCCGTTAAGTATTAACTAACCACCAGTAACTGCCGAAGCAGCCATCAAGGTTGAAGCAACAATTCTGTCCGGAATAATAGTATGGACTGTTGGAGTTAAATTATCAACACCATAAATATAAATTGTGCTTTCGCCTGCACCATATATTTCAGCACCACACTTAACAAGATAATCACACAAATCAACAATCTCCGGTTCTCTGGCAGCGTTACTGATTATTGTAGTACCTTTTGCCAAAACGGCAGAAAGGATAATATTTTCAGTAGCACCTACACTAGGGAACGGCAAAGCAATTTTTGCTCCATGTAATTTATCTTTTACTCTACAAGTGATAAGTCCATATCTTTCATCAATAATAACACCCATTTTTCTAAGTGCAGAAAGGTGCAAGTCAATTGGTCTTGGACCTAATTCACATCCACCGGGGAAGTACAACTTTGCCTTTCCTTTTCTTGCGATTATTGCACCTAAAAATACAATAGATGAACGCATTTCATTCATCAAATTCTCCGGTATATCACACCTATTCATATCTTTGCTATCAACAATAAGTGTGTGGTCGCTGAGTTTTGCACTACAACCAAGATACCGTAAAATCTGTATTGATGCATTAATATCACTGATAATAGGACAACAATGAATTACACTTTCACCACTGCACAAGAGAGTTGCCGAGATAATAGGCAATGCACTGTTCTTAGCACCTTGCAAATCAACTTCACCTTGCAACCGTCTGTTACCATCAACTATAAACTTAGCCAATTACAACACCCTTTATAAAATACTGAAACTATTTCTACATATTTTATGTTGGTGTTTCAAAAATGTGTTAGCCCAGAATACCTTTAATAACGCTAAAGATTCTTTCATTAGCATCAACAATAGCCATCTTTCTGGCATTCTTGCTATATTCTTCAAGAGTAGCACTACTCTCAAGTAGCTTATCAACTTTTTCAATTAGAAGTTCAGGAGTTAAATCCTTTTCTTCAATAATTTCAGCAGCCTTCTTATTTACCATAGCCATTGCGTTGTGATACTGATGATTTTCAGCAACATTTGGAGATGGAATCAGTACTGCCGGTTTGCCCTGTGCTTGGATTTCTGAAAGTGTAATTGCACCGGCTCTTGATACAACAACATCACAAGCAGCAAGACAAGTTGCCATATTGTTAATATATTCTCTAATATCAAGGTTAGGACACTTTGAAATGTCTGTACCTTTCTCTTTAACTAAATCAGGAAACCACTTACCGTATTGACCATAAGCATGGATATGCTGATACTTACCGTCTTTACCACTTCTGGCAATTAAGTCAGCTAGGTTTTCGTTAATCTTTCTTGCACCTAAAGAACCACCAAAAGAAAGAACAACAGGTCTTTCATCAAGTCCAAGTTCTGCTCTGGCACTTTCTCTGTTAGCAGAAAGGATTTCCTGTCTTACAGGGTTACCTGTAATAACATAATCTAGGTTAGGGTCAAGGTGTTTCTTTGCATCAGGAATAGCTAACATAACTTTTTTAGCTAACTTAGAAAGCATCTTTGTAGTAACACCCGGATAAGCGTTTTGTTCGTGAATAATAATCGGAACACCCATCTTTGCTGCAGTACGAAGTACAGGACCACTTACATAGCCACCTGTACCAACTGCAAGGTCAGGCTTAAATTCCTTAATAATTTTCTTTGACTCAGCAGAGGCTGTAAACATTCTCTTTACTGTTTTAACATTGTGACCAATAGCCTTAATATTAAAACTTCTCTTAAAGCCACTGATAACAATCTGCTTAAAATCAAAACCTGCTTGTGGAACAAGTCTTTCTTCCATACCACCCTTGTTACCAACAAAAAGGATTTCTGCTTCTGGCATTTGTTTCTTTACATATCCGGCAATAGCAAGTGCCGGATTAATGTGACCGGCTGTACCCCCACCGGCAAATAAAATTCTCATATTTTACACCTCATTATGCTTTTTCAATATTAGAGTGTCTTGAAATCGAAAGTATTACACCCATCTGTGCCATCAATACAACCAGGGAACTACCACCATAAGAGAAGAATGGTAAGCTGATACCTGTATTAGGCAACCAGTCTGTAATAACAAAAATATTTAGAATAACTTGAATACCAATCTGAGAAATCAAACCAATACCAAGTAGTTTACCAAATCTGTCCGGTGCTTTCAGTGCAATCTTTACACCTCTATATACAAGTGCTGCAAAGATAATTAAGATTACTATTGCACCTACTAAACCAAGTTCTTCACATACAACTGCAAAGATAAAGTCGTTCTGTGGTTCAGGCAGATAACCGTACTTCTGTCTTGAGTTACCAAGACCCAAACCAAATAAGCCACCTGAGCCTATTGCATAAAGACTGTTTCTGGTCTGCCAAGTTGTTTGCCACATTTTTTCAGTTGTATATTCAAGAGCCTGACCCCAACCTTCCATTCTTGTCATAGCATAAGAAAGAAGACCGGTTACCCAAGCAATCAAGAAAGCAATTACAACTGCCACACCGGCAACAGCAAGCCATTTTGTGTTAATACCTGCTAGGTAAAGCATTACAACTGTAAGTAATAGAATAATTACAATACCTGAATAGTGAGGTTCAAGCACCAATAAAACTGCAGTACTGACAAATACTGCAAGTGCAGGAACAACGCCATACTTAATGGTACTCATCTTATCATAGTAAAGGCTTCCCCAATGTGCCAAGAAAAGCACAATTGCAAATTTTGAAAATTCCGAAGCCTGAATACCATAACCACCGACACCAATCCATCTATGAACATTGTTTACCGGTGGCAACAATAATACAAGAAATAGTGCCAAATAGGAAAGTCCTAAGAATACATAACATAAATGATGTAAGCTATGGTAGTCAATATAGGAAATACCCATCATAAGCACAAAACCAATAACTGCAAATATTAACTGTCTTTTCAAGAAGAAGAAACTGTCTCCCTGATTATAATATGCAACTGCATAAGATGCTGAAAACATCATTATAAGACCTGTTATAAGAAGAACTAATAGAATAATTAGGAAAGGTAAGTCAATACCCATACCAATTGAGAAAGAAATTCTCTTTCTCTTTTTTGGAGGAGCATTTTTTCTTCTTGTCCTGCCACGACTATCATATCTTTGTCTTTCATTTGACATTCTTTTTAAAGTTTCTGATGACATTAAATTCTCCTCCTCCCTATATTATATGAAGTATCAAAGTCCTAAAATTACTAATGCAGTGACAATACCACAAATAACAATTGTAAATGCACTGAATACTACAACAATCTTTGTTTCACTCCAACCACACTTTTCGAAATGATGGTGGATAGGACTCATCTTAAATAATCTTTTACCGTGTGTAATTTTGAAGTATGTTACTTGTAAAATAACAGATAGCATTTCAAGTAAATAAGTTAGTGCCATTGGAATTAGGATAACCGGCATATTCATTGAATAAGCCAAAGCACAAACAATGCCACCTAAGAACAGTGAACCTGTATCACCCATAAATACCTTAGCAGGGTTAAAGTTCCATAGTAAGAAACCTAGGCAACCACCGGCTACTGCTGCTGATAAAACACCTGTTGCAGGAGAAGTCATAATGCTTGAAATAATCATATAGAAAATAGCAACAAAGAATGTTTCTGAGCCAACAAGACCATCAATACCGTCAGCTAGGTTAACTGCATTAACAACACCGACAATAACAATTACACTGATAATGTGGTAGATAATTGCAAAGTTGCCCATATGAACAGTACCTGCAAAAGGAATATATGTTGTATCGCCATAACCAAAGAAAGCGTTGATTACAACGAATGCAATAGCAATTGCAAACTGGAACACTAGTTTCTGCTTAGCAGTTAGGCCAAGGTTTCTCTTCTTAACAACCTTAATATAGTCATCAAGGAAACCCACTGCACCGTAAAGTACAGCCATACCTAGGCTAACAAATACCATTAGAACCTCTTTGTTATAAGAATAACCTGTTGGTTCATAAACATCACCGAAAATTGATAAACAAGGAATTGCAATTACTGTTGCAACAACAATACCAATGATAAACATAATACCACCCATTGTTGGGGTACCTTGCTTTTTCTTATGCCAAGATGGTCCAATATCAAGAATTGTCTGACCATACTTTAATTTGTGTAAAATCGGAATCAAAAATTTTCCTATTACTGCTGAAAGAACGAATGCAACAACTGCACCCACAAGTTCCCATAATCCTGTTGTCATTCTAACACCTCATTTTGACATCTTTTATATAAAAAATTTATTATTCTGCAATACCACTTTGTGGCGAGAAGGTAACTGTAATAACTGTACCTTCACTAACCTTAGTACCCTCAGCTATACTTTGCTTTGTAGAGATACCGTCACCACTTGTACTTGAAGTACCCTTAACAGAGACATTCAGTCCATACTGAGAAGCAACACTGTTTACATCACTTAAGCTCATATCAAGTAAGTTAGGTACTTCTACCGTTTCTTTTGCCGAAGATTTGTCAGTATAAAGAACAACTGTTCCACCCTTTGGTACAGTAGAATTTGATTCCGGCATTTGAGCAATAACCTTGCTACCTGAACCCTTAACTACCGGTGTAAGTCCTTCATCGGAAATCTGTTGTTGTGCATCTTCTGTTGATAGACCAACATACTGACCGGCAATAGCATCTAGATTTTTTCTTTCACTATCTGTATATTCTGTTTCAACCTCTAAGTAAGGTAAAACTTCTTCCATAATCTGTGAGAATACAGGTGCTGCTACAACAGAACCATAGTAGTTATCACCTGTAGGAGTATCAAAGAACATTAGCATTGCATATTTTGGGTTATCTGCAGGAGCATAGCCTAGGAAAGACGCAATGTAGTCTTCTACACCATCACCATTACTATCTACCAGCTTTTCTGATGTACCTGTCTTACCGGCTACTCTGTAACCTGCAACATAACCACATTTTACACCACCCTGTTCTGAGTTGTGTTGTAAAATTGTGTTTAATGTTTTAGATACGCTACTTGATACAACTTTTCTCTTAATCTTTGTATCATAGTTTTGTACAACATTACCGTTGCTGTCCTGAATCTGCTTTACAACATGTGGCTGAACTAAGTTACCACCGTTTGCTACTGCTGATACGGCAGTAATCATCTGAATTGGAGTAATTGAGAAACCTTGACCAAAAGAAGCAACTGCAAGGTCAACAACACCCATTGAACCGTCCGGTGTAAAGAACTGGTCGTCACTTTCACCCGGTAGGTCAATACCTGTTAATTCTGAATAGCCAAACGCTTGATAGTATTCCCAGAACTTTGTTGCACCTACTTTTGCACCGATTTGCATAAATGCAGGGTTACAAGAATTGATAATTGCTTGTTCAAAAGTCTGTGTACCATGTCCGTTCCAGTCATGACAGTGGATAAGTCTACCACTTACTTGCATAGAACCGGTACAGTTGAAAGTGCTTGTATCTGCATTAACAACACCTTCTTCAAGTGCCATAGCAGAAGTAATAATCTTAAATACAGAACCCGGATAATATGTGTCGGAAATAGCTTTGTTACGCCACTGTTCAGCTAAAGCCTCATTATAGGCTTTATTCTTTTTCTTTTCATCTGTAATAGCTTTGATTTCTTTTTGCTTTGTTTCATCGGCTATTGTATAAGGTTCATTAAGGTCAAAGCCACCAACTGTAGCCATAGCGATAATTTCACCATTTGTAACATCCATCATAATAGCACAACCACGGTTATAAACCTTATTGGTTATGATATTCTGTTGCATATACTTTTCAACAACAGCTTGAACTGTTTCATCAATAGTAAGAACCAGGTTGTTACCGTCTTTAGCATCAACACTTTGTTCATATGCAAACGGCATATCAACACCTTGTGAATTTCGTGCTGAAATTAGTCTGCCACTTGTACCGGACAAATACTTATTGTACTGATACTCAAGACCTTCAAGACCTTGGTCGTCTTCACCGGTAAAACCGATTACTGAAGAAGCAAGTTCATTATAAGGATAATATCTCTTGTAGTCATCAAGTAGCTGAATCACATTTTCCAATTGATATTTTTCACTTAAAGTATCTTGCAACTTTAAAATTTTATTTCTTTCTTTTGTTTCTATTTTTCTCTTAACGCTAACATAATATGAATTTTCTTTAGTTTCCTTTAGAACTTCATCATAATCCAAATCAAGAATTTTTGAAAGATTTTTAGCTACATACTCTCTCTGTTCATCAGTTTTGAAGTTAGCAGGAGCCATAACAACTCGCCATACCGAAGCACTCTGGGCTAATACTTTACCGGTTCTATCATAGATAGTTCCTCGTTTTGCTGAAATCTCAGTATCATGTAACTGTTGTTCAACAGCCTTTTGGCTTAAACTTTCTCCCTTAACCACCTGCAAAAATGCAAGTCTACAAGTAGCAGCACCAAAACCAATAACCAAAATAATAGCCAAAAGAATCATTGTTCTATGTCGTAACTTTTGATTTACGCCTTTTACATTCTTAGCCAACCGGTCTGCTCCTTTCTTATCTCTTTCATATCAATAAATACGGAAAAAGAGTTAAGATAATTAAAATCTCAACTCTTGTACCCTCTATAATCTTATTACACAAACCTAAGGGTTATGACCAAATTGAGGATATCCAATCTACTATAGTATCAAAAATACTTTTATCCTCTTTTTCAACAACCTTGGCTTTATCCCCGCTAGATAAATCCACAAATTCCTTTTGGCTATTGTTCGCTTTAGTCATACCTAGTTTATCCTGTGCATATTCCTCAATAATAGAAGTTGTGTATTTAGCATCAACATTCATTTGCATTTGAGTATATTCACTTTGGCTATTTTCTAATGTTTCCTGTGCTTCTGAAATTTTCTGATTTAATTCTGTTAGCTGAACTTGGCTATAAATAATCATACCAACTACTGCCACAACAACTGCAGAAAACAAAAAGCCAACCGTTAACTTCAAAGGATTGCGTTTGCGTCTTTTTGCTTGTTCAAATTTTTTCTTAGGTATTTTTACTACCTTATTTTTCTTATGTAAGTCCTGATTTTCAAGATTTTCATCTTCAAAAACAGAAATGTCATAAGCATTATTACTGCTCAAAAATGCCATTTATTCACCTATATAACCAATTCTTCATTTTTCTAAAATACTATATATAGTACCTTAAAATTTCTTTCTTCTCATAATCTTTACTTATTCGTAGTAATTAAAATCTCAATATATATTTATTGTAATTGTTTTGTTACACTATCTATAGATATTTGTAACTATAATTACACCACTGATATATTTTACTACATATACGGTGCTTTGTCTAGGGAAATACTACAAAACTGTCACTTTACCTAAATTTTTTCGCAAATTCTTAGCTTTGCACTTCTACTTCTAGGGTTTTTGTCCAATTCTTCCTGTGTAGCCTCAATAGGCTTACGGTTTACCAGCTTTGCCTTTGGTACATTTCCACAAACACATACCGGAAAGTCCTTTGGGCAAGTACAGCCCTTGCACCAAGATGCCATCTTTTGCTTTACTATCCTATCCTCTAATGAATGGAAAGAAATAACTGCAAGTCTACCCTTTGGACTTAGCATCTCAAATGCTTCATCAAGACCGTTTTCAAGCTGAGTAAGTTCTCCATTTACTTCAATTCTAAGTGCTTGGAAAGTCTTTCTTGCAGGGTGGCCCTCTCTTCTAACCTTTTGAGGTACAGAATTCTTAATAATCTCAGCAAGTTGAAGAGTAGTAGTAATTCTTTCTTCTTCTCTTGCTTTAACTATACCCTTTGCAATAGATGGCGCAAATTTATCTTCACCATAGCGATATATAATATCTCTAAGTTCTTCGTAACTTAAGTCATTTACTAAATCTTCGGCAGAAGTACCACTTTGGCTCATTCTCATATCCAAAGGTGCATCCTTGTGAAAGCTAAAACCTCTTTCGTCAGTATCTAGCTGATGGGAACTGACACCAATATCAAGAAGAACACCATCTACTTGATAAATACCTCTGTCATTTAATAGTTTTTTCATTTCACCAAAACAACCATTAATAATAATGGAATTTGGCTCATTTTTAAATCTTTCGGAAATTGTTGTAATAGCATCCGGATCTCTGTCAATAGAAATCAGTTTGCCACAATCAAGTTTCTTTAGAATTTCTGCTGAGTGACCGCCACCACCTGCTGTACCGTCAACATAAATTCCGTTAGGGTTAATGTTCAGTCCCTCAATACACTCGTTGAGAAGAACTGAAATGTGATTAAATTCCATAATTAAAACTTAATAAGCTGAAGAGCATCCTCAAGTTCTTGGCGTTGTTTAGCCATAAATGCATCGAACTTATCTTTGTTCCATACTTCAATACGACTATCCATACCAACAACTACAGCCTCACCTTGGATGGCGCTGCCCTCACATGTATGGTATTT